>VFQT010003228.1_pt1 | contig 15195 bp, 11 predicted proteins | sample 3512381 | NCBI WGS metagenome assembly VFQT01 (sample SAMN10412376, study PRJNA504923) | tailings metagenome | isolation source: Relicate 2 Philex TSF3 active mining site | place: Philippines: Tuba, Benguet | collected 2017-08-29 | reverse complement strand
AATTCTACTGTTATTTACTTTTTATAATTTTTTTTCACTAACTTGCACCGTATTAAACATATCATTATTTATAGTTACTTCATTTCCATTACTTAATTGAAAAACAATACACCCATTTGTGTTTAGCTTCTCTTTAAGGTCTTGGACAAACAATAATAAATTTTTATATTTAACTAAATTTTCATTACTTTGATGATGATCTTTAGCGCAAGCTATTCTGGTTTGTAATTTTTTAGATAAATAATCTAATAATTTGCTTACTGAATATGCATTTGTATTATACGTTGTAAGCACTATCGTATCTTGAATTGCTTCTTCCAATTCGCTTTGATAATATTTTTCACCTTTATTAAAAAATTCTTCAAATCGATTATCAAAAAGTCGATTATTAAATAATGGAGCAGCTGTTATAAATAACTGACCTAATAATGGTATACGCCTTAAAGTCATGAATACTTTAGGTTCACCAACTAATAATACTCTAGATAATTCTGTCGTATAGAAAAACTTATCCATCTCAGCAAAATTAATTTTACTTACAAAACTAGAAACTGATTTTCCTAAAATTTGATCTATTGTCCGATTCTTTCCAATGCTCTCAAAAAAACAACATGATAATGCAATAATTGCAATAATCTTTTTCTTAACCATGCTTAACCCCTATATATTAGATATATCGATATTTAAAAATATTATTAAGATCTACCATTTTAAACTTTTTTAAACTCCGATATATATTATACCGTAAAGCTATTTTTAAACAATGCACAACTTTTTCAAGCTTAAAAAGCTTAATACGCTAATGTTATACGATATATTAATAAAAAAACGCTTAAAGCATGGATTTGTATCCTAGATACGATACAATTGATTATGCAAATTTAACAGAACTTTGTGCTTAAACATAGAAAAGGGAAATTAAATAGATGTATATTTTTTAAAATGGCGGGGCTGACGAGACTCGAACTCGCGACCTTCCGCGTGACAGGCGGACGCTCTAACCAAACTGAGCTACAGCCCCCTCACCATTTAAATAAAATGGCTCCTCGAGCAGGACTCGAACCTGCGACCCAATGATTAACAGTCATTTGCTCTACCAGCTGAGCTATCGAGGAACTAATTTCAAAAATCAAAAGTACTCCAGTAGAAAAATCAGCTGAAATACTGGTGGGCGGTACAGGACTCGAACCTGTGACCCCCAGTTTGTAAGACTGATGCTCTACCAACTGAGCTAACCGCCCCTAATTATGAGACATGATTGTAAAGCAAAGAAAAAGGAAAGTCAAAAATAAATTCTACATCTTTAAAGCTTAATTTTATTGTATCTCGTGCTCACTAGGATCAAGCACTTTTTGAATAACATAACAGTAATCAATTTCATGCAATAAAAAGATTGGTTTTACTTGTATAGAGTAATGAATACCATCGGGATTAAATGAGTCAATTTTGCCTAAAGCAAACCCTTCTGGGAAAATAACCCCTTGGCCACTTGATACCACTAAATCATCAACTTTTAAATCATGCAACCGATCAACATGCAAAAGATGTGAAGCATTAAAAGAATTATCGCCCTGTAAAATACCTTCAGTTTTAGTATTTACGCAGTAGCATGAAACAGGACATCGCCTATCAGTAATAAGTAGCACTTTACTATGATAAGTATAAACATGCGAAATTTTACCTATTAAATTATTTTTATAGACAACAGCCATATCTTTAACAATGCCATCTAATGAACCAGAATCGATAATCAAGCTATGCTCTTGCTCTGTAAAACATCTTAATAAAACTTTTGCTAAACGCTTAAAGTTAGTAGTGTAACGAGAAGAAAACTGAACAACTTCTTCTGTTTTATGAGCAAAATGTAATGCAACTTCTAACTCTATAATTTTTGCTTTTAATTGGTCATTTTCATCTTGAATAGCTAATGCTTTTTTATACAATTGATCATGCAATGTATGATATGATATACGCTTTTTAAGAGGTTCTAACAAAAAACTTTGTATCTTTAAAAAAGGATATGAACATGTTGCAACAAAAGATTCTAAAAAGGAAGTATCTTTCTTTATGATTTTATCTTGATTATACATAGTATTTATAACTACATAACTTAATAAAGCAATTATCACACAACTCACTACTACCGTAAACCAAACATTTTTTTTAGACAGAACCTTCACTGCTGAAAAATCTCCTTAATCCCTCTTTTACTTCTTCTACATTTTTTGATTGCACTAACTGAGAACGAATCTCAGAAGCAGTTATTTTACCTTTTATATAAAAAGGCAAATGCTTTCTAAAGGCATATAACCCTTGATCACCATAATACTCAACCATTGTACTTAATTGATCAAGAGCACATGATAAAATTTCTTCTGATGATACAGCATAAGAACGTCCTGCTGCATGTTCATTAAGTTCATGCAATTTCCAAGGTTTTGCCCAAATACCACGTCCAATCAAAAACCCATCAACTCCTGTAAGTTCATATGCTTGTTGCGCAGTTTTCCAATTAACAATTCCACCAGAAAGTATGACTGGAATAGACACTGTTTTTTTTACTTGAGCAGCTAACTGATAATCGGGAGTACCTTGAAACATTTGAGTTTGCAAACGTGGATGAATGGCTAACGCATCAGCACCACAATCTTGTACTAATTGAGCAACATGTAGTGCATTTTTTTCTTTAAATCCTGCACGCATTTTTACAGTAAAAGGAATAGGAAGTGATTTACGAAAAATTTTTAAGATATGTTCTAACCGCCCAGGATCACTCATCAAATAAGAACCTGATTGAGATTTAACCACATTTTTTGCAGGGCATCCAATATTAAGATCAACACAATCAACGCCAGCAGCAATAATTTTTTCACAAGCTTTTTCTATAAAAGCAATATTGTTTGCCGATACTTGAAAATTTAAAGGTCGTTCAAATTGTTCAAAATTAAGAGCTTTAATTCCACCTTTTTCATTAGCAATAGAAGCAACATGGCGCATTTCGCCATAAAGAAGTTCTTCCTTAGAAAATCTACGAACCAATCTTCTAAAGGGAGAATCAGTAATACCATCCAAAGGACCACCTATAAAACGTGGCACCTCTAAAGAACCAATTTTAAATTTTTCCTGCCAATATCCCATAAAAACCTCTGAGTATCTTTAAATAATGCATCTAAAGATAACACAGGAAGATATTTTTGAAAAAGAGAAGCTTACTTTATTTTTTAGAAGGCATAATTTTAAAAATAACGGTTCCGCACTTTTCGCATTTACCTTTAACAGCAGGCCGATCTTTTCCTCCTTTTGCTTTCATTCTTACTTCTTTTGCTTCAATAATTTCGCGGCGCGCTTTGCATTTTACGCAATATCCTTCCATGACTTCTCCTTTTTGATCACAGATTTAGGTCAAATGACCTTATTCAACCTTAATGGTATCATAATAAAAAAAACAAACTCAATAAAATTTTGTATTATAAAATTTTTTAAAAAAAATAAGCTTTTTTTACGCTTAATATACATAAAAAGATAAAGTGCTATTTTACTGTTTACATTTTAAAAAAGGTATGAAAAGCTGATCCCTGCTCTTCCTTTACTGTCACTTGTTGGACCAAATGCTATCTGAGATTGACTATAATTATCGGTAAGATTTAAACGTACTTTATGAGCTGCAAACCCAAAAATCATGCCAAGTCCTGCACCAGCAATAACCTGAGATACATAATGTCTGTTAGTTGCGATCAACAAAGAACCTGCAAGACCTGCATAGAGCGCACAAGGAACACCATATTTTTTACCTTTATACAAACCATAATAAGTAGCCAAAAATGTTATAATTGCTGTATGGCCAGAAGGATTACCACCATGAACCCGAGGGCTTGGTTTAAAATGTTCATTTAAAGGGCGTAGTGCTGCTTCAACTTCTATTTCTTTAATTAAAACTTTAGTAGCCCAAGTATAAAAAGTTCCTAACGCAAAAATTTGCCCAACTCTTCTTTCATAAGGATCACTATTAAATAGAGCCTGCCCCCCTAAAAAAATGAAAGGTAATGCATACACACCATCATTTAATAAAGTGGTTACAACAGTTGATGGTTGATTAATATTACGATGCAAATCTCCATTATAAAAAGCAGCATGTGCCCTTTCATCTACTTTTCTTCCTATGAGATAAAATGGTAAAAACCCTGCTATAATTTTTAATGTTGTTTGCGTTCCTATTTCATAAACAATGTCACGGCTGTCAACTACTATTTTTTTAAAAAAATTACCCATTTTATAAGGTGTTAAAAATGCTTCTTTTTCTGTAGATACATAAGACACTATAGGAACTTTTACAGATTTTTTAACTAAAGAACCCTCTATAGGATCATGAACAATACTGTTTTCATATAATTGATTTTCAGAACTAAAAAGACGAGATCGAGCCTGACATAATGATATACAACTAAAACCAACATATCCTATTATAAACATTAAAAATTTAAGATTATTTTTCATCTTTTCCCCCAAACGCACTCTTTCAGTACACTTTTAATTGTAAAAAAAAGTAGGAAAAAGCTCAATGGTTATATTTCTCTTTGAATTTAAAAGCAGGCTCCCGCTAAGAGCTTATCCGAAAACAAAAATTTTCCAATTTAAGCTCTGAATTATGAACTTCTTATCAAAAAAAAGCTCAAAGTCACACATATAAATCTTCTACCAACTTATAAAAAAGCCGCTTTACAAAAAAAATAATTTTACACTCATTGTCAATATAAAAAGCTTCTAACAATAAAGCTTTTCAAAAGGTTGTTCATTACAATAGAAAGAAAATCTTATGAATAAAAAAAAATTATTACTCATTACTCTTTTGGGTATTTCATTTGGTGGTTTAATTGCAAGTAAAAATGAAAGTTATGAAGAATGGCGGCAACTTAGACAAGATAAAATCGAAAAAAAACTGAAGCTAATAACAGAATTCTTCGATAACTATATGGTTAGATTAAATGACATTATAAGCCAATGGGCAATTTCGAAACAATTAGATCCAGATAAGCTTATTGAGACTATTAATAAACAACAGTGCAGGATCGCCAATGACCTTGGAGAAATGATCTTTAAAGATAAAGATATAGAAGAATTGATTATATTAATGAGTTTAGATACACCTTTTACAAATTGTCTTCAATCTACTCTAACCTCTACTCTAACCGAGGAGTTAGAAGATATAATAAAGTTTGATCATAGATTTTCTTTTTTCTCCGAATGCAAAGCGCCAGTAAAAAATAATAGGCCTTTCTCATTGATCTACAAAATTCTAAAGCCTTTAATACTGAGCGAACTTGAAAAACGCAAAAACCAAGCAAAACTTTAATCAGTCTTCTTGATTAAAATTTAAGGGCAGTTTAATGACTGCCCTTTTTTAATGCTAAACAATTATTTTTTAAAAATTTTCAGGTTTTATTTTATGCCAGTCAGTTACCTGTTCATAGGCATGAGCAACCTGAAATAAGAGCTCTTCAGAAGAGTGGGGCCCTGCAAATTGCATACCTATTGGCTTTTGATCCGCAGTAAAACCTACCGGAATAGAAAGTGCAGGAATACCAGCCAAATTCATTGGTGCGGTAAAATAATCTTGTAAATCCATAGCCAATTTATCATTATCATATTCACCAACCTTAAATGCTGGTACTGAATGAGTTGGCATTGCAATAACATCAACTTTTTCAAAAACTTGTGCAAATTCTTGGGCAATGGCCATACGAACTTTTTGTGCACTATTATAAAATTGATCAGCATGTCCTACTGAAAGCACATAATTACCAACCAAAATACGTGCTTTAACTTCTTGCCCAAAACCTTGTGCACGAGTTTTTTCATATAAATCAATTAAATTTGTTGCATCGACTGCTCGTGTTCCATAACGAATACCATCAAAGCGAGCCAAATTTGAAGCAGCTTCAGCACGACTTAAAATAAAATAACATGCTGCACCATACGCGAGGGTCTTCATAGAAAGAGGAACAATCACCGCGCCCATTTCTTCATACTTTTTAAGAGCTGCTTGAACTGCTTGTTTAATTTCTGAATTTAAGCCTTTACCATTAATAGCTTCTTCTGGCACACCAATTTTTAAACCTTTTTTAATACTGCCATCTAAAGATTGAGTAAAATCACAAGCACCACGAGAAAGCGTAGTTGAATCATACGGATCATTACCTGCAATAGCCCCAAAAACCAATGCGGTATCATACACGGTTCGTGCTGTTACACCAATTTGATCAAGTGACGATCCATACGCAATAAGACCAAATCGAGAGACTGCACCATACGTTGGTTTAAGGCCTACAATTCCACATAACGCTGCTGGAAGCCTAACTGATCCTCCAGTTTCTGAACCTAATGCCCAATAACCAAGACCAGCTGCAACTGCAGCAATAGATCCACTACTTGACCCACCTGCAACACATTCTTTAGCCCACGGATTTTTAGTAACACCATAATAAGAGGTTTCACCAGAAGAACCCATTGCAAATTCATCCATGTTTGCACGCCCCATAATAAGGGCGCCAGCATTTTTTAAACGAGCTGTTGCTGTTGCATCATAAGGAGAATTAAAATCCTTTAAAATTGCTGAAGCGCATGATGCATTTCTACCCTTTTGAACAATATTATCTTTTATGTATCCAGGAATACCCCCTAAAATACCTTGTTTAGACGATTCATTTAAAATAGATTGTTCATCAAAAACTTCTATAAGCGCATTTAAATCTTTATGCTTTTCTGCTCTACTTATAGCATCACTAACAACTTCTTTGAGCGAAATTTGCTGTGCTTCAATCAATTTTTTTAAATCTTTAATAGTAGTAAATGCTTTATTTTCCATAAAACTAAGATCCCTTTTTTATTTCTTCTAAAATACGTGGAACGACAAAATAGGAATCTTGCGCATCTGGTGCTCGATCAAGAATATCTTGTGGATTAAAACCAGTTACCTTATCTTCTCTAAAAATATTACTATTTTTATGTAAATCACTATTTTCTAATGTAGCTGCTAACTCTGTTACACAAGAAGAATAAGATAAAATATCTTGCAACTGTTTTCTATAAAGTTCTATTTCATCATCTGCTATAGCAATACGCGCTATTCTTGCAATTCTAAGTACTTCTTCTCGTGTTATTTCCATAAGGCACCTTCTGTTGTTTTATTTTCCACTCATCTGTAGAAAATCGACGCACATAAATAAGGGTCATAATTCCATCAGCAAGATACAGCGAACCATAAATTAAGACAAATTTTAATACAACATTTGGAATATCCAACGTAGAAACAACATACGAAACAGGGACAAAAAAACCAGCACAAACTAATAAGCGCGTCCACATAACAGTCTTTACATCAGAAAGTCCTCTTAACGCTGCAGAAAGTAATAATTGTGCTAAATCAAGAAAAATGAAAACACTCAAAATAGGTAAAGTTTGGGATGTCCATCCAGCAAAAACACCTTTTTTATCAAAAATACTCAAAATAGGATAGGCATAAGCACAACATAGTAAAACCAGAACAAAAACCATTAATGCAGCAATTATCATAACCCGAGTAATAGTTGCCTTAATTCCTTGCCAATCTTCTTGAGCGCACGCATTACTCACCATAAAAGTAATAACAGAAGCTAAGGCTAATCCTGGTAAAAAAGTAAATCTTTCAACTTCTTTTAAAGCAGAAAAGCCAGCAAGAACAGGCGTCCCCATTGGCGCTAAACATTTTCCAAGCCAAACGTATGAAGCAGCAAGCGCAGCCTTATCTATCATAACAGGCAAGCTCAGCATCAAAAGCTCTTTAATACGATGTCTTGTAGTAAAAACAGAAAAAATCTGAACGCCGTATTTACGCAAATCATCAGAATAAAAAATATATCCAAAAGCTGCAGCGCACATAAAAATATATTGTGTAATAGTAGCAACTGCAGAACCTGTTATTCCTAATTCAGGAAACCCCCATGCTCCAAAAATTAAAGCATAATCTGCCACTAAAAATACCGCACATCCTACCATAAAGACATACATTGAAGCTCGTACTTTTTTAATACCCTTTAAAAATCCAACAAGGGCAAAATAAACGCAGCTAAAAAAGACTCCTATTGCTCTTAAGCGCAAAAAAGGGATTCCATAATTGGCAACTGCATCTGATACTTTATACCAAGCAAAAAAATAAGGGGCACCCAAAAAAAGCGTTATGGTAATAAATAGCCCTACAAAAACCATAGTCCAAAAAGCATTTACAAACATTGCCCCAGCATTTTTATAATCTTGTAGACCGTTAGATTGACCAGTAAGAACAATAGCGCCTATCGAAATACCTTCAATAATTTTTACAATAAAATGAAGAAGTGTGTTAGTAATACCAAGGCTTGCATAAGCATCAGTTGATCCCAATGTTGCAATCCACCGTGCATCAACTAAAAACGGCATGGTATAGAGTATAAGTACAATAACATATTCTGGTACAAAATAACTTAAAATTGATTGATAACTTTCTCCTACTAAAGGGAAATCGCCAGAATAAAGATAATTACGGATAAATTTTTTCACGAATGATTCCTTATACAAGATTAATAACATGTTTAGAGTAGATAATTTATAAATAATGAGCAATACTAAGAAAATTTAAAATATAAAAGTATTTTTTTTAACAATTCTCTTTTTTTAAACAGAGCACTCATGATATTCTGGATAATGAAGTGAAAGATACACTATGTGAATGGGGAGTTATATGATGAAAAAAAGATTTTATGCTTTTATTATGTATGTTTGCTTTGCAACAACATTTCAAATTACTAGTGCGCCATCCCACATTTTGAGCTTATTTTTTCAGGAATACCCAACAACTACTAATAGTTCCTTAAAAAAAGAGTTGATCGCCGGCATTTTTGTTTCTTATTACGGATACAAAGCAACATCAGATCACAATGGGCAAACACCGTTTCCTTTAAAACAAACAACTGATACATTTTCTTTACTCATCTGCCAAAATCCCTTGCCTATTTTTAATATAGGAACTACTATTCACCACTGGCAAATACCGCCTGATCAAGAGTACTTATTTTATACTATCAATCAAATTACTGATAAAAAAAGTGGGATTGTGTTATGGAATGTTTTAAAAAAAGAACTTGATAACAGTCGAAACATTCCTCTTGAAACAATTATTATCCATGCACATCCACAAAGTATAGTCCTGCCAACTGGTGTTTATGTTGTCCAAAAAGGAGAACATATAGTACTACCAACACTTTATGTTAAAGAAGAAATAAATAGCACCAAAAATGCTTTAAGCTTTTTACAAACAAGTGATTTTTTTGCACCAGTACACAGAGTTTTTAGAGCTGATTAACTTTTTCTTTTTTTGATTTACTTTGCCAATGCCAAAAAATAATATATGGTAATCAGGGTACAATTGATGCCACTATTTTAGTGAAGGAAAAGTATGAAATTTCAGATTTCTTTTGATTTAATTGATCTGGAAAAACAACTAGATATTGCAAGAAAAATAGCTGATTTTGCAGATATTTTTGAAATAGGAACTCTCCCTATTTTTAAACATGGAACCACAGCAGTTGAACTCTTTAGAAAAGAATTTCCTAAAAAACCACTTTTAGCTGATACAAAAATAGTTGATCGTGGTCGTGATGCTGTTAGTATCTTTTCTCAAGCTGGTTCTGATTGGATTTCTGTTATGGGAGGAACAAGCAGAAACGTTATTCACGGTGCTTGCTCAAAAGCACACGATTTAGGTAAAAAAATTATGCTTGATCTTATTGATTCAAACTACCCAGGCCAAACAGCGCTTGAAGCTGAAAGTCTTGGTGTTGATGCTCTTCTATTCCATCAAGCTCATGATGAATCAAACGGGCTTTCTATTTTAGAACATTGGGAAATGGTACGTGGTAATACTAATCTTCCTATTTTTGTTTCTGCAAGAATTACACGTGAAACTATAGATCAAATTCTACATCTTAAACCCGATGGCATAATTATTGGCCGTGCGATTCTTGAACACGAAGACCCTATAAGCGAAGCTCGATTCTTTTTTGAAAAATGTAAAAACAACTGAATTATAAAACGTCTTCTTTACATCACTAAAATCTTTAAGCCACAGTACTATCCTACATATAAAGCAGCATTTGCTTGATCATTTTGCACTTTAGCCATTAATTCATTATCAATCTGTTGATACTGTTGTGCTGGATCTGTAACAAATGGAAGATATACATTTGCATATAAACTACGTGCAACAGTATTAAGTCCACTTACCCAGGAAAAAAATGTCGCAGGATCTATAGGATTAAAGGTTGATTGAGCAGTATTACCCAACCATAATGAAACTGGTTTTTGCAAATCGCTTAAAAACCGTGGCAATGATGACCAATACTGCAAAGTTGGCGTATACAGATATGTTCTGTTAGATAAAATAGTACCACCTGTTGGAGATAATTGAGAACCGTACAGTATTGGCTTCACTTGTTGTTGTTTACTGATACTTCCTGATGCGTCTTGTAAGTTCACTGTAACAAAAATTTGTATAGCTGGATACAAAAGATCACCTTTACTTTGAGCTATTTGATCTGTTGTTGCAAACCCTGGATTAGAATTAAAAATTCCTGGCTGTGTTACTGTTGCATTACCTTTACTATCTTGTGTATACACACCACACAAATATTGATTAACAGCATTAACAGTTTCTGAAGATTTACCAGAAGCTGCTATAAGGTTTTGAATACTTTGCGTAGGCACAGATGTTCCAACACTACTTAATAACGATAATGAAGAAATTGATGATAACAAAGTATTTTTCATAAGATCTGCTGCATCGGTAAGATGAGTCGGCACAACAGTTGTTCCATCAGCATTAAAAACATTAGTTACTGTAGAACCAGAAAGAACTGTTAAAAACGGTTTATATAAAGAAGTGAGTTGCGCTGCAACACCCTGATACATATTATCAATAGGCTCAATAAATGTTTTACCAGCAGTATCATCACAAACAATATACCCTTGAGTTACTTGAGTTCCATCAGAAACAACTGCTGTATCTACATGATTATGCCAATCAGTTGATGATTCAACCGATTGAGCCATAGTTGCTGTTTCAAAAGCATTGGTTACTGTTTGTGTTTTTCCATTAGTTGTTAATGTTCCAGAATAAAGCTTACATTTACATTCTTTAAAAGCGTTAAAACCATATACTGCTAATTTATAGGCAGCATCTTGATATAGGACATTTACTAATTTTCCATAAAGCCTTGTAGAAAGATCTGAAGGAATACCATACAAACTATTACCCATCGTATCTTGAGATTGAATATAAGAAGTCTTAAATAAATTCAATGCTATTTGATAGTAATTTGAAGCATCTTGCCATTTATAAAATGATGGCCATGTTGTATTAAGTAATGGGTATATAGAAGAAACTGCAGGATACGCTACCGTTTTGAAAGGTGTAATAATACCAGACAAAATATCTCCTGTATTTTCAAAAATACCTCCAATCAACCGAATTAATTCGTTATTCAACATTACCGCACTAGACTGATCAATTCCTTGAAGGAAAAGACCCATTGCTTTATTTTTTGAGTGAACAATTTCACTTAAATAACTTGCATAAATACCATCTCCAGCTGTAGGATCTCCGCATAAAAAAAATTGCGCTATTTGAATCCACTGCATATAAGATTTTATTGCTTCTTCTCGTAAAAAATTTCCATATACAGGGTTACTTAATGTTTTTACATATGATAAAGCTGTTTCATAACTTGAAAGTAAATCAATTAATGCAGGACTTAATGCACCATTATAAAATGTACTATATTGTGCTAGTTGTGAACTATTTGCAGTAAGTGTTAATAAATCTTTTGCACTTAATTGTTGAGCCGCAAGATATATCGGATCTGAAAGTAATTTTGAAAGCCTCGATTTATATCTAAGAATTTGTACATAATACGTATTGAGTAATGCAGAATTTATAGTAGTAACTCCTATTTGATCAGGAGCAGGTAAAAATAAGCTCCCTTCAACATTAACAGGTTGAGTTCCGGCACTAAATAGTGCTAAAGGTCCTTGCATATAATACAAAGCAGCAGTTTCTGTTTCTGCAGAAAAACGTGAAAATGCTGGCAGCGGAACATTATTTCCCACCAAATAAAACTGTGTTTTTCCTGTTGTATCTGTCTTTTGTATAACTGAATAAGAACTTTTTAAAGTGACTCCTTGCACTACTACTGTTCCTGAAAGAAGTGCTGATGCTTGTTGCTGATATTCTGTTAAAATTCCTTGAATAAATGTTGTCATATCTTGATTTGAAGTTGTTTGTACTTGAAAACCAACAACTTGTAATGCCTGATTATAAACAAATTTTTTAAGAGGTATCACAAGATTAGTAAGAATATCAGCTGTAGTGACAGTTTTATTAAGATAAGTTTGAGCAACTGATACCAATGAATCAGGAATTATCGTTTCTGAATAATGCAAAACATAATCTGGCCACCAAGGATGAGCAGTATAGGATTGCAAAAGCGCATCATCAGAATTACACCATGTTAACGGCACATCACCAAGATCTTCTTTATTTTTAACTATTGAGCTCATAAAAACAGGAATAATTGAACAATACATATGCCATGCAAGAGCACTACTTACACCACGTAAAGCATTTAATGATCCGACAGTATCTCCACCCTTTATAAAAAGGTTTGAAGCTTGTTGATACAACTGAATAATAGTATTAAAAGTTGTATTACTATCACTATTAAAAGAAGCACCACTTTTAAAATCATTACGCGCTTGCTGCAAGAGCGATGTTGCATAGTTATAATACAACATTGCTAACTGCTGTGAAAAATTGACAGAAGCAGCAGAAAAATCAAGTTGCGCAACTGTACCAGGAGAAGCATAATAATCAGCCTGCAAAATAGTATGTTCTATTTTTGCCTGTTCAAGCTGCAAAGCAGCATCCATTTGTTGCTGTAGCATAACTGAAAGTTGGTTAAACTGGTCTTGAGTTGGCACAGCAGGAATAGAAGAAACAGTAGAAGTTGTATTAAGAGCTATAAAATTTTCTTGCTTAAATGCTTGCAAAGAATCCTGAGCTGCTTTTAAAAAAGATGATTCTTGAACTGTTGGATTATGAGGATTTGAACTATTAAGTGTATAACTCATCAAATATAACTGATAATTAATTAAAGCCTTTTTAAGATTTGAATACGGTACTTTTTGTCCATCTTTTCCTTGCAGCCAAGCTAATGCAGCTTGACCATCTGCTTGATAAGCATTACTTGCCGTAATAATATCTGGCCCTACTTCAAATAATGTAAAATACAACTTCATAACTTTTTGATACAACTGTGCTATTGTTTCTGAATCTAATGAAGATGTTTTTTGTATTTGCTCTATAAGTGCCTGCGCACGACTTAATAAGACTGTTGAATCTAATGCATGAGTATTAAGATATGGCACCAAAATATTACTATAGACTTTACTTAAATTATTACAGGCCCAACTCTTTGAACTTCCATCAGGATTACGATTAGGATCTTTATAATCTAGTGTTTGATATAATGCTAAAGAAACCCATAATAAATAAGAAGCTAAAGGCTCTTTTACAGCTGCTAACAATTGGCCTGCATGATAGCATAGACGCGCTCTATGTAGATAAGCAAAATCATAAAAAGTAATAATTTTAGGTAAATTATCAGTACTATTTACCCCATTAATAAATTGCGCATATATTCCATCATCTTGATTCATAAAAATATTCTGCAACTGAACATAATCCAAAACACCTGGTGTTGCTTGTGCTATAAGTGCATCAGCCTGCTGAAATTCATTAAGAGCTTTAATAAAAAAATCTTCTGATTGCATAATAGTATCAAGCACATTGGTAAAAGAAGTAGCAATAATTTTTCCATCACCTAACATATCTTCTAAAAATCCTATGGCAGAAAAACCGCTTGCAAGATGCTCAAATATTTGGGTAGTTTTACGTAAATCATCAGTTATTTTTTGATCATCTACCGTTGCTTTAGTTCCTAATGAACTATAAAAACTAAGCTCTTGATCATATACCTTAAGAGCTTCTTTTACTTGATCTACAAGATACTGTACAAGAACTTTAAAGTTAGCAACCTGACTTTGTGCGTTAGTTACGTTTGCATTCCAATCATCAGTTGAAACTATAGGTTCAGCATTACAATATTGAATATAATTACTCACATGAGGACCATATTGAGCAACAGCAACTTGTAAAATTTGTTGATACTCAATAATACCAATCTGAGCAGAAAGCTTTTGTACATAAAGACCTAATTGAGTATTGCCCATTTGATTAAAAAGTTGCGCAACAGCATTAAAATTATCTTGAGCTTGTGCACAATTATTCATAAAAGCAGTTACCTGAGATGGAGTACTGGTAGAAGATAAAGAAGAATTTTGAAATGCTGCTACTCCTAATTGCCAATGAGTAAGTAAACCACTTAACTGATTAGTTTTAGTAGCATACAGCTCCATCATTAAGGAATCATTAATCATCTGATAGTAATTATAAGCAAGAGTAAAATACTGATACGCATCAGCAATTAATGTTAAAATAGCTTGAGCTACTAATGCAGGGTCTTGTAAAGATTCTGCGGTTACTGTTTTATTTTGTAAATTTAAAGCTCCTGATGCTTTAAGTTGATTAGATGATGATTGCGGATCAACAGATACTGTTGCCACATTAGCAATAGTTGGCTGCACAGTAGTTGCAATAGTTTTTCCCCCTACAGCATACTCACCTGCTATTTCTAAACTTCTTAATCCTGCATACCCTGCAAGTGAAGCAAGATTTGAATAAATATCCTGCTCTAATTGCGCTACAAAATTTTTACCATTAGGTGATAACCCAGAAGAAGAAGGTGTTACTTGGAAAGCATAGGGACCAACAACAGTATTTTTATTAAGAACTTGAGCAAGTTGAGCTAATTGATTTACTGCAGTTACTGTTAAAGCACCATAAGAATCCAATAGAATAATCTCTGGTATTCCATAAAAACTCACTTCTAAATCTTGAGTATGAGTATTTTGTATATAAGCTTGAGTAGGATAATAAGAAGCAAGTTTTGCAATAAGTGTATATCCCCACTGAGCAATAACAGCACTTATGTTATATAAATAAAGATCAAAAGA
>VFQT010003227.1_pt1 | contig 15208 bp, 13 predicted proteins | sample 3512381 | NCBI WGS metagenome assembly VFQT01 (sample SAMN10412376, study PRJNA504923) | tailings metagenome | isolation source: Relicate 2 Philex TSF3 active mining site | place: Philippines: Tuba, Benguet | collected 2017-08-29 | reverse complement strand
TAAACAAAACCTCCGCCGTACCTTTCGCCCGTATGGGAAGACCGCCCAAGCCATCTGGCGCTGGAAGCGGTTTTCGTTTAACGATGCGCCGCCCATCTTTGCGAACTCAAAACCGAAGAGCGGCTCTCATCTGCTTTTACAAATCATGAATGGGTTTACCCAGATCATGCCGTACAAGTATGTCGATGCAGACCCGGTGCGGACGATCACGTATGCAGGGAGGCGAAAAACAAAAGAAGAGATCTTCGCGGATTTGAAGAGCACCCCAAAGGGAGTGATCGGTTGGGGCTATGTAGATGCGACAGAAGAAAACGCCTCTTTCTTGACCTCAGCCGGGCGCGTGAACTATTTCATTTATCGCGATCCGAGAGATATGCTCGTCTCACAAGTGTTCTTCGCGACCGATATGCACGAAGAGCACGGCATGCACGATTACTACAAATCCCTGCCTGATTTTGGTGCACGGCTCAATGTTGCCATCACCGGCATTGATAAAGATGGACTGAAAATGGTCAGCGTGAAGCAGCGATATGAAGGTGTCTTTCAGTGGCTGCAACAAAAGAATACGATGTGCATCCGCTTCGAAGACCTCATCAATAACCGCGATGCGACCTTGTTGAAGATGCTCGACGAGGTGGAAAAGACGGGCTATAAAATTTCCACCCCGCGTGAAAAGGCATTACCTGTTTTGATCGAAGCCATTCAACCAAAGAAAAGTCACACCTTCCGCTCCGGCAAAACAGGCGGCTGGAAACAGCACTTCACCGACAAACACAAGAAACTTTTCAAGGAAGTGGCTGGAGACTTACTGGTAAGGCTGGGATACGAGAAGAATAACGATTGGTAATAAAAAGCGACCGCTCAAGCGGTCGCTTTTTTGATCAGGGGTTGAAGTATTTCTCCGATGCTCCTGCGGTGCAGAGCCAGCTCGATACCCAGCATCAAGACGCCCATTGCCAGCAAAAACGGCGTCTGCATGAATATTCCAGACGTACCCCCTGAGATCAACAGATAAACATGTGTCAGGAAAGGTACCCAAAAGACCAAAGCCGGGGCGGAGGTGATGTAGAAGCGTGGTTTCAGGCTGAAGACGAAAAGAAGCGCACAGAAAAGCAGGATCGCTGCCGTCAGCCAGTGATAATCGAAAGGGATGTGGAACGAGATCAAATAGTTGGTTCCCAAAACACCAACCAGCCCGACCAGTAAAGCCATCGGTGCGGAAAGATACTTGCCAACCCAGTCTGTGCGGCGCGCCAGAAGCCGGTACCCAAGTGAGAAGAAAAGCACCACCCAGAACCACGCCCAAAAATTTGCGTAAGGCACTCCAAAATAATGTTTCGCTGTTAATGGGGGTCCCCAATCCCAAAATCCAAAGCGGATCGCTACCGCATCCATTGCAAGGTCAATATTGATCGCGAGTAAGCCATCCAACACGGGGCGCGTCCAATAAGGCAGGCTGCTGGCATCGGAAAATTCCATTGCACTGTAAATAATGCAGCCCCAGCCGACCCCAATGCATAATGGGACATCCAGAACCATTACCCAAAACTGTCCATAGGTATAAGCATGCAGCTGGCGGATCGTGGCGATTTCCAGCAAAATACCGAATGCCACGCCGAAGAACAATCGCAGCAGGTTGGCAGGACGATGATTCCATGCATGCCGGATGCATATCGCCAATTGGATATAAATAATAAGTTCAAAGATTGTGAAGTAGATGTTTGGCATGTCATTCCTTTTGAAAAGGATCTATCAACGGACAGACACCGTCTCGCTGATCACCTGTCCTATGTGTTGAAGCGCTTCGTCGCTTTCAGGGATGATGCCGCTAAATGCCTGGAAGTCGTGGTTCATATTTTTCCACACATCCAACTTTACGTTCGCTCCCTTCGATTGCGCCTTCTCGGCAAAATCACGAATCATGTCGTATAAAATTTCGGCATCGCCCGCTTGAATGTAGATGGGAGGCAATCCACGCAGATCCGCATGGATCGGAGATACGAGTGGATGCTCAGGAGATTCATTCTTGCAAAACCATTCTGCCCATTGGAGAGTCATACGCTTCTCCACCCAATCGTAGGGCTCATTCCCCTTCAGGCTGTCGCCCGAGTTCCCAACATCCGTCCACGGTGCGATACAAATTCCGAGTGCGGGAAGAGGCGATTTTGAATCTCGCAATGCCAGCAAAAGAGCCAGGGTCAAATTTCCGCCTGCTGAGTCTCCGCATACAACAAGCCGCTCCGGCTTGATACCTGTCTCCAGCAACCAGCGATAAGCGGCAAGCGCGTCTTCCAATTGCGCGGGGAATGGGTGCTCAGGGATAAGCCGATAATCCAGCGCGAAGGTTTTTGACTTTGCCGCCAGTGTCACCAGGGCGATCAAATTCTCATGAGCTTTGGAATAAAACGCATAACCACCGCCATGCAAATACAGCATTGTGACATCCTGCGCCCCGGACTTGGGGGTGAACCAGTGTCCTTTGATCGGTGTAGTGACTGGCTCAATCTTGGTTTGCGCAACAGCAGCCGAAGCCATGACCAACGCATCTTCGTATTCACGCCCATCGGAAATATTGGGCATATCGAAGGCGATCATGGATTGCATCTTCGCGAAGTGAGTGGACACTTCGAACATCCAGTTCCACTTTGGCAGCCGCGGACCTTTGACCAGCCTGCGAATCGACACATAGATCAACGACCAATACAGATTGAACAGGCTTTGAAGCCGGTAACTCCATTTACCGTGCAGGGTAAATGGCATTGCATTAAAGTTCTTATTCATTTTCCTCCACCAAAAAATTACGTATACATTTTTCTTCGTTCCCAAGTTGGAAGCATGAGAAATATGTAGTTTTATACACTGTGATGGCTTTCACTTATAATAGCTGAAGTATACCCAACATGAATCGACTCTCAGAATTTTTCACCCAACGCATCAAACGCGGACTTGTCCGCAGACTGACCCTCCTCAAAGTTGCATCGGTTGCGCGAGAGGTGGCGCGAAAAGAACCTCAACCAAACGGTGCACCGATCGTCTTTTTCAAAGCCTCCACCGGCATCGATGACCTTTCATGGAACAGCGGTTTTCATTTGTTGACCACATGGGCGTTGCGCCTGCAGGGCATACCTGTGGCGTATTTTGCCTGTAACTCAGGTTTGAGTAAGTGTGTACTTGGTACCAACCGTGATCACCCGCAAAAAGAGATGCCTTGTAGATCTTGTGTGATGCAGTCGAAGGCGTTGTACACAGATGTTAAAGGTCAAAAGTCGAAGGTCGACTGGTTTGATTTTCAACGTGACCCCGAGCTTGAAAAAGCAACTCGTGATCTGAATATCACTGAATTATCACGTTTCACGTTTCGCGATCTTCCGCTCGGTGAATTGTGCCTGCCTGCATTACGTTGGATTCTTCGCATCCATCACTTGAACGATGATGAAAACACACGCTATCTTTTGCGTGAATATATTTTGTCCGCGTGGAATGTGGCGCAGAAGTTTTCGAAATTTCTCGATGAAACCAATCCGCGCCTGGTGGTTGTTTTCAATGGACAGTTCTACCCCGAAGCGACGGCGCGTTACCTCGCCAAAAAACGCGGACTGCGTGTCATCACCCATGAAGTGGGCTTGGAGCCTGCCACAGCGTATTTCACCGAAGGCGAAGCGACCGCCTACCCGATCCACATCCCAGATGAATTTGAGTTGAGTGATGCGCAAAATGCCCGGCTTGATGCCTACCTTGCCAAACGTTTCAAAGGTGACTTCACGATGGCAGGTGTCAAATTCTGGGCGGATATGAAAGGGCTGGACGAAGCATTTTTACAAAAAGCCGCTCAGTTCAAACAGATCGTGCCCATCTTTACCAATGTCATTTTCGATACCAGCCAGCCGCATTCCAATACTGTGTTCGAAGACATGTTCGATTGGCTTGATACGACACTTGCGGTGATTCGCGAACACCCGGAAACCTTATTCATTATCCGTGCTCACCCCGATGAGTTGCGTGTCCGCAAAGCCAGCCGCGAAACCGTGGGCGGATGGGTGGAAGCCAATCAAGTGACAAGTTTGCCTAATGTCATTTTTGTCCCGCCAAATGAAACGCTGAGTTCGTACGAGTTGATCGCGAAGTCTAAATTCGTCATGATCTATAACTCGACCATCGGTTTGGAAGCGTCCATGATGGGTGCGGCGGTTTTATGTGCAGGTAAGGCAAGGTTCACACAATATCCCACAGTGTTCTTCCCGCAGACAGTGGAAGATGTACGAAGAAAGATGAAAGAATTTTTGACAGCGGAGAAGATCGAAGTCCCTGCCGAGTTTAAACGCAATGCACGAAAATTTTTATATTACCAGTTGTATCGTACATCCCTGCCATTGGGTGAGTTCCTTGAACCCTCCGTCCGCGTCACTCAGACGAAGTTGAAGACCTTCGACTTGGCGGATCTACAGAAATCCAAGTCTATGCAGGCGATACTGGATGGGTTGTTGAATAATGGGGATTTCTTGCTGAAAGAATAAATAAATATGACCCACCCCGAAATTATGGTTTTTGGGCAAGAACTAATGGGACGCTGACGAGCGCGAAATAACACGGATAAGGCTTTGAGGATCCGCGTCCCGTATTAAATTCGGGGGTGATGTTTTTAAACCGCGATTTTCAAAACGATCTTTCTGGCAATTGCTGGTTCACCGAGCGCCATGCTCGGCATGTGAGCGTCTTCGGGGAAGAGCAATACAAAACACCCGCTTTTCAATGCAACCTGGTCGCCTTCACCGAAGAGCGGCAGAAAATCTTTCTCCAGAATATATTCCCCTTGCTGCAGGTGATGGATATTGGCATAGCCCATGCCTTCCGCGCCTTGCACCACATACTGCAAGTCAATGTATCGGCGATGTGCTTCCCATTTCCCTTCACCCATTTTCTTTGTCGTGTATTCCTGCACCAAGGCGTAGATGGCATCACCATCCACCTCATGCCGCCCAACAGGGATGGAGTGAATATCGATCTGTCTCAGATACTCAAAAGCCTGCTTGAAAAGCAGATGAAGCGGAAAATATAAGGCAGCGTTCTCGATGCGGTCGATGATCATTTAATTTTCCAGTGTGATGTATTTTTTTCTTGTCTTCTTTCGCGGATTGATGCCCGTCATCCCGTTGAAAGATTCTTGTATCGCTTTCATATCCGCTTCGATATCTTCACCAGGTTGGAATATTTCGCCAACATGGGCAACCTTTTGAATGCCATCCACCTTGACCATCATGATGGGGATCCCTGCATTCTTTGCGATGTGATAAAAACCACGCTTCCATTCGTTGACGTGGTACCGCGTCCCTTCGGGGGCAATGACCAACATGAACTTTTCAGACTTGTTGCAAGCCTCCACCATTTGCTCGACCAACCCCACAGATTTCTTTCGATCCACTGGGATGCCGCCGCACCAGTAGAAGAACCAGCCAAAAGGGTTGTTGAAAAGCTCGGCTTTTCCCATGTAGCGCACACTAATGCCGAGGCGAAAGACTATGCCAAGGAACAGGACAAAGTCCCAATTCGAGGTATGAGGCGCGCCAATGATGATGTATTTTGGCAGGTTTGGCGCTTTTCCTTCCACGCGCCAACCGAACATACGCATGGTCAAATTGCTTAATAAACGAAGAAAAGGGCTGATGATGGGAGTGTTGAAGATTGTCAGTTTCAATGGATGGTCCTCCAGATATAAAACCCTAAATTTGTGCTTGCGTCTCGCACTATGAATTTGTGGTTAAATACCTGTATGGCTTTGAAATCGTTCCTTCGTTCTACAGTCTATCACACCGAAAAGGGAGTGCAGCGTCTGCGTTTTGCCTCCCAACCCGCGAACCTGCCTGTGCTGCTTGGCATTTCCTTTCCCAAAAGTGGCACGCATTTGCTCGATCAAATTTTGCTTGGCTTCTCAAACGTCGCGCCGTATGCCAAACGTGTGCATTCGTTCTATGCTGAATACGAAGGCGAAAGTGGTAAGAAACGTGACCCGCAACAGGCGTTGAATTGGCTTGACTCTCTTCGTCCATGTGACATTGCTTCTGCGCATCTTTTTGCCCGCCCTGAAGCCATTGCTCGCGTGTGCTCGGACAAATTCGCGCCCTACTTCATCTTTCGTGACCCGCGTGATGTAGTTGTCTCACATGTATTTTATGTCACCGACATGGAGGCACGTCACGTCCACCATGACTATTACCAATCCCTGCCTGATTTCAATGCAAGACTTACTGTCAGCATCTTGGGACGGTCTGATACGAACATCGAATTCCCGAATATCGCAGACCGATTTGCTCCCTACCTTGGCTGGCTCGATAAAAAAGAAGTGTTGACCATTCACTTCGAAGACCTGATCCACCAGCGCGAGTCGACTCTCACCTCCATCATGGACCACCTCCTTAACCGGGTCACGCTTCAAACTCCCCGACAGTTGATCCTCGACTCCCTCGAAACCTCCATCAACCCGAAGAAGTCCCCGACCTTCCGCTCTGGCAAGACCGGAGAGTGGAAGAAACACTTTACAGACGAACATAAAAAGATATTTAAAGAAGTGGCAGGCGATCTGTTGGTGAAGTTGGGGTATGAGAAAGATAATTCCTGGTAGGGGCGAGGTTACCTCGCCCCTACGGTGAAATATGAACTGCTCCATCGTCATCCGCGCCTATAACGAAGCCCAGCATCTTGGACGTCTGCTTGAAGGCATTCGCCAGCAGACCATCAAAGATGTAGAGATCATTCTTGTGGACTCCGGTTCCACGGACGCAACCATTGCCATCGCTGAATCCTTTGGTGCGAAAGTTGTCCACATCCCCTCAGCGGAGTTTACGTTTGGGCGGTCACTCAACTTCGGGATTAAGTCCGCGAGCCGTGAATTCATCGTCATTGCCAGCGCACATGTCTATCCCGTCTACCCCGATTGGCTCGAGACCATGCTGCGTCCATTTCAGGATGAAAAAGTTGCCCTCACCTATGGCAAGCAGCGCGGATACGAAGGCTCGAAATATTCCGAGCATCAGATCTTTCACCAGTGGTATCCCGATACAAGTAACTTGGATCAAGTGACTGCATTTTGTAATAATGCCAATTCCGCGATTCGCAAAAGCTTATGGGAGTTGCATCCCTACGACGAAACGCTCACAGGGTTGGAAGATTTGGAGTGGAGCAAATGGGCAAAGGGACAAGGCTATAAGATCGCCTACATCGCCGAAGCGGAGATCGTCCACATCCACAACGAGACACCCAACGGTGTCTACAATCGCTACCGCCGTGAAGCAATGGCGTTACGAAAGATCTACCCCGAAACAAATTTCAATTTATATGACTTTTTCCGTTTGACCATCACGAATATTCTGAGTGATCTATGGCACGCCACACGCGAAAAAGTTTTTCTGAAAAGTTTGTCTTCCATCTTCTGGTTCCGCTTTGCTCAATTTCGAGGAACCTATATGGGACATCGCGAGACCAGTCTGGTCACACCGCAGTTACGTGAGACATTCTATTATGCGAGGGAACGAAAGAAGAAAGATGAAAGAAAACGGGATGTGGAGCCAATTCAGTATAATAAGTAATGGTAATTAATCCTCCTCCTAATTCTGTTCATCCTAAATCCCGTGAAGAATGGCGAAAATGGTTGGAAAATAATCAGTCACATAAAGAAGGTGTCTGGCTGATCAGTTATAAAAAAGACACAGGTAAACCGCGTTTCGAATACGACGAAGCTGTGGAAGAAGCCTTGTGCTTTGGTTGGATTGATAGCAAACCTGCAAAACTCGACGATGAACGTTCGATGTTGTGGTTTGCTCCACGTAAGCCCAAAACAAACTGGTCGAAGATCAACAAAGAACGAGTTGAGAGAATGATAAAAGCTGGGCTGATGGCTCCTGCTGGTCTCGCGAAAGTGGAAGCTGCAAAAAAAGACGGGGCATGGAACGCACTGGATAGTGTGGAAGCTCTTGAAATTCCATCCGATCTTGCCAAAGCATTCTCAAAGAATAAAATAGCCAAAGACTATTTCGATGCTTTTCCGCGTTCGGTAAAACGAGGGATTTTGGAATGGATTCTAAATGCCAAAAAGCCCGAGACTCGTGGCAAGCGTATTGAAGAGACCGTGACATTGGCTGAAAAAAACATTCGTGCCAATCAATGGCGACAATAACTCCAAAGGGATTTTGATATAAGGATATTCGATATAATTTCCAACATGCCTACCCTCTCCCTCAAACCCGCCTCTGAACACCCCATCCCCTTCCTCGCGGACTTAATGACTCGCGGATTTGAAGGCTATATTGTCCCTGTCAATATCACGGATGCAATACTATACACCATGATCCGCCGCGATGGCATTGACCTGACGGCAAGCCGTGTGCTCCTTCGAGATGATGAGCCAGTGGGCGTTGCTTTCATCGCCCGCCGCGGCTGGACATCCCGTCTTGCAGCTTTTGGTATCACATCCAATGCTCGCAGCGGCGGCGTAGGGACATGGGCAATGGAACAACTTCTTGAAGAAGCGAGATCACGCGGCGAAAAAGAAATGCTGCTTGAAGTCATTGAGCAGAACATTGCAGGTGTGAAGTTATATGAGAAGATTGGCTTCACCAAAATGCGCAGGTTGATAGGCTTCAAACTAGATACTACTCAAACCCTGCCTGAAGACTCGAGCGCAGAAGATGAACTCGAAGAGATCGATATCCGCGAAGTGGCACGTCAAGTCACGTATCATGGCATGAAAGATTTACCGTGGCAGCTTTCGGGTACGTCCATCATGCAGCATACACCGCCGTCTCGTGCCTTTCGTCTCAATGATGCCTACTGTCTGATCAGCAACCCCGAAGCCACGGATGTCGCCATTCAGTCAGTGTTGGTCAAGGCTCGGTCGCGTGGAGCAGGCTTGAGCGCGGTTGTGATGCGCGCGCTCTTCGCGAAGTTCCCCAATAAAGTTTGGCACGTCTCGCCCATCTATCCTGAAGAAATGGGTTTCATTTTCGAGCATGTGGGCATGGAGCGCGAGTCACTTTCACAATGGCAAATGTCACGCGTGTTGTAAAATAAGGGCATGAAATTAGCCGCCCTTGTTCCCATGCGTCATCACAGCCAGCGCGTGCCTGGCAAAAATTATCGTCCGCTTGCGGGCAAACCCCTCTTTCAACACATTTTGGAAACGCTGCAAGCCGTGCCTGAAATTGACACGGTGATGGTGGATACCGATTCTGAGCCGGTGATGGATGGAGTGCGCCGCCTCTTTCCTAACGTGAAGCTGATTCAGCGACCCGAGCATCTCCGTGCTGACGATGTTCCCATGAATGACATTCTGCTGTACGACACGGCGCAGGTGCAGGCAGATTTTTACTTACAGACCCATTCCACCAATCCACTGCTCAAAGCCGAAACCATCTCACGCGGGATCAAATCTTTTCTCAACGATTACCCCAAATATGACTCGCTTTTTTCTGTGACGCGTTTGCAAACCCGTTTATATTGGCAGGATGGGCGCGCCATCAACCATAATCCGCTGGAGTTGTTGCAAACACAAGACCTCCCGCCTGTGTATGAAGAGAATTCCTGCGTCTATCTGTTCACGCGTGAAAATCTGGAACGCAAGAAACACCGTATTGGCGATAAACCCTTCATGTTCGAGATAGACGCGGACGAAGCCTGGGACATTGATGAAGAGTTGGACTTTGAGATCGCGGACTTTTTGATGAGGAAGAGACAGTAATTCATGCAAAGCTTGAAACAAAAACTTGGGACGTTCGGCTGGGGTACCCTTTTTCTGGTTCTCCTCGGCGCAGTGACCTACCTGCCTCTTGCTGCACGCATGGGGTATATCAACGACGACTGGTATCTGATGTTTGACGGCTATGTGGGCGGAGCCTCCTTCTTCCATGAAGTCTTCATTGTAGACCGTCCCTTGCGTGGATTTGTGATGCAAGCGGCGTTCTCGCTATTTGGCATGAATCCGCTTTACTACCATTTGAGCGCGTTCTTGTTTCGGGCGATCAGTGCTGTGGCGTTGTTTTGGATCGGGAATCAACTGTGGCAGCGGCGTGTCACCTATAACTGGTTGGCAGCTTTGCTGTTCTTGGTCTATCCCGGTTTTCTTTCGCAAGTAAATCCCATCGACTATCAATCGCAGATCTTCAGCCTTGCTTGTGGCATGGTTTCTGTGGCGCTGACGTTGAAAGCATTGCATGCAAAGACACCCTTGGTACGCTGGGTATATATCAGCATCTCTGTGGTGTTGGCATGGATGTACCTTGGCATGGTGGAATATTTCCTCGGCTTTGAAGCCTTGCGTTTTGTCATTATTGGAATGTTGTATCTCCGACAAACCGAACAGCCCATTCTTGATCGTTTGAAGTCCACGGTTGTGACCTCTCTTCCATTCCTGGCTGGCGCAGGCGGATTTTTAGTTTGGCGTTTGTTCTTCTTTGAAGCCGAACGCAAGGCGACGGATGTCAGCTTGCAATTGGGCTCTGCCTTTACATCTCCGCTGACGGTGTTGTGGTGGCTGAACTATCTCATTCAAGATGTGTTCAAGGTCATCATGGTGGCGTGGACAGTGCCGCTGAATCTCTTTGGATTCTCCCTTCGTTTGCGTGATGCATTTATGGGGCTTGGGTTGGCGGCGGTGGCAGTGGCATTGCTCTTGGTCTTTTTGCGTCAGAGTAGTGAAAAGAATGGGGACGATGAATCAGACCAAGGTCCAAAAGAGATGCGGGAACAGTTGTGGCTGGCGTTCATCACCATTGTGGCGTGTCTGGTTCCAGTCATCCTCGTCAATCGTCATGTCACCTTGCCAGATTATTCGCGCTATGCCTTGGCTCCCTCTGTGGGGGTGGGCATTTTATTCTCGGTCATCTTTGAGCGTGTGAATACGGCTTCATTGCGATCAGGCTTGATCGCTTTCTTGCTGGGTGTTTCGGTGTTGACGCATCATGGCAATGCTGTGCGCGTGGCAGATGAAACAGCTGCGGTGCAGAATTTCTGGTGGCAGGTGGCGTGGCGCGCGCCGAAGATTCAAGAAGGTGTGACGTTGATCGCATCCTTCCCTGGCAGCCCCTTGGCTGAAGATTATTTCATTTGGGGACCCGCGAATTTTATTTATTACTCTGAAAAGCAGACGAACAATCCGTTGCTGATCAAACTCCCAGCGGCTGTGTTGGATGGTAACACGGTGACACAGATCACGACCAACGGTGGTGTGGAGACTCCGCTGCGGCGCGGTAATTATTTGGAGCGAGATTTTGGTAATGTGCTGGTGATGGTGCAATCGAGCAGTGACAGTTGTGTGCGCTTCGTCGACGGTAGATCGCCTGAACTTAACTCGTACGATGATGGACGCGTGACGATGATCGCGCCCTATTCAAAATTGGGTTCTGTGGCGACTGAGGGCGATGTACCTGCCGTGCCCGTGGAGATCTTTGGCGCAGAACCTGAACGCGGCTGGTGCTATACCTATCAACAAGCAGACCTTGCCCGTCAGCGCGGTGAATGGGATGCGATCCCTGTGCTGCTGAAAGAAGCTTTGGACAAAGGCTACTACCCCAACGACGGGCTGGAATGGATGCCGTTCATGCAAGCCTATGCGGTGCAAGGCGATGTGGAAGAGATCAAGTCTATGCTGAAGTTGGTGGTGGCAGATAAATACTTGCGCTTACAAGTCTGCAATTCGATGACGAGTCTGATGGAACGCGAAACGCTGAACGACGATGTGACCGCGTTGATCGAAAAGAATATCTGCAAGTAACGGTTGCCTATTATTGTTATGAAAAGTTTTATTTCTCGATTCTTTAGTGTCCCTTGGTATCCTGTCGTTTTTGGTGCCTATCCCATTCTGGCATTGCTTTCAACCAATGTAGGGCAAGTCGAACCGACGGCTGCGTTGCGTCCTTTGCTGCTTTCTCTGCTATTCAGTGCCTTGGTCTTTCTGCTTGCGTGGCTGGTATTTCGTAAGGCGCATAAAGTGGCTTTCTTCTCGGTTCTGTTCCTCCTCCTTTTCTTCACCTATGGACACGTGTATATGTACATCGAGGAGCAACTGCCGGAAAACGAGTTTGTCCGTTGGCTTTGGGTGGCATGGGCTTTATTGTTGGTGGGGATCTTGTTCTGGGTCACCCGCCCCAAGTTGACGTTTGAGACAGTCACATCCTCTTTGAATGGAATGATCCTTGTCTTGTTGGTCATGTCTGCTATGCAGTTGGATCTCAGCAACGCGTCTGCAAGCAGTGCAAGCCGTTTGGGTGCGAAGAATGCCCCCATTCAGGAAGACCTTGTCTTGCCGGAAAACCCGCCGGATGTTTATTTCTTCCTGTTGGATTCATATGCTCGTTCAGACCTGCTCCAGTCTGCATATGGATACGACAACAGCGACTTTGAGAACGCCTTGAAAGAACGCGGATTTTATATCGCTGATGAGAGCCAATCCAATTACGTCCGCACAGAACTTTCGCTGGGGTCTTCACTCAACATGCAGTACCTGCAAGAGTTAGACCCGGCGTTCAACCCCCACTCGATTGGCAGGAAAGTTTTGTGGGAGGCGCTCAAGCATAGTGCAGTTCGCTATAACTTTGACTCTCTTGGGTATGAAACGGTCAACTACGCATCGGGCTTTGCCTGGCTTGAGATCACAGACGCAGACTACTTCATGAAACCGCCGCCGATCTCTTCGGGAATGACCGAATTCGAAGGCTTATTCCTGCGTACGACCGTGGCGCGCTATGCCGAAGAATGGGGCTGGGTGGATTCTGATTCCATTATGGCGGCAGGGTATCGTGACCGCTTCAACAATATTTTCGACAGCATGGATTCCATCTCGAAGATGCCGGAGCCGAAGTTCGTGTATGCTCATGTCATCTCGCCGCATCCGCCTTTTGTGTTTGACCCCGAAGGCAACCCAACCGACCCCGCTGATTTTTGGAATGAGAAACGCCAATACACAGGCGACATGTATAAAAAAGGTTATTTGAACCAATTGCCTTATCTCAATACCCGCATGCTCGAAGCCATCGATACCATCATGGCAAACTCCAAAACACCGCCCATCATCATTATTCAAGGCGACCATGGTCCGTGGTTGCAGCCCAAAGACAAACGTATGTGGAACTTCACGGCGGTGTATATGCCCGGGCATGAAGATACGTTGTATCCGACCGTCACGCCGGTCAACTTGTTTCGGCTCGTCTTCAATAATTATTTTGGCGGCAAGTATGATATTCTCGATGATGTAAGTTATTTCTCGCCGGTTCCGAAACTCTATGAATTCACCGAAATTCCCAATCCTTTTGACGAAGGACAATGATCGATGAAATATACCGTTCTGCTTACGGCTCCCTACATGCTCCCTTTTGTGGACCGTTTCAAACCTGTCTTTGACTCCTACGATATCGAGCTCATCATTCCCAATGTGGAAGAACGCATGGAAGAAGAGGATATCCTCAAATACGCCGGTCAATTCGATGGTACAGTGTGTGGGGATGATCGCTATAGCGCGCGCGTGATCGAAGCCTGTTTGCCGCGCTTGAAAGTCATCTCGAAATGGGGGACGGGAGTCGACTCGATCGACGCCGAGTCCTGTTCCCGTTTTGGGGTGAAACTTGGGCGAACGCCGAATGCTTTTACCACCCCCGTCGCAGACACCGTAATGGGCTACATGCTCGCCTTCGCCCGCCGCGGACCGTGGATGGACAAAGCCATGAAAAGCGGTGAATGGAAGAAGATCCCTGGCAAAACTCTCAGTGAATGTACCTTGGGTGTTATTGGCATAGGGAATATTGGCAAAGCGGTTACCCGCCGCGCCAAAGCTTTTGGTATGAAGGTTCTAGGTACAGACATCATCGACATTGACCATGTCTTTATTAGTGAGTCTGGCATTGAAATGACAAACCTTGATACATTGCTTGTAAATTCTGATTTTGTCTCTGTTAACTGCGATCTCAACCCAACGTCGTATCATCTGATCAATGCAATTACATTATCAAAGATGAAGTCCACTGCGGTGTTGATCAATACAGCGCGCGGCCCTATCGTGGATGAAAAAGCTTTGGTCGCGGCACTTAGCTCAGGTCAAGTAGGAGGCGCGGCGCTTGACGTCTTCGAATTCGAACCTCTACCATTGGATAGTCCCTTGCTGAAGATGGATAACGTCATGCTGGCGCCGCATAATTCCAACTCCAGCCCTACTGCATGGGAGCGCATTCACTGGAGCACCATCAAGAACCTGGTCGAGGGATTGGGTATGCAAGTGAGGAAAGAATGAAACAGCTTCGTCTCGTATTGCCTTATGTGTTTTTGTTCCTGCTGACGGCGTTGGTGCTCGACCTTGCCAATCCGTTTTTTGATAAGCCCGCCAGAGATGGCGGCTTTTTCCTGTATGCCGGTCAACAGATCGTAGATGGGAATTTACCGTATCGCGATTTTTGGGACTCAAAAGGACCGGGCATTTTTTACATCAATGCCTTGGGTTTGTTCCTGGGCGGCGGATCGCGTTGGGGTGTTTGGTTGGTGGAGTTCCTGTGTATCTTTGGGATGCTTTGGCTTTTATATGACACACTCTCCAAACGCTGGGGTATTGGTGCAGCATTATTTGGTGCTGCATTGGCTGGGTTTGGCTTGCGAGCCGTGCTTGGCTATGGCAATTACACTGAAGAATATGCCTTGCTCTTCAATGCAGCCGGGCTTGTACTCTTCCTCGCCATGGTGGATGTGGAGCGTAATTACTGGAAATACATTTGGGTAGGTGCGTTCTTCGGGTTGAGTTTTACCTTCCGTGCGAACAACATCGGCGGATTTTTCGCCATCCTTGGTTCGATCTTTTTGTATTACATTTTCAAACGCCATTTTTGGGAAGCGCTGCGGATCATTCTTGCGGCATTGGCTGGTTTTGCTTTGCCACTCATCGTGTGGGCGCTCTACTTTGCCATTATGGGCAGTGTTGGCGAGATGCTATATGCATCCATCATCTTCAACTTCTCTTACTCTGCTGCCAAAGACCGCGAATGGCTGGATATTTTTGGCGGCTTCGGAAAATACGGCATGGGCTGGGTGGGCTGGTTCACGCTGGTGGCTTGGTTCTTCGCAGGCTTCCGCATGTTGGCGAATTTCGTCCAGCGCAAAGTGACAGTCTTCGATACCTTCATGCTGATTTGGTTCCCGCTTGAAATTGTCTTGAGCAACCTCTCAGGCAGGAATTTCACCCACT
>VFQT010003226.1_pt1 | contig 15214 bp, 14 predicted proteins | sample 3512381 | NCBI WGS metagenome assembly VFQT01 (sample SAMN10412376, study PRJNA504923) | tailings metagenome | isolation source: Relicate 2 Philex TSF3 active mining site | place: Philippines: Tuba, Benguet | collected 2017-08-29 | reverse complement strand
CCCAGGCGGCTGGCCCTGATCTGTTTCTCAACCCCGACGGCAGCGTGAACCGTGAGCGGGCTCTGCGCAGCCTGCTCAGCACGGGCGTGCCCGGCACGGTGGCGGGCCTCACCCGGGTGCAGGCCCGCTATGGCTGTTTGCCCCTGGCCACGGTGATGCAGCCCGCCATCGAGCTGGCGGAGCGTGGCTTCCCGGTGGGGGCTGAACTGAGTGGCTCCCTCGAGGCTGCGGCGCCGCTGCTCAAGGCCCATCCCGCCAGCGCCCGGCAGTTCTTCAAGGCCGGTGGCCAGCCCTATCGGCCCGGGGAACGGCTCAGGCAGCCGGAACTGGCCGCCAGCTTGCGCTGCATTGCCCAGCAAGGCTCCAGCTGTTTCTACCGCGGGCGGTTGGCTCAGCAGCTCACGGCCCTGATGCAGGCTGGCGGTGGCCTGATCACCGCTGCTGATTTGGCTGCCTATCAAGCCCCCTGGGCCACGCCGCTGCAGGCCATATTCCAGGGCCATCCGGTGCTCACCATGCCGCCCCCCAGTGGTGGTGGCGCCACGCTGCTGCAGCTGCTCAACGTGCTCGAGCCGCTCAAGCTTGCCCAGAGCGGCCTCAACAGTGCTGCCACGATCCACACGATGGTGGAGGCGATGAACCTGGCCTATCGCGACCGCAATCGCCTGCTCGGTGATCCTGATCAGGTGGCGATGCCCCTGGATCGTCTCCTCAGTGCTCGCTATGCGGCGGAGCAACGGCAACGCATCCGTGCCGATCGCCATCGGCCGGCGGCCGAGCTGGAGGCCGAACCCAGCCCAGTGCTTGGCGGCACCAACACCACCCATCTCTCCGTGGTGGATCGCGATGGCGGGCTGGTGGCCACCACCACCACGCTCAACACGGCCTATGGCAACGGCATCACGGTGCCGGGGGCGGGCTTCCTGCTCAATAACGAGATGGACGATTTCACTGCCAAACCCGGTGCTCCGAATGCCTACGGCCTGCGGCAGGGCAGCCAGAACGCCATCGCACCAGGCCGCCGCCCCCTTAGTTCAATGACCCCCACCCTGGTGTTTCGCCCCGATGGCACACCTCTGCTGGCCACCGGTAGCCCCGGCGGCAGCCGCATCATCACCACGGTGCTGCAGGTGTTGCTCAATCGCTTGGTGCATGGCCTCAACCTGGCTTCCGCGGTGGCTGCGCCCCGTCTGCACAGCCAGTTGTGGCCCGATCAGATCAGCATTGAGCAGGGCTACAGCCCTGACACGCTGTCGCTGCTGGAGCGTCGCGGACACGTGGTGAAACTGGTGCCAGCCATGGGATCGGCCAACTCCGTGGAGGTGCGTTACGGAACTGGGCCCATTGCCGACGTGATCGTGGGCAGCCTGGGAACCGCGGATCCACGCCGCTTGGATGCTGCGGCTGTGCCCGAGCGGCCCTGAGGCGCCCTGCAATCCAGCGCCCCTCAGGCTCCCAGCAACAAGCTGCCGCTCGCCATCACGGCGTAGAGCGTGAGCAACAACGACCCCTCGTACCAACTGAGCTGGCGGTTTTCGGTGATCCAGTGCACGGCGAGCACCGTGGCCCCCAGGCAGAACAGGGCATCTCCGGGGATCGCCATGTGCAGGTAGCGACCCATCGGGATGCCGCAGAGCACCAGCAGCGGCAACACAAACAGCAGTAGCTGAACACTCGACTCCACCGTGCTCGTCATCGCGAGATCGATGCGATTGCTTACGGCGGCTTTGACAGCGATCAGCCCTTCTGAGAAGGATCCAAACAGCGGCAGCAGGAACAGACCCACAAACAGCGGATTGAGGTGGGCCCCCTCCACCAGCTGCTCGAGCGATTCCACGAGGTGCTCAGACACACCCACCAGCAGCAGGCTCACCAGCAGCAGCATGCCGATCAGCACCACCAGCGGGCGTTCTTCGCCGGTGGGTGGCAGCACCTGCCCCGATTGCTGCCTCACATAGAGATTGCGACCGGTGCCGAGTTGATAGACAAACGCCAGCAGATAGAAAACCAGCACCAGGCCCGCTACCACCGTGGAGTAGGTGGCAAAGCCATCAAATCGGTTGCTGCCGTCGCTCATTGTTTGGTGCAGGCGCACAAAAAAGATCGAGGGCACCGCCAGAAAGATCGTGCTCACCAGCAGTTGCTGGCTCTGTAATCCGGTGCTGTGGGGATGGATCCGGATCGTGGCCGTGTTGCGGGCGCTCAGCCAGGTGCTGATCCCGAGGATCAGCAGGCAATTGGTAATCACGGCGCCGGCAATCGAGATCACCACCAGCTCATAGAGGCCGCTGGCCAGGGCTTCCACCATCTCGGCGATCATCCGGGCCAGGGGCACCAGGCCCAGCCCGCACACCACAAACCAGCCGATCAATTGGCTGATCGGCATCGTTGCATCCAGCTGGGCCATCAGAGCCGCAGCGGTGAAGAGCAACAGCAGGCTCCAGCGGCTGGCCAGCAGTTCGCGGCCGAGGCCAATCCATGCGTTCCCCATCGTTGTTGATCAGCCCCCCAGATAGGCGGCCTTCAGTTGGGGATTGCCGAGCAGGGCGGCGGCGTTGTCCTGCAGCTGGATGCGGCCGGCCTCGAGCACATAGCCGCGATCGGCGATCTCCAGGGCGGCCTGGGCGTTCTGCTCCACCAGCAGGATCGTCTGGCCGTTGGCATGCAGCTCCGCCAGCACCGTCATCACCTCCCCCACCAGCTTGGGCGCCAGCCCCAGGCTGGGTTCATCCAGCATCAACAGCTCCGGCCGCCCCATCAGCGCCCGCGCGATCGCCAGCATCTGCTGCTCACCGCCGGAGAGGGCTCCCGCCTGCTGCTGGCGCCGCTCCGCCAGCCGCGGGAACAGCCCGTAGCAGCGCTCCAGATCGGCGGCGATTCCCTCGCGATCGCGGCGCAGGTAGGCGCCGAGCTCGAGGTTGAAGGCCACGCTCTGGCGGTTGAGCAGCCGGCGGCCCTCGGGGCAGTGGCCGATGCCGAGCTTGAGGGTGCGGTGGGCTGGCACAGCCGCGAGGTTGGCACCATGCCAGAGGATGCGGCCGCCGCTGGCGGTCTCCAGCCGTGAGATGGCCCGCAGGGTGGTGCTTTTACCGGCGCCGTTAGAGCCGAGCAGCGTCACCAGTTCACCCCGGTGCACCTGCAGCGACACCCCCGCCAGGGCCTGCACGCTGCCGTAGTGCACCTGCAGCTGCTCGATCTGCAGCAGGGGCTGGGTTGTGGCCTGCGGTTCGATCTGGCTGATCATCGGCTACCTCCGAGGTAGGCCTCGATCACGCGCGGATCCGCTTGGATCTGTTCTGGGGTGCCGAGGGCGATCAGCCGCCCGAAATCCAGCACGGCCAGGCGCTGGCAGAGCTGCATCAACAGGGGCACATGGTGTTCGATCACCACCAGCGTGAGTTGATGGCGTTGGCGTAGCTGGGCCAAGAGCTCGCACAGCTGTTCCTTCTCGCGGGGGTTCATGCCCGCGGCCGGTTCATCCAGCAGCAGCAGCGCCGGCGCGGTGGCCAGGGCGCGGGCGATTTCCAGTCGGCGGCGATCGCCATAGGCCAGGCCTGAGGCCTGGCGATGGGCTTGATCAGCCAGGCCCAACTCCTCCAGCAGTTGCAGCGCCCGCTCGCGAAGCTCGCTCTGGCGGCGGCGGAAACGAGGGCTGTTGAGCAGCGCATCGAGGCCGCTGCCCTGGGGCTGGCGATGCAGGGCCACCAGCACGTTCTCGAGCACGCTCAGCCCGGTGAACAGCCGCAGGTTCTGAAAGGTGCGGGCGATGCCAAGGCGGTTGTGGCGGTCGGGGCTCAGGCCTTGCAGGCTCTGGCCGCGCCAGCGGATGCTGCCGCTGGAGGCTGGGGTGACGCCCGAGAGCAGGTTGAACAGGGTGGTTTTGCCGGCGCCGTTGGGGCCGATCAGGCCGAAGATCTCGCCCGCCTCCACCTGGAAGCTCACCTGGTTCAGCGCCTGCAAGCCGCCGAATCGACGGCTGATCTGGCGCAGCTCAAGCAGGGGTGCGGCAGTGGATTGATCCGTCATGGTTTCCACCTCCCCAGGCGCTCCAGCAGAGCAGGCGTGATCAGCCCCTGGGGGAAGAACACCGGCCCCAGCAGGATCACCAGGCCAAACAGCACCAGCCTCAGATCGCCCACCGGCCGCAACAGCTCCGGCAGCGCGGTGAGCAGCAGGCCGCCGATCACCGGCCCCAGCCAGCTGCGCGACCCCCCCAGGATCACAAAGGCGAGGGTGGTGATCGCCACATCGAAGCTGCCCTGGCGGGCGTTCCAGGTGTTGAGGTAGTGAGCGGCGATCACACCGGTGACACCCGCCAGCATGGCGCTGGCCACAAAGGCGGTCAGTTTCACCCGGGTGGTGTGGATGCCCATGCAGCGGCTGGCCAGTTCGTCGTCGCGGATGGCGGCCATGGAACGACCCAGACGGCTGGCTTCCAGGCGCTGGCAGAGCCAGCCGCAGAGCGCCAACAGACCGCCGCTGAACAGCACGTAGCCCAATGGCTGTTGGAAGGGTTGGGGGATGCCGAAGATGCCGGTGGCGCCTCCGGTGAACGGGAGGTTGAGGATGGCCACCCGCACGATCTCCACCAGGGCGATGGTGGCGATCGCCAGATAAATCCCTCGCAGCCGCAGCACCGGCAGCCCGATCAGCAGGGCCAGCCCAGCGGTGAGACCTGCGGCCAGCAGCATTTCTCCGAGCACGGCCCCGAGGCTGATCGTGCTCTGGGCGTTGCCCTGGGTGGAGAGCAGCGCTGCCAGGGTGCCGCCCACGGCGTAGAAGGCGGGGGTGGCCAGCGAGAGCTGACCTGCCGCCATTGGCAGATACACCGACAGTCCCAGTAGGGCACCCAGGATCATCTGCACCAGCAGACCGTTGTCGATCACAGCGCCTCTCCTCTTACGTCAAACCTTCTCCAGCTGGCGGCGGCCCAGCAGGCCACTGGGGCGGAGCACCAGCACGGCGAACAGGATCGCGAAGGCCAGGGCATCGCGCCAACCCGAGGCCGCAGCCGGAATCAGGGCCTCCGCCAGCCCCATCACCAGCCCCCCCACAATCGCCCCCGGCACGCTGCCGAGGCCCCCGAGCACCAGCACCGCCAAGCCCTTGAGGCCATAGCTGATGCCGAAGTAGGGGCCCGCCAGGCTCACGCTCATGCCGATAAGGCCGCCGCCGAGCCCCGCGAGCATGCCGCTCAGCAGGAAGGCCAGGCGCACCACCGCCACGCTGTTGATCCCCAGCAGGGTGGCCGTGGTGGTGTCCTCGGCCACGGCGCGCATCGCCTTGCCGCTGCGGCTGTTCTCCAGCCAGAGGCTGAGGCCTGCCACGGCAAGAGCGGAGATCGCCAGCAACAGCACCTGGATGGTGCGGATGCGGGCGCCGCCGATCAGCAGTGATTCCGGCAGGTTGGCCAGGTCGGCTGCGCCATGGGGGAAGGCGTAGCCCTCGGCGCCCATCAGCAGTTGCAGCAGGTTTACCAGCACCACGCCGGCACCGAGGCTGGTGATCAGCGACAGCAACGGTTCGGCGCCGCGGCGGCGCAGGGGCGCAAAGGCGATCCGCTCCACCAGCAGTCCCACGGCTCCCGATCCCAGGGCGGCCAGCAGCAGGGCCAGCCAGAACGGCAGTCCGATCGGTAGCCCCCAGCCGGGCAGTGCTCCGTTCACGCCGATCGTTCCTCCCAGCAGCAGGTAGGTGAGGTAGCCCCCGAGGCTGAACAGGGCGCCCTGGGCGAAGTTGATCACCCCCAACACCGAGAAGATCAGCGTGTAACCGAGCGCCACCAGGGCATACACCCCGCCGCTGGCGGCGCCGTTCAACAGGGTTTGCAGCAGTGCTTCGATCACGGCTTGGCCTCCGGCAGCTCCCGTTCGCGCACCAGGGTGAAGCGCCCGTTGCGCCCGGATGCATCCATGCGCACCTGCGCTACATAAAAACGGCCCTGCACCACTTCACCATCGGGGCGGAAGTGAATCGGACCGAGGGGGGTGTCGTAGTGGCCGCTGAGGAGTTCCTGCATCAGTTGCTGCCGCGCTTCCCCCAGGGTGAGGCCCTCAAACCCGCCGCGCTTCTGCACCCGCTGGATCGCTTCAAACACCACCTGGTAAGCGGTCCAGGCCTGGGCCGCAATCTGCCCTGGTGTGCGGCCCTGGTTGGCCTCTGCGAACAGGCGCCGGAAGGTGAGGTTCACCGGGGTGTTGAGCTCTGGGCTGTAGGCCTGGGCTATCAGCACGCCATCACACCAGCGCTGACAGATCGGATAAATGTTGGGCGTATTGAGGCCGTTGCCCACCACGATCTGGCCCTGATACCCCAGTTCCCGCAGCTGCCGGATCAGGTTGCCGCCATCCACGGCCTGGGCTGAGATCACCACCAGCTGCGGCCGTTGCTGCAGGGCGGCGGTGATCGGGTTCTGGAAGTCGTTGTCGGCGAGCTGGGTGCGCTGGATGCTTACCGGCTTGAGGCCACGGGCCGCCAGCACCTTCTGGAAGATGGCGGTTTCGGCGGTGCTGTAGGCGTCGTCCTGGGCGAAAAACACCGCCACACGGCGGGTGTTGGGTTCGCGTTGCAAGGCTTCATCGATCGACAGCGGCGCGATCACCGAGCTCTGGGCTGACACGCGGCTGATGAATGAACCGATCTGGGGAATGCCCTTGGCCGTGTTGGAGGGTGCCACCACAGGCACGCCCTGGCGCTGGGCGATCGGATCAGCAGCGAAGGCCTGTTGCGACAGGGTGGGGCCGATCAGCGCGATCACCCCCCGGCGGATCAGCAGGTTGAAGGCGGCGATGGCGCTGGGTTCATCGGAGGCACCGTCCTCCACCCGCAGCGTTACCCGGCGGGGGTGCGGCTGGGCCTGCAGCCAGCCCTGAGCCAGGGCGATGCCCATGCGTTGGTCCTGGCCGTAGAGGTTCGCGTTGCCCGTGAGGGCCAGGGCGGCACCAAGCTTGAGCGGAGCCGCTTGACTCAGGACCCGAGTGGCTGGGTCACTGCTGCGTCCAAGCACAGCAAGCAAGCCAATCCCCACGAGAAGCAAGAACGCCAGCCTGGCGGCACCTCGCTGGCGTTCGCTGCAGGGCGCCTCTGGCACAGAAGCGTCGGTGCTTGCAGAAGGGCTAATAGCGAAACCCTCTTTGGTTGGTCAACAGTTTACAAAGGTCGGCATCGAGAAAGGTCGGCATCGGGGCGAGCCTGCCGTTGCATTGGTCTGGGACAAGCCAAATCTTGATTTGTTGCGCTTACAAGGGTTACTCTGCTTTTAATCGCTGCGGTATTCGAGGGGGCTATGATCATTAATCATCAGTATAAGTTCATCTTTCTCAAGACACGAAAAACCGCTGGAACAAGTATTGAAATTGCTCTTTCCAGGTTCTGTGGAGAAGCTGATGTTCTCACTCCCATTGCTAAAGATGATGAGCGTGCCCGCCGCGCTCAAGGGCTCAGTGGCCCACGCAACGCCTCGGTGCCCCTGCGTAGCTATACAAAGTTTGATCTGGCGCGATTGTTGCTGCGTGGCAAGCGTGCGCGCTTCTATAATCATGCTCCCGCTGAATTTGTGAGGCAGCGGATTCCGGGAGATGTCTGGAGTACGTACTACAAATTTGCGTTTGAGCGGGATCCTTTTGACAAAGCGATTAGTCGCTATTACTGGAGCACTCAAGAGCCGCGTCCGGCGATTGGCGATTACTTGAATGAGGCGCGAAGTGAGCTGATTTCCAATTGGAGCATCTACACGATTAATGATCGTATTGCTGTCGATTTTCTTGGGCGCTATGAAACCCTGAATGATGACATGGAGCGGGTGAAGCAGCACCTTGGCTTGCCAGGTGATTTGCTGCTGCCGCGTGCCAAGGGTGGCCACCGCCAGAACAGAGATCACTACAGCCAGGTGCTCGATCAGTCTTCACGCGAGCGCATAGAGATTGTCTGTGCGAAAGAGATGAGAGCCCTGGGCTACAGCTGGCGAAACAGCTAGAGCCCAGACTCTGCTCAGGCCACCGCTGCGAAGCATTCGCGGAAGGCCGCGATGGTGGCGTCGATGTCCTCCTCACTGTGGGCCAGGGAGGTAAAGCCGGCCTCGAAGGCGCTGGGGGCGAGATAGATGCCGCGCTCCAGCATGGCCCGGTGCAGCTTGCCGAAGCGCACGGTGTCGGCTGCCTTGGCTTCTTCAAAGTTGCGCACGGGGCCTTCGCAGAGGAAGAAGCCGAACATGGCGCTGATCGAACCGCCGGTGATCGGCAGGCCGGCGCTGCGAGCGGCATCAAGGATTCCCTCGACCAGGCGCTTGGTGATCGCCTCGAGGCGTTCATAACTGCCGGGCTGCTTGAGCAGCTCCAGGGTTTTGATGCCGGCGGTCATCGCCAGTGGGTTGCCGCTCAGGGTTCCGGCCTGATACATCGGGCCGGCGGGGGCCACCATGCTCATGATGTCGGCCCTGCCGCCATAGGCGCCCACGGGCAGGCCGCCGCCGATCACCTTGCCCATGGTGGTTAGGTCGGGAGTGATGCCGAACTTGGCCTGGGCGCCGCCGTAGCTGATGCGGAAGCCGGTCATCACTTCGTCGAACACCAGCAGCGCACCGTTCTCCTTCGTGAGCTCGCGGATGCCCTCGAGGAAGCCGGGCTCGGGGGTGATGAAGCCGGCGTTGCCCACCACGGGCTCGAGGATCACGCCAGCGATTTCACCGGGGTTCTCGGCGAAGAGCTGCTTCACCGCTTCCAGGTCGTTGTAGGGAGCGGTGAGGGTGCTGGCGGCGGTGGTGCGCGGCACACCCGGGGAGTCGGGCAGGCCGAGGGTGGCAACACCGGAGCCGGCCTTCACCAGGAACATGTCCGCGTGGCCGTGGTAGCAGCCCTCGAACTTGATGATCTTTTCGCGGCCGGTGAAGGCGCGCATCAGGCGCAGCACCGACATGCAGGCCTCGGTGCCGCTGTTCACGAAGCGCACCATCTCCACCGACGGCACCGCGTCGATCACCATCTCCGCCAGGGTGTTTTCCAGGGCGCAGGGGGCGCCGAAGCTGGTGCCCTTGTCGAGGGCGGCGTGCAGGGCGGCGATCACCTCGGGGTGGGCGTGGCCGCAGATGGCCGGGCCCCAGCTGCCGATGTAATCGATGTAGCGGTTTCCGTCCACGTCCCAGGCGTAGGCGCCCTTGACGCGGTCGAACACGATCGGCTGCCCGCCCACGGAGCGGAAGGCGCGCACCGGTGAGCTCACGCCACCGGGCATCAACGTCTGCGCGGCACCGAACAGTTCCTGGGACCGGGTGGTGTTGTGCACGGGAGCCGAAACAGGTGCCGAGGTCAAAACGGAATCCGCAGACGGGAACTTGAGCGCACCATCCTTACGCAATTACCGGCCTATGAGTCCAGTGGCAGTGGTCTCGTTAAGGTCTTGCCACCCCTGCCCAAGCCTGTGACGCCTGACTGGGCCTTGCTGGAACGCCGCCTCAGGGCTCTTCTGCCGGCCCGCGCTGTGGTGGCCAAGCGTCAGGAATTGCTGGCCTACGACTGCGATGGCCTCACCTTGAACCGCCACCAGCCGCCGTTGCTGGTGCTGCCGGAGAGCACGGAACAGGTGGCTGCGGTGGTGACGCTCTGCGCCGAGCTGGAGGTGCCATTCATTGCCCGCGGCAGCGGCACGGGCCTATCCGGGGGCGCGCTGGCGGAGCAGCCAGCCCTGGTGATCGCCACCAGCCGCATGCGGCGCGTGTTGGCGGTGGACCTGGCCAATGAGCGGATCACAGTGGAGCCGGGTGTGATCAACAGCTGGGTCACCCGTGCCGTGGCGGGCGATGGCTTCTATTACGCCCCCGATCCCTCCAGTCAGGTGGCCTGCAGCATCGGAGGCAACGTCGCCGAAAACTCCGGTGGCGTGCATTGCCTGAAATACGGCGTCACCAGCAACCACGTGCTGGCGATGGAGGTGGTGCTGCCCGATGGGTCGATCACCACCCTCGGTGGTGGTCAGCCGGAGCTGGGCGGCCTGGATCTGCGCGGGGTGTTTATCGGTAGTGAGGGAACGCTTGGAATTGCCACGGCGGTCACGCTGCGGCTGCTGCGCACCCCGGAAACCGTGGCGGTGCTGCTGGCCGATTTCGCCTCGATGGAGGCGGCCGGTGAGGCGGTGCGCCTGATCACCGGTGCCGGCGTGCTGCCGGCGGGCATGGAAATGATGGACAACCCCTGCATCCAGGCTGTGGATGACTACTTCGGGGTGGATGAGTATCCGCGGGAGGCTGCGGCGGTGCTGTTGATCGAGCTCGACGGCCACCCGCTTGAAGTGAAGGAATCGGTGGAGATCGCCAGCCGTCTCTGCCTGGAGGCCGGCGCCGGTGCGGTGCGGGAGGCCTGGAGCGAGGCGGCGCGGGCGCGGCTCTGGAAGGGCCGCAAGAGTGCGATTTCAGCGCTGGGCCGGCAGTTCCCCAGCTACTACCTGCAGGACGGCGTGGTGCCGCGCACGGCCCTGCCCGGGGTGCTGGCGGCCATCGATCGGCTCAGCGCAGAGCACGGCCTGGCGGTGGCCAACGTGTTTCATGCCGGCGACGGCAATCTCCACCCCCTGATCCTCTATCGCGCCGGTGAAGAGGGTGTGAACGATCGGGTGAAGGCCCTGGGCGGCGCGATCCTGCGCCTCTGCATCGAGGCCGGTGGCAGCATCAGCGGCGAGCACGGTGTGGGTAGCGATAAACGCTGCTACATGGATTGGATGTTCAGCCCCGACGATCAGGCCACCATGCAGCTGGTGAGGAAGGCCTTCGATCCCCAGGGCCTGGCCAATCCAGGCAAGCTCTTCCCGACCCCCACCAGCTGCGGCGAATCGCTGCGGCGGCAGGTGGAACTGCGCGCCGAGGGGGTGCAGCTGCCTGCGGAGGTGGTGGTGGTCTGAAGCGTCAGCTCCAGTCCTCGTCCTCGTCCTCGGCTGGCGGCCAGGCCAGATTCACCACCACCGGCGCATGGTCGCTGGGTTGGATGTTGCCGCGTGGGGCTTTGTCGATCACGCAGCCGGTGGCGCACTCCACCAAATCCTCAGAGAGATAGATGTGGTCGATCCGCCAGCCCTGGTCGCGATCCCAGGCACCGCTGCGGTAGTCCCACCAGCTCCAGTGGCCGCTGCCGGCTTCAAACAGCCGGAAGGCATCGCTGAGTCGGCCCGCCAGCGCCGCCTGCAGCGCCGTGCGTTCAGCGTCGCTGGCCATGATCCCGCCGCTGAGACGCTCTGGATCATGCAGGTCCCGCGCCTCCGGGCCGATGTTGAAGTCGCCCACCATGCAGAGCGGATCGCCCTGCTGCTCCTGAACGGCGAGGTAGCGCTGCAGGCAGGCCAGCCACTGCAGTTTGTAGGGGTATTTGTCGCTGCTCAGGGCACTGCCATTGGGCACATAGAGATTCAGCACCCGCACCCCCTCGATCAGGGCGCTGATCACCCGCTTCTGCTCGCTCAACGGAGCCGCTTCGGGATCGTCCGGCAGCAGCGCTGGGAAGCCGATCTGCACGTCGTCCATCGGCAGACGGCTGATCAGAGCCACGCCGTTGTAGGCCTTCTGGCCGCTGATCGCACAGCTGTAGCCCAGTTGCTCGAAGGCGGCATGGGGGAACAGCTCATCGGCCACCTTGGTTTCCTGCAGGCAGAGCACCTCGGGCTGTTCGCGCTCGAGCCAGGCCAGCACCTGATCCAGGCGCGTGCGCACGGAATTCACGTTCCAGCTGGCGATGCGCATAGGTGGGATGCCGCGGGGTGTACCGATTGGATGTCCTCCAGGTTGGGATATCCAGGGATATCCGGTTGTGGACGCCGCTCGCAACCCACCGCCCCAGCCTCCCTCCACTCCCCAGCCTCCCCCACCGCCGGATAGCTCTCCTACGATTCCCACCATGCGAACGCACAGGACGGTGATGGGACGCCCTTCCCCCCTTCGGCACAGCGCTGCGGCCTGCGCCGGGCTCTTAGCGCTCACGCTGCTCGGCGTCAGCGCTCAGGCCGCCAGAGCTGACTACAGCTCCTGGGGCATGTCGACCCAAGAAAAACAGATCTACGACTACGGCCCGGGCGGCAGCAATGGCACGTCGAAACAGGGTTCCATCCTCGACAGCACCAACCCCATTGATCTGATGAACAAGATCCGTCGCGGCACGGCGATGGATGACGCCACGCCGCCGGGTGATGCTGTCGATGCCGCCCTTAAGGAGCTGAACGCAGCTCAGGCTCCGGGGCCGTCATCTCAGGTGAAGGCTCCTTAGTGACCTGAGGGATAGGGCTACGCCGATCCGGCGTGGCTCCAGGGGCGGGTTTGGCCTGCCGCAGACTGCTGATGCCCCAGCTGGCGGCGACCCGATCAAGGCGGCTGTCCTGGCTGCCGGGTTGGCGGATGCGGGCCTGGGCCAACGCCTCCTGAGCCGCCTTCGTGTCGCCCTGCTCCTGGCGCAGCAGGGCTAGCGCCAGGAGCGGCCTCGGATCACGCGGGAAGTCGGTGGAGAGTTTGGTGTAGGTGGCTCCGGCTGCGGCGGTTTGCCCCATCCGTTGCTGCAGATCGCCGAGCAGCAACCCCAGGGGCAGCACTTGAGGCTGTACGGCCGGTTTGCTCGCCTTCTCGATCAGGGCCTTGAGCTGAGCCTGGGCTTCGTTGCCCCGCCCCTGCTCCAATTGCAGCAGCGTCATCAGCTGCAGGGCTTCGATCCGATCGGGGCTGAGGTTGAGCAGCTGCCGCAGTTCCCGCTCAGCCGCGCTGCGGTTGTTGTTGTTGCGATGCAGTTCCGCCAGCAGCAGCCGCAACTGCCAGCGTTTCGGTTGCTGGTCGGCGAGTTGTTCCAGCAGAACGGTTGCTTCCTCCTGTTGGTTCAACACCAGCAGCAGTTGCACCAGCCGCTGCTGCTCAGCCTCACTGGCTGTGCCCTCGGCCAGGCGTTGCCGCAATTGATTGGCCTGCCGTTCCACAGCCGCCTGAGAACTGCTGCTGTTGGCTCCCCGGCTGTGTTGCCCCAGCCACCAGCCACCAGCCAGCGAACCGCCAACCACAGCGATCGCACCGAGGCTGAGCAGCAGCCCTCGGGCATTGATGCTGGCGCGAGGCGGCATGGTGCGGCGCGTGGATGGCCCTCAGTCTGGGGCCATGGCGAGGGCTGGTTACATTGGCGGCCGGGCCATGGACACCACGAGCGCCCAGAGGGTTTCAGCCACGATGCGTCAGCACCCCATTTCACCGGTCACCGAACCGATGCAGTACCGGGCCATCGGTGTGGTGCGGGGGACCTATGTGCCCGAAGACCCTGAACAGCTCACCCGCGGCACCCTGCAAGCCGAAGACGGCACCGAAATCGAAGCCGTGGTGCTCGGCCGCGTGCTCACCCTGATGCGTCGCCATCTCGATTTGAGCAAGCCGCATCTGTGGGTGGCGTATCCCCGTTTCCGCGATCCCGAAAAGCTGCACCTGCAGCTCGTTGGCGTGTGGGAGCCCAGCACCTTGGCGGCCACCGAGATCGCCACTCAAAGCGCTGCCGATGCGGAGGCCGGCGCGGCCCCCACCGACGACCTCCCCGAAGGCGATGGCTACTTCTCGGTGCGTGGTGAGCTGATCTACACCCGGCCCGAGGATGGCGATCTGGTGGTCAAGATCCGCCAGCAGCCCCGCGCCGATGGCTCCCGGCCCACACCCTTCAAACTGCAGTTGCGCGGAGAAATCGCTCCCGAGCACCTGCGCCATTTCGTTTCCCTCGATCTGCGCCGCCAAGGCCAACAGCTGCAGCTCGAGCAGCACGAAGTGATCGCGCCTGTGCCCCAACGGGCTGGCAAGGGGCGCGGCCCCGGTCGCGGCGGGCGCCCGGTTAGTCGCTCCGACGGGCGCCGCTGACCATGGCTGCTCCGGAGCGCTTCCCGGGCTCCGATCAGGGCTCCACGGCGGCTGTCTCCGCTGGTGCGGCTGTTGCGGCTGTCACGGTGCTGGCGGTGGTGGGACCACCGCTTGGTTTGTCGCCCTGGTTGATTGCCCTGGCCGCTGGTGGCGGCATGGTGGCGCTCACCGTGGATGCGGCACGGTTTGGTGGCCTGGGCGGCCATCTGCTGGCTGAAGCGCTGCCGGCGGGGATTGGTGCGGCCCGCCTGCGCCGCATCGCCATTCATGAGGCCGGCCATGTGTTGGTGGCGGCCGATAACAACCTGCCGGTGAAGCAGGTGCTGGTGGGTAGCCGGGCTTGTTTGCGGGAGGGGCTCAGTGCCAATGGCAGCACCCAGTTGGAACCTCCGGCCCACGCCAAGCTGGCCCTCGAAGACCTGCGGCGCTGGAGCCGCGTGCTCCAGGCCGGGATGATCGCTGAGCAACTGGTGTATGGGGGCTCGTGCGGCGGTGCCGACGACCGTGCCCTGCTGGGCCGGCTTTGGGGCCTTTCCGGTCACGACGTGGCTACTGCCCAGCAGGAGCAGCGCCGTGCCCGCCGCGAAGTGGAGCAGTGGTTGCGCCAACGCCGCAGCGAACTCGATCAGCAGGCCGATACCCTGCTGGCTCAGGTGTGATGCCCTCCCAGCCGCGGCTGGCTCTGGTGGATTGCCCGACAGGCCTCGCCGGCAACATGCTGCTGGGGGCTTTGCTGGATCTGGGCCTGCCTCCATCGGCGGTTCACGAACCGATGGCGGCACTGGGGTTGGCCGATGCTTACCGCCTCAACAGCCAGACCACGCGCAGCGCAGGCTTCCGCGGCCTGCAGCTGCAGGTGGAGCTCACCGAACCTTCACCGCCCCACCGCCACTGGGGTGATCTGCGCTTGCAGCTGGCTGAAGCCCCCCTGGAGCCTCAGCTGAAGCAACGGGTGCTGGCGGTGTTCAGCCTGCTGGCGGAGGCGGAGGCGGCGGTGCATGGCACAGGGGCTGATCAGGTGCACTTCCACGAAGTGGGTGCCGTGGATGCTCTGGTGGATGTGGTGGGTGTGTGCGCTGGTCTGCTGCATTTCGGTGTGTCTGAGCTGATCTGCACTCCGCCTCCCGCCGGCCATGGCCGCGTGGCCACTGCCCACGGGCAACTGCCGCTGCCGGCTCCGGCGGTGCTTGAGCTGGCGCGGGTGCGGCAGCTGCCGCTGGCCAGCAGCGAAGGGTTTCCGCCGGCGGAGCTCACCACGCCAACTGGCATGGCCTTGATGGCAGCCCTGGCGGATCGCTTTGCTCAGGCGCCCACGCTGGTGCCGGAAGCGGTGGGGGTGGGCCTTGGAACGCGCCAGCTTGATCGCGC
>VFQT010003225.1_pt1 | contig 15215 bp, 12 predicted proteins | sample 3512381 | NCBI WGS metagenome assembly VFQT01 (sample SAMN10412376, study PRJNA504923) | tailings metagenome | isolation source: Relicate 2 Philex TSF3 active mining site | place: Philippines: Tuba, Benguet | collected 2017-08-29 | reverse complement strand
TGAAATTTTTTGTGAAAGCCGCCGAGCGCCGACGCCATGCGATCGATGACCATGAAGCCGATATTGTGGCGATGGTGGGCGTACTGAGGGCCGGGGTTGCCGAGCCCGACGATGATCCAGGGCATCTCAGCGCTCCTCGAAAAGGGGTCTTCAAGAAACAGAAAAACCAGGTCGGTTGCCCTTCCTGGTCTTCGCGGTGGATGTCGGGGCGACGAGGCCCCGCGTCATCACTTCTTCTTGGCGGGCGCCGCAGCGGCCTTGGCGGGAGCCTTGGCAGCGGGCTTCTTCGCGTCGGTCTTGCCCTTCGCATCGGTCTCGGCAGCGGCCGTGGCCTTGGGCATGAAGACCTGGATCATGCTGTAGTCGTGCTTGAAGTGCGCGGTGACGCCCGCGGGGAGCGGGATCTTCGACACGGTGATGTTGTGATCAGCCGCCGAGAGGGCCGCCATGTCGAAGGTGATCTTCTTCGGCACGTCGACCGCCTTGCAGCGAACGACCATGTCGTCGCGGGTGAAGCGGACGCGACCGCCCTGCTTCTCGGCCTCCGACTTGCCTTCGCCAGCGAAGGGGACCGTGATCGTAAGGACGCTGTCCTCACTGATCTCCCAGAAGTCGATGTGTTCGAGGGAGCGCTTCCAGGGATGGACCGAGTAGTCCTGGATGATCGCGAGGCGAGGAGCAGCTTCGCCCTCGACCTGGAGGGTCACGGCGCCGTTCCTGCCGTAGGGGCCGTTGAGGACCGCAGCGACGGCCTTCGGGTCGGCCTGGATCGAGACCGGGGTCTTGCCCTTGGTGTAGACGACCGCCGGGACCGTACCGGCAGCGCGGAGGCGGCGGTTGGGGCCGTTACCGGTTTCGGCGCGCAGGCTCACGTTGAGGGTGGGTCGGGTCATGGCGGATTCCTTGGGCTTGTTGAGGCCGTGCTGGCCTGGGTCCTGTCTTCTACGGAGGCCTCTCGTGGGGTGTCCCTCTGAGAGGCGGGGGCTTGGGGCGGAAGGATTCGAACCTTCGTATGCGGGAATCAAAATCCCGTGTCTTACCACTTGACGACGCCCCAGCAACGCTTGCGAGCCGCGCATACACAGGCCCGGCGGCAAGTGGGGCGGCTGGGTATCATGGCCCATCACGAGGTGTCAACGGGCTTGTGCTCTATGCGCCAAACGGCCATGCTGGGCCTTGGCCATGCGTTCAAAGCGTCCAGCACCTATCGCACCCCGAACACCTCGTCGAGACCCGGAATCCGATCCCGCGGGGGCTCGCTCCGCGGTATCGCTCCCGATGGCCGTGGCCCTCGCCGCGCTGATGCTTTGCGCATCCTCGAACCCGGGGTTTTCGGCCGAGCCGGACGACGGCTTCGAGGCGCCACCGATCCTCGACGACCTCGAACGCGCCCGCGCCTTTGGCCCTCCGTCCGGTACGCTCGGTCCAGAAATTCGAAAAACGCTCGGCGAAGACTCCGCCGAGGGCGACCCGGCCCGCCCCTTCGTGCGGGTCATTGGGCATAGTCGCTGGGCGGTCATCCCGAAGTTCATGTTCGGCCTCGCGTTCGAGGAGAGCACAGACCTCTCGAGTGCGTCCGCTGGGGTCGCTGTCGAGTTCGGAGACCTCGACGAGAGCGTCTGGGCGGTCGAACTCGACTGGACCTCACTCACGCCTCGCGCGGGCAACTGGAACAACTTTTTCTCCGACCCGGCCGACGCCTTCTACCTCGAGTCGACCCTGCAGATGTTCTCGGTCGACCTGAGCTACCGCAACAACCTGCCCATCGCGAGCTGGCTCAGGGCGGTCTTCGGCGGTGGGCTCGGCGTGGGCTATGTGCTCGGAGATCTCGTCACGGCAGACGTCTTGCCGACCTGCACGGATCCGGTCTCTTCCTGCCCACACTGGCCGCTTTCGACGACTTCGAAGGTCGAACTGCCGACCCGCATCATCCCCGTCCTCCACTTCACGGGCGCACTCGAGGTCGACCTGGGGCCCATCACCCTGCGCGCTGAGGCAGGTTTCCGCGACGTCCTCTACACAGGGCTCTCGCTCGGGTTCTTCCTGTGATGTTTTCTCGTCTTCGTCCGCGTGAAATTCGACTTCAACGGGCGCGATAGGGCGGCAGGAGCTCGTCGCCGAGGACCTCGTCGATCATCTTCCACGTTCTCTCGCGACGCTCTGGAAGACGCTCGGGCGGGAGTTCAAAGGTGGTCTCGACAAGCAGGCTCACCCGCTGTTTCAGCGACAGCGAGAAGGGCTGACGGGTGTCACCTGCCCCGAGCTTCGCTTCCCCTTCGAGGGCGAGATCGACGAGCAACGCCGCTTCGGGCTTTGGACGACCCCCGCCGTCGACTAGATCGGGAGCATCGACGAACGCGACGCGTCCGCCTCCGCGAGTGACGACGACGCTCTCGCCTAGCCACTGAGGGAGGGTGGATTCGCGTTGTCGCAGGGCCATGAGGTCGAGGGGTTCTCGGCGTTCGGGCTCGACGAGGAAGACGACGCGACGCCAGGTGACGGGCACGCCCTCGACGGTCGACGGGGTCGTCTCATCGGGCGCGAGCGGTTCGAGACGGATGTCGTCTTTGAGGGCTGTGAGCAAGAACGGCGCGAGATCGTGGAGTCGGACGAGGGTCCGGGTCGGCAGTCCGTCTCGGGCATCGCGCTCGATGAACGGTCCCTCACCGCGGCGAACGGCGATTCTCACGCCATCGAAGACCGCCTCGAAACGTTCGGACTGGGCGAGTGTCTTCGCTGAATCCGCGGCCGAGGGTTCCTCGTGCGAACGCGTCTCGGACACTCTGAACATGCGGTCGCGACGCTCGATGTGGCGTGTGATGACGAGCGCCTGGGCGCCGCGCGGGGAGACGAGGCGCAAAGACAGGTCGACGTCGAGCGCATGGTTGCGTAGGCCACGAAGAGGAACAGGAGAGGCCCAGGTGGTCGTCGGTGAATCGGAGGGCCCTGGCATGGGCCTGGCGCGTGAGAGCGCGGCCTCGAGGGCGCCCTCGGGGCCATCATCCGCGCTACACGCAGTGAAGACGAGGAGCAGCGGGAGAAGGGCCCTCACGCCTTGCCGAGCCTCATGCCGACGAGAGATGGAACCCCTGCGAGGAAGCTTTGCACGTCGAGGGCCTTCTTACCCTCGAGCTGGACGACACCGAGCGCGAGCGCGCCCTCGCCACAGGCGACGACGAAGCGGTCTCGTTGGGCCTCGAGGATGGTGCCGGGCTCAGCAGGCGTGGTGCGGTCGACAACGGTGGCCTTCGGGAGGATGCGCAGGGTCTTGTGAAGCAGCGGATGTACGCCCGAGAGATGATTTGTGAACGACGTTCGCGTTCCCGGCCAGCTGTGAAAGGCGCGGATTTTCCGCTCGAGCGCGGGCGCCGTGTCCGACCAGTTGAGTTCGGCGTCCTGCTTTGCGAGGATCGGCGCCATCGTGACGCCTTCGTCGGGCTGGGGTTTGGCTTGCGCGCGGCCGTCTTCGATGGCGTCGAGGGTGTCCACGAGCAGGCGCCCGCCGAGTGCCGCGAGCTTGTCGTGAAGGGTCTCGCAGGTATCGTTCGGGTCGACAGGGAGCCCTGCCATCGCGAAGACATCGCCCGTGTCCATGCCGACATCCATTTGCATGATCGACACTCCCGCCTCGGCGTCGCCCGCGAGGACGGCCATGGCGATGGGGCTTGCGCCGCGCCAGCGAGGGAGAAGGCTCGCGTGCACGTTGATGCAACCGAGGCGCGGGAGGCTCAAGGCCTTGGGCCCGAGGATATGCCCGAAGGCCGCGACGACCGCGATGTCGGGCCTGAAGGAGGCGACCCACTCTCGAAATTCGCGGGTGCCTGTCGAGGCCGGCTGCAAAAGCGGCAAGCCACGCTCGAGGGCGAGCTCGGCGACCGGGGGCTTTGCCATCGCCTGGCCTCTGCCCTTGGGACGATCCGGTTGGGAGACGACCGCCACGACGCGGTGGCGGCTTTGGAGGAGCGCTTCGAATGAAGCCCGCGCGAAATCGGGCGTGCCCATGAAGACGATGTCGAGCCCCATCAGCTGCGCTGCAGCAGGACGGCCTCACCCGCCTCTGCCGCCTCCTTCTCGGTCGCAACCCCGTGCATGCGGAGGATGTCGGCCATCTGCGCGTCCTCCTTCTCGTCGGCGCGACGGCGAAGGTAGTCGCGGACGACGAGCGTCTTCTGGACGGGCGAGAGGCGGTCGACGAACGTGACGCCGTTAAGGTGGTCGAGCTCGTGCTGGAGGCAGATCGCGAGCAGCCCATCGGCCTCGAAGTCGAGCAGTTTGCCACTGAGATCGTAGGCCTGGACATGAAGCTGCTTCTTGCGTTTCACCTCGGCGGCAAGCCCTGGGAAGGAGAGGCAGCCCTCCTCGTAGCTCGTCTTGCCGTAGCTTTCGACGATGACCGGGTTGATGAGGTGCATGAAGCGCTTGCCACCCTCGTCGGGCTCGACGTCCACCGTCATGACGCGGATGTTGCGCGCGACCTGGGGTGCGGCGAGCCCGATGCCGTGGGAGGCGTACATCGTCTCGCGCATGTCGGCGATGAAGTCGACGAGGTCCTGGTCGATGTCGGTGACGTCGGCCGAGCGGCGGATGAGGATGTCGTCGGGGTAGATGACGAGGGGCAGGCGGGCCATGTTGCCTCGGGTTCGCGCTCACGCGCGCATTTCAGGGGGTTCAGGTTCGGTAGGCCCCGCTCGGGGCGTGGGCGAGGGCGCGTTCGTAGCGGGCGGCGAGTTCAGGGTCGCCGAGCACGGTCCAAGCATCAGCAAGTCCGCGAGAGATTTCGTCGAGAATGTCGACCTCCTCGCGGCTCAGGCGGTGAGGCCACCCGCGAGGGCTGAAGCGGTGAGCGAGCCGCTCGCGTTGCTCACGGATCGCATAGGGCGAGCCGCCTGGCTCGACCTCGAGGATCGAGTGGTAGTCGCCGAAGCGGACCTGGGCAAGCTTCGAGACGAGATCGGGGTGAGGCTCGCGGCCTTCGGGTTCGACCTCGGTGCGCATGTCCGGGCGGCGGCGACGACGGCTCGCTGCCTCCGGGGGCGGCTCGACAGGCTCGGGCGCGGCAAAAACTTCGACTTGTGGCTCGGGCTCTGGGAGCAGCTCTGGCGGTGCAGACACCACGGGCTCGGGGGACTCGCCGCGCGCGAAACGCTCGAGCCAGGCCGCCGCCTCGACGCTCGCAGGAACCGCGATCACGGGCAGGGGGAGGCCGAGCTCCTCGACCCAGCTCCGGGCCTTCTCGCCCGTGCCGCCCTGGGGTACGAGGACCACGTCCCATTCGGCTGCGCGTAGGAACGTGTGCGCGCCCTGTTTGCCCACCGCTCCGAGGACATGGTGGCCCGCCGCGCGCAGCTCGTGGGTGAGCACACGCATCTCTTCAGAGAGGAACCCGACGACCATGGCCTTCACGTCCCAACCCTAGCCGTGCAGACCCGCGTCAGACAAGGCAGAATCACTATTTGCAATTCTTTACACAATCAAAGGCGACAACCTGGAGGAGATGCGTTACAGGGCGCACCCCGCTCGTCCGCCCTAGTCCTAACTCCGCGGCGAGCTACGAGGAGGAGTTCGACCATGACCCGTGCTTTGTCACTGGGTACCGGAGGTAGCCTCGGCCGCCTCTCCCGCTCGCTCGGGGCGCTACTGGCGCTGGTACTCGTAATGCTTCCTACGGCCGCTCTCGCGAGCGAGATCCCGCCGCTTCCTGACCTGAGCAAGGTCACCTTCTTCGGCGGCATGACCGGCTCGACCCTGCTGCTCATCGGCCTCGTCGTGTGCGTCCTCGGCGGCGCCTTCGGTCTCCTCTATGCCCGTCAGCTCAAGAACCTGCCGGTCCATAAGTCGATGCTCGAGATCTCCGAGCTCATCTACGAGACCTGCAAGGCCTACCTCAAGAAACAGGGCAAGTTCATCCTCGTCCTCTTCATCTTCATCGGCGCCGTCATGGTCGCCTACCTCGCCCTCCGCAAGCACGCCCCTGGTGCGGAGCACGCTGTGCCCGAAGTCGGTCTCATGACGAAGATCGTCGTGACCCTCGCCTTCGGCCTCATTGGCATCGCTGGCTCCTACGGGGTCGCCTGGTTCGGTATCCGCATCAACACCTACGCCAATTCCCGCGCGGCCTTCGCCGGTCTCAAGGGCCAGCCCTTCCCGACCTACGCGATTCCGCTGAAGGCCGGCATGTCGATCGGCATGCTCCTCATCTCGACCGAGCTCATCATGATGCTCGCCATCATCCTCTTCGTCCCGCCCTCCATCGCGGGAATTTCCTTCCTCGGCTTCGCCGTCGGCGAGTCCCTCGGCGCCTCGGCGCTCCGCATCGCGGGTGGCATCTTCACCAAGATCGCCGACATCGGCTCTGACCTCATGAAGATCGTCTTCAACATCAAGGAAGACGATGCGCGTAACCCCGGCGTCATCGCCGACTGCACCGGTGACAATGCAGGCGACTCGGTCGGTCCCTCCGCGGACGGCTTCGAGACCTACGGCGTGACCGGCGTGGCCCTCATCACCTTCATCCTCCTCGCAGTCATCCCCACCGAGACCCTGTCGAAGGACGCCGCCGAGACCCTGCAGGTCCAGCTCCTCGTGTGGATCTTCGTCATGCGCATCATGATGATCGTCACCTCGGCCCTCTCCTACTTCATCAACGAAGGCATGGCGAAGTCGAAGTATGGCAACGCGAAGGAGATGGACTTCGAAAAGCCCCTCACCAACCTTGTGTTCCTCACCTCGTTCGTCTCGATCGCCGTGACCTACCTCGTGTCCTACCTGCTCATCCCCGAGCTCAATGGCGACAAGTCGCAGTGGTGGAAGCTCTCGACCATCATCACCTGCGGCACCATCGCTGGCGCCCTCATCCCCGAGCTCGTCAAGGCCTTCACCTCGGTGCACTCGCGCCACGTGAAGGAAGTCGTCCAGTCCTCGAAGGAAGGCGGCGCGTCGCTCAACATCCTCTCGGGTCTCACCGCGGGTAACTTCTCAGGCTACTGGCTCGGCATCGCCATCGTCGCGCTCATGGCGATCGCCTATTACGTGTCCCACCTCGGCTTCCAGTCGATGGTCCTCGACCCGCTTGCCGCTGGCGTCTTCGCCTTCGGTCTCGTGGCGTTCGGCTTCCTCGGCATGGGCCCGGTCACCATCGCGGTCGACTCGTATGGTCCCGTCACCGACAACGCCCAGTCCGTCTTCGAGCTCTCTCTCATCGAATCGAAGCCTGGCATCTCGGAGGAGATCAAGAAGGACTTCGGCTTCGAGCCCAAGTTCGAAGAGGCCAAGCACTACCTCGAGGCCAATGACGGCGCGGGTAACACCTTCAAGGCCACCGCGAAGCCCGTGCTCATCGGCACGGCCGTCGTCGGTGCAACCACCCTCATTTTCTCGATCATCATCATGCTCTCCCAGTCCAAGGAGGGCGCAACCGCCGGCCTTCGGCTCCTCGAGGTGGTCAAGGACCTTTCGGTCCTGAATGCCCCCTTCCTCCTCGGTCTCGTGACCGGTGGCGCCATCATCTACTGGTTCACTGGCGCCTCCACCCAGGCTGTGTCGACCGGTGCCTACCGCGCGGTCGAGTTCATCAAGGCCAACATCAAGCTCGATGGCTCGTCTGAGAAGGCCTCCGTCGAGGACAGCCGCAAGGTCGTCGAGATCTGCACCGAGTACGCTCAGCAGGGCATGAAGAACATCTTCTTCGGAGTCTTCTTCTCGACCCTCGCCTTCGCCTTCGCGGACCCCTCCTTCTTCATCGGCTACCTCATCTCCATCGCGCTCTTCGGTCTCTACCAGGCGATCTTCATGGCCAACGCCGGCGGCGCCTGGGACAACGCGAAGAAGCTCGTCGAAGTCGAGCTGAAGGCGAAGAACACCCCGCTTCACGCAGCGACCGTCGTCGGCGACACCGTTGGCGATCCGTTCAAGGACACCTCGTCTGTCGCGATGAACCCGGTCATCAAGTTCACCACCCTGTTCGGTCTCCTCGCGGTCGAGCTCTCGCTCAACCTCGCGGACAAGGCAGGCATCAAGTACGGGCTCGCTGGGGCCTTCTTCCTCATCAGCACTTACTACGTCTACCGTTCGTTCTATGGCATGCGCATCCAGGAGACAGGGCTGTCGAAGCACTGATCGCCTGAATCGCGACCTTTTGTGAAGGCGCTGCTCCCCACCAATGGTGCGGGGGCGGCGCCTTCAGCTTTTTATTCCCTCTGGCTGTCCGTTCAGTGCGCCCGCGGCGTCTTCCCAGGTGAAATGCTCGTGTCGTCCCGTCCGTTCGACCCACAAGCCCCGTCACCAGAGGAGCCCTCAATGTCCAGCGCACCCAACTTCCACAGCTACGTTCCGCCCTGCCATCTCGAGTTGCTGCCCGGCTTCCGCCTCTCGGTCCACGCCTGGCAGCGCATGTGCGCCCGCGGCATCTCGCCCGACGCCATCCGCGCGGCCCTCGAGTTCGGTCGCATCGTCCATATCCGCGGCGCCGACTACCACGTCCTCGGTCGGCGCGAGTGCACCCGCGCAGGCATCGCCCCGCGTGACCTCGGTCGCTTCGAGGGCACCCATGTCCTCGTCGCCCCAGACGGCACGATCACCACCGTCTACCGCAACCGCGACTTCGGCCGAAACCTCCGCAACGACGGCATCGGGGACCGCCGCCCCCGCCTCCGCGCCGCCTGACCAGTCGACTACTGGCAGCGCGGCGCCTCGACAACCGCCCCCTCGGCACCGACACTCACCGTCTGCGTCGAATCTCCGATCTTCAACACGTGCTGACCCGCTGGCACGAATAGCGTCTGCGCCTCGCCTCCCCCAACCTCGAACTCGAGACCCGAAGCGCGCACCTTGACCGGCGCACACCCAGTAGCCCCACTCTCCCGCACGATCGCGAGCGGCCTCAAGGCCATGTGCGCAAAGCTCTGAAGCCCGCATCCCGCGAGCACCTCGTAGGGTCCTGCCCCCTCGACGACGACCCGCTTCGAGACCTTTTCTGCCCCCTCTTCGAAGATGAACTCGGCCACCCCCCGCGGCACCTGGAAATCGCGGGACTGTCCCGGAGCCAGCGCAGCGATATCTTGATTTTCGAGCGAAAACGTCACGACCCCGCGTCGCCCTGCAGCACACCCGAAGGCACTGTTGCGCAGCGTCACCGTCGCGCCTTCGTCAAAATCCCTCGGTTCACAAGCCTCCCCGGGCTTGCAGACCTCGACGACCTCATTCGGCCGAATGACGACAGACTGCGCCGAAGGGCATCCCACCTGGAGCATCGCAGTCCCCAGCAGCGCCACGCGCCATGAAGCCGATCGCATCTGACTTGTCTCGGGTCTCATCGCAGGCCACTCTAAGCCCCGACGACTCGCTCTCGCAAGCCAACCGCCGAGCACCACACCCGTGACCTCCCCGATGACCATCGACCGCAACCGCCTCGAATCGGCTCTAGCCTGGGCTCGAGCGAGATATCGTCAATGCGACGTCTGCGCCGAACGATGCGGGGTCGATCGCTACGCATCCCCTTCTGGCACCTGCGGTCTCGGTCCGGGCGCGCGCGTCTACAAGGAATACCTCCACCTCGGCGAGGAGCGCCGCCTCACCCCGAGCCACACGATCTACCTCACGGGTTGCAGCTTTCGCTGCGCCTTCTGCAGCGACTGGAACCAGGTGAAGTCCCCCCTCGAGCACGGCCTCGAGCTCCCAGCAGAACTCCTCGCGACCCGCATCGCCCAACGCCGGAAAGAAGGCGCCCAGAACATCAACTTCGTCGGCGGCGTCCCCGACGTGAACCTCCTCTACATCCTCGAGGTTCTCCTTCATTGCCCCGCCGACACCCGCGTCGTCTGGAACACGAACCACTGGACGACCCCAGAGACCCTCTCGCAACTCGAAGGCATCGTGTCCCTCTGGCTCTCGGATCTCAAATTCGGCAACGACCTCTGCGCCAAAAAGCTCGCCCGCATCGACGGCTACTTCGAAACCGTGACCTCGACCCTCCTCCTGCTGCCTCCCTCCAAACTCCTGCTCCGCCATCTGCTCATGCCCGGCCACCTCGACTGCTGCACGAAGCCCGCACTCGCCTGGATCGCGACCCACATGCCGCTTGCCCCGCTCAACCTCATGACGGGCTACCTCCCCTTCCAGCTCGCGCGCTCGAAGGATCACCCCCTCTCGCGCCGCAATCCCCCGGACGAAATCGCCGAGGCCCTCGCATTCTTTGCGAGCCTCCCTCTTGCAGACCGCATGGTCGACGGGGTGGAATGGTCGCCCTGAGTTCACGCGTTCGCTCCCGGCCGCTCCTCAGCCTCGGCTCGCCCCTTATTGCGGAGTCCAACCATGAGTGAAATCCAACTGCCCGCACGTCGCTTCCGAACGCTCGCCCTCGCTCTTGCGCTCGCCCTCGCCCCAGCCGCCCGCGCGCAGTTCGATTTCCTGCTCGGCAGTGACAAGCCGACCGCGACGACGAAGACGACGAGCCCCATTCGCGTCTTCCGCCTCTCGGGCACGGCTCGCGAGACCCTCTCTCCGTGGTCCCTGTTCGGCACGCAGAACACCCTCATCCTCCCCGAGCTCATCACCGCGATCGCCGACGAGTCCATGGCCCCCGGGGTCGAGACCCTCGTCTTCAAGCTGCAGGGGCTCGAGCTCGGGCTCTCCCAGGCCGAGGAGATCGCCGCCGCGATTTCCGCGGCACGCCAGAACGGCAAGCGCGTCATCGCCCACCTCGAATCCGCGACGTTGCCGGTACTTGCCGCCATGGCAACCGCGACGGAAATCCACCTCACCCCCGAGGGATCGGTCATGATCCCCGGCCTCCAGGCCGAGATATCATTCTATCGAGACCTCCTTGGCACCCTCGGGGTCGAGGCCGACATCGAGGCCGTCGGCCAGTACAAATCGGCCATGGAACCCTTTACGCGCTCGACCCTGTCCGACCCCGCCCGCGAAAATCTCGAGGCCCTCGTCGACGGACTCTACGCCTCCTCGGTGAGCCTCCTCGCCACCCCGCGCAAACTCAGTCCCGACAAGCTCAAGACCTTCATCGACGAGGGCCTGCTCACCGCCGAGGACGCGAAAGCCAAAGGGCTCATCGACCGCCTCGCCTATTGGGACGAGACCCTCGCCTCGCTCAACCCGAAGGGCGACAACACCCGCGTCACGCTCGCCTGGCCGAAGCCCGCGGAGACGCCGGAAATCGGCTCCCTCTTCGACCTTTTCTCGATGCTGACGAAGTCCGAGACAACAACCTCGAACGCCCCGAAGGTCGCGGTCATCGTCGCCGAAGGCACGATCGTCGAAGGCCGTAGCGGCGCCGACCCGATGAGCGAAGAGACTGTCATCGCGACCGAAGACATGCTCGACACCCTGCACGAGGTCGAAGAGGACGACTCGGTCAAAGCCATTGTCCTACGCATCGACAGCCCGGGCGGCTCGGCGCTCGCCTCCGACATCCTCTGGCGCGAGCTCGTCCGTCTAAACGAAAAGAAGCCCATCGTCGCGTCCATGGGCAATACCGCGGCCTCTGGCGGCTATTACATCGCGTCCGCCGCGCGCCGCATCTTCGCCAACCCGACGACGCTGACCGGCTCCATCGGGGTCTTTGGCGGCAAGATGGTCTACGCCTCGCTCCTCGACAAGCTCGACGTCGACACCGTTGTCATCTCGCGCGGCAAACACGCTGGACTCTTCTCGGGACTCAGCCGCTTCTCCGACACCGAACGCGAGGTTATGCGAAAGCACATGAAACACACCTACACGACCTTCGTGAACCGCGTCGCGAAGGGCCGCAACATGAGCCATGACGCGGTCGATCGCATCGCCCAGGGGCGCGTCTATACCGGCAGGCAAGCCTCCGAGGTCGGTCTTGTCGACAAGCTCGGTGGCCTCGATGATGCCATCGCCGAGGCCATAAAAATCGCTCGCCTCCCCGCCGACACGACGTCCGAGCTCTACCCGAAACCAAAATCGTTCCTCGAGATGCTCGACCTCTTCGGCGGAAGCACGGGCTCAAAGCGCATCATCGCCCCTCGCATCTCCGCTCTCAATGCCCTTTTGCGGAGCCTCCCGAGCTCCCTGTCGACGCAGGCCAGGCGCCTGTTTGCCGAGGTCGTACCGATGCTCGAACGGGAGAGAGCTCTGACGCTCCTACCGTTCGCCATTACCATTCGCTGACCGACAGGTCAATCTTCGCTACTTCCAGCGCTCCCAGTGCCAAGGTTCGGCCGAGTAGGGCAGGAACCCATGCTTGGGCGCATTCTCCTTACACCACGCGTAGAACTTTCCGTGCTTCTGGTGAAGCTTCCCCTTCCCGCTCGTCATCGCCTTCGCGTTGGCGCTCGAGTTCGACCAGCCCATCCAGATGTCAATGCCATGGCCAGTGTTGTGGGCGCTTGTGCCCGGCTTTGCCACCCACGTGCGCGCCTCTTTTTCGGCTGCCGCCTCGCTGATACCGGGATTCTTCGCCTTGACGCTCTCGAGTTTCCTCGCGAAGGCCTTTTCCTGCTCATCGACCGAACGGAACCCGGACGTGATCTTCCCGTAGTCGGGGTCGTTCTGCAGGAACTCGGCCGGGATGGAAGAGTAGAAATTCTTGAAGGCCTCGTAGGTCTCGGGGGCAAGCTTTTCTACCCCACCCCGACAATGCGCCGGGTTGCACTTCACAAGCCCTTTCTGAATGTCAGCATTCTCCTTTTTTGTCACCGCGCGGCGCGTCAGCCCAACCGAAATCCGGACCACTGCCGTCGACTCGGGTTTCCCACGCTTGGCAGGCACTTTGGTTTCGACATAGCCCACCGCTCCGAAATCGCGCTCGTCACCGGTATAGCCGTTGAGTCGCGCTGCGACACGCCCCCAGAAGGCATCGAGACCAGCGTCAGGGGTAATCCCCTTGGGGCGTTTGTCCTGGACCTTGACGGATGTGTTGAGCTCGAAGAAGTCCTCGAAATTGCCCTGCGCCTGAACATCGGACTTGAAGCGAGCCTTCATGAAGCTCGAGACGTTTTTTTGGTTCAGAAAGTCCGGCACCTCTGGCCCCGCCTGAGCTCCCTCGGCACCCGTCACCCCTTTTGATTCGGAGTTCGCATCGGCCTTCGCTGGACCGTCAGCGCCTCGACCAGCCCCCGGTCTCGTCTGCGCATGATCCAACGCCCCACCTGGCTCGAGCATCGCAGACTGCGTCGCGAAGTCATGGCCTCGGAGTTGACGATGGGCGGAGGACGAGGCCTTACCACCATCGTTGACGGTTGGGGCTCTCTGGGTTCCGTTGGTTTCTCTGGCCTGTTTCATCATGCCACTCCGAACAGCCGAGACACGGCATGTTCCGAAAAGGAACCGACCATGCGGAGAGTTGCATTCTTTGGCCCAGGAATCAAGACCCCCACCTGCGAGAGCCTGCGAGAGCCTGTAAGCGCCAGGACCTTCACGTCGTTTGAGAGTCTGTGTATCGACACTGGTGACACCCGCGTGCCTGTCGGAGATGACCGCGCCAAGGCAGCAGCGAGTACCTCACCTCCAAGGCCACCGTGTCTCATTGAATGTTGGGAGGTCCCCGCTGAAGTAGGCTACAACGGCCTAGAGGGCTGGCCCCCGGTCCTGTCCCACCGCCAACTGCCTTGGATGCCCCTATCGGACCATGAGAGACTTCGCATGGGTCCAGTCGTAGTGACAGGCATAATGGGGCCCGAGTGTGGGGCAGGCAGGATTGGCGCACGTGTTCGCTCCCCCGCAAATGCCAACCGGTCCCCAGGTCGTCATGAGACCGAAAGGAGAAGCGCCATTGGCGGCCTCCCACCAGCCGGCCTGTCGAGCGTACAGGGTGGTTGGCGTACCGTTGGCCCTCGTGGCCGGAAAGCCCGCGACACCAAGCGCCATGCCAGGGGAAAACATCGGGTACTTGACCCACTGTCCAAAAGCGGCAACCCACAACGGGGTCGAGCTCCAGTGCATCTGCTCGGTGAAGTTGTTGATGGTGCCAGGGGGCAGAGCCGGGAATACGGCTGGGTTCTCGCTGTAGGTACCCATCGCCACTCCGGACACAGCCACCTGGTTGAAGGTCAACTCGGGACTCGGCCCGATCCAGAAAGCAACGAGGGCCCATCCGCCGCCGTCGAGATCCATGTCGCAATACACCACGGAGGGCCCGGCAACGAGCGACATGATGCGGTATTTGCCGCTACCCGTGGCCCCCTGGTAGCTGCCACCGACCCCATTGCGGTAGTCTTTGCAGCTCAATGCCAGGCCGCCGTTGCTCCAGGAGCGGACACCCTCTCCATCCTGGACGAGATTGACGACGACAGAGTTGCGAACGTAGATGTACCCGAATCCGCGAAGGCTCTGGTCGCCGTTGTCTCCACCGACGCGGGACTCATTGCCGCAGCTGTTGTTGACTTCCTGTCCGGCTGCCCCCCCATAGGTCCCGAAACCGAGACGGGAGTCACAGGAATCGCAGTCGTTCTCGTTATTGGCGACGATGCCGATCCGAGCAGCAGTCTCGTCGATACAGCGTGAATTGAACCCAGACTGACGACAGAAGTTCTGGAGCGAGGCTCCTGGAACGAGCGTCTTCCAAGCATTCCAGTCGAGCGGGAGGGGTGAAGGAACGTTCGTTGCGAAAATGCTTCGAAGCGATGCGCGCGGGCCGGTGGGTACCTGAAGCCATTGGGTCGTCGCGCCAGTCTGCATACCAAGTCGCATCTCGGAGAACGAGACATTGTTGAAGGCCTGCGACTTCATCTCGCGGTCATCCGGAAACATTGCTTCGGGTTCGAAAGAGGAAGCTTCCGTCCAATGTGGCGAGTCGTAGCTGAAGGTGGTCTTGTTGCCGTCCACCTTCATCACCAGGGTCCATCCGCCACCGTCGGTCGTCATGTCACAATAGACATCGAAGGGTGAGGAGCCAGGGGGCTGGATGCGATAGCGGCCCGAGCCGACCTGTCCCTCGTACCGATGCAACATGTCTCCGGTGCGGTAGCTTGCACAGTCGGTCGCATAGGTCCCGTCGCTCCATTGACGGGCACCATCGCTCCCCACTGCGACACTTTCGATCGTGCCGACAGGCGTCACGATTTCCGGGAGGGGTGGGGCGATGCAGGTCAGTGTGTCGAGCAGGCAGGTGCCGCTTGCGCAGTCCCCGTCCACGATACAGGGCGCGTCGGTGGTACAATCGCCACACGAACCGCCGCAATCGACCCCAGACTCTGCGCCGTTCTTGACCCCGTCCGTGCAGGATGAACGGATGAAATCTT
>VFQT010003223.1_pt1 | contig 15220 bp, 9 predicted proteins | sample 3512381 | NCBI WGS metagenome assembly VFQT01 (sample SAMN10412376, study PRJNA504923) | tailings metagenome | isolation source: Relicate 2 Philex TSF3 active mining site | place: Philippines: Tuba, Benguet | collected 2017-08-29 | reverse complement strand
CGACGCATCCTTGGCCACGATAGGCTCCGACTGCTTAGGCGCCGGCGTGGCGTGCATGGCTTCGTCAATCTCGATGGCCTCAACATCACGAGCCAGGTAAAGGCCGACACCAAACTGCTGAGCCGCCTTCTTGAGCGCGTCGGAGACAGCACCCTTCATTTCATCGCCAAGGTCAATGATCTCGTTGTCCTTACGAGACCGCTTGATCTTCTGACCGCCGATCCCATCGCGATAAATCGCTTGGGTGGCACTGAAAACGTCTTGCGGTTGGAGAACGGTCAGACGAACATGGGCCACGACGAAATCGGGATCATGCTGATCGCGTTCACAACGGAGAATCTCGGACGACCAGCCGGTCACGCCGAACACCCGGTTCAAGCGGTTGATGACTTCACTAACTGGGATGTAGGTAAGAGCAACGCCAGACTTCGTGACTGTTCGCTCCATCTCAACAGGAAATGGCTCAGCCAAATCGCGCATGAGCTGATGCGAACGCTCGCGCTCGATCTTCTGATCCTCGTCGCGCTCCTTGCGGCTCAGTTCACGAAATGCCTGGCTACGGGCAATTTCTTCGTCCATCGAGGACTGCGTATATGTGTCTGACATGGCTACTTCGCCTTTCGTACGATAATTGATTCTTTGATTTCGCCGACTTCTGAGTACTGATCGGCATTGACGCCAATCTTGCCCAGCTCCTTGACTTTCCAGTAGGAAGGATAGACATAGTCAAGCATTTTCGTCATCATTTCCTGTGGCGTCAAGATGATCTCGCCAGTGTCCATGTCAATTGACATGTCGTGAATCTTGCCGGCCACAACGCCCGCAATCTCCTTGTGTTTCCAGCCCTTGCGTGATGGTGCAGAGTTCTTTTCGATCTTTGAGCCATCCGCAAGATTGATTTCCGGAGTCTCGCCCATCAGGTCCGAAAGGATCCCAGAAACACCGTCATAGATGACCTTGAGATCATCCTTGAATCGGTTGAGTTGCAGGACGATTTCCGCGGCCTGCTCCATGGTCCATGCTGATTTCTCCTCGGTGAGGCTCATATCTAGGGCGAGCAACGCACGAGTGAAATCTTCCAAGTAATCAGGAAGTTCAGTAGTCATAGCATCCTTCTAGGTAGGTTTGCCTAAACGATAATAGCGACCCTCCCACGTTGAGGCAACCCGAGTCCAGTCAAAAATGTGAAAGCTCCAACGGCAGAGTCCACCTGGTCGTCATGGTTGGCTGATTCTGGGAACGACGACAACTCATCTAACCAGTCGGTCAGCCAAGATCCTCGGACGACTCGGATATTTCCATTAGCTACCGCGGCTGAGAATGGTCGAGCGCGAGTCAACTTGTCGCCGGTTGACCTGATGCCCATGAAGTCATAACCGGGCAAAACATAACGAGCAAACTGATCAACCAGGGCTTTTCCTGATGATCCTGGTTCCTGCTCCATGCGGACGGCGACTAAAGGTCCGTCCTCAAGGGCTGTTTGGGCAATTAGTTGCTCCACCTTGTCGCTCTTGGCCCGTATTTTCCTGACATCTAGGATGTACACAATGCCCTGGTCAATCATGGCCAGAGTTCCAACTGTCCAGTCGGGGTCCAGGTTGCTCGCCGAAGGTTCGGTCGCTGCCAAGTCCCAGAATCGGACCACTCGAGCTGCCGAGGTGAGGTGAGGAACCTCATGGGGGTCAATGATGACGAAGGATGTCCGGTCAAAGAAGGTTCCCAGAGTGGTAGACCACCAGTCACCCTCCTCTAAGCGCCTTCGCTCAACTGGGTCCAGGGCCGAGAGAGCCTGCCGGTATGAGGCGGCGTCAATTCCAGGGTTGTCAGTCAACTTGGACGGAACGAAGATGCGTCCCTTTTCCGGACCCTCGACGATGAATCTCTGTCGCACCCAGTTGGGGGCTGGGTTAGAAGCTGCGCGCATACGCAGAGGCACTTGCGCCAGCGGACCCGATGCCGGCCGGCGCAAACGAGAGAATAGGTAGCGATAGTCAGATTCTCGAATTTCTGTAACTTCATCCATTCCGATGAATTGAAATTCAGAACCCTTGTATCGCAGGTAATCATTTGTATTGTTCAAGTAACCGAATGAAATTCGTGCGCCACTCGGGAAGGTTGCGACATAGGAGTTGTTGTTCCAATGAACATCGTCATAACGCGAGATCCAGTCCTTAAAGCGGTCCATAAGGGCGCCAGGTAGGGACAGGTCAGCGAAAGTTCGGCGGAAAAGAATTGCCGAATATCCCGGCACATCGACATATTGAAGTGCGGCCATCAAAAGAGCCGAGCTTTTGCCACCGCCGGCTGCGCCTCCAAAAAGGGCTTCGAGTGCGTAGGTACGAAGGAAAGCCTTTTGAGTTATTGAAGCCTCTTCTGGAGCATACGGGGGCTTCTTCGGCTCCAGGTATTTGAGAACTTCATTCCAGTCGGTCACGAGAAACTCTCTATATCTGTTGATTTACTCGGCGGCCTATTCAGAGTAGTCTACGATCGTGTCAATCATGCGGAAGATCTTTCGACCCCTTGTTGCTACGGCATCCTGGATCAAGAAAATCCTGACTAGCAGGCAGGTAATGGCAAATCTTTTCATGATTTGCTTTATACTGTTGTGTGCGGCAGGAGCGACCCTTATTTACGCGCCGGCCGGTTTCATAGTGGCTGGTGTCGGCTGTGGCATCTTTGGCTTCCTCCTTGGACTTGAATAAATATGGGATGGAATAAAACCGAAAACAAGTCCCTACTATCTGGGGAGCAAAAGGCGGCGATTGGGCCTGGTGCGCCTATTGCATACAACTCGGCGAATGCCGGTAGGGCATACCGCGATGCCTGGGACATTGAGCGTGCCTATCGGGAGGGCATGCAGAAAATTACCTGGGTTTCCAGGTGTATTGACGCCATCGCTGGCAACCAGGCTCGGCTCCCAGTTATTCTCCGCAAGGACAATTCGCAAGACGGACGTATTGTCCGGCCTAAGAACAATAACCTGCTGGACATTTTCAATGTGGCCAGTAACCAGGGCGAAAATTCGTTCATCTTACGCTATCGACTTTCGTCGCAACTCTTGATGAGTTCTCGAGGCGTCTTTATCGAGAAGGTGCGTGGTCGCGACGGACAAATTATCGCCCTGCACCTTCTTCCGCCCCAGCATACGGCCCCAATCCCAGACCCAAAGAGTTTTGTTTCTGGGTATGAGCTAAATATGCCCAATGGGTTCCGCCAAGTCCTAAAGCCAGAAGATGTTCTGTGGATTCGCAAGCCACACCCGCTGGATCCGTACCTGTCCCTGACCCCAATGGAGTCGGCTGGTATTGCCATCGAAATTGAAAACTTGGCCAAGGTCTACAACCGCAACTTCCTCCTCAATGACGGTCGCCCTGGTGGTCTGATCGTTCTCCGTGGTGAGATTGACGACGATGATAAGGACGAGTTGCGTAATCGCTTTAGGGGCAATCTGAACAAGGTCGGCTCCGTCTCCGTGGTCTCATCTGATGACGGGGTTGACTTCGTTGACACATCAGCCAACCCTCGCGATGCGGCCTACATTCAGATGCGGCAGATTACAAAAGAGGAGATTTTGGCATCGTTCGGCGTGCCAGAGTCTGTAATCGGGAATGCATCGGGCAGAACTTTCAGTAATGCCGCTGAAGAGCTTCGGGTCTTCTGGATGGAGACCATGATGCCTCACCTGATGCTCATCGCTCGAGCATTAGACGAGCTAGATCAGCAAAATTATGTTGACTTTGATGTAGCCAATGTGCCGATCCTCATCATCTCCAAGCAGGAACGGGAGCGTTACTTGCTGGAAGAATTCCAGAATGGCCTGATTTCGGCCAACGAGTATCGCAACGGCACAGGCAAAAAGAAGGTTGAGTCTGAGCTTGCTGACAGCCTGCTGTCCAACCCGAACCTGACACCAATTGCAAATACTGAAAAGCCGTTCGAGCCAGCCGCTCAGCAGCCCGTTGACATGATGGGAATGCCCGGCGCAGCTCCCGGTGCAATGCCTGGGGCCGTACCAGGAATGGAAGGTCAGCCAGCTCCGATTATGCCTGGTGCTGAAATGACTGGCTACTCGCAGGAGCCACCCCCTCTAGGGGCTGACCAGACCATGATGCCGACACCGGATGTTTCAGGCATGGTTGCCCCTGGCGTTTCAATGACCGACCTTCAGACCGGACTTGAGCAACAGCCGGCAGGAATGTTGAGTGCGTTTGACTCAGGTATTCAGGTCAAGGTCGAAAACATGGCCCTGACGGAGTGGGACATCAAAGCCGAGCAGACAACGGAGCGGTGGACCGAAATTTTGGACCGCTCGTTGGAGCGATTCTTTGAGCGTCAGCAGCGAGTTGTTCTGGAGAAGGCATCAGGGGCCAAGGCTAAGAAAGCCCTGGATAAGGGCAATCTTGGCGTTGACTCCATTTTTGACCTCGAGGTTTGGTCAAAGCAACTTGTTGAGGATATGAAGCCAGTCGTAAATGCCATTGCGATTGAGGGCATCTCCAGCACATCTGAGGAAGAGGAAACCACGCCAGTTACGGAATCTGAGGAATACAAGCAGCACCTTCAGTCCCAGATTGAGCGTTTACAGAAAGTCAATGAAACAACCAAGGAAGAGGTTGCCTCAGCATTGCTAATTGCGATGGCACTCGGATCCGACGAAGATCGCTCGGCCATGCTCAAAGCGGCATTGATCGCCGTGTTCGCAAACCTTCTCGGCAAGCGTCGCCGGAACATTGCCGAGCATGAAGCTCAGACTGCGTTCAACGCTGGCGTGTACTTCGGTGGCCGTAGTAAGGGTCTTGCTAAAAAAACATGGCTGACCAGGAAAGATGCCAAGGTTCGACCTGAGCATATTTTCTTGCAGGGCAAGAGTGTGCCAATTGACGAGCCATTTTCTGTTGAAGGAGAGACCCTCCGTTTCCCTGGCGACCCACTCGCCCCTCCCCACTTGACCATCAACTGTCGGTGTCGATTGAGGTTTCAGTAATACTTTCTTTAAACGATTACTGAAAGACAATCAGTAAACCTCAATAGTTTCAGTTTGTGTGGCCGTGTGTGGTTTATCATTGACGGCGAGCAGGGAGAATTATGTCCAACATTCTTTTCAAGCAGATGTCTGGCCAGGTCAATATTGACGAGGCCGAGGGAATCGTTGAGTGTTTCGTAGCCGGCATTGGCAACAAAGACAGCGTTGGAGACATCTGCGCTCCTGGTGCTTTCAACGCGAGTCTTCGCCGTCGCACCCCTCGAGTTGTATGGGGACACGATTGGAATCAGCCAATCGGCAAGGTTCTTGAAATCTACGAAGTCCCTGCTAGCGACCCACGTCTGCCCAAGAAGATGAAGCAAGCTGGAATTGGTGGTCTCTATGCGCGGGTTCAGTTCAACCTGAAGAGCGAAAGAGGACGAGAAGCATTTGCTTCTATCTCATTCTTCGGAATGGATCAGGAATGGTCCATCGGTTACAAGACCCTAGATGCCGTGTATGACAATGCACGTCAGGCAAATATTCTCAAGGAAGTCGAGCTGTACGAAGTCAGCCCAGTTCTTCATGGGGCAAATCAGCTCACAGGAACAATCTCCATCAAGTCTGACGCTGCGGTGCTGGACAATGTAGACGAAAAGGCCAGTAAGAAGCCCCTCAAGGACCCCAAGGGAGGTCTGACGGCGGCAGGTCGTGAATACTTCAAGCGGACCCAGGGCGCAAATCTCAAGCCTGGAGTAAAGGGTCCAGCCGACACTCCGGAAAAGATGCGCCGCAAGGGTTCATTCTTGACTCGCTTCTTCACTAATCCATCTGGACCGCTGGTTGGCGACAACGGCAAGCCAACGCGCTTGGCCCTTTCTGCCGCCGCTTGGGGCGAGCCAGTTCCGAAGAACGCCGAGGACGCCGCAGAACTAGCGGCCAAGGGACGACGCCTCCTAGAGCGGTACAAGAACCAGAAGGAAAAGGATGCCAAGGCGCACGGCCTTGAAGATGACGACATGATGCCCGAAGCTGGCGAAGGCTTCATGAAGGTGCTTGGTCGGGCGATCGCCAACGAAATGGATGCTCCCATCAAGATCAGGACTGCAGATGACAACATGGTCGTCTTTGATCTGATGCGTAATGGCGAAAAGCAGACATTCCGCATGGGATACCACTACGAGGATGGCGACTTCATGTTCGGTCGATCCGAGCGCGTCAAGCCCGAGACGGTCTACATGCCCATGGGCGAAGCAGGACCAGGTCATGCTTTCTCTGGCGATGAGAAGTCTGCCGAAGACGACCTAGCTGACTGGATTGAGGACATGCTCGAGTTCGCCTACGGCGAAGATGAGTTCGGCTCCAAGGTTGACGAGGATGCCCTCCAGGCCATTTCTGATCTCGTGTCGTCCGACCTGGAGGTCAAGGTTGGTCGGGTTCTCAGCGGATCTAACCTAGAGAAGCTCAATCAGGCAATCGGACTGTTGCGGGAAATCGCAGCAGCTGGCGGTCGGGCTGACATTGAGATGAAAACGCCCGACGAGATGATGATTCCTGCTGAGCAGAAGAGTCTATTTGATCTTCGAATGCACCTAGATCCAATTTTTGATCACTATGGGGCGAAAGTCCTGTGTGATGAGGCTGGAATCATTGTTAAGTCCCTTGGTGGCGACCGGGACGGCTTTGAGCAGGCGATTTCTACGGCCATGAGGAGCTTTAACCGCCCTTTTGACCAAACGGGGGAGCTTGAAGAGAAGGCCATTTTTCGACGTGGCCGGCGAGCTGCTGGACGCATTGGCGGTCGGGGTGGTCGTGGTGGTCGGGGCGGTCGTCGAGGCATATCCTCTGCCATGGGCAAGCCCTCTTATGACGGTGACGGGGACGGATTTATCACCAACCCTGTAACCGGTCGAGACGAGATTCCGTGGAATAAGGATCGTGAATCTCCGGAAGATGCCATTAGAAGATTCTTCTCGGGTGGCGGTCGTGGACTCGTCCCCAGCAAGCAACCCAAGGCGACTCCGCTTTCTGATACGGCTCGCGGCGTTCAGGCGTTTGCTGGATTTGACAAAATAAAGCTTGGCGATGTTCTGCCCGACAACTACGACGACGCCTCCAAGAAATTAGGTGCGCCACGCTGGCAGATTCTGGCCATTAATCGTCGTCAAGACGGAGCATACGAGCTAAAGCTTGGCGATCTATCAGCATCAAGGCCAGGCAATCGACGCACTGTCGTCTTTGCTGGCGACCAGCAATTCCCGAACGTAAGCCGACCGAATCAAATGGCTGTTCAGCGTGGGGCAGCCCCAGCCGACGAGCGTGGCGGTCGCAGGCCAGCCCTAGACGCCTTCCCCGTAGAGGAAGGAATGATGCCACCATTCCAACCAAGACCCGTAAGCGGTCAGCGTCCTCAGCAACGGGCTAGTCAAGGTAGTCGGACTCAAGCACCACAGCAACGAGCTGGACGCTTTGTTCCAGGTCAGGATACCGGCAGACAAGCTCCGCTTGACGACATTCCGAGCATGACTGACGAAGAGTTAGATGCAACCATTGAGCAGGCTAACCGGCAGTATCCCTTCAATGGTGATGTGACAACACCGAGGATTGAACGAGAGCGAGCCGAGGCTGCACGCAGGGAAAAGCAACGACGCGCACGAGGCGGAAAGCCACAACCAAAGCCCCAGACTGCCGAGCGCCCAGCGGCCAGAGAACCATTCAATTGGCCCAGGGATGCAAATAATCAAATGAAGCAATTTGAAGACCTGACCGATGAAGAGTTGGCATCTGCACTTAATTATTGGCGCAGTATTCCAGACATGGACAAGGCAGCACCAGGAATTCGGAATCTAGTAAACGCACTGGAGCGGGAGGAAGCTCAGCGCAAGGCACGAGGCCAGCAACAACAGAATCGGCCTGGAATAATTGACAGAATGATGTCTCGATTTGACTGGTATGGCGATGGACGTAGATCGCCCGCTGGATTCAGGTCTTTAGACTCTCTGCGCACGGACAACGGTCGCTATTGGATTGTTGAAGCATCTGACTTTGGTGGTACAGATGGCAAGTTCATGATCGAAGGCCAGTATCGCAGGTGGAATGACGAAGCTGGATACATTGACGATATCTCGCCAGAGTTTGACTCCATCGAGGATGCCCGTCGCTGGATTGAACAGTTTGATGATGCGATGGAGGCTGGCGGAGATCCAGAGGATCCAGATTTTGAATGGCCAGACGATCCAACACCTTCGGTAGAGGATCGGGTAGCCATCAACGAGGGTCGCAACTGGCAGGTGCGCGTGCCAAATAAGCCGGCCAAGGGTAAAAATGGGTTACTCGGTCGCAAAGAGCGGAGCCACAACTTCATTTCATCAGCCCTTGACGATGCGCGAGCCTTGTTCTCCCAGAAGTGGCTTGACCGACGCAAGAACAACAATATTGAGCAGAACATCGAATTTGCTGATGATCGGCTCAAAGAGCTTGAAATATTGTCCGACAAACACAGTCGACAATTCGTCAATAATTTCCCGGGTTTTGAAGAGGGCTACAACATGAGTCCGGTCGAGTATGCCCGGATGGCCGTTGATCAAGGCTGGGTAGACACAATCGCCGAAGGAATGCTTCTCCACGAAGAACTTCTGGACGCCTGGGATCAGCATGACGCCGACCTTCAGGAAATCGGCAACATGATGGATGAAATCCGGACCGAACGTCAAAAGTTCGTTGATCAATTCAACACCAGATATGACGAAGGCAACCCAGACTTTCCCGAGCCTTTCAACCGTTAAAGCAATACCCCAGAGTCAAAAATAATCGTCTAAACTTTGAGAGAAACCGTGTTGAGCGAAGACAAGTCTTTGACTAAGATCACGAACAAATACCATTGCATGGTCACCGGCGAAAAACGGATGGCGCCATGTTCTGGGTGTACAAACCCGCAGGGCTGCCTATCCCGAGCCATGCAGTACAAGGAGAATGAAACAATGGACGAACTCAGCGAAAAGGCTGTCGTGAAGATTGATGCCGATGGTGGCGTCGTCAAGTGCGCGAAGGGCCTCGCTAGTGGCGATTGTGGCTACAAGCCTGGTGCCAAGGTTTGTGGAGCTTGTGGTGCAATGCCCGTAGAGGGTAAGGCAATGGCTGATATGGGCGATGACGAAGAAATGATGGGCGAAGACATGCCCATGAAGCCCAAGAAGGCCAAGAAGCCCATGTTCGTCGGCATGGAAGATGACGAAGAGGACATGGATGAGGAAGAGATGTCCACGGGTGGCAAGAAGGCCATGCCAATGTTCGGAATGATGGACGACGAGGATGAAGAAGACGACGAGATGGAAATGGAGGAGGACGACGAGGAGGAGGACGACATCGAAGAGATGATGTCCATGCGCAAGCGTATGCGCAACCGTCGCATGGCCTCCATGGGCATGAAGTCGGCCGACTTTGACGACAATGCTTTCGTCTGCTCCTTTGAGCGTAAGGTTTACCCAGGCGGTTCTGGTGTTTGCGAGAACTGCCCTGGCGGTTGCGCCCCCGAAGGCAAGCTTCCTGGATTGCTTGAGGTTGAGGGCATTGCCGAGGACATGTTCTCCGGCAAGGTGCTTGATTCTGGTTACTCGGATGAAGCCGATCTCTATGTCATTGACATTGAGCGCAAGGACGGCAAGACCATCGAGGCATTCTTCGAGGGAAGCAGTGCCGAGTGCCTCGGCTGGCACTTGCTTGATCAGGACATCATGTCGCAGAAGTCAGCCGAAATGAATTCTGCCAGCATCATCAATTTCAGCGATGCTGCCGAAATCGCCACTAAGACGATTGAGGGTCATGTCATCGGCGTTGATCCCGATATCTTCGAGGGCTTTGACTCGTATGCAGTCGAAATCGAAGGACTGAATGGCAAGTCCTACGATGTCTATGTGAGCCTGGACGGAGAGGTTCTCGGATACGACGAGTACAGTGCCGAAGAGGCCGAAGAGATTGAGGCCGAAGCAGCTGAGATTGCCCTCAAGCGTGCTTACAGCGAAGAATCTCGCATGGAAATGGCAAAGCGTGGACATGCCTTGCCGGACGGCTCTTACCCGATCAAGGATGAGGCCGACCTTCGGAACGCCATCCAAGCCTATGGTCGCGCCAAGGACAAGGAAGCCGCTAAGGCTCACATCATCAAGCGCGCAATGGCCCTTGGCAAGGAAGATCTAATCCCAGAGAACTGGGTTCCCAAGAAGGTTGCAGAAAAGTACGCAGAAGGCGAAAAGACCGCTGATGCAGATGACTTCATGGCAACACTCATGGAATTTGAGATGCTCGCCGCTGAGGAAGAGTCTCGCGACATTCTCGGCAATAACTGAATCGGAGGGTTCCGGTGGACCCAGATTCACCACTCAACAACCCACACGAATTGTGGGACGACGCTGAGGTAAAAGCTCGCATCGGTCGTCGGGTATTGAGCCGTCTTCGACGCACCCCCGGAATGTTTGATGGTGATGGCGATGGATTTGTTTACAATCCACGCACCGGCAGAGACAACATGCCGGCACCACGTCGCTCCATGGTCCCAAGAAAGCCTAAGCCTGACCGCAGAGTTGTTCTTGATAGGCCACTTCAGTCACAGACAACTGCTTCCAGGTGGAACGACGACGATGATGATCCGCTTGCTGAGCTAACTCGGGGTCTTGGGATAGGTGGACCTCGCAACGCAGACAGAATGACTGCCGCGGCACGACAAATGGCAGAGCGACGACGCGAACAGGGAGCTAATTTTTCGCCGGTTGATGTTGACCGTAAAAATGTTCCGGTCAAGAATTTCAGCAGAAATACATTCTTGTCGTTGATGGACGACCTTATTGACTATACGAAGACTCTTAAAGATAATCCCGTGAATGAACGGGCAAACAAGAGAATCTGGAAGCTACTCTTCGTCATGCAAAAGCTCGAGAACATGAATGGGCTTAAGCAGAATGGCAACGACATTGATCTCCGCATTAGCCAAGATGAACTGAAGAGACTTTACAAGGGCCTGGAATCCTTGATTGACGATGTCGGCGAGTGGTCAGACAAAGAGGATGCCAAAGAGCTTTTCGCTCAGATCAAGAAGCTGTACCGCGCGGATTGGTCAAAGGTCGGTTCGGAGAAATCATCCTCTTCGGACATTGAAATGAAGGTTTTGGGTTCGCGAATCGGTCGACGCGCTCGAAGTGCTGTCAGGCGAGCATTTGGTCGTGCCAGCCGAATTGACGGCGACGGTGACGGTTTTACAACCAATCCACGCACTGGGAAAGATGATGTTCCTGTCGCATCAGTGCCAGATGTAAATCTTCCTAAAAAGCCCATGACCTCTGCTGATATTGGAATGCGTCAGTTGCGAGCGCGCGGTCGGATGTACGAACAGGCAAGTGAGGCCGCTCGCCGGCCTAAGGCGTGGCGGTCAGATCCGTTCGCCCAGTTAATGGCAACCTTCTTTGGGTCATCCAGCCCACGGACTCCAGACGAGATTGTTGACTATCTGAAAACATCCATTCAGCAATCAGATATTAAAAATCGCCCTTGGAATGTTTACCAAAAACGCATTGATCAGATTGAAAAAGAACTCAAGGATCAATATGGCAATCTTGACACCCTTAATGATTTCAAGAACGCTTTCCGTAAAATCAATAAGAAAACAAAGTTTGAGGACTTTAACGACCAGCTCACAACTGATGAAAAGGGCTTTTTAATTGGCCTTTTGTATCAGCATCATAAATTCCCCGAACGCTTCGCTCGCCCGAAAAATATAGTCATTCAGAACAGACCTGGTCGCGAGCAAGGTGGTGCATCGACCGGCTTTGATCCCAAGTATCGGCCACGCAACAAGCGCCTTGTGGAGCTTTTTGAGGGCGAGCGTATCAAATATAAATATTATGGCGTTGAGTCAATGCGTGATTCGGCAACCCCTCCTGGACAATTCCTTGACACGGTTTCAACACAAATAATGAAATCCTATCTAGGGGCTAATCTTGCATCAGCTAACAGCGACACGCTTGCCGATCAAAGCCTATATTTAAAGGGCCTTGGGGAGGGCCTGCATGAGGGAACACACGCCCTCCATTACCTGGCGGCTATGGACGATCTTTTCCCAGAAGATGCAACCGCTGTTCAAATCACCGCCGCAATCAAAGATTTGATTGACTCTGATCCCGCGGATGTGTTTGACACATTCCAATATCTCATGGCGCATGACGAATTGTCTAATTATGTCTATGCTCGGCTCAAGTTCATGCAAGAGCCTTCTGATATCGATCAGTTATTGCAGGACATGCTTGACGACGCGACGCAAAATGGAACTCAGTCTGATGTGGACCAGGTCAAGCAAATTATCGCAGCACGTGGCCTGGCCAAGAAAAAGACTGACGATTTCTTTGATCTAATCAAAAATGCCGGTGGGGGCCAGAAATACAGTGCCGTAGCTGACGCTTTTAGTGATGCAAGTTTGGGCAGGATGCGGAGCGACACAGATATAAATGGTCTGATCGGCAAACTGGCGAATGAGAATCGACAAGAGGTCGTTGAGCTAATGGTCGAATTACTATCCAAAGAAACCGGCGAGTCCCCGAGCGCGATGCGAAACAGTTTCCGAGGTTCCGATAGCGAGACTGCTGTCGGCGCAATGATGCTATTCCGACGCAAACTATGGGACGACCTGTCAACTGCGGAAATCGCACTTCTCCGCAAAAATTGGAAGTATATTTCAAAATATGCTAAAGATAAAAACTCCTGGTACAACGGTACAACGCTAGGCGTTTCCGTTGAGGGAGCTGCAGAGGCGATGACCCTTCGAATCTTTGGATTTGACTTCCCACAGGATAAGGTTCCTCAAGAGGTGCGCGACGCTCTCAACAAATGGCTGAAATGGATAGCAGGGAAGGATTACTGATGGAAAAGCCCGACAAAAAGCAAAAACTGCGCGAAGCCATTGAGTTCCAACAAGAAATCAATGATTGGGTGACGACTCCGATGAAGGAGCGCATGGACCGATGGGCCAACGGAATTCTTGATGGTGACATCATCTTGCCACCACCCACTTTTGAGAAGCGTTTTTAGCATTTGTAGCCACATTTGAAACTAGGCTCGCACGGTGTGCGATGTACAATTGTGCTGGAGGAGCCATGGATTTGTCAAAGGTTAATAAAATCGTCGTAGCCGGCGAGGGTGAAATCAAAGCACCGCAAGATGTGCTTTTTGATGTACCCCAGGAGCAACTTACCGGCGATGTCCTCCGTGGTTATGGCCCCCGCCGAGGCAACCTCGAGAGACTCCTACGCTACTGGCGTCCGATCATGCGTAAGCCAGGCGGATTTCGCCGTTGCCGAGTGATCTTGGCTGATCACCCGGAGCTTTACCCACTGAACAATATTTGTGCTTGGCTTCACCATGAAACAACCGGTTTGTGGCCAAATGAGGGATGCCACCATCCCGGCATGAAGAACTGTCGCAAAAAGCTCAAGGGAGTCGTTCGAGGCTCGCTCTGGAGCGATGCTGAGTTCAATGAGCGAATGGGCAAGCTGCGAAAGCGGACGGCGGGTAAGAAGTCATTTATCATGCCCGACTCTGATGAGCAGGCTTCTCGCTTCGTGGTGACAGAATCAGACATTCAGCACGCCAATCTCGTGCTGAAGGACTTCATGGAGATGGAACCAACCTTCATGAAATACCTCGCCGATGACGAAAACTGGATCCATGAGGGCATGGATGAAAAGGGACAGTGGATGCCCCATTCATGGGTCAAGCCAGATGACTCCCCATGTAAATGCGGATGTGGGTGAAATGCCCCAGAGGACTGTCTTTGACCGCCATGTGATCAGTTCCAAGTCTGAGGCCAGCGATCTTTATCGAGTGCCGATGCGGGGGAACAAAAACCTGATGGCCTACAAGGCCCTCATCAGGCGTTCCCGCAATTATTACGCGGTCAAGGTAGGAATATTTGGCTCGACTGGTCGAACTGGCCAAATATTGCAGGGCGTAGGAACAGCGATTACACCTGGCGACCTGAGCAATATTCGAAGCCCGGGTCGTTCCGGAATCTACTCTGCTCTAGTCCCAGGAGGAATCCCCGGTAGCCGGCTTGCCGCCCCTTCACGGAGCGGGCGCGGTTACCGATGCCCGGAAGGATTCCAGTACGGTGGGCGATTCACCGACAGCCGTTTTTCTACCTGCGGGCAGATGCTCTTTGACATTTTCACCCTTGGAGCAACAGTGGGTCAGTTGCGTCGTCCTGTCTCCGACCGCACGACGGCCCCAGAGGCAGATGGGCAAGTCAACGTTATTCCAGGTATGAGTCCGCAGGAGCGGCAGGTAGTTATTTCCAGAGCTGCTCAGATTCCTCGAATCGGTGTCGCAGATTCCAATCGGCGGAATAGTTCGGTGGCCGATGCGATCAAGGCATTGTCGACAGCCGAAGATGGCGCGACACTTATGATCCGACGCGATGGATTCGGACTTCGTCCTGTTGTTAGTACCGGAATTCTTCGGACAGTTCCAGACAACCGAAACATGGAGGGCGCAACCTTCCTGACCGCTACATCCAGTATGGCAACAATTGGGAAGGACGAGCTTGGCTTGCTTTCCAATACAGGTGTCGAAGAACTTAAATATATTGCCCCTAATGGTGTTGAGCTTTCTCTGAAGAAGGTTCGCCCGCTTACAGTTGGAGAGCGACGCAAGTTGGGCCGAACGGTTGCCGAGGTTGCCAAAACTCGCGCCTCGGATGACCCAACAGCAGCACTGCGCACGATCGCGGATAACTCAAATGGGGCTGTCGAATACAGTGAACGACTAGGCAAAATTGCCAAGGCGAACGATTTCATTGAGGCGAATGTCAACGGTTCCAAGAAGCGTGTTCGTCGCTGGGTCTATGAAACTTTCCTCTCTGGCAAGAAGCCACGCACAGCTCAGGGCCGAAGACTGGATGTCGAAGAGCCAGAACAGCAAGAAGAGCGAAAAATTGCTAGCCTCGCAGAGGCAATCAAGCACCTTGACGCCGGCGGCGACCCCAGCGAGGTTTTGGCATCTCTATTGCCGACGGCTCTTCAGCGAACTCGAGCCTATAGGGCGCGCCGCATCGGCAGATTTGGTCAGATTTTCACAGCGAGAAATGGCTCTCAGGTAAGAGAGACAACCTCTCAATTTGACTTTCAGCACCTGGGTGCTGGTTTTGCAAGCGAGATCCAGTCTCGCATGGGCTTGAATGCTCCAAGTGTTGTTCGGTCTGGTAGCGGGAAACGG
>VFQT010003222.1_pt1 | contig 15223 bp, 12 predicted proteins | sample 3512381 | NCBI WGS metagenome assembly VFQT01 (sample SAMN10412376, study PRJNA504923) | tailings metagenome | isolation source: Relicate 2 Philex TSF3 active mining site | place: Philippines: Tuba, Benguet | collected 2017-08-29 | reverse complement strand
CGATATTCACATGAGGCTTCGTACGCTCGAACTTCGCCTTCGACATGGTGGATCTCTTCTTTCTGTGGAGTACCGCGCTCGCGCTCGGCACGTGGTGTCAAGGTTCGGAGGTGGTGACCGCCGAAGCGGACGACCGGTTTGGAGAGGCTAGCAGTGCCGATCGGCACCGCCACCCGCTGAGATCATTCGCCGCGCGACCGCTTCACGATGTCGGTGGCGATGGCCTCGGGGACCTGCTGATAGCTGTGGAACTGCATGGTGTACGTGGCGCGACCCTGGGTACGAGACCGCAGGTCGGTCGAGTAACCGAACATTTCCGAGAGCGGGATCTGGGCCCGGACGACCTGGGTGTTGCCGCGGGCTTCCATACCCTCGATGCGTCCACGACGGCTCGAGAGGTCACCCATCACATCACCCATGTATTCCTCGGGTGTCACGACTTCGACGGCCATGATCGGCTCGAGGAGAACCGGACGGGCCATTTCGGCCGCCTTCCGGAAAGCCTGCTGACCGGCGATCTTGAACGCCATTTCCGACGAGTCGACGTCGTGGTACTGACCGTCGACCAGCGTGACCTTCACGTCGACCGTCGGGTAGCCGGCGAGCACACCGTTGTCGAGCGCACTCTGCAGACCCTGGTTGGTCGGGTTGATGTACTCACGGGGAATACGACCACCACTGATCTTGTCGACGAACTCGTAACCCTTGCCCGGGTTCGGTTCCATGTTGATCTTGACGACGGCGAACTGACCCGAACCACCGGACTGCTTGATGTGGCGGTACTCGACCTGCTCGACGAGCTTGGTCACCGTCTCGCGGTAGGCCACCTGCGGCTTACCGACGGTCGCGTCGACGTTGAATTCGCGCTGCATGCGGTCGACGAGGATCTCGAGGTGCAACTCACCCATTCCGGAGATGACGGTCTGGCCGGTCTCTTCGTCGGTGCGTACACGGAAGGTGGGGTCTTCGTCCGACAACGACTTGAGAGCCTTGCCGAGCTTGTCCTGGTCGTCCTTCGTCTTGGGTTCGATCGCCACGTGGATCACGGGCTCGGGGAACTCCATGCGTTCGAGGATGATCGGGTCGTTACGGTCGCACAAGGTGTCGCCGGTCGTGGTGTCCTTGAAGCCGAGACCGGCGACGATGTCTCCGGCCATGGCGATGTCGAGGTCTTCACGCTGGTTGGCGTGCATGAGGAGAATTCGACCCAAGCGCTCCTTGCGTTCCTTGGTCGAGTTGTAGACCTCGTCACCCTTGTTGATCTGACCCGAGTACACGCGGAAGTACGTGAGCTTGCCGAAGGGGTCGGCCACGATCTTGAAGGCGAGGGCGGCGAACGGCGCGTTCTCGTCGGCCCGACGAGTGGTGGGCTCCTCGGCCTCACCCGGCTTCACACCTTCGGCGGCCGGAATGTCGAGCGGACTCGGCAAGTAATCGACCACCGCGTCGAGCATCGGCTGGACGCCCTTGTTCTTGAAGGCCGAACCGCACAGGATCGGCACGAAGTCGAAGGCCAGGGTTCCCTTACGGATGGCGCGCTTGATCTCGGCCTCGGTCAGTTCCTCGCCACCGAGGTACTTCTCCATGAGTTCGTCGTCGCTCGTCGCGATCGTCTCGAGAAGCTGTTCGCGGTACTCGTTGGCCTGATCGACCATGTCGGCCGGAATGTCGACCTCGTCCCACTTCGCGCCGAGTTCCTCGTCGCGCCAGATGAGAGCCTTCATCTTCACCAGATCGACCAGACCGGCGAACGGCTTGTTGCTCTCGGGGCCGCCGGCACCGACGGGAAGGTGGATCACGGCGGCCGTGGCCTCGAGGCGGTCCTTCACCATCTGCACGGTGCGATAGAAATCGGCGCCGATGCGGTCCATCTTGTTGACGAAGCACATGCGCGGGACCTTGTACTTGTTGGCCTGACGCCACACGGTCTCGGTCTGGGGCTCGACGCCGGCGACCGAGTCGAACACCGTCACCGCACCGTCGAGCACACGCAGCGAGCGCTCCACTTCGATGGTGAAGTCGACGTGTCCGGGCGTGTCGATGATGTTGATGCGGTGGTTGTTCCACACACACGTCGTGGCCGCGGAGGTGATGGTGATTCCACGCTCCTGCTCCTGAGCCATGTGGTCCATGGTCGCTGCGCCTTCGTGAACTTCACCGATCTTGTAGGTCTTGCCGGTGTAGTACAGGATGCGCTCGGTCGTGGTGGTCTTGCCGGCATCGATGTGGGCCATGATGCCGATGTTGCGGGTGCGCTCGAGGGGGAACTCACGCTTTGCCATCGTCGTTACCTTCTGTGTCCGTTCGTGTCGTGGTGGGGTTGTCGAGAATCGTCTTCGTGTCGTGGCTCCGACATGGGCGCACCCCGGCACGAAGCCGGGGTGCCGAAAGTCGGATGTCGTTGATGATCGGAACGATCACCAGCGGTAGTGGGCGAAGGCCTTGTTGGACTCGGCCATCTTCTGCATGTCGTCGCGCTTCTTGACCGACGCGCCGAGACCGTTGGCGGCATCGAGCAATTCGTTGGCCAAACATTCGGCCATCGTCTTTTCGCGGCGGTTACGCGAGTACTCGACCACCCAACGAATGGCCAACGTATTGGCGCGGCGGGGCTTGACCTCGACCGGCACCTGGTACGTGGCACCACCGACGCGACGGCTGCGCACCTCGAGCGGCGGACGGACGTTGTCGATGGCGCGCTTCAACGTGGCGATCGGCTCGGCGCCGGTCTTCGTCTCGACCATCTTGAGCGCGTCGTACACGATCTTCTCGGCGATGCTCTTCTTTCCGCGCAACATGACCTTGTTCATGAGCTGCGTCACGAGGAGCGACCGGTACACCGGATCGGGATGGAGTTCTCGGCGGGGGGCGGGACCCTTACGCGGCATGTCGGTTCACCTGTTCCTTGTCGACGATCGTGATCACTTGGCGCGCTTCGCGCCGTAACGGCTACGCGCCTGCTTGCGGTTCTTCACACCGGCTGCGTCGAGCGCGCCGCGAATGATCTTGTAGCGAACACCGGGAAGGTCACGCACACGGCCACCGCGCACGAGAACGATCGAGTGCTCCTGAAGGTTGTGTCCTTCACCCGGGATGTACGCCGTGATCTCGACACCACTCGAGAGGCGAACACGGGCCACCTTACGAAGAGCCGAGTTCGGCTTCTTCGGTGTGTTGGTGTAGACGCGCGTGCACACACCACGACGCTGCGGCGAACCCTTGAGGGCCGGCGTCTTGGTCTTGCTGAACTTGGTGCTGCGGCCCTGACGGACCAACTGCTGAATGGTGGGCACTGGAACCTCTTCGTGGTGTTGGCGGGATGACCGTCGATGACGGCTCCCGAGATCCCTGATCCGACCGGATCAGGGACCCTGGAATGTTACGAGCGGGCCCCGAACGACGACAACCTGCGAAAAGGCTGGCGATGGGGAACGTTCAGGAGTCGGCCGAACCGGCGGAGAACACGTCGTCGGCATCGAGGCGCTCGGCCAGGGTGGCCGGGAGATCCTCGTCGTAGCCGCTGTGGTAGGTCTCCATCGGGATGTAATCCGGGGCGTCGATGCCGAAGTCCCGGTAGCGCATCATGCCGGTACCGGCCGGGATGAGCTTGCCGATGATGATGTTCTCCTTCAGGCCCATGAGGCTGTCCTGACGACCTTCGATCGCGTTCTCGGTGAGGACGCGGGTGGTCTCCTGGAAGGAGGCCGCCGACAACCAGGAATCGGTTGCCAACGAGGCCTTCGTGATGCCCATGAGTTCGGGGCGGCCTTCGGCGGGCTGCTTGCCCTCCTCGACCATCCGACGGTTGGTGTCGGTGAACGACTTCAGGTCCTTGCGGTCACCGGGCAGGAAGCCGGTGTCGCCCTGGGCCTGAATGCTCACTCGACGCGTCATCTGGCGCACGATCAATTCGATGTGCTTGTCGTGGATCGACACACCCTGGTCGCGGTAGACCTTCTGGACCTCTTCGACGATGTACAGCTGCGTCTCGCGCACACCCTTGATCTCGAGGAGTTCCTTCGGATCGAACGGACCGTCGGTGATCGGCTCACCGGCCTTGATGTCCTGGCCGTCGCGCACGAGGATGCGGCTACCAGTGGGCAATACGATCTGGTGCTCTTCACCGGAATCGTCGACCACCGTGACGGGCAGACCCTTGCCTTCGTCCTCACCGATTCGCACGACACCGGTCGCGCGGGCGAGACGGGCCGACCCCTTCGGCGTACGAGCCTCGAAGAGTTCGACGACGCGGGGCAGACCGCCGGCGATGTCCTTACCCGCCACACCACCGGTGTGGAAGGTACGCATGGTGAGCTGAGTACCGGGCTCACCAATGGACTGAGCGGCGATGACACCCACGGCCTCACCGAGCTCGATCGGTGCGCCGGTCGCGAGCGAACGGCCGTAGCACATGGCGCAGATACCGATCTCGGCATCACAGGTGAGCACCGAACGCACGCGTACGCGGTTGACCTGAGGATCGTCGCGCAACGCGGCCATCAGCGAGTCGTCGACGATGGTGTTGCGCGGGGCGACGGTTCCATCGCTGAGGGTGACATCGGCGGTCAACGCACGTCCGTACAACTTGGTCTCGAGGTACGCACGACGGTTGGGAGTGTCGGCCTGGACGTCTTCGATCCAGATACCGAGGTTGGTGCCGCAATCTTCCTGACGGATGATGAGTTCCTGCGCCACGTCGACGAGTCGACGAGTGAGGTAACCCGAGTCGGCGGTACGCAGAGCGGTGTCGACCAGACCCTTACGGGCACCCGGTGTGGCGATGAAGTACTCGAGGGTCTCGAGACCTTCACGGAAGTTGCTCTTGATCGGACGCGGAATCATGTCACCACGAGGGTTGGCCACCAGGCCGCGCATGCCGGCGATCTGACGCATCTGCGTCATGTTTCCGCGGGCGCCCGAGCCCACCATCATGTCGATGGGGTTGAAGCGCTGCGCACGGAAGGCCTCGACCATCACGCGCTGAACGTCGTTGGTCGCATCGGTCCAGATTCGGACTTCCTGCTGACGACGCTCACCGTCGGTGATGACACCGCGCATGAACTGCGTCTCGACCTTGGACGCCTGTTCTTCGGCGCGGTCGAGAATGCCCTTCTTCTCGGCGGGCGTGCGGACGTCGTCGATCGACACGGTGAGTCCGGACTGCGACGCATAGCGGTAGCAGATGCCCTTGATCCGGTCGAGCGATTCGGCGACTTCGGCATTGGTGTAATTGTCGGAGAGATGCTCGACGAGCACACCCATCTCGGCCTTCTTGATGGCGGCGTTGATGTGTCCGTGATTCTCGACGTAATTGGACGGAAGCGCCTCTTCGAACAGGAGGCGACCGGGTGTGGTCTCGAACTCCTGGCGAGACTCACCCGAACCGGTTCGCACCTTGATCCGAGCGTGGATGTGCACCGAATGCTCATCGAGCGACTTCAGGACTTCCCACACGTGACGGAACACACGACCCTCACCGGCGACTCCGGCCTCGTCGACCGTCAAGTAGAACGCACCGATGATCATGTCTTGCGTCGGGGTCACGATCGGGCGACCCGAGGCCGGCGAGAGGATGTTGTTCGCGCTGAGCATGAGCACGCGCGCCTCGGCCTGAGCCTCGGACGACAGCGGAACGTGAACGGCCATCTGGTCACCGTCGAAGTCGGCGTTGAAGGCCACGCACACCAGCGGGTGGATCTGAATGGCCTTGCCCTCGACCAGCACTGGCTCGAACGCCTGGATACCGAGACGGTGCAACGTGGGAGCGCGGTTGAGGAGAACCGGGTGCTCACGGATGACTTCTTCGAGGACGTCCCACACACGCGGGTTACGACGCTCGACCATTCGCTTGGCACTCTTGATGTTCTGCGCGTATTCGATCTGCACGAGACGCTTCATCACGAAGGGCTTGAACAGTTCGAGGGCCATCAACTTGGGGAGACCGCACTGGTGCAACTTCAGTGTCGGACCGGCCACGATGACCGAACGACCCGAGTAGTCGACGCGCTTACCGAGCAGGTTCTGACGGAACCGGCCCTGCTTGCCCTTCAACATGTCGGAGAGCGACTTCAGCGGACGGTTGCCCGGTCCGGTGACCGGACGACCACGGCGACCGTTGTCGAACAAGGCGTCGACGGCTTCCTGCAGCATGCGCTTCTCGTTGTTGACGATGATCTCCGGCGCGCCGAGACCGAGCAGACGCTCGAGGCGGTTGTTGCGGTTGATCACGCGGCGGTACAGGTCGTTGAGGTCGGAGGTCGCGAAACGTCCACCGTCGAGCTGAACCATCGGGCGCAATTCCGGCGGGATCACCGGCACGACGTCGAGAATCATGGCCTTCGGGTCGTTGACTCGCCGACCGTTCTCGTCGCGCTGGTTGAACGATGCGACGATCTTCAGACGCTTGATCGCCTTCTGCTTGCGCTGGGCGCTGAGCGGCTTGCGACCATCCTTGGGGTCGATCGCGTCGCGGAGCTTTCGCTCCTCTTCGTCGAAATCGATGCGGTCGATGAGCGACTTGATCGCGTCGGCACCGGTACCACCCTCGAAGTAGTCGCTGTAACGATCGCGCAGTTCTCGCCACAGTCCTTCGTCCTCGATGATCTGGCGAGCGTGCAGACTCTTGAACTCGTCCCATGAACGCTTCACGAGATCGAGCTCGGCGTCGTAACGCTCCCGAATCGCGGCGAGGTCACGGTCGGCCATCTTCTGCACGGCCTTGATCTCGGTGTCCTTCGCTCCATCGGATTCGAGGCGCGCGGCTTCCTTCTCGGCCTCCTTCAGACGGCGATCGATCTCGAGATTGAGTTCTTTCTGGATGGCCTCGACTTCCCCGAGGTACTCGTTCTCGAGGCTGTTGAGCTCGTCGTGACGACGCTCCTCGTCGACCCAGGTGACCAGGTGCGCGGCGAAGTAGATGACCTTCTCCAGCTGCTTGGCCTTCAACTCTTCACGCGGCTCGAGGCCGGCGAGGAGGTACGCCAGCCACGAACGAGTGCCGCGGAGATACCAGATGTGAACGACCGGAGCGGCCAGTTCGATGTGACCCATCCGCTCACGACGAACCTTCGAGCGCGTGACTTCGACGCCGCACTTCTCGCAGATGATGCCCTTGAAACGGACGCGCTTGTACTTGCCACAGGCGCACTCCCAGTCGCGGGTCGGTCCGAAGATCTTCTCGCAGAACAGACCGTCACGCTCGGGGCGCAGTGTTCGGTAGTTGATGGTCTCGGGCTTCTTCACTTCGCCACTCGACCAGTTGCGGATGTGGTCGGCCGTGGCCAGACCGATCCGGAGTTGGTCGAACATGTTCACATCGAGCATTTCGGCGTCTCGCTCTCTCTTCGTTTCGTCACGTTCTCAATGAATTCGCGTACAGGGATTGGTCGGGCTCAGCGGCGGTAGCTCGCGCGTTCGCGATCGTCCTGATCGCTGCCACGCTCGGGCCGGCTGATGTCGATGCCGAGTGATTCGGTCGTGGCGAACAACTCCTCGTCGATCTCCTTCATCTCGATCTCCGAGCCGTCCTTGGCGAGGACCTCGACGTTGAGACACAGAGCCTGCATTTCCTTCATGAGAACCTTGAAGCTCTCGGGAATGCCGGGTTCGGGGATGTTCTTGCCCTGGACGATGGCTTCGTAGACCTTCACGCGGCCGAGAACGTCGTCGGACTTGATGGTGAGCAGCTCCTGCAAGCAGTACGCCGCGCCGTAGGCCTCGAGAGCCCACACTTCCATTTCACCGAATCGCTGACCGCCGAACTGGGCCTTACCACCGAGCGGCTGCTGGGTGATCATGCTGTACGGTCCGGTCGAACGGGCGTGGATCTTGTCGTCGACGAGGTGCGACAGCTTCAAGATGTACATGAAGCCGACCATGATCGGGTTGTCGTACGGATCTCCGGTGCGACCGTTGTAGAGCGTCGTCTTGCCGTCCGACTGGATGAGGCGGCGACCGTCGGTGGCTTCGGGATTGAGCTTGCCGAAGATGTCGACGATCGTCGAGTGCTTGCCCGACTTCTCGATCTCGTCCCAGTGAGCCCCGTCGAAGACCGGCGTGGAGATGAAGGTGGCCGGGTCGGTACTTGGGCGAGTCTTCGACTCGGTACCACGCACCGGCGGTTCGCCGACGACGCGGTCGCCTTCGCTCCAACCCCAACGCGCTGCGTAGCCGAGGTGCGCTTCGAGAACCTGACCGACGTTCATTCGGCTCGGCACACCGAGCGGATTGAGAATGATGTCGACCGGAGTTCCGTCGGCGGTGTACGGCATGTCTTCCTGCGGGAGGATCTTGGAGATGACACCCTTGTTGCCGTGACGGCCGGCGAGCTTGTCACCGACGCTGATCTTTCGCTTCTGGGCGACGAGCACTTTCACCATCTGGTTGACGCCAGGGTTGAGCTCGCCACCTTCGTCGCGGTCGATGACGCTGACATGGATGACCTTGCCGCTCTCACCGTGAGGCACCTTGAGCGAGGTGTCGCGAACTTCGCGAGCCTTCTCACCGAAGATGGCGCGCAACAGGCGCTCTTCCGGTGTCAGTTCGGTTTCACCCTTCGGTGTCACCTTGCCGACCAGCACATCGCCCGGGTTGACCTCGGCGCCGACGCGGATGACTCCACGCTCGTCGAGATCGCGCAGGATGTCATCGGAGAGGTTCGGAATGTCACGCGTGATTTCTTCCGGACCCAACTTGGTGTCACGGGCGTCGATCACGTACTCGTGAATGTGAATCGACGTGAGCACGTCGTCCTTCACCAGACGATCGGACAGGATGATGGCGTCCTCGAAGTTGTAACCCTCCCACGGCATGAAGGCCACGAGCAGGTTCTTACCGAGTGCGAGTTCACCGTGATCGGTGCTCGGACCGTCGGCGATGAGATCGCCCTTCTTGAGCTTTTGCCCTTCGACCACGCGCGGCACCTGGTTCACACAGGTGTTGTGGTTGGATCGGCGGAACTTGTGCAAGTGGTACACGCGCTTGCCCAGGTTCTTGTACATCACGGTGATCTGCGAACCCGAGACCTCGGTGACCTCACCCTCATCGGTCGCGAGGATCAGATCGGCACCATCGGATGCGACCTTGCGCTCGATTCCGGTTCCGACGTACGGAGCCTCGGTGCGAACCAACGGAACGGCCTGACGCTGCATGTTGGCGCCCATGAGCGCACGGTTGGCGTCGTCGTGCTCGAGGAACGGGATCAGGGCCGTGGCGACCGAGACGATCTGCTTGGGCGACACGTCGATGAGGTCGACCTTGTCGGGCTCCACCAGAAGGATGTCCGTCGTCGCACCGAAGAAGTTCTCGGCTTCGAGCATGCCCTTCAACTGTTCGAGGCTGGCGGCCTGCGGCGCGCGACGTACGAGAATCTTGTCCTGCACGAAGGTTCCGTCGGGGTTGATCGGCGTGTTGGCCTGGGCCACCACGTACTTCTCTTCCTCGTCGGCCGGCATGTATCGGACTTCCGTGGTGACCTTGCCGTTCTTGACCACGCGGTAAGGCGTCTCGATGAAGCCGTACTCGTTGACCTTGGCGTAGGTGGACAACGCACCGATCAGACCGATGTTCGGGCCTTCCGGAGTCTCGATCGGGCACATACGTCCGTAATGCGAGAAGTGAACGTCACGAACTTCGAAGCCCGCGCGCTCACGCGACAGACCACCGGGTCCGAGAGCCGACAAACGGCGACGGTGCGTGAGACCCGACAGCGGGTTCACCTGGTCCATCAACTGCGACAGCTGGCTGGTTCCGAAGAACTCCTTGATCGCGGCCGACACCGGACGGATGTTGATGAGCGACTGCGGGGTGATGGACTCGACGTCCTGGGTGCTCATGCGCTCGCGCACGACGCGCTCCATGCGCGACAGACCGATGCGCACCTGGTTCTGGATGAGCTCGCCCACCGAACGGATACGACGGTTCGCGAAATGGTCCTGGTCGTCGAGGCGGTAACCCGGCTCCTGCTTGACGAGGTGCAACATGTACGAGATCGACGCCAACACCTCGTTGGGGCGCAGGACGTTCAGCTCGTTCGGATCGCTCTCGACCGGACGCTTGTTCGGGTCGTCGATGTCGGCGCGGAAGAACGAACCGGCCGCACGAGTGCCCTTCCCGAAGATGGTGTCGAGCTTGGCGAGTTCGTCGCCCAACTTGCGGTCGATCTTGTACCGACCGACGCGCGACAGGTCGTAACGCTTCGGGTCGAAGAAGGCGTTCTTGAAGTAGCCGCGGGCCGACTCGAGTGACGGCGGCTCACCCGGACGGGCGCGCTTGTAGATCTCGACCAAGGCCTCGTTCTGAGTGGGAGCGATGTTTCGCTCCTTGTCCCACTGCCCTTCGAGGAAATCGAAGTGCTGGACGAAGCGATCGAGGAAGCCGGGAACGTGCTCTTCGTCGTACCCGAGGGCGCGCAACAGCGTGAAGACGCTCATGCGGCGCTTACGGGCCACGCGTGTTCCGGCGGTGACGTCCTTGCCGGGCTTCTGCTCGACGTCGAACTCGAGCCACTCGCCACGCTGCGGGTGAATGGTTCCCTTCACGAGCTGATGCTTCGACAAGTTACGAAGGCGGTACCGCTCACCGGGTTCGAAGATCACGCCGGGGCTGCGGACGAGCTGCGACACGACGACGCGCTCGGTCCCGTTCACGATGAACGTGCCCTTCTCGGTCATCATCGGGAAGTCGCCCATGAACACCAGCTGCTCACGGATTTCACCGGTCGAGCGATTGCTGAAACGCGCGCGCACCAGGATCGACGACTGATACGTATGACCCTTTTCGCGACACTCTTCGACCGTGAACTTCGGCGGCGGGCAGAGCAGTTCGTCCTCGGGGTCGTATTCGAGTTCGAGACGCAGATTGCCCGAGAAGTCTTCGATCGGCGAGATGTCTCGGAAAGTTTCGGCGAGTCCGGCCTTCAAGAAGTGCTGGAAGCTCTGACGCTGAATGTCGAGGAGATCGGGCATCTCCAGTCGTTCGTCGAGGTTGGCGAACGAATAACGCTCACGAGATGTCGATCGAGTAGCCACAGAGCTCCTTAGTCAGCGGTCGGACGGGGAAAAAGACGGGCGGGCCAAGGACGTTCCAGGGGACGACGAAGCAGACAGGCGACGCACGGCAACGGACGAGACTACCCATCAGGGGCGCACGAATCCAACCGCCACCAGCACCTTTGCTGGGCGGCCTCCCGTTGGGGCGACACGGTAGGTCGGGGAGCCCCATGGGTCAAGCACCCCTGGCCACCGTCGGCCGTCGGCCTCGGCCGAACCCGACCCGAGACGCGAACGAGCCCGGGGTCGCCCCCGGGCTCGGATCGAATCGTCCCTGTTGAGAGGGGTATTACTTGACCTGGATGGTCGCGCCGGACTCTTCGAGCTTGGCCTTGGCCTTCTCGGCATCGTCCTTGCTGACCTTCTCGAGGACGGGCTTCGGGGCGCCGTCGACCAGGTCCTTGGCTTCCTTGAGGCCCAGGTTGGTGAGCTCGCGGACGACCTTGATGACCTGGATCTTCTGGGCACCGGCGTCGGCCAGGATGACGTCGAACTCGTCCTGCTCCTCAGCGGCGGCCGGGGCGGCTCCGCCACCGGCGGCCACAGCGGCCACGGCGACCGGGGCAGCGGCGGTCACGCCGAACTTCTCTTCGAACGCGTCGAGGAGTTCCTTGAGTTCGATGACGGTGAGGGCGGCGATGCCGTCCAGGATCTGATCCTTGGTGAGTGACATGGGTATTTCTCCTTGAAAAATTGTTGTGTTGTTGAACGATGGGGTTGGGGACGGGTCAGCGACGGGCGCCGACCGGAAACGAGCAGGTCAGGCAGCCGACTTCTGGTCGACGAGTGCCTTCAAGCCGTAGGCCATGTTGCGGGGCAAAGCCTGCAAGAGACCGGCGGTCTTGACGAGCGGGGCCTGCAGGGCTCCAGCGAACTGGGCCAACAGAACCTCGCGCGGCGGCAGTTCGGCCAGGGCCTCGACATCTTTGGCACTGAGCACGGCGCCGTTCATGGCACCGCCCTTCAGAACCAACAGCGGGTTCGTCTTGGCGAACTCGCGCAGGATCTTGGCGACTGCTGCTGCGTCTCCATTGCAGAAAGTGAGCGCGCTCGGGCCGACGAGAACGTCGACGAGAGCACCATTGCCGGTTTCTTCAGCGGCACGACGGGCCAAAGTGTTCTTGTACACCTTGTGCTCGGCGTCAGCGTTGCGCAATGCGCGACGCAATTCGGCCAGATGGCCCACGGTCAGACCGCGGTACTCCGACACGAACACCGTGTCGACGGACGACAATTTCGCCGCGATTTCGCTGACGGTCGCCACCTTCTCGGGACGGGGATTCTCCACGTGTTACCTCCTTTCGCTTCGACTCGGGCGCTCGCAGTTGCGGGCGCCACGAGGAGCGAGAGGCTCCGTGTAGCTTCCGCCTCGGTTGGCGAACCCGAAGGTTCTTTCACCACGAATGTGGACCGACTGTCTCTGGCAAGCGATCAATTGTGACGGGGACGCTAGCGGTGAGAGAGCGAACTCCCACCGGTCGCACGACGATGACGTCAGTCGGATTCGGGACGCAGGCGGTTGACGTCGACCTTGACGCCGGGGCCCATGGTCGACGAGACCGAGATCTTCTTCAGGTACTTGCCCTTGGCCGAGGCCGGCTTGGCACGCTGGATCTCGTCGATCACCGCGCGGAAGTTGGCTTCGATCGCTTCGATCGCGAAGCTGACCTTGCCCAACTGGACGTGCACGTTGCCGTAGCGATCGGTGCGGTACTCGACCTTGCCGCCCTTGAATTCGCCGACCGCGCGGCCGACGTCCTGGGTGACCGTGCCGGTCTTGGGGTTGGGCATGAGACCACGCGGGCCGAGCACACGACCGAGACGACCGACGAGGGGCATCATGTCGGGCGTGGCGATGGCCAGATCGAAATTGAAGACACCCTTTTCGATCTCGGCGGCGAGATCGTCGGCGCCGACGAGATCGGCACCGGCCTGACGGGCCTCTTCGGCGGCGTCACCAGCGGCGAACACGGCGATGCGCAGGTTCTTACCCGTGCCCGACGGGAGGGCCACGGTGCCACGCACGGCCTGCTCGGCCTTACGCGGGTCGACTCCGAGTCGGATGGCGATCTCGACCGTCTCGTCGAACTTGGCCGAGGCCAACGACTTCACGAGATTCAGCGCTTCGGTGGGTGTGAAGAGATCATCGGGGTTGTACCGCTTGATCGCATCGGCGTACTTCTTACCGGACATGTTGTCTCCCTCTCCGATCTCCTCGATCGGGTGTTCGTGTCGGCCGGGCGAGGTCTTCCCGGTCCAGACGTGTTGATATGAAAACGTCGATTACTTGATGACGAGACCCATGGACCGGGCGGTGCCACGAACCTGCTGCTTGGCGGCTTCGAGATCGTTCGCGTTGAGGTCGGGCATCTTGATCTTGGCGACTTCTTCGACGTCGGCTTCGGTGACCGAACCGGCGACGGCCTTACCCGGCGTCGAGCTGGCCTTGTCGAGGCCGGCCTTCTGACGCAACAGCACCGGCGTCGGCGGGGTCTTCAGAATGAAGGTGAAGGTGCGGTCTTCGAAGATGCTGATCTCGACCGGAATGATGGTTCCGACCTGACTTTCCGTGGCGGCGTTGTACGCCTTCACGAAATCCATGATTCCCACACCGTGGGGTCCGAGTGCGGTACCGACCGGCGGCGCCGGAGTGGCCTTGCCGGCCGGAATCTGGATCTTGACGATCGCGGTGAGTTTCTTCTTCGCCATGGGGCGTGCCTTTCGTGAGACGGTTGCGGTCAGAGCTTGGCGACCTGGCTGAAGTCCATCTCCACCATGGTCTCGCGACCGAAGATGTTCACCAGCACCTTGAGCTTCATGTGGTCTGCATTGATCTCGGCCACTTGACCGGAGAAATCGGCGAACGGGCCTTCCTTGACGCGCACACCTTGCCCGACTTCGTACTCGAGCTTCGGCTTGCGGCGCGCGGCCTGTTCCTGCGCGTCACCCTTGGCCGACAAGAACGTGTCGACTTCACGGCGTGACAGCGGCGTGGGCTTTTGACCCTTCTGGCTCTGACCCACGAACCCGGTGATTCCCGGAGTGTTGCGAATGCAGTACCAGCTCTCGTCGTCCATGACGCAACGCACGAGGATGTAGCCGGGGAAGACCTTCTTCTGAACGGTCTGCTTGCGACCGCCCTTGAACTCGACGACCTCTTCCATCGGAACGACGACGTCGAAGATGCGGTCTTCCATGTTCATCGACTGAACACGGGCGTTGAGATTGGCGACGACCTTCTTCTCGTAACCGGCCTGGGTGTGCACCACGAACCACTGACCCGGAAGGTTCCAGGGATGGATCGCCGCGCTGGCGTCGTCGATGTCGTCGTCGGCGAACTCGTCGTCGGACTCGACGACGGTCGGATCGGCTGATGCCGAGGTGAGATCGAACACCGCGACCTCGTCGGAGGTCTCGTCGGTCGTCGTCACGTCGTGGTTGAGCGAATCAGTCATGATCAGTTCTCGTACAGCCAATCGGTCAGGAAACCGAAGAGGGTATCGGCGCCACCGATGACTGCGGTGAAGATGGCGACCGTGACCAGCACGACCAGGGAGTACCGGCGGATCTCCGGCCACTTCGGCCAGGCCACCTTGCTCATCTCGTCCTTGACTTCCCGCAGGTACTGGGCCGGCGAGGTGCGATCTTCCTTGGGGCGACGCGACGGAGCCTGACGAGTCGGGTTGCCCTTCTCGTCGAGCTGACCCATCTTCTTCAGGGTCCGCTTCTGCTCTCGATTCAAATCCATCGTCATGTCGTCTCGCTCACTCGTGGTTCGCTTCTGGGTTCGCTTGGTCGCTCGCTCAGTGGGGTGATCTGTGCAGGGCAGGAGGGACTCGAACCCCCGACCGTCGGTTTTGGAGACCGATGCTCTACCAACTGAGCTACTGCCCTCTGGCGCCAGTCGGAACTAGCGCGTCTCCTTGTGCGACGTGTGCTTGCGGTCGTGACTGCAGTACTTCTTCATCTCGATGCGCTCGCGGTCGTTGACCTTCGACTTCATCGTGATGTAGTTACGACGCTTGCACTCGGTGCACTCGAGTGTGATCTTGATGCGCTTGTCGTTCTTGGGCATGGCCCTCTCCTACTCGAAATGGTTCGACTCAGAATCTCTTCTGAATCACTTCAGGATCTTGGTGACGCGGCCGGCGCCCACGGTACGACCACCCTCACGA
>VFQT010003221.1_pt1 | contig 15224 bp, 21 predicted proteins | sample 3512381 | NCBI WGS metagenome assembly VFQT01 (sample SAMN10412376, study PRJNA504923) | tailings metagenome | isolation source: Relicate 2 Philex TSF3 active mining site | place: Philippines: Tuba, Benguet | collected 2017-08-29 | reverse complement strand
CCATGGAATACCGCATCTATCTGGTCAAAGACACCGATCATCCGGACGGTGACATTCGCTTGATTCGTGCCGGAAGCCCTGCCCAGGTGATGCGTCACCTGGTCAAAGACCGCTTCATCATCGAAAAACCCAGCACCGCCGACGTTGCCGATTACGTCGAGGCTGGCATCCAGGTCGAGCGAGTCGCCAACAACGACAACGCAGACGCCATTTAACCCACCAGGAGCACACCATGAGCGATCAGAAAGCAACCCCCATCAGCGTCGCAGCCGCGACCGATGTTGCAGAGTTTTTCACCGACCTGGACGGCGGCATCTTTGAGCGCAAGCTCTCGATCGCCCTGTCCCAGGTGGCCGCAGCTTGCCAGGACCACGACAAGGTCGGCGAGGTCAACATCAAGCTGTCGTTTTCGCAGATTCCTGGCACCGGCCAGGTGCGCTGCGAGCACACCCTGAAGTTCGTCAAGCCCACCTTGGACGGCAAGGCCGGCGAGGAAGAAAAGCGCGCCACCGTCCTGCACGTCGGCAAGTACGGCGCCCTCTCGCTCGCTCAGCCCTCGCTGATGGGCAAGCAAGGCGAGCTGGTTTAAGGGGCCGCCATGTCACGCAAAACATCCAGCGCCCGCCAGCAGCTTCGCGCATTTCAGCGTGAGCGCATCAAGGAAAGCGAAAACAAGATCGCCAAGGCCCTGGGCATCCCCAAGGCACTGCGCCAATACTGCGCGCGCCTTGGAAGCCAGCCGAGCGACATTCTTTCGGCTTACCTGAAAAACAAGGACGTAGGAGCCCTTTCATGATCGACAAACAAGCCATCGAAGCCTTGCAAGAGGCGCGCGCCATCGACGCCGCAAACGACAACACGCCTGCGCCTTACGTGACCGCGCTGCCGGAAAACTTCAGGCTGCACGACCTGGAAAAGCACATGTCCACGCGCCGCCGCGCGATCGGCACCATGAGCACGACCAGCGCACAGGACTTTGCCAACTACATCAAGGACCACGCCGAAGCTGGCGCCACGGTGTTCGTGAGCACAGAGGCCATGAAGGCCGTCGCGGTGCTGAACCTGGGCACGCCAGAGGAACCCGGCCACGCCGACAACCTGGCCGTGCTGGCCCCGAAGAAAACTGCCGCGTTCTCGGCCCTGCTGGCCATCGCCAACGGCCATCCACGCAGCCAGCAGGACGTTGCCGAGTTTCTGGAGGACTGGCCGAGCATGGTCAGCTGCTACAACGACGAGGGCAACATCACCAACGCCAAGGCGATCGCCGCTGTTCGCAAGGTCAGCATCGAGGCCATGCGCAAGATGGAGAGCGTCGAGAAGCAGCACGCGGCCAGCCGCAGCGCCTTCGAGAGCATCCAGGCCAGCAGCACCGAGCCGCTGCCCACGCTGGTGTACTTCGAAACCGTGCCTTACAACGGCCTGAAATCTCGCCTGTTTGTGATGCGCCTTGGTGTGCGCACAGGCGGCGACAAACCCGCACTGACCCTTCGTGTCCAGAACATGGAGCAACACGAAGAGGACATGGCCAACGAGCTGGCCGATCTGGTGGCCAGCACCGTTGAAACCACCCCCGTGCTTTTGGGCACATATCAAACCAAGTGAGTACCATGGAAAACCAAACCGCTCCCACCATCAACCTCGAACTGACCGTCGAAGAGTTCAACTTCCTGCACGCCTTGCTGGGCGACCTGCCCACCAAGACCAACGCCTGGGTGTTGCGCAACAACATCGAGCGTCAGGCTCAGGTCCAGGCACAGGCGAAGAACATCCCTGTGGCTGACCCCAACGCAGCACCGGCCACGCCAGCTGCTGAGTAAACGACAAAGGGCCGCCTTCGGGCGGTCCGCAAGGAGTACCGAATGGAGAAGTTCGAAAACCAGATGCTGACGCCGCAAGAGGTCTCCCAGCTGATCAAGATTTCAGTTGGCACCCTGGAAAACTGGCGCATGCAAGGCCGGGGCCCGAAGTTCATCAAGCTCGGCGGCGGCCCGCGTGGGCACGTTCGCTATCGCCAACAAGACGTCGAGGACTGGATGTTCGAGGACGCAAAAAACACCGGAGACAACAAATGAGCATTCCCACCACCTTCCAGAAAGCTGGCGATCATTTCGACCCCTATGCCAGCGAGTCCGACACACGAGAAATGCTGGAGCTTGGCAAGATGCCAGAGCCGTTGCGCCTGGCCGCCATGCTGGAGAAAACCATGCAGTTTCCGCTGCACAGACGAGCAGCCGACGAGCTGCGCAAGCTGCACGAACTGCTGCAGCGCTGCGAAAGCGAAATGCGCTACGCAGGCTGGACCGTGCGAGAGGCCGACAACTACATGAAAAATGATCTGTACGAAGAGGTCAAGAAACATTTGGAGCCGAAATGACCAAGCAAGAAGCCCTGCAAACCATCAAGTTGCTGTCGGCGCTGGAATCATGGGCCATGAACCAAAGCAACCGTCTAGCCGACTACTTGCTCGAAGACCTCCAGCGATCCATGGAAGTGCTGGAACGCATCGTATTGGAGAAACCATGACCGACGCCCAAATCGCCATGCTGACCTCCAATATTTTCCTGGCCGCCTGGCTGGGCAAACACTGGCTGAATGGCTTGTTCTTCGTTTTTTACGTGGTTTCCGCGCTGCTCAAATGACAAACGACCAAGGCCCCATTCCGCTGCCGCACACTCCACAGATGCTGGAAATGCTGGAGCGCATCGTCAAGCTCAATGAGCAAGTCGTCAAGCAAAACCAGTTGATTGTCAACGTGCTCACGCTTCCGCCGATGCTCGTCAAGCGGTCAGATTACGACCGGTCCAACCCATGAACCAGTCCCGCGTCGCCTCTCTTGCCGAGTCGGTCATGAACGTGCTGATCGGCTACGGCGTGGCGCTGGCCAGCCAGCTTGTGATTTTCCCGATGTTTGGCATTCACCTGCCACTGTCCGACAACCTGGCGATCGGCGCCTGGTTCACCCTCATCAGCCTGGTGCGCAGCTACGCGATCAGGCGCTGGTTCAACGCGCGGCTGCACCGAGCCGCACAAAAAATCGCAGGACTATGAAAAAACGCAAGCCGCAAAAAACGGTCTACGTGTACCGCTACAGCCTCATCGATGTGATGCTGGCCAGCCCAACCATGCCGTTGCCGCCAGAGCTTCGACGCCACCAGCTCATGCGCATGCACCAGGGTCTTGAGGCCATGGAGAAGGCACCGCAGCCGACGACAGAGGACTGGCGCGTGGTCAGTGATGCGGTCAACATCATGGAAACGCTGGTCACCAACGGGCCCTGGCCAGACTGCAGCGGAGAACTGGTGGAAATCACCGACACCAGCGGCCTACTTTCCGATGCGGTGACTGCCATGGCCCTGGCCGGGAAGCGCCACAAGGCAGGCGGCAACATTCGGCTCGACGGCGCTGGCATCCAGGCCGTGCGTGGCGTCCTGGAGGACTACGGCGACCTGCTGGAAGCGCTGCCAGCACGCACAATGATCAAGGCGCACCGGGAAACCGAGCGACGCCTGCATGAAATACTGAGCGGCAAGAAGCGACCGCACGACGTTGAAATCATGGATCTCTGAGGAGCACGCGAAATGACGCCCGAAGAAATGAGACTCGACATGCTGGTCGCTGAGCTGGACTACGAGAACCGGCTGCTGCGGGCTCGCAATGAGCGGCTGGAGCGCGAGGCGGAGCAGCGAAAGCCGTGGGTGGGGTTGACCGACGTTGAGATTTCTCGCGTCGTCAGTCTTGCGGGGTTTGCTCCAGATTGGGCTGAGGCCCAAATCGCAACTCAGATTGTTCGAACACTTGAGCAGCAATTGCGCGAGAAAAACCAGTGAACACCTGGGCCTACATCCGGGCCATCTTGGGCCCTGGCCTGCACTGGTCGCGCACTCCGCAAGACCTGCGCCGAGCGATTTCCAGGGCTGAGCACGACAACAGGCACGATGCCGCCGAGCACCTGCGCATCATCCTGGACATGCGCAACAGGGTGGCGTTCGACGGCTCAGAAAAAACCCCGCCGGGCTAGGGCGGGGTTAAACCTCATTTCTGAGGTGAGGGAGACAACTGCAATCATTCCAAGCGATCGGGGAGGCCGCTCTCCGGTCGCTTTTGCGTTTTGAGCCACTCCTGCTCCAGCTCGTCGCTGGGCTCGGTCGTTGGTGTGATTTCGCTCTCAATCGTTCCAGTCGGCTCGCCTTGGACCGCAGGCGGATTCCAGATCGAGCTGGTGGTGCCCGTCACGGCACCAGCCTCACCAGCCGTGGCACGCACAGCGCGCGGCACCTGGCCAGCGGCGTAGTCCTCGAGGAACTTCACCACGGAGGCCACCTCGGCCGGGTCCTTAGCCATGAGCATGTCGGCCATCTTGTCGGCCACGGCGGGCGTGATCGTTGCCTTGTTGGCCAGGCGGGCAACCAGGCCGGTCAGGGCGTTCATGGGGCTGCCAGTCACGGCTTGGCCGATCATCTGGCCAACGTCGCCACCTTCTTCCAGAGACTCACGCATCGCGCCGCGCTTGGCCGTCTGCGAGCCACCCAGGATTTTGTTGGCCTGCTGGAACAGCTGGGCCTCGCGCTCCATGGCGGCCTTGAACAGGCGGAAGTGAGCCGGGTCGTCAAACAGCGGCTGCAGCTTGGCGGCCGTCTCGGGCGAGTTGATGATGTTGTGTGCGGCATTTTCATTCCGCGCCGACTTCGTGATCTGACCGTACAGATTGCGGGCAACACCAGTCCGAAAAGCGGTTTTCTCGGCCTCGCTCATGTCGGCAATCATCTTAATTACCTGCTCATGGTGGAGCTTGCTGAAATCGGTCATACCGGATCGCATGGCATCCAGCACTTCCATTTCACCGGAATATTCACTCAAAGCTTTTTTGTACGGAGGAACAGCCTCTTTGAGAGCGTCTCGCAACTCGTTTCTGATTTCCTTGAGTGTGGTTGCATTGGCTTTGACGGCGGCATTGTCAGATGCATATCCGGCGTTGATTTGCGCATCAAGGGCGCGCTTCATGAAATCAAGTGTGCGGACGTCCGGAAGTTTGACTGGCTCCAAGATTTCGGCACCAGACTCGCTTAGTTTTCCTGTTGGTTTGTAAATTTCAGGCAGGTCAAATTTTGATGGATCTTCGCCGCGAATGATTGCAAGAGATTTTTGGGCCTCGGCAATATCCCTGGCAGTCTTGTATGCGGACTGCAATTCCGGACGGCCAAGGGCGCGCATGATTTTTGGATCATCAACATCGCCCCAGGCGTAGGCTTCGTCATACAAATTCCCAGCCTTGCTGCGCAGATCCTGCACGAGCTTGGCCTCGTCGGCGTAGAAGTCGCCCGGCTGCAGGCCCTTCTGGACCTGTTGGTAGGTGCGCTCGCGGGATCCGGCCTTTTGCTGCGTCAGGGTCTTTTCGACCTTGCGCGTGCCCTTGCCGGTGCGCTGGGCCACAGCCTCGGCCAGGTCGGCCATGGCCGCGTCCACGTTGGAAACGGTGCTAGGCACGCCCATGGCGCGGTCGCGGGCAACCATCTGCTCGATCTGCTGTGGCGTCAGGCCAGACTCGCGCATGGCGGCGGTCATCTTTTCGCCTGCGCGGCGGGAAATCACAGACTCGGTGGGCGCCAGGCGCTCGCGCAGCCACTGGCCAGCCCCCTTGGCACTGCGCAGCACCACCGGGGCGCCGCCGCCAATGATTGTGCCCAGCGTGCCGCCCGTGACGGCCCCGCCAACGCGATCGCCTTCCTCGGCTGTGCCAGCGCCAGAAACGGCGCCTGTGGCCCCGCCAAGGGCCGCCAGACGCGCCAGGGCACCCATGGTGCTGCGCTGGGCCTGTGCGGCCGCTGCGGGCTGGGCGCCTGGGATGAACATCATGCCGACCGCCGGGGCCATGCCACCGGCAAACTCGGCTGCCATTGCGGTTGCAGGGTTTTCCCGGGCGTAGCGGGCGTACTCCTGGCGAATCTGGCCCAGGGCCTGCTCGTAGGGCTGATCGCCGAGCTTGGAGCGCAGCCAGGCCTCTGCCTCGTCGCCCCAGCCCATGCCCAGGCCTTGGCCCAGGAATGCGCGCGCCGCGTTGATAGCGTTATCGGCCATTATTCAAGCCCTCCGGCTGGTGAGGTTTCGCGGTACAGACCCTGGTTGATCTCATTGAGGCGCTTTTGCTGCTTGGCCATGCCGCGCTGCAGGGCGCCGTAAGCGTTGATCAGGATCCGGCGGCGCTCTTCCTGGTTCTTGGCCTTGGCGCCAGAAACCTCGGCCAGCAGCTTCAAGTCCGAGTCGGAGAGCACGCCCTTCATCTTCTCGGCGGCCGTGCTGATCATCGAGCCCTTGAGGATGTTTTCCAGCTCCTGCGTGTTGAGCAGCGTCGGGTCCTTGGAGCCAGCGGCCTCCAAAGCAAGACGGGCGCCCTTGTCGACCAGCGAGCCGCCCATGCTGTTCTTGTTGAGGTCGAAGGCGCGCTTAAGATCGCCCATCGCACCCTTGAGGCTGGACAGCGAGTCCTCGGTTTCGGTCTTCAGCTTCAGCTCGGGCGCGGTCAGCTTGGCGGCCTGGGTCTGCTGGAAGTCGAACTTCTGCTGAGCCAGCGCGAGATTGGCCTGGGCGGTTCCCATGTTGGCCAGCGTCGCGTTGATCTGGGCCATCTGCTTTTCGACGTTCATTTCGGCGATCTGGCCGACGCGCTTTTGGAACTCCGGCGTGCCAGGCACCAGGCCCTCGTCCTTGGCCTGTTTGCCAGCAGTGGACTCGGGCTGGCCGGACTTCACGTAGTCCTTGATCAGCTCGGTGGCGATCGTGCGCTTGTCCTTCATGCCCTCGGCAGCAAGCAGTCGCAGCGTGTTCAGGTCTTCCTTGGCGCCGGTCATGCGCAGCTTTTGCGCCTCCAGGCCAAGCTGCAGGCGGCGTGCGCGCTCTGCCTGGGCAGCCTCGCGCTGCTCCTTGTTCATGGCCGCAGCGGCCTCACCGGCCTTGCCCAGCGACTCCATGAAGTTGCCGGTTTTGGTCGGAGCGCCGAAGGCAGCGGCCAGGCGGAAGTACATCTCGGCCTTGCTCGGGCCGGTTTCCTGGGGCTGCTTGATGGCGTCCTGGAGCAGTTTGTTGAAGGCCTCGGACTCGCGGGTCATGGTCTCGCGCGCGGCCTTGAGCTCGGCTCCGTACTCGTCACCCTGGGGGAAGTACCGACCGAGCAGCGACAGGAGCTGCTGATTGCGGCCGTCACCGCCAGCCTGGTCGCCTGGAAGCGCCACCTGGGGAACGGCGGCAACAGGCGCGGCAACCGGTGCCGCAGCGATGGGGGCCTCGGCCACGGGCAGGCGAATGCCGGGCGCACCGCCCATTTCGCCGAGATCGTAGTTCGAGGCCAGGTCGTAGATCGATGGCATGTGCGCCTCCAAAAATTAACCGCCGAGCAACTTGCTCAGACCGGCAGATGCAGACAGGCCTGTGGCCAGCTGCTGCAGCGGCGACGCCGAGTACGTTTGGCCCGTGGTCTGACCGGTTTGCGTTGTGGCGCTGGCCACGTTGGGGGCCATGCCGCGAACCTGGGTGGACAGCCAGTCGAGCTGGCTTTTCGGGTACTGCTGCTCGAGCATGTACTGCTGGTACGCCGCATCGGCTTGGCGCTGTGCAATCTGCTGTTGCGACAGACCGGCGGCCTCCAGGGCTGCCACATCGGCCGTGCGCATCTGCTGGCCCTGCTGAGCCATCTGCGCCATCTGGGCAAGGGCAGACTGCTGGCGCTGCAGATCGGCGGCGGTGAGCTGGCCAGCCTGCGACCCAAGGGACGCAAGCAGCTGCTGCTGCTGCCCCGTGAGCGCGCCGGTTTGCTGGGCGGCGCTCAGGAGGGCCTGCTGCTGGGCCTGGGTCAGACCGCCAAGCTGCGTGCCAACGCCACCCAGAGCCTGAGCACGAGCAATCTCTTGTTGTGCGGCTTGCTGCTGGGCAGAGGTGAGCGCCTGACCACCGGCCAGAATGGCTTGTTGCTGCGCGGTACCGAGGCCGCCAGCGGTCGATGCCAGCTGAGCTTGGCGTGCAGCTTCCTGCTGAGCTGCGGAAACAGCCTGGCCGTAGCCAGCCTGCAACGCCTGGGACTGCTGGTTCAGGATGGATTCTTGCGTGTCACGCAGGGCCCGGCTGCCGAACTCGCCCATGCGCGTGCCGCCGAACTGGCCTGCACGGATGAAGGCATCGGATACGGCGGGCAGCAGGTTTTCCTGCAAGTTGCGCGCGCCCAGCTTGGCGATCTGGTTGGTGACTGACTCGGTGTAGGGGTTGAAGAACTGCCCGATATCCTGCGCGCTCGTCTGCGCGGCCTGCTGCATGTACGGAGCGGCCGCCGTAAGGCCGGAGCCCTCCAGGCTTGCTCCGACGTAAGGCTGTAGCGTTCGCGCCGCAGCACCGGTGTCAACACCACCCAGGGCGGCCGCCTGCTGCGTCAGGTACGGGGTGGCTGCGCTCACACCAGTGGTGCCGGTGGCTTGGGTGATGAGCCCTTGCGCAGCTTCAAGCGGGCTCATGCCAGCGGCCCGCTGCATGTAAGGCGTGGCAGCGGCCATGCCGCCAGGTGCAGTGCTCAGCTTTTCAAGACCAGTTTGCGCAGTCTCGAACGGGGCCTTCCACAAGCCTTGGTTGGCCGTTACTGCGTCGTAGGCCGCCTGCTGCTGCGGAGTTGCACCGGCGACCAGCGTTCCCTTGTACGGCGTGAACGGCGTGTTGGCCACGTTGGTGGCCTGGTAGATCTGGTTGTAGATGGCGTCCTGCAGCCACTTCGGGGTTTCCGTTGTGCTGGTGACGTAGGAGGTGGCTTTTTGCGGGTCACCCTGAAACAAGCTGGCCATGTTAAGCGCCTTTCAGATATTCCAACGGCGATTTGGCGTTCGCGCTGAACTTGCCCCGGGCCATCGATTTGCCTTTGTGTTGCCGGATTTTAGCCCGCATCTGGTCCAGTCGGCGAGCCCCAGAGGTTGTCGAGCCGTCGCCCAGGAGCGCCACGGTTTCGGCGTCCATCACGTACTCGCCGTCCGACAACTTGGCATCGATGGTGTCGTCGCGGCCAGATCCGCCGCCACGGGCCAGGCGGTTCAAAGCGCCGCCACGGGCCAGCTGCTTAGGAGCTTCCTCGGCCGGGTTGTCGTACATGCCGCCGCCGACCTTGTCCCAGTTGCGAGCGATGTAGCTGCCGATCGGCAGTCCCTGAATCTTGGCGGCCGCGCTGAGCGTGTCCCAATTCCAGGTGCGCATCGGGCGGTTGAAGTACTCCTGCTGCTCGGGCGTCATCTGCGCGACCACTTGCTGCACTTGCTCGGGCGTTTCGGCCGTGCTGAACAGGGAGAGCAGCGGCAGCATGTTGGCTGCGGTGCCCAGGCTGAAGCCCTTGTTTGCCGGTGCGTCACCGACCGTGCCTTTGACGCCGGGCGTCGTGGCAGCCGTCTGGGCTGCGATGGCGTTGAGCGGCGACGTTTGGATGCCGGTGCCGAGCTCAGGCTGGGCGCTGGCAGTTTGAGCCGTCGGAGCGGTCAGCGAGTAGTCCACGGCCATGGTCTCGGGACCCTTGAACGTGGGCGTCTGGCCGCCGGTCAGGCTGTAATCCATACCAAGGCCCATTTCTGGGACGCTGGCGGTGTTCAGCGCGGGCGCCTTGAGGCCTTCGACTGCCAGGTCGGACGGGGCTTTGAGGCCCAGGCCGCCGCTGTCAGAGGGGGTCAGGTCATAAGGCGACTTTGGAGCGGGCGCGGTCAGGCCAGCAGCAAGGCCGGACAGTGCGCCAGCGGTGAGCGCTTGGGTTGGCGTTGCGCCCATGGTCAGGGCGTTGCCAAATTGCTGGCCAGCCGTCTGCAGGCCGGTGCCAAGCTGGCCACCAACGCCGCTGGCTGCGTTCGAGAGTGTGCTGCCCGCGTAGCCGCCAACACCGCCTTGGACGGCGCCTGTCAAGAAATCGCCACCCGTGGCCGCGCTTTGTGCGCCGCCGATCAGTGAGCTGCCGATCACGTTTTTGGCCGTGTCGCTCAGCGCCATACCAGTGGCATCGCCGATCGCGCTACCCAGGGCGCCACCAGCGCCAGCGCCAAGAGCGCCACCGATCGCGCCTTGCAGGACGTTGCCGCCAGTTGCGGCCGAGGTCAGGCCGCCGATGGCAGCGCTTCCCAGCATGCTGGCTGCGGTGCCGGTGGCGCCAAGTGCCGAGCCGATCGCGGTACCGATGCCAGGAGCCACCACGCTGAGAACGATGGGCAAAACAGGCGCCACAGCCTTGACGATCTTCTTGAAGGCTTTTTTCAGACTCCAGAACTCGGGCAAGCCAGTCATCGGGTTGATCGTGCCGGAGCCGCCGCGAGCGCGAAGCATCCGGGCTTCTTCGGGCGTGATGTGGGCCAGCATGGTGTCGCCGTAGCGGCCCATGCGTGCAATCTGGTTGAGGCCGCCGCGTGCGAAACGGGGCGTGTTGCCTGCCTGGAGCTGGCTTTGCACGACCTTGAGCGCAATCAGCAGCACGGTCAGCAGAACCTCGTCGAACTGCTCGGGCAGGTCGTCCGCGTCGATCAGGTTGGACTCGATCATGGCCATCCGCGTTTGCGGATACAGGCCAGGATTCTGGAGCGTGCTCTCGACGATCTGCGTGAGCTGGTCAACAGCCTCCGGCGAGACGTCCTCGTCGTTCATGATCTCCTGGATGGCCTCGCCAACGGCCTGCATGGCCTGCGGGTTGCTCTGGATAAGGTTCAAAATTTCTTGATTCATGACAGTGCTCCAACCAGCCTCTCGGCCCATTCTTTCCAATCGTTAAAACCGTAAGGATTCGGCAAGTTTCGCCCAATCGTCGTGTTGTTCAGGAACTGCACACCCCAGTCCTGCCAGCGCTCCGGATCCTGCAGGCGTCCGAAGGCGCCGTAGGAGTCCAGGTCGAGGATGACCTGGGCGGACCAGTCCATGAGGTTCATGCCGGTGGGCAGTGTGATGATCATCCCAGCACCGTCCTGTCGCCAGATTCGATGTGCGCAATGATCTGGCCCATCTGGTAGTCGCCATACAGCGCGTTGGACTCAAAGCGGGCGCGCAGCTCGCGGCGCTGCTCCTTGAGCATGACGATCTGCTCGAAAGGCTGGTCGGCCTGCTCGGGGAAGGTGAAGATCGAGCTGACCACCTCGGGGGCGCGGGCGTTGGCGCGGCCAGTGATCTGCACGGTCATCGGGCCCTTTTGCACAAAGTCCGGCTCGATCGTGGTGATGCGCAGATAGCCGTCCTGGCCCTGCACGATGGACGACAGGTCTGCCGTCTCGAAGTAGGACTGGATGGGCGCGGCCAGCGTGCCGTCGATCTCGTCGACGCCCTGCTCATGCACCCATGTGCGGTAGCCGCTGGTGGTGGGAACGGCATCGACCAGGATTGGCGACATGAAGGCGTTGTTGTAGCCGCCGGCCGATCGGCCAGAGGTCGGCAGCGCGGTGTCGTACCAGGTGTTCTCGCGCACGTTGTAGATCACGGCGTGCGTGCATTCGGTGGCGTCGCCCTTCGGGTATGCCCACCAGATTTCGCCGAAGCGCGGCACCTTCCAGGCAAAAACCTTGCTGTGCTGCTGCGGGTTCAGGCCCTCGAGGAAGTAGTTGATGTTCATCTGGTTGGGCACATCGCGCACCACGCCGTTGAACATGAAGAACCGGTCCACGCCAGCCCAGAAAAACACGCCGTCGTAATCGACCACCGAGTCGGCCGACAGGATGGAGGTGTCGGTGGCGATCGTGTCGAACTGGAACACCGTCGAGCCGCCCGTGAAGGTGGCACGAATTACCGCGTCGTAGGCCCAGAAGATTCCAGCCGGTGCCGAGCCGGAGCCTGCGCGCAGGGGCAGGCCCTTGACGATCTTCTGGCTCCACACCCGGGCGATGCCAGAGCCTGAGCCGCTCAGGTCGGTGGGCTCGCCGGCCACGGACCAGCCGATGATGCCAGCCGTGCCGTAGTAGAACAGGTACGGGTGCAGGGCCACGATGCCGCCCGTGGCGTTGGCGCCTGCGGGAATCTGCACGCTTTTCAGGGGCGCGGTGCCCAGCAGGTCGCCGTAGAAAATCTGGCCGCCCACATCGTTGCACAGGCAGCGGCCGTTGGGCGCCACGTGGGCCAGCAGGGCGTTGTACTGCGTGGACGAGTCGAACACCGCCTGGAACATCCAGCGATTGGCGTCCGAGGCGGCCAGGGCGTCCGAGCCGCCCACCATATTGGTCGAGGTGGCCGTGACAACCGTTGTGGCCACAGCGACCACGTAGCCGTTGGTGGTCACGCCTGCGGTCGCGGCCGTGATCGTGATGACCGGGCCGACAGCCACAGCCGTGTAATCCGGGATCGAGGTGTGCAGGTTGATGTTTGTGGCCACCGCCGCAGCTGTGGTGGCCAGGTCGACCGTGAACGACACGGCGCCGGACATGATCTGCACGCCGTTGACCGTGATGCCATCCACAGAGCCTGCCGCGCCGCCAGTGAGCGTCACCGTGCCCGTTGCGGCCACGGCCACCGGGGTGCGGTTGGAAATCAGGCTGCTGTTCTTGCTGGCGTCGATCGTGAAGCGCTCAAGCGTGCTTGGGCCGCCGCTGTGGCAATACTGCAACAGCTGCTGCGTGAAGCTCATGAAGCCGCGCGAAATCTCGGTCAGGTACTTGGAGATCGAGCGGTACCCACCGATCTTGCGAGGCAGGCCGCGCTGAAACCGCACCCACTGTCCGTCGACGTAGAAGTCGCCTTCGAACTTGGTGCCGTCGCGTTTGATGCCCGGCTGGGAGCGCAGGATCTGGGTTGGCATCAGAACGTCCCGCCCACCACGACGCCAGAGGGTGCGATGCCAAGTGCGGCGTAGGCCGCGTTGCCGTCGGCGGCAGTGAACACCGCGTCGCCCACAGCCGTTGCACCCAGGTTGATTCGAGCCGAGCCGGCCGTCGTTGCGCCGGTACCGCCGTCGGACACCTGAATCGGCACGGCCAGGCCGCCCGTGTCGGCGTTGACCACATCGGTGCCGTCGCAGTACAGGATGGAGCGCGAGCCGGACGCCACCAGGACGCCAGAGCCTGCAGCGGTCCGGACCGTGAAGTTGTAGGGGCCCGTCGTCTCGTTGTTGACCCAGTACTGCTGGACCGTGGCCGGAACGATGATCGTGCGGTTGCCAGTCAGGACGCCCGTGAAGCCGTAGGCGATCCGGTTGAGCTCGGTACCGGTCAGGGTGTAGTTGCCCGAGCCGGAAACGTTGATCGAGGTGTAGTCGAAAGCGAACGTGGCCGACTGGCCAAAACCGATCGTGTAGTAGTTGGTGCCGTCCGAAACGATGATCGCCGACTCGCCAGGCTGGAAGGACAGGGTCGGGCCACTGTCGATCAGCACGGTACCGGTCGGGTCGGCCACGATGGCGCCGGAGCCGGAGTTGCGCAGGTAGCAGAACCAGTTGTTGCCAACGACCGTGGGGGCTGGCAGCGTGAGCGTGCCGCCTGCACCGGTCCAGACAAACATTCGGGCGCGGTCCTGATCGCCAGCGGTGTAGTTGCTGTTGAACTCGGTGACGGGCACAGACTGCGCCAGCAGCGTGCCGGTGGCCACGATACCGTTTCCGGCCAGCGACGAGGCGTTGACCTGGGAGGTCGAGGCGCCGTACTGCAGGGCAACCCAGGTGCCAGCGGCCGTGCTGTTGTTGGTCAGGTAAACCTGCCACAGCGTGCCCGAGGCCACCGTGACGACCTGCACGCCATCGGCGCGCTTGACCGTGAAAGTCGATGCACCCCTGTTGTTGAACAGGATGGTTTGACCCGTGCCGGTTTTGTCAGCTGGTGGCAAGGTGATGGACAGACCGCCGTTTGCAGGCGTGATGTCCATGATCTTGGTGGCCAGGTTCTGGCTGGTCGAGGTCTCGTCGGGCCAGCTCAGCGTAATGTCAGCGGCCAGGGCGATGGCGCTGTAGTCAATCTCGCTGGGGTAGATGTTCGCCCCACCGAAAACGTCGGTGTATGTGGTCATGCTTCAGTCCTTTGCGCGCTGCGGTCCATGATGCGCTTCAAGTCCTCGCCATTCAGGGCCTGTGCGGCGCGATCGTACATCTGCTGCCAAGTGCCGATCCGCTCGTCCTTCTTGAGGAACGGCGTCGCCTCCAGCAGCGTGGCGTACAGCAGCAGGTCGGGGGCGTACTCGGTGAGCCAGTTGGTCTGAAAGTCCTCGCCCAAAAAGCGCGGCTGCTCGTAGTAGACCACCTCCAGGTTGCTGTCGGCCGCAGGCGTGGGCGTGATCAGCCAGTGGTTGTAGTCGTAGTCGGCGTAGAACTGAGGCGAGCCGGTTTCGGCCTCGTCGGGCCAGTAGCTGCGGCAGTACTCGTAGGAGCGCGCAAAGATCGGCACGCCGTCCACGGTCATGCTCACGGTGTCGCGCCAACGGTCGGGCTTGCGGTAGGTGGCCACGCCGGTTTGCAGGGGGGTGGTGACGGCGCGAATGAAGCCTTGAATCTTCAGCTCGCGCGAAATGCGGCGCTCGCCCAGGGTGATCAGGCGCGGCAGTTGCTCGTAGACAATCTGGTCGCTCTCGGCGGTGAAACCCCGCTCAAGATAGCGGCGCACATCTTCAAGCAGGCTGCTGTACGTCATCGTGTACATGGGGACTCCAAATGGTTATGAAGCCGCTGTTCCAGCTGGCGCCTGGTGCCTGAATTATGCCCGGGAACCCACGGGGCGGCAAACCTCATCGGGCCACCCCACGCGATTTCTCAAACGACCGCATGCCGGCGATGCCCAGGATGCCCGACAGGATCACCCAGAGCTGGTCGGCGTCCAGAACGGGAGGCGGCTGCGTACCGGCAGGCAGGTAGCCGTTGGCCTGCGCCAGAGCCCACACCCAGGTCAGCAGCGGGTAGAGCAGGAACTGGTAGGCCATGGCCGCAGCGCCAATCCACCCGATGGCAGGGCGCCAGCCGGCCACAAACACGCTGGCGTGCTGGGCCTCAGTGTTGTTCACGCCGATCTGCGCCAGGTCGATGGCCTGGTCGAGCTTGCGGCCCTCCAGCTCAAGCTGCATGCGCTCTTTGTCTGTAGTGATCAGGTCGCCAGCGACCTTGCCGACGGACTCGATGACGGTTCCGATGCCCAGGAAGTTCATGTGGCGTCCTTCAGAGTGCGGTTGATCCAGCCGAGCAGGAACTTGATCTGCGTGCGGTCGCGGGTCACGATATCCCGGTACCGAGCGATCTTGGCTAAGGCGTAGGCCATGACGAACTTCTCGGGGTCCATGGC
>VFQT010003219.1_pt1 | contig 15227 bp, 13 predicted proteins | sample 3512381 | NCBI WGS metagenome assembly VFQT01 (sample SAMN10412376, study PRJNA504923) | tailings metagenome | isolation source: Relicate 2 Philex TSF3 active mining site | place: Philippines: Tuba, Benguet | collected 2017-08-29 | reverse complement strand
CGGCAAGATTGAAGACCAAAAAGGGTCTGAACCCGCCAATGTGAAAATCGATGAAGTCAACGACATGGCCGAAGCGGACGCGATCTGCAATGTTGCCGAGCGCGCCGCCCAGAACAAGGCCGAGTCCCGCCACATCCCAGCGGTTCTTTTCGCGCGCCAGCCAATAGGCAACGATCCCAGCGATCAGCCCGGTTGCGCCCACCAAAAGCCAGCGTTCAACCTCGCGGCCCGCCTGCAGCAAGCCCAGCGCGATGCCGTAATTCTCCACCCAAGTCAGGTTGAGGATCGGCAACAGGTAAATCTGCCCCACCGCTTTGAGGTCAATCGGCCCGATGATCAGTGCTTTGGTGAGCTGGTCTGCCACAAAGAGCAGGGCCGCCACGCCATAGCCAAAGCGGCGAAGATCACTTGGCGCGTCAGCCATTTACCACCTCGTCACACCGCCCGCACAGCGCGCCGTCTTCGGTGACTTCGGGCAGATGCCGCCAGCAGCGGCCGCATTTGGCGTCGGTGGTTGGGGCGATCGTCACCGCTTCGCTTTGCCCGCGTGTGACTGTCCCGGTGATGAATAACTCGGCAAGATCTGCGTCGGGCGCAGACGCCGGCACTGCCACTGCAGCGGCGAGGCTGGAACCAATGACCTTCTCGCGACGCAGCGGTTCGATCGCCTCCGTGACCTGGGTGCGCAAGGTCCGCAGCTCGGCCCAGCGTGCGGCGAGGGTGACATCTGCCCAGCCCGCGTCGACGTCCGGCCATTCGAGCAGGTGGACGCTCTCGCTTTCGGGGAAGCGCGTTTGCCAGATTTCTTCGGCGGTAAAGACGATGACCGGGGCGGCCCAGCGGATCAGCGCGTGGAACAGCAGGTCAAGCACGGTGCGATAGGCCCGGCGCTTCGCGCTTTCGGGCGCGTCGCAATAGAGGCAGTCCTTGCGGATATCGAAGAAGAAGGCCGAGAGGTCTTCGTTGCAGAAATCGGTCAGCGCGCGGACATAGAGGTTGAAGTCATAGTCCGCGACCGCCTGCCGCAAAGTCGCATCCAGATCGGCGGTCAGCCCAAGGACATAGCGTTCTAATTCGGGCATCTCGGCCGGGGCCACGCGTTCCGCCTCGGTGAACCCATCCAGCGCGCCCAGAAGATAGCGGAAGGTGTTGCGCAACTTGCGATATTGGTCCGACACGCCCTTCAGAATCTCATCGCCGATGCGGTGGTCTTCGGTGAAATCAACCGACAGCGCCCAGAGCCGAATGATGTCCGCGCCATAGGTTTCCATGACCTTCAGCGGATCAATGGTATTGCCCAGCGACTTGGACATTTTCATGCCCTTGGCATCCATCGTGAAGCCATGGGTCAGCACGGCTTTATACGGCGCATGGCCGCGCGTGCCGCAGGCTTCCAAAAGCGAAGATTGGAACCAGCCGCGATGCTGGTCGCTGCCTTCCAGATACATATCGGCGAGCGGGCCCTCATAGCCTTCCGGGCGGACAAGATCCGGCCATTTGCCCGATTCGAGAACAAAAGCATGGGTGGAGCCGGAATCGAACCAGACATCGAGAATGTCGGTTACGCGCTCATACTCATCGAGGCGATATTTATCCCCCAGATAGTCCTGCGCCCGCGCATCGGACCAAGCGTCGACGCCCGCTTCGCGGATGCCCGCGACGATCCGGGCGTTCACCTCGGGGTCGTTCAGATATTGGCCGGTCTTGCGATCGACAAAAAGCGTGATTGGCACGCCCCAGGCGCGCTGGCGCGAGAGCACCCAATCGGGCCGGCCTTCAACCATCGAGCCGATCCGGTTGCGCCCCTTTTCCGGGACGAAGCGGGTTTCGGCAATCGCCTTCATCGCTTTGCCACGCAGCCCTTCGGCCCCGAGATCGTCGCGCATCGGCACAAACCATTGCGGCGTGCAGCGGAAGATGACCTTCGCCTTGGAGCGCCAGCTATGCGGGTAGCTGTGCACATAATCTGCCGATGCTGCGACAAGCGCACCGACCTCGGTCAGCGCGGCGCAGATCGGCCCATCGGGCGCGTTGAATTTCGGGTTGATGACGCTGCCTTCGCCGCCCAACCACGCCCAATCGGCGCGGTAGCGGCCATCGCCTTCCACCGCGAAAACGGGATCAATTCCGTTGGCCTTGCATAGGTCAAAATCATCCTCGCCATGGTCGGGCGCCATATGGACAAGGCCGGTGCCGCTGTCGGTCGTGACGAAATCGCCCGCAAGCAGCGGGCGGGGACGCGCGAAGAAATCGCCCTTGGCGTGCATCGGGTGGCGGGCAATGGCACCGGCGAGGTCGATGCCTTTGAGCGTTTTCTCAATCGTGATGTCAAAGCCGCCGCGGGCGGCAAATCCCGCGGCCAAATCGGCGGCAACAAGAAAGCGGCGGCCCTTGGCGGCAGCGATGACGTAATCGACCTCCGGGCCATAAGCGAGCGCCTGGTTGACCGGGATCGTCCAGGGCGTGGTCGTCCAGATCACGGCAAAGGCGCCAACCAGATCGGGCGCCTTGGGCGCGTCGATAATCTCAAACGCCAGATCGATCTGGGTTGAGGTAATGTCCTCATATTCCACTTCGGCTTCGGCAAGCGCGGTCTTTTCAACCGGGCTCCACATCACCGGCTTCGCGCCGCGATAGAGCTGGCCGCTTTCGGCGAACTTCAAAAGCTCACGCACGATGGTCGCTTCGGCGTCGAAATCCATCGTGAGATAAGGATTATCCCAATCGCCATTGACGCCAAGCCGCTTCAGCTGCTCGCGCTGACGGTCCACCCAATGGCGGGCATAAGCGCGGCATTCAGCCCGGAATTCCTCAACCGGCACTTCGTCCTTGTTGCGCTTTTTCTTGCGATATTCTTCCTCGACCTTCCATTCGATCGGCAGGCCATGGCAATCCCAGCCCGGGACATAGGGCGCGTCCTTGCCCAGCAGATTCTGGGTGCGCACGACCATGTCCTTGAGGATATGGTTGAGCGCATGGCCAATATGCATATCGCCATTGGCATAAGGCGGGCCATCGTGGAGGATGAACTTTTCGCGCCCCTGCCGCGCGTCGCGCAGCCGGCGATACAGGTCTGTCTCTTGCCAGCGCGCGAGAATGCCCGGTTCCTTTTGCGGAAGGCCGGCCTTCATCGGAAAATCGGTCTTGGGCAGGAAGACGGTATCGCGATAGTCGCGGGTGGCAGGCGTTTCGGCGTCGGTCATAGCTCGTGCGCCTTAGGGGAAGCGCGCCGGCAAATAAAGCCTTGGGACGGATTTCCTTGGTCGATCAGGCCGTCAGCAGCGCGCGGGCGCGGTCACAATCCCGCGCCATCTGATCCATCAAAGCTTCAAGGCTCTCAAATTTCTGTTCGGGCCGGAGAAAGGAGATGAACTCCACCTCGATCAACTGTCCATAAAGATCGCCCGAAAAATCGAAGAAATGCGGCTCCAGCAATTCCTTGGGCGGATCAAAGGTCGGGCGGATACCGAGATTCGCCGCGCCATCCAAAACCCGGCCATCGGGCAAGCGGCCGCGCACCGCGTAGATCCCGTAACGGGGTCGCAGATACTGCGCCATATCGACATTGGCCGTGGGGAAGCCCAGCTTGCGGCCATTCTTGTCGCCATGCGAAACGATCCCGGCAACCGCGAAGGGGCGGGTGAGGAGGCGGGTCGCCGTCTCACAATCCCCGGCTTTCAGGGCATCGCGGATCCGGCTGGAAGAGATGACTCCCGCGCTGTCCGAAACGGCGCTGACCGCCTGTGTCGCCATGCCGAGCGTTGCCCCCAAGGTCTGGAGCACGCCAATATTGCCGCTCCGGCCCTTGCCAAAGGTAAAGTCCTCGCCCGTCACCACGCCGGTCACGCCCAGATGGCCGCCTAGCCATTGGGTCACAAAATCCTCGGCCGACACGCCCGCCAGCTCCGCCCCGAAGGAAAAGACGACCATCGCATCGGCACCCGCTTCGGCCAGATAGCGCTGGCGCTGGTCCAGCGTGGTCAACCGGAAGGGCGCGGCATCGGGCTGAAAATGGCGGACCGGGTGCGGATCAAAGGTCGCGACCAAAGCAGGCACGCCGCGCTGCCGCGCTTCGGCAACGGCAGCGCCGATGACGGCCTGATGCCCGGCATGGACCCCGTCGAAATTGCCCAGCGCGACCACGCCACCGCGATAGTCAGCGGGGATCGGCGCATTGCCATCAAGGCGCGGGATCAAGCGGGTAGGGGCAGCGGTCATGGGCGGAGCCTATATGGGCCGCTCAGCGCGGCGGCAAGACTGCCTTCAGTACACGCAGCACATTGCCCCCCATCACCTTTGCAATGTCCGCCTTGGTAAAGCCTTCATCCATCAGGGCTTGGGTGACATGCGCGACGCCCGCTGTGTCAAAGGGCGTGGTGGTGGCGCCGTCAAAGTCTGACCCAAGGCCAACATGGTCGATCCCCACCAGATCACGGACATGGGCAATCGCCTTGGCAATTGCGCGCGGATCGGTGGAGCAGATCGCCGCATCCCAATAGCCGATGCCGACAACGCCGCCGGTGCGGGCGACGCCGCGAATTTCATCATCGGTCAGATTGCGATTGACCTTGCAGGTGGCCTGCACCCCGCCATGGCTGGAGACAACTGGCCGCTTCGCCAGTTTCAGGATGTCGGCAACCGCGGCATGGCTTGCATGGGCGATGTCCACGACCATCCCGCGCGCTTCCATATCGGCAAGGATCTGGCGACCGAGTGGGGTCAGTCCGCCCTTTTTCGTGCCGTGCATCGAGCCAGCAACTTCATTGTCGAAGAAATGGGCAAAGCCCGCCATGCGGAAGCCCGCATTGTACAGCACATCCAGATTGGCCCGCTTGCCCTCCAGATTTTGCAGCCCTTCGATAGAAAGGAGCGCGCCCACCGGGAGGGCCCCGCCTTTGGCGCGCGTCGCCAGCAGCGCATCCAGATCCGCCCTGGTGCGCACGATCATGAGCCGATCTTTGGACTTGGCCTTAGCGCGCTCCAGCTTCTCCGCGTGCCAGAGCGAGCGCTCAAGCAATGAGCCCCAAGTCCGCACCGGCTGCAACTGGCCGATGGCGAGTGCGGTGATATTGTCTGTATCCGCGCCATTGGCGTCATAATTCTGGCCGCGCGGCGTTTTGGTGACCGAGGAGAACACCTGCAGGCCAACATGGCCCGCTTCCAGCCGGGGCAGATCAATATGCCCGCGCGTGCCGGGCGCGAGTAGATCGCGCTTCCACATCAGCGTGTCGCCATGCAGGTCGGCGATGAAGAGCGTCTTGGTGAGCGCTTTGGCTTCGGGCGAAATCTTTTGGCTGGTCGGGACCAGCTTGTTCATCGATTCCTCGGCGAGCTTTGGCGAAAACAGAAAAAAGCCGGCTGCGGCGACACTGAGCAACAGCCCGAATCCCATCAAGATACGACGCATCATCCCCTCCGTTTGAGCGTCACGAAATCAAAAGCCGGGCGTCCCTCTTCGGCCGGGTGCGCCTCGCGCGCGACCTCAACCCAATCATCGCCCAAGGCCGGCAGCACCGTATCCCCATTTGGCGCGGCGTGCACTTCGGTCAGCTCGATACGGTCGGCGCGCGGCAGGAACATCGCATAGATTTCTGCGCCGCCGATTATCGAGACATGGGGCGCATTCGCCATCCGCATCGCCTCGTCAACGCTGGCCGCGCGTTCAGCGCCTTCCTCTTCCCATTCTGTGTTGCGGGTGAGGACGATGTGGCGGCGATCCGGCAACAGGCCGGGCAGGCTATCAAAGGTCTTCCGGCCCATAATCATCGGCGCACCGATGGTCAGCTGTTTGAAGCGGCGCAGATCGGCGGGCAAATGCCAGGGCAGCTTCCCGTCGACGCCAATCACGCCATTATCGGCCCGGGCGACGATGAGGACAACTTCGGGATGGTTCATACGGCCACCGGTGCTGCAATATGCGGGTGCGCCTCATAGCCCTCGATCATGAAATCTTCATAGGCATAGCCGGTAATGCTGTCGGGCTTGCGCACGATCTTCAGGCGCGGCAGTGGCTTGGGGTCGCGCGCCAATTGCGTTTTCGCCTGCTCCAGATGGTTGAGGTAAAGGTGGCAATCGCCGCCCGTCCAGATGAACTCCCCCACTTCCAGCCCGGCCTGTTCGGCCAGCATATGGGTGAGGAGCGCGTAAGACGCGATGTTGAAGGGCACGCCCAAAAACACATCGGCGCTGCGCTGGTAGAGCTGGAGCGAGAGCTTGCCATTGCCAACCCATGTCTGGAACAGGCAGTGGCAGGGCGCGAGCGCCATCTGCCCGATTTCGCCGGGGTTCCACGCCGTCACAATCTGGCGGCGCGAGGCCGGGTTGGTTTTGAGCTGGTTCACAAGCTCGGCAATCTGGTCGACCGTTTCGCCATCCTTGGTTTCCCAGCGCCGCCATTGCTTGCCATAAACCGGGCCAAGATCGCCCTGTTCATCCGCCCATTCGTCCCAGATGCTCACCTTATTGTCCTGCAGCCAGCGGACATTGGTATCGCCGTTCAGGAACCAGAGCAGTTCGTAGATGATGGAGCGGAGATGGAGCTTCTTGGTCGTGACCAAAGGGAAGCCCTTGGCGAGATCAAAGCGCATCTGATGGCCGAAAACGCTCAGCGTCCCCGTGCCGGTCCGGTCCTTTTGCTCGACCCCATGGTCGAGAATGCGGTGCATAAGATCATGATAGGCGCGCATCTTGGCTTGCTTATGGCGTGGCTTTGCGCCGGCGCAATTGAAAATCGCGTTGCCTGTCCATTTTCGAGGGAGCTTTATCCAAAACGGAGCGGGTAAAACTGGCGAGCGGGGGTGTGTTGCGGCATCGCCATGCGATGGACAGGCCGCCTCTTCCCCCTTGCGGACACGCCAATAGCTGGCTCCCGGAGATCGAGATTCGGCTTCAGGGGCAATCGCGTGAAGTCGTGGCGATTGCCTATCTCGATGCGGCAGAAGAGGTGCTTGCCCTGCGGGTTTCAGCAGAAGGTGGTACGGGGGAGGTGCAGCTCCCCTTGCGGGATATTTTGCGCGATGTCCTCGAGACGGATCCCGCCGCGCTGGTCCTGGCGCACAACCACCCCAGCGGGGATCCCCACCCCAGCGTGACAGATCGACGTGCGACCCAGACGCTTTGCGCGATGCTGCGTCCGCTCGGGGTGAGCATTGCCGATCATATCATCCTCTCGGGCGATAAGAGGGTCAGCTTTCGGGATTTGGGTTTGCTCTGACGCGCTAAAGCGCGTGGCCCGTCCGGTCGCGCTTGGTATCCAGATAGCGCTGGTTATGCGGGTTGGGGGGCAGCTTATGGGGCACGCGCTCTGCCACGGTCACCCCTTCCGCCGCGAGCCGCGCGACCTTTTCGGGATTATTGGTCAAGAGCCGGATGCGGTCTTGCCCCAAAAGCTTGAGCATCTGCGCCGCCACCGAAAAATCGCGCGCGTCGATGGCAAAGCCAAGCCTGGTGTTGGCGTCGACGGTGTCGAACCCCTGATCCTGCAACGCATAAGCCCGCAGCTTGTTAATCAGCCCGATCCCCCGGCCTTCCTGCCGCAGATAGAGGAGAATGCCCCAACCCTGCGCCGCCATGAGCTGGAGCGCGGCATCAAGCTGTGGCCCACAATCGCATTTTAGGCTGCCAAGCACATCGCCCGTCAGACATTCGCTGTGCAGGCGGACCAAGGGCGGTGCACCATTGGGGCTGCCGATCAGCAGCGCGACATGTTCCAGCCCGGCCTCGGGGGTGCGGAAGGCAATAATCTCGCACTGCTCCGCCGCTGCGACGGGCAGACGCGCACGGGTGACGATGCGCAGCCGTGCTGAGGCTTCATAGCCTGCCACATCGTCGATGCTGACGGCTGTCGCCTCGTCGCTCACGCCATCCCGCACGAAAAAGGCGGGAAGGAGCCCCGCATGCCGCGCCAATTGCAGCGCGGCTTCGGCCGCCTCTGGATGGGGAACAGGAATGGCGTTGAATGGGCCCTTCATCGGGGTCGCAAGGTCAAGCTGCGGGTCGGCAAGCGCCGTTGCCTCGGCAAGCCCGAGCCAGTGCGCGCGCGCGACCATCACAGGCGCATCTGGCGCGGCCGCCTCGCGCTGGTTGGCCAGCTTGAGCGTCGCCGCTCGCCCCGCGGAAATCAGGAGGTCGGCTGCCCCGTTGGGATCAAAAGCCGCGAGCGTCTCTGCATCTGCAGTTTCAACAGCGAGCAGCGTGATCGCGCCGTCCAAGGAAACGGGCCAGCCCCGTCGAAGCGCGTCAACCGCGCGTGCCGCTTGCTTTGCGTCGGTCAAAGGCTGAACTCCGTGACCAGCGGGATATGGTCAGACGGCTTGTCCCAGCTGCGGCACGGCTCGTGCACATGGTGGGCAAGGGCTTTTGCCGCGACCTCGGGGGACGCCCACATATGGTCGAGCCGCCGGCCTCTGTCTCCCACCGTCCAGTCCTTCGCGCGATAGCTCCACCAGGTGTAGAGTCGGCTGGGCGCGGGGATGAAGTGGCGGCCCAGATCAACCCAGCCATGGCTCTGCTGGAGGGCGCTTAGGGCGTCGACCTCGATAGGTGTGTGGCTCACGACATCCAGAAGCTGCTTATGGCTCCAGACGTCGGATTCGAGGGGAGCGATGTTGAAATCCCCAACGATGATGGAGGGGTCTTTCAAGGCTTCTGACCAGCGCGTCATCCGCCCGATAAAGTCGAGCTTCTGGCCAAATTTCGGGTTGGCGTCGCGGTCCGGCACATCGCCGCCTGCGGGCACATAGACATTTTCCAGCCGCCAGCCATTGGGCAGGCGCACGCCGATATGGCGCGCTTCGCCATTATCCTGCCAGTCATGCCGCAAATCTTCGCTGATCGGGACGCGCGACACGGTGGCGACGCCATGGTGCATCGGCTGCCCGTTCAGGACGATATGGGTGTAGCCCAGCCGGTGGAACAGATCGCGCGGGAAGGCTTCATCGACGACCTTGGTTTCCTGCAAGCACAAGATATCGGGGGCAGATTCCTTGAGGAACCGCTCAACAATCGGCGCGCGGAAGCGGACGGAATTGATGTTCCACGTGGCAATGGAAAGTGTCTCGGCCATAGGCTGGCATTAACCGCGGAATGTCGCCGCGCAAACCCTGATTATGGCCAGAGCGTTATCCCAATGCATGGTGGCGCGGTGTGCACCCTGAACAGGCATTGGCGTTTTAGGCGTTTTCGCCCTATAGGCGCGGCCATGCAGATACCCGGCCATATTGATCCTGTTCCCGTCCCGCGTGATACGGTGGTGCGTGCCGATGGCCGCATTGACCTTGTCGGCCTGCCGCGCGACGAGATTCGCCAGCAATTGGAAGCTGCCGGGCTCGACGCCCGTCAGGCCAAGCTGCGCGCTAAGCAGATCTGGCACTGGATCTATAATCGCGGTGCGACGCGCTTTGCCGAGATGACTGATATCGCCAAGGCCCAGCACCCGTGGCTGGAAGAGCGCTTTGTGATCGGCCGGCCCGAGGTAGTCGAAGCGCAGGTCTCAAGTGACGGGACGCGCAAATGGCTGCTCCGGGGGCCGGATGCGCAAGATTATGAGATGGTCTTCATCCCCGATGCAGACCGGGGGACCTTGTGCGTCTCGAGCCAGGTCGGCTGCACGCTCAACTGCCGCTTCTGTCACACCGGCACGATGCGGCTCGTCCGCAACCTGACCACGCCTGAAATTGTCGGGCAGGTCATGCTCGCGCGCGATGCGCTGGGCGAATGGCCGTCGCAGCCTGAAGGGCGGATGCTCACCAATATCGTGATGATGGGCATGGGCGAGCCGCTCTATAATTTCGACAATGTGCGCGATGCGCTGAGGATCGTGATGGATGGCGATGGCTTGGCGCTGTCGAAGCGGCGCATCACTTTGTCGACCTCGGGCGTGGTGCCGATGATGGCGCGCGCCGGGCAAGAGATTGGCGTCAACCTTGCCGTCTCGCTTCACGCGGTGACGAAGGAAATCCGCGACGAGATTGTCCCCATCAACCGCAAATATGGCATTGAAGAATTGCTTCAGGCCTGCGCCGATTATCCGGGCGCGAATAATGCGCGGCGCATCACCTTTGAATATGTGATGCTGAAGGACAAGAATGACAGCGATGCCGATGCGCATGAGCTGGTGCGGCTGATCCGCAAATATAAGCTGCCCGCCAAGGTCAATTTGATCCCCTTCAACCCCTGGCCCGGCGCGCCTTATGACACCTCGACGCCGGAACGGGTGCAGCGCTTTTCCGACATCGTGTTTCAGGCGGGCATCTCGGCGCCCGTGCGCACCCCGCGCGGCCGTGACATTGATGCGGCGTGTGGCCAGTTGAAGACCAGTGCGGAGAAGAAATCGCGGGCCGAGCTGGATCGGCTGGCGGAGGAAAAGCTGGCGGCCTTGGGCTGAAGGCGGCGTTCTTTACCGCGCTGCAATCCCCTGCCCGGCGGCCACGGCACTCGCCCAAGCCCATTGGAAATTATAGCCGCCCAGCCAGCCTGTCACATCCACGGCCTCGCCAATCGCATAAAGCCCCGGGACTTTGGCGGCTTCCATCGTTTTTTGGGAGAGGTCGGCCGTGCTGATGCCGCCCGCCGTCACCTCCGCCTTGGCATAACCTTCGGTGCCATTGGGGTAGAAGGCCCAGCGCCGCAGCCGCGCCTCCACCTCGCGCAGCAGCGCATCCTTCATATCCGCCAGCGGGATCAGCCCCCAATTGCTGTCATTGCCGCTCAGTCGTTCGGCCAGCGCCAAAGAGAGCCGGTCGGGCAGTTGCGTGGAGATCGCGCCTTTCAGCGTTGCCTTGGGCTTGTCACGCTTCAACTGAATCAGCCAATCGCGGCTGGCCGCCGGTGCAAAATCAATCTCCACCGCGCTGCCGTGCCGCCAATAAGACGAGATTTGGAGGATTGCCGGGCCAGACAGGCCGCGATGGGTGAAGAGCGCGGCTTCGCGAAAGCGCGTCTTGGCGGTGCTGGCAATAACCTCGGCCGAGACGCCCGACAGGTCGCGAAACAGCACATCCTCACCGCCCAAGGTCAGCGGGACAAGCGCGGGGCGCGGCTCGACGATTTTGAGGCCAAAGCGCCGGGCAATGTCATAAGCGATGCCGCTCGCCCCCATTTTGGGGATGGAGGGGCCACCTGTTGCAATCACCAGCGCGCGGGCGCAGCGCCCCGCGACATGGAACAGCCCGTCACGATGACTAATCTCCCCAATTTGGGTTGAGAAGGCAAAATCCACGCCCCCGGCGGCGCATTCCGCCATCAGCATATCGACAATCTGGCGGGCCGACCCATCGCAGAAAAGCTGGCCCAACGTCTTTTCGTGCCAGCCAATGCCGTGGCGATCGACCAGCGCGATAAAATCGGCGGGACGATAGCGGCCCAGCGCCGATTTGGCGAAGTGCGGATTGGCGGAGAGATAGCGATCTGCGGCCGTTTCCAAATTGGTGAAATTACACCGCCCGCCGCCTGAGATCAGGATCTTCTTTCCTGGGGCGTCCGCGTGATCGATCACAAGCACGCGCTTGCCCGCCTGCCCGGCGGTTGCCGCGCACAGCAGCCCGGCGCCACCCGCGCCGAGGATGATCGCATCATAAGGGGAAGAGGTCATGCCCCGCGCCTTAGGGCATCCTGCCCCGAAGGACAAATGCCCCAAAGGCGCCGCCGCTTTAGATCGTTCTAGTCGTCTGAGCGCTGTTTGATCACCTTGCGGATCTTCATCTTCCGTTGGGGGCGTTCGTTAGCCGTGATCTTGCCGTCCTTGTTCGCATCTGCCCGATCAAAACGGGCGAGCGCCGCCGTTACCGCTTCGCTCTCGGTCAGCTTGCCGTCTTTATTGGTGTCGGCTTGGTCGAACATATGGCCGGGCCGCATCATCAACGGCTCGGGTCCGTCGCCTTCATTATGGCGGATCACGATGACACGACGTTCGCGCTTCTCCCCCATTGCGGGTGGCGGAAGATCCGGCAGGTTTGTCGGCAGGGGCGGCATGTCCATCGCCATGCCTTGATGATGGGCGTCGAACTCGGCGCGGCTGATCTGGCCGTCCTTATCACTGTCCATTCCGGCGAACATCTTATCCTGCAAGGCGTTGAGTTGGGCGGTGCGATGCGCAGTCATTTCATCCCGCGTGACGGCGCCATCCTTATCGGCATCCATCTCAGCGATCATCGCTTTTGCTCGGGCAGCGGCGTCTGCCCGCGACATCTCGGGGGCATTCTTGTCAGGATGGCGGGAGTTGTGTTCGTGCGCCATCGCTGGGGCAGAGGCGAGGGCCATGGCGCTGGCCAGAAGCAATGTGGTTTTCATGGTAATGTCCTTTCCGGGCGTTGGCCTATCATGTTGAGGCCTATCGAGCTGATATCGGTTTTAGGGTAAGTGCGGCGACATGTCTCGCCGATGAACAGCGGCAGTTGGGTGCGATAACATTGCTCTTCCCTGCGGCTTGCGCTAAGGCTGGGCCGAGCCCCGGTTGCCGCGCGGACGAGGTGTCCCCGCTCGCCGGGGCGTCGCGCTTTTTAGAGACTTATCGACGTCAGGACTGCCACATGAACCGTCGCCGCCAGATTTACGAAGGCAAGGCCAAGATTCTTTACGAAGGTCCAGAGCCCGGCACGCTGATCCAATATTTCAAGGATGACGCGACTGCCTTCAACGCCCAGAAAAAGGGCACGATCAATGGCAAGGGCGTGATCAACAATCGCATTTCGGAGCATGTTTTCACGCTGCTCGGCAATATCGGCATCCCGACTCACTTCATCAAGCGGCTCAACATGCGTGAGCAGTTGGTGCGTCAGGCGGAGATTGTGCCGATCGAAGTCGTTGTGCGCAACGTCGCCGCTGGCTCGCTTTCCAAGCGCTACGGCATTGAGGAAGGCACCCAGCTGAGCCGCACGATCCTCGAATATTATTACAAGGACGACGCGCTGGGCGATCCGCTGATTACCGATGAGCATATCGCCTGCTTTGGCTGGGCGAGCCAGGAAGAGATGCACGATATCGCGGACATGGCGATCCGCATTAACGACTTCATGTCGGGCTTGTTCGCCGCCATTGGGATTCGTCTGGTCGATTTCAAGCTGGAGTTCGGGCGCGTCTGGGAAAATGACTATGCGCGCATCATCCTGGCCGATGAGATCAGCCCGGATGGCTGCCGCCTGTGGGACATGGCCTCGGGCGAAAAGCTCGACAAAGACCGCTTCCGCCGGGACATGGGCGGTGAAGTTGAAGCCTATCAGGAAGTTGCCCGTCGCCTTGGCCTGCTCCCTGATGGTGCTGACGGTGCGGTGCTTGATCTGGAAACACATCGCAAAAAGCTGCGCTGATCTAAATAACTCTCCAAATAAGTAACGATTTACATCTTTATATTATAGCAATGACTAAGCTAAGCTCTGGGCAGTAAACACCCCCCATACCGGGGGTGTATTGATGGTAGAATTGGTCGAGTTCCTCAGGAACTGTGAGCGAGAAACGGGGACGCGCCTCGTCACCTTTGATTTCGAGATCCTGTTCTACCTTTACATGAATGGGCCATCGCCCTCGATGACGGTTTTGGAGGCAACAAACGCCTCACTCGCGGCTTTTGTAAAGGCGATGAAGCGGCTTACCGAACAAGGCCTGCTGGTGGTGGAGCCGGGGACGGAAGATCGCCGCGTTCGCAATTATGATCTGGCCCCGCCGATCCGCGCGGCGCTAAGCGACTCTTATACCCGGTTTCTCTGCCGGTAGGAAAAGACTGCCGTCCGATCCGGGGTAGGAAGAATTGCCAATCCTGCGCGATCATGGTCTAGGCGGAATCACTTTCCCGCGTTAAGGCCCGCCCATGTCCCAGATCACACCCGAAATCGTCGCCGAACACGGCCTGTCTCCCGAAGAATATCAGCGTGTTCTCCACGCCATGGGCCGCGAGCCGAACCTAACGGAATTGGGCATCTTCTCGGTCATGTGGTCGGAGCATTGCTCCTATAAATCGTCGCGCTTCCACCTGAAGAAGCTACCGACCTCGGCGCCTTGGGTCATCCAAGGGCCCGGCGAAAATGCCGGCGTCATCGATATCGGCGACGGCCAAGCCGCGATCTTCAAGATGGAGAGCCACAACCACCCGTCGTACATCGAGCCTTATCAGGGCGCGGCGACGGGCGTGGGCGGCATTTTGCGCGATGTGTTCACCATGGGCGCACGCCCGGTTGCGAACATGAACGCGCTGCGCTTTGGCCGGCCAGACCATCCCAAGATGCGCCACCTGATCTCGGGCGTGGTGCGCGGCATTGGCGGCTATGGCAATTGCGTCGGCGTGCCGACCGTGGGCGGGGAAGTGAACTTCCACCCGGCCTATGACGGCAACATCCTTGTCAACGCGATGACCGTGGGCGTCGCCCAGACCGACAAGATTTTCTACTGCGCGGCGGCCGGAATCGGCAACCCGGTTGTCTATGTCGGCTCCAAAACGGGGCGTGACGGCATCCATGGCGCCACCATGGCCTCGGCCGATTTTACCGAGGATTCGGAAGAAAAGCGCCCGACCGTGCAGGTGGGCGATCCCTTTACCGAAAAGCTGCTGATCGAAGCCTGTCTGGAACTGATGGCATCCGATGCGATCGTCGCCATTCAGGATATGGGCGCGGCGGGGCTGACCTCGTCCTCGGTGGAAATGGCGTCCAAGGGCGGCGTGGGCATTGAGCTCAACATGAACAACGTGCCGTGCCGCGAAACCGGCATGACGCCCTATGAAATGATGCTCTCTGAAAGTCAGGAGCGCATGCTGATGGTGCTGAAGCCGGGCCGCGAGGCCGAAGCAGAAGCCATTTTCCGCAAATGGGAACTCGACTTTGCGGTCATCGGCACGATCACCGAGACCGGCCATATGGTGCTGAAATTCAACGGCGAAACGGTGGCGGATATTCCGCTTGCGCCGCTTGCCGATGAAGCCCCGGAATATGAGCGGCCCTATGTGACTCCGGCGGAATATAAGGCGTGGGCCAAAGTCCCCGCGCTTGGCCCGGTTGCGGAAAGCAAAGATCTGGGCGCCGACCTTGTCACGCTGATGGCGTCGCCCGACATCGCGTCGCGCCGCTGGATCTGGGAGCAATATGACAACAAGGTGGGCGGCGACACGGTGCAGGCGCCGGGTGGCGATGCGGCGGTGGTCCGCGTCCATGGCGGCAATAAGGCGCTGGCCATCGCGACCGATTGTACCCCGCGCTATTGCTATGCCGACCCTTATGAAGGCGGCAAGCAGGCGGTAGCGG
>VFQT010003218.1_pt1 | contig 15236 bp, 9 predicted proteins | sample 3512381 | NCBI WGS metagenome assembly VFQT01 (sample SAMN10412376, study PRJNA504923) | tailings metagenome | isolation source: Relicate 2 Philex TSF3 active mining site | place: Philippines: Tuba, Benguet | collected 2017-08-29 | reverse complement strand
GTCGCGGCGCTGGCGATATCTGGCCATGCGCTATGCATCAGAAAAGAGCAATCCAATCGAGTCGCAACGTATGCAAGACGCCGTACTGCTGGGGCTCGGCGGCTACAAATCTCTCAAAGGCATCATCACTATCGGCCTCCACTCGAACGGCATATCCTTCCGGGTCATGCCACCTTTTGCGTTGTTTCACCCGCCACTCTTCATCCCCTACGACGATATCCGTGGGTGGAGGACGACCTGGTACCTCGACGCGCACTCCATCGAACTGGAGTTCCTCGACGCGCCCGCGGTGAAGATGATCGTTCCCGCGGCCCAGGCGGAGTGGATGCAGACCCACTCTGGCCGGCGGATGGTGCTGCACGATACCGAACCGCCGGCCGGGAAAGCCGGACGAGGCTGGTATGCCTTCGTTCTCGTCAGCGCGAGCTTCTCACTTCTCATGCTCGCATCCATCGTCGTCATTGCCCTTGTGCAGGCTGTCACCTGACAGTCCGGACGTTTGAGCTATGATCCGGTCGACGCAAATCACGAGCGGAACCGGAGATGAACGGCATGAGCGCCAGCGCGACGATCGACAGGCACCTCAAATCGGCGACGGACGATGGCCGCGTGCCCGGCGTCATCGCCATGGCGACGAACGGGCACGACATCATTTACGAAGGCGCTTTCGGGGAACGGACTCTGGGTGGCGGCCAGCCGATGACGCTCGATACCGTGTGCTGGATTCACTCCATGACGAAAGCGATCACTGCGGCCTGCGTCATGCAGATCGTCGAGCAGGGCCGCATCGGCCTCGACGACGACTGCGGCCGATGGGTACCGTCGCTTGCCACCCCCCGCGTGCTCGACGGTTTCGATTCTGCAGGCAAACCGGTCCTGCGGCCTGCTCGTGGCGCCATCACGCTGCGCAATCTCCTCACGCATACCGCTGGCTTCGTCTACGACACCTGGAACGCCGACCAGAACCGCTACATGCAGGAGACGCGGGCCTCACGCTCCCAGTCCTTCATCCGGCCCGAGGATTGCCTGCCGCTCGCCTGCGATCCGGGCACCCGCTGGGAGTACGGCATCAACATCGACTGGGCCGGAAAGGTGCTGGAGGCCGTCACCGGAACCTCGCTTGACAGCTATATGCAGAAGAACTTGCTACAACCGCTGGGCATGCAGTCCACGGGCTATATGCTGCGCCCCGAAATCCGGGAGCGACTGTCGGGGGTGCATACGCGCCTTCCCGATGGCGGGCTCGCCCCGGCGCCCTTCGATCCCCCGCAGCGGTCGCAGGATTTCCTGGGCGGCGGCGGCCTCTACGGAACAGCAGGCGACTACATCCGCTTCCTGCGCATGATCATGGGCGGTGGAACGCTCGATGGCATTCGGGTGCTGAAACCCGAGACGGTCGCCCTGATGAGCCAGAACAACATGGGCGACCTCGACGTCCGCCCGCTGCCCGGAATACGCGCCGAGCTGAGTTTCCCAATGAACTTCTACCCGGGCATGCGCAAGAAGTGGGGCCTGTCCTTCATGATCAATACCGAGGATCTACCCGGGCGCCGCAAGGCGGGCAGCCTCACGTGGGCCGGCCTGCGCAACACCTACTTCTGGATCGATCCGAAATCGCGCATTGCCGGCACGATCATGACCCAGATCCTGCCTTTCGCGGATCCCACCGTGCTCGACATCTACGATACATTCGAACGCGAGGTTTACGCCCTCGCCGCAGCCTGACGGCAGCTCGCTGAACGGCAGGGGGACGCGCAACCGCGCGCCCCCCGCACGTCGCACGAGGCCGGCTCGAATCAGGCCTTGGCGTGGAGATGCTTGAACATCGCGGCTCGCGCCTCTTCGTCCATCGTCGCTTTGAACGTGAACTTGTCCTTCAGGGCGACGGCCCGCTGCGCCGCCGGCCGTGCATTGATCTCGTCGACGAGCCGCTTGAGGTTGGGATAGCGGCCCCACGCGTCGTCGCCCAGGATGAAGGGCACCATGCGCGCCCATCCCCAAACGTCCATATCCACGATCGTGTAGGCCTCGCCCACCATGTATTTCCGGTCGGCGAGCCTCTTGTCGAGGATGCCGTAATGCCGGTCGGCCTCGTACTGGTAGCGCGTGTTGGCGTAGTCCACCTTCTCGGGCGCAAAGTGCTTGAAATGCACGGCCTGCCCCGAGAACGGCCCGACGCCCGTGGCCACGAACATCAACCAAGACAGCAACTCGCCGCGGTTGGCCGGCGCATCGGCGGGCAGGAACTTGCCGGTTTTCTCAGCCAGATAGAGCAGGATCGCGTTGCTGTCGAAGACGATGGCATCGCCATCCACGATCACAGGCACCTTGGCGTTCGGATTGATCTTGACGAAATCGGGGGCGAATTGCTCGCCCTTGCGCGTATCGACGGCAATGGGCTCGTAGGCGATGCCCGCCTCTTCGAGCATCAGGGCCACCTTGGTCGGGTTGGGCGAGCCGTTGAAGTAGAACTTCAGCATCCGTAGTCTCCGATGTTCGCAGTGTGGGGGTGGCGTTCGTTTGTGGATCCAACGGCACTCGCGCCCCGCGTCGCCCCCGACCTATTGCGGCGACGAACAAGACGGGGCTTTGCGCCGATTGAAACTCTGCGGGTGACTTCTATCAGGGAAGTGACGCGCGTGGCAGCACCCGCGCGGCACACAGCGATCACGATCACTGCAGTCCCTCGTCGATGAGGCCCGTCGCCTCCTCCATCATTCTCAGCGCCTTTTTCAAGTCCGACGCTGCCGTCTTGGAAAGCATCGACGGTGCGACACGGGGCGACAAGGCTCTCCCGGATTTCGCATCCTCGAGCTGCTGGGCGAGAACGGCACCGAAGATGACGGACTGGGCCGCCCCGATCGCATCTGCCCGCTCAGGCGGCAGCGCTCCTTTTTCCGCGCACGCGCGCAACCGGTCGAGCGTCCCGCGTACACGCACGTCGTTCTTGATGGCCAGGACGCGCGCCGCGGAGAACGCAGGCATCAAACCGTATGCTTTCAGGTCGATGCGCCCCTCCCCATCGACCCGGAAGCCTCCCAGAAGCGTGAACGGATTGCCGCGCTTGGCGCCCGCGATCGTCAGGAATTTGAGGAACGAGCGCACCGCCCGGCCTTGCGTGAAGGCATGCCCACGGACGTCGTCGGCAAGCCTTCTGTCGCCATGCACGGGCAATGCGTCGAAAAAGATGTCGACGTTGAGGAAATCCTCCGGGCTCTGCCGCCGCACCCAACCGTCGATGCGTTTCGTCCAATCGGCAACGCTCATGCGCCACTCGCGGTTCTTCGCCATGACGCCGCCCTTGCAGAACGGAATACCCGCCTGATCGAGCGTCTCGCACATCCGCGCCCCGAGCGCCGCGAAGTAGGCATCCTCCCGCCCCGCTTCTTCGCCGTGCGCATAGACGATGGCGTTATCCTGATCTGCCGCCAGCTGGCTTTCGCCACGGCCGCCCGAGCCAAGCACCATCACCGCATAGGGCACGGGCGGCTCACCAAATCCCTCGGCGATCATCGCCGCTTCGGCGAATTCCGCCGCCCGCCGCGTCATCTGGCAGATCTCCGCACTGATCACGGCGCAGATCGTCCTGGGCTCTACGCCCTCGTCCAACAGATGCCGCGCCATCGTCGGCACCTTCGACCAGGCACCCGCCAATGCCGCGGAATCGCGCGCCTCGTCGATCTCGTCGCCCAGCACGATGGCGGTTGTCGCGCGATGCCGCAGCAGGTTGCGCGACGTGACCACACCGACGATCGTGCCATCTGCATCGGCGACGCCCAGATGACGAAAACCTAGCCGCTCGATCCGGCCGATCGCGCGATACACGAAGTCGCCTGCCGATACGGTCTGCAGCGGGACGCTGGCCACCCCGCCCACCGGCAGCTCCAGCGCGGCAGCCCCGTCGCGTGCCGTTGCCCGGAGAACGTCGCGTTCCGTCACGATCCCGACGAGCCCCTCCGGCAATCGCACGAGCGCACTGCTCACCTTGCGCGCAATGAGCAGTTGCATGGCCGCATGCAGCGTCGCATCCGCCGGAATGAACAGCGGCGGTGCGCTCATGATGTCGGCAATGCGATGGCGGTAGGGAAAACTGTCGATGCGGCTCAGCGGCTTAACATCCGTCTCGGCATCGCCACCGACGACGACGGGACGCCCCCCGGTGGCGAGCGCTTCCTTCTCCGCCGCCGTCACACTCGCGCGCTCAGCCTCCGCGATGGTGCGAATACCGCGCTGGCGCAACAACGGAACGAGCGCGACGAACACCTCCGCGGTCGCCAGCGCATCGCCCAGCGCCGTGTGGCGCCCCTTGATCTCCACGTCGAGCCAGGCGCACAGTTTGTCGAGGCTGTAGTCGGGCAACGACGGATTGGCGAGGCGCGCGAGCAGTCGGACATCCAGCATACGCGGCGCCCGCCAAGCCCGGCCCATGAGTTCGTGCTCGCGCTCCAGCATCGCCCGGTCGTAGGAAACGGTATGACCGACGAGCACGGCGCCCTGCAGGTAGGCGGCAAGCCTCTCGGCAACCTGCGGGAACGTTGGCGCATCGGCGACGTCGGCATCGGCGATGCCATGCACGGCGGTCGTTTGCGGGGGGATGGGCACACCCGGATTGACGAGTTGATCGAGCTGCTCCCCACTCTCGATCCGCCCCCCTTTGATGCGCACTGCGCCCAGCTGAATGATCCGGGCCACCCTGGCGTCGAGGCCCGTGGTCTCCGTGTCGAGCGCCACGGCATCGAGGGCGATGAGGGGCGTGGACGTGTTGAACTCGGTCATGTGGCCTCGCCGAAGCTCTGCCTGCGGGACGCCCGTGCAACGGACTGTTCCATTGCTGTTACTCTATCGTCCGGCCCGGCGCGATGCCACGCGACTTACAGTCAAGAGGTTCCGGGCACGGCCCGACCGTCCCCCCGATCTCCGCTGCGTGGCCAGGACCGGGGTGTGCATGTGCCGCACGGTGGTATGCCCTCCCCGGTTTGACGCCGGCCATGGGGCCATGCCAGCTTGTTCCCCGGATTTGAACACGAGAGCAGACGAGCGAGGGAGATACGCGCATGGCTGGCTGCATGGAGGGTAAGGTTCTGATCGTGACGGGTGCCGGGCGCGGCATCGGTCGCGAGATGGCGATACTCGGGGCCAAGGAAGGCGCCAAGGTCGTCGTCAACGACCTCGGCGGCAGCGTCGACGGCGAGGGCGGCGCCAGCCAGCAGCCGGCCGAAGAGGTCGTCGAGACGATCCGCAAAGCCGGCGGACAGGCAATCGCCAATTTCAATTCGGTCGCCGACCCCACCAGCGCCCAGAACATCGTCAAAGCCGCAGTGGAGAATTTCGGCCGCGTCGACGCGGTGATCAACAACGCGGGCATCCTGCGCGACCGCATCTTCCATCGCATGTCGATCCAGGATTGGCAGCAGGTGATCGACGTACACTTGAACGGCGCTTTCTACGTCAGCCGCGCCGCCGCCAACTACTTCAAGGACCAGGAATCCGGCGCCTTCGTGCACTTCACGTCGACGTCCGGCCTGATCGGCAATTTCGGCCAGGCGAACTACGCCGCCGCCAAGCTCGGCATCGTCGGCCTCTCCAAGTCGATCGCACTGGATATGCAGCGCTTTAACGTGCGCTCGAACTGCGTCTCACCGTTCGCGTGGAGCCGCATGATCGGCACCATTCCCACGGATACGCCCGAGCAGCAGGCCCGCGTCGCCAAGATCCAGCAGATGACGCCGGACAAGATCGCGCCGCTCGCCATCTTCCTGGTCTCGGATCTCGCGAAGGGCGTAACGGGCCAGATCATGGCGGCCCGCATGCACGAACTCTTCCTGTTCAACCAGAACAGGCCGATCCGTTCCGTGCATTCCGAGAGCGGCTGGACACCGCAGAAGATCGCGGAAATCGCGCTCCCGGCCATGAAGGCATCGTTCACCCCGCTGGATCGGTCGGCGGATGTGTTCTCTTGGGACCCCACCTGATCCCGCACGTTACGGGCGAAATGCCAGAGCCCGGCCCCCGCAGCGGGGTCCGGGCTTTCTTGTTTTGGGCGCTCAAGCCGGACGCGGTACCACCTCGCGTCGCGCGTATTGCGTGGCGAGCACCGGGGCGGCGACCGCAAGGCCGATCAGCGTCATGGTCCGGCTCGGCGTGATCACGAGCAGTGAGGCCAGTAACAGCAGGACCCGTTCCCAGGCCTTGAGCGGCGCCAAACCATAGCCCGTCAACGCCACCGCGAGTGTGAAGATGCCCAGGACGCACCCCAGTGTCGTTTCGACGAATTCCGGCCACGTGAACCCCTTCGTCACCAGCAGCAACGCCGGTGAATAGACGAAGACGATCGGGACCAGTGCCTTGGCAAGCCCCAGCCGGAACGCGGTGTTGCCCGTCTTGAACGGATCGGCGCCCGCCATGCTCGCCCCCGCATAAGCCGCGAGCGCCACCGGTGGCGTGATGTCGGCGAGCACGCCGTAATAGAAGACGAAGAAATGCGCGACGATCGGCTCGACTTTCATGACCGCGAGCGCTGGCGCGGCCACCGTCACCATGATGATGTAGGTGGCCGTCGTGGGCACACCTGTTCCAAGCAGGATGCACACCATGGCGGTCATGATGAGGGTGAAGAGCAGCGCGAGGCTCTGCACCTCCAGGAACGGCAGCAACGCGTGGCCCAATGTTGCCAAGCTCGTCGCACCCGAGGTGACGATCCCCGACAGCTTGAAGCCCACGCCCGTCAACGTCACGATGCCGACGATGATGCCGACGGTACCGGCCGCCGCGCCGACGCTGATCGCGTACTTGGCCCCGAGCACGAAGGCATCCGCCACATCGATCAGCCGGCTGCGGGCTTCGCCATCACGCGTGAAAGCCCAGGCGCACGCCGCGATCGACAGCGCGAAAATGCCGAGAATGCCCGCCCATTCCGTGAGCTGTCCGGCATATACCGCAGCCGAGAGCGCGCCGAGGAACCCCAATGCGATTGCCGGCCGCTGTCCCGTGAGCCCGACCACCATGCAGGCCGTGATGCCCCAGAACGCCGCAAGATACGGAGTAAAGCCCGAGAACAGAACAATCAGAAGAACGATCAGTGGAATGGCCGTGGGCCAATCGCGCCGGATCACCTCGCGGGCGTTCGGCAATTCATCGCTGGTCAGGCCGCGCATGCCCAGCTTCCTGGCTTCGAAGTGAACCTGACACAGCACACCGAAGAAATGCATGAAGGCCGGCACGATCGCGGCGAGGATGATGGTCTGGTAGGGCACGCCCAGGAACTCGACCATCAGGAACGCCGCGGCCCCCATGATCGGCGGCGTTATCTGACCACCGGTCGCCGCCGTCGACTCCACGGCTCCCGCGAAATGCCTGGGATAGCCGATGCGGATCATCATCGGGATCGTCAGAGACCCCACCGTCACCGTATTGGCGATGGAAGATCCGGAAATCATCCCGAAGAGACCCGAGGCGAAGATCGAGACCTTCGCTGGGCCACCCGAGAAGCGGCCGGCGAGCGCGGTAGCCAAATCTATGAAGAAGCGGCCGAGCCCGATGCGTGTCGCCAGCACGCCGAAGAGAACGTAGTGAAAGACGTAAGTCGCGACCACGCCCAGCGCCACGCCGTAGATGCCCTGGCTCGTCAGGTAGAGGTGATTGACCACCCCCGTCCAGTTGTTGCCCGCGTGGTTGAGGATACCGGGCAGCTTCTGGCCGACCATCGCGTAGATCATGAGCACGATGGCGATGATCGGTAGCGCGATGCCGACGCTGCGCCGGCACGCTTCGAGCAGCACGACGATCAGCACCGTACCCATCACCCAGTCTATGGTGAGGGGATTGCCGACGCGGAACTGCAGATCGTGGAACACCCACGGCACGTAGAGGCTGGCGATCACCGCCGCGATAGCGCAGGCCCAATCGATAAGCCCGATGCCGAGCGGTGTGGTCAGTGAGTGGGTCCCCACCCGACGCGCGCCCGAGCGCAGCATCGGAAACACCAGGAAGATCAGACCGACCACGAACGCCATGTGGATTCCGCGGTGCGTCGTCTCGGGAAGCAGCCCGAACCCCGCCGTGTAGTAATGGAAGAACGACAGCGCGAGCAGGAGCCCCGCGACGAGCCAAGCTGCCCGCGGCAACAGCGGCCGGAACGACATCTCCGGATCGAGTTCCGCCTCCAGCCGCTCGATCTCCGCCTGGCTCAGCGGCTGCCCTGTCGTCGTCATGGTGTGGTCTCCGTGGGAATACGCCGGCTGCGAATCGCGGTGGTCCGGCGGCGCGCCACAAAAGCACAGCCGCGTGCGGCGCGCGAGGATGCAGAAAACGGCTGCAGCGACGCAAACGGCCCCCCGGTGTCATCCAGGGGGCCGTCGCGTTGACCACATTGTCAGACCACGATCAATTCAGCGTCCGCTTTGCGCTCTCCTCGTCCTCCCACGTCTGGCCCTGCTGGGCGGGGATGCGCTCGTCGTAAGCATCGATGATCTCCACGACACGCGCCATGCGGTCACGCTGCGTGTCCGACAGGGCCTTCAGCGCCTCCACCTGATGGCGCATCCGGTTGAGAAGAAGCTGATAGCTGGGGCTCAGCGTACCTTCCCCAGCCTGGGCCTCGAGCTGTGGAATGAGGTCGTGTTCCAGGATGAGTTGATAGGGCCCGCCGGGCGACAGCATCAGCACCGGCATGAGATGAACGAGCTTGGCCGCCTCGGTCTCCAGAACTTCGAGATAGAGCCCCTCGCCCTTGTGGATCTCGCTCAGCTCGTTGTAGGCGACCTCGACGCTCGCCCGCATCTCGCTGATCGTCTGCGTCACGCGCTTGTAGACCTCAGGTGCGCGGCCCGACAAGCGGCGTAGCGCCATTTCCGGTTCGCTGCCATGCCCGATTGCGACGGCCAGGTCGATCTCACGATCCGTCCACGGATGCACGGCCCCCAGTTGGATGAGGTCTGCTCGCACACGGCTGCCGAGACTGCGCACGGCCGCTTCATCCCGGGCGGAAACCGCTGTCTCGGATCGTACACCGCGTGGCGTCGCTTCGGACGGCGGCTCCTCCGGCGCCTGAGAGACGGCCGGTACGCTCTGGGCGAAAGTCTGCCGCTCGTCGTCATTGGACGGCAGAGGCGGGGGGGCGCTGGCCGTGCGACCTGCCGATTGCGGCGGCGGGGGGGCGGACGGCTCCCTGGTCGCCGATGTCGCGTCGGTGATCTGCAGGGGCGGCTCGGCCCGCAACGGCACTGCCGCTTCGCGTAGAGGCGTCTCCTGCTGCGGTAGCTGCTGCGCCGCAGGCAACTGCGATCGGTAGGCCGGGATTGCTCCGGCACGCATCAGTAGGAGCGTGCGATAGAAATCAGGGCTCACGAAGTAGCGCTTGGCATCTTTCTGGTCGCGCAGGACGGCGCCCTTGATCGTGGCCCCGGCGCCCAGCGTGCTGAGCACGAGATGCCGCCGTATGTCGTCGCCGATCGTGAAAGGATACACTTCCGCCGAGTAGCCGCGCTCATCGGAGATCGGATGCAGCTCGGACAGAACGATCGCCGCATTGCGCTCCGGGTCCGGCAGCAAGGACACGCCGATGACGTTCACCAGTTCCTTCTTGTCCGCGTCGGCGGGGCGCACCCTCCAATTCTTGCGCTGCGCGACGGCGAAATAGCGCGCAAGCCCCGCCGAAACGAGGTAGCGCGACCGGTCCGCACCGGCGCGACGTACCGCCCCGATCGTGGCCCCGGCCACGAGCACGGAGCGCATGTCCTCCACGTGGGGATCGCGCTCGTCGAGATGGATCTCGGACGTGAACCCGTCCGCCGCCGAGATCGGATGCAAGGCGCGCAACAGGCTGCTCAACGTCGCCATCGGGTCGGGTGTCGTGCGCAGCGTCGCGTCGATCGCACCTTCCAGCTGATCGGCCGTCAACTCGTTGCGCCCCTCCAGATCCGTCAGCGGCGAGCGTACGGCGTTGGCGCCGAACAGGCCGGACATGAAAACGAGACTGTCGATCGCGATCGCGATGGCAAGCGCCAGATAGGCGAGGCGGTTTCCGTCCTGAAACGCGTTCCAGGTCACGACGAAACGGTGCGCCTTGTCGTCACGATTGAGGTCGATGGAGGACAGCTTGGTGGCGAGCTCGCTGGAATCCTGGCTCGGCAGGCCGCTGTCCTGCAGGCAGGTGCGTCCGAACGTCAGGAGCGCGTCGGTGCCGCCCGACTGAGGGAGCTTGTCTCCGCCCGCACAATTCTTCGCGAAGCTGTCCAGACCGGAGTTCAGCGCGAACAGCCGGCTCGCCGCTTCGTTGGCGGGCTTGGGGTCGCAGTCGATGGCGCGTACCCGGTCCTTCGTGGCCGGCGTCGCCAGCATCGCCGCGTGCAGCTGGTTGCACTGCGCGGCAAGAGCGTTGAGCCTTTCGACAGTCGGCTCCTGCTGGAAGTCACCGCGCGCCTTTTCGAAGGCGTTCCGCACGCGAGCCGGATCGACCCGGGAGCCTTCTTCGCCCTGCTTGGTGTCTTCCATCGTCCTGATGCGCGTTTCGGCGGTCTGCGATTCGCCTTTCAGCTTGGCGATCTCGCCATCGATCGCCGCCAGCTCACGCTCGATCTGGGCCACGCGCGCATCCATGACGCTCAACCGCTTCTGGGCGTCGACGACACGTTCTTCCTGGATCTTGTAGGCATCCTGCAACTGACGCAGTTCGCCCATTCTTTCACGGTACTTGGGCCCCTTGCCGATCTTCAAGGTGCCTTCGGCGCCCCGCTCTTCCGCCATGGCCTCGACGCGCTTGGCATCGAGCCCACGCGCCCGGTTGTCGAGTTCCGTCTTCTTTTCCGACAGCTCCGAGGAGAGCGTCGGCCGCTCCCCCTTGAGACGCGACAGTTCGTCCGTCAGCGCGATTTTCTTGGAGGCGAGACCGGCCTGCCCGCTCTGCGCCGTCGAGATACGCTCCTGCTGCTCCGCGATGGCACGGCGGCGGCTCTCCATCTGTTGGACGAAGAAGGCTTCGATGTCGCGCTCCGCGCCTTGCGACTGCCGGGCAAGATCGGTGAGATTGCGCTCGTAGGTGCGCCAACCCTCGGACTGGAAGAGCCGATCCGCCTCCTCGATCTGGCGGCGCGAGATCATGGCCCCGATATCGGCCACCACACCGGCCACCTGCCGGCTCGCGCGGATCTCGGCGGCGCGCGCGCGCTCGCTCTGCGGAAAGATCGACGAGAACAGGCTGTCGAACGAAAAGAAGACACTGGTGGCCATGCAGCTCAGGAACATGACCCAGAGGATCGCGTTCTTGGCCATGATCCGAGCGGATTGCACATAGGGCTGCGCGATCTCGCTCTTGTGGTTGATCACCAGGGAGGCCAGCAACATGATCGCCAGCGCGACGTAGACCGCCTTGTCGGCAAAAGACCACCAGGTGAAACCGCCACCGCCGCTGCCCGTCATGTCCAGCATGCCGAGCCCCTTGGCGGCCGCGGTGATCACCGCGAGCCCCAGGAGCCCGCCCGCGATCATGCCGGCCGTCCACTCGCCCGTGGACCGCGCCCGTGCCTCCCCGGATCGCTGGCTCATGCCCGATGCGAAGCTCTCGCCGATCAGCCATGCGATGATCAACATCACTCCCTGGATGCCGAACGTCACCATGAACGACAGGATCGGCTCGCCCGTGAAGTTGCGCATGCCGTCCCACGTCGTCCAGCCCGACGCCAGTGACAGGACGAAGGCGGTCGTTGCGAGAAGTGTCAGCTGCCAGTTGGTGGTGAAGGCGCGCACGACGGTCTCGCCGATCCGGGCACCGACACGGCCCGAGGCTCGCGGATCCCGGGCTCGCCCGCCGCCGAACAGGCGCGAGAGCAGAAGCAACAGGGCGAAGAACGCCAGAAGCGGCAGAATTATACCGCTGTAATTCATCAGCATTTCGACAAGGCGCCCGGCTTGCGCGGTATCGAGCTGATCCGTCATCGGTTCATTCCTGACTGCCCCGCGGCGGGTTTCGTTCACGCCGACGTGCGGCATCCAAGATGCACGTTTGCGTCAGCGTCGTGGCAGCCTCGCGGCCGAGCCGTGAATGCTTGTTCAAAAAACCGAAACAGGCGGATCCGGCACGATCTTCGGGTGCGTCTACTCGCGAAACACCCGGAACACGAAGCAAGACTTAAACTAATGCTCTCACGAAGCTGCCGATTTGGCACGTAACAATTTGGAAAGCTTTACGTCGACAGCGTCATGAGCGATCCGGGCGCCGGAACGTTCAGGTTTGCGAGAGAAGGGCTTCCAGCGCGGCACGATGATGATCCGCAGAGGCCCGGCCGAAGCAGGCGAGCAGCACCGACTCGAGCCGCCGATCCTCCGCGAGGTGTCCCGCGATCGTGCCGACCGCGATCGATGCAGCGAGATCCGCAGGGAAACGATAAATCCCTGTCGAGATCGCCGGGAAAGCGATGGACCGCAACGCGTGCTCCCGGGCGAGCGCCAGCGAATTGCGATAGGCGTCGGCGAGCAGCTCCGGTTCACCCGCGCGCCCGCCCTGCCAGACGGGGCCGACCGTGTGGATGACGTGCCGGGCCTTCAGGCGGTACCCTTTGGTGATACGGGCCTCGCCGGTGGGGCAGCCGCCGAGCGCCCGGCATTCCTCCAGGAGTTGCGGCCCCGCCGCGCGATGGATGGCGCCATCGACGCCGCCTCCGCCCAATAGGCTTTCGTTGGCGGCGTTGACGATCGCATCGACGTCCAGCGTCGTGATGTCTGCCTCGATGACGGCGATGCGATGCGGCATGGCACGCGCCTCCTACAAAGCCTGCCGTATCCCGGCCACGGCACGGCTGGTGAGTGCGATCAGGTCCGGATCGATCGGCAGCGCCTGCGAGGAATGCTTGGCGATGACGAGACCCGCCTTGGGGTCGACGAAAAGGTTCTGGCCGTGGATCCCCATGCCGAACAACAGGGGACGCGGACCACGTTCCACGTACCACTTGGAGCGGTAGTGCATATCGACGCCAGGATAGTACGCGAGGAAACTTCCCTCGCGCCAGGCATTCGGACTGCCCGCCAGCGTGATGTCCGCGATCCATGCCTCCGGAACGATCGTGCGCGCCTCCCGCGCGCCGCCCTCGATCATCAGCTGCCCCACGAGCGCCAGATCCCGCGTCGTCGTGCACATGCCGCCCGCGCATCGCGGTGCACCGAGACGGTCGACGGTGATGTAAGCGGATGTGGCCGCACCCATCGGCTGCCACAGGAGTTCGCTCATCAGGTCGGCATACCGGGTCCCCGCCGCGCGCTCGATCACCCATCCGAGAAGGTCCGTATTGGGTGACACGTAATGGAAGCGGCCGCCGTGGCTTCCATCCTCGTCCGTGAGATGGCGATAGAAGCTGCGCAGGTCGGATGGCGTTTCACCGGGGGCGAGCGGGTTCCAGTTCGTCGCCTTACGATACGCGATGATCGGACCCGACGAGGCCAGATAATCCTCGTCGAAGGCGATGCCGACGCGCATATCGAGCAATTGACGCACGCTCGCGCCGCGATAGGCGGTGTCGGCGATCTCCGGAACATAAGCGGCCACGGGCTTGTCGAGATCCAGGACCTTGTTCCCCGCGAGGATACCGGCGAGCAGACCCAGCATCGACTTGGAAACCGACATCAGGATGTGCGGTGTGCGCGCCGTCATACCGTTGCCGTAGCGCTCGAAGACGACCCGTCCGCGATGCAGAACGACGATCCCGTCCGTATCGCTGGCCTCGAGAAATTCGCCGAACGTCATGCGGCGCCCGTCACCCGCATCGAACGAGACCGCCTCCAGGTCGCTCGACGCGGCAGGCAGGTTCCGGACGTGTTCCGGATCGTTTGCGATCTCGGCGGACGGCACGATCTCGCGCACATGGTGGAACGCCCACCGATTGAACGGTGCCGTCCGCCAGTTTGCCAGCGTCACCTGGCCGCTCTCGGCAGGTGGGAAACCTTGCATCAACGGTGTCGTCATTCCGCCCTCGCGCGCACGTGCGGAAGCGCCGCGAGGATATCGCCGCGCCAGCCCGCCCTTTTCAACTCTCTCGCACACTGATAGGCGGCTAAGGAACGGACGGCAATGGCGCCGGCCAGACAGACCCCGAGCCATAGGCACGAACCGCGATCCATGCCGCTTGCCCCAGAACCGCGCGCCCCTGCCCGCGAGGCGCCAGCGCCTCGCCTGGCGAAGATCATGGTGCTCGTGACCGAAGACTGGTTCGCGCTGTCCCATTTCCAGCCCCTGCTGCGGACGCTGAAACCCATCGCGCGCGACGTGGTCGTCGTCACGCGATCGTCCGGCCGCATGGGAGAGTTGGAGGCGCTCGGTTGCCGCACCGTCGACCTGGACTACAACCGCTCTTCGATGAACCCCGTTCGCGAGGCCAAAACCGTCCGTCGGCTGCGCGAGATCATCCGTGCAGAACGGCCTGACGTCATACACATGATCGCCATGAAACCGATCGTGCTCGGCGGTATCGCCATCCTGACGTCCAAGGTGCGGCACCCCGTCGTGCACATGACCGGGCTCGGCTTTCTCGCGATCTCCGAGACGGCCAAGGCCCGTGCGGCACGGCGCATGGCGCTCGGCATCATCCGGCGCGTAGTGGCCAGACCGGGCGGATGGCTTTTCGTCGAGAATCCCGAGGATCTGACATTCCTGAAGGACGGCGGCGTCACGCCGGGCCACCGCGTGACCATGCTCGGCGGCGCTGGCATCGACCCGGACGCCTTTCCGGCTTGGCCCGAAACCGGCAACCAGCCGCCGGTAGCCGCTTTCGTTGCCCGCATGATCCGCTCCAAAGGCGTCGGTGTGTTGATGGACGCGGCCGACATCCTCGCGCGCCGTGGCGTCCCACTGGCGGTGGCCCTCTACGGCGACACTGACGACGGCAACCCCGAAGCCATCCCACGCGCCGAGATCGAAGCGTGGAGCGACGGTTCGAACCGCCGTTACATGGGCTTCACGCGCGATGTCGCGGCCGTCTGGCGGACGTCGGACATTTTCGTCCTGCCCGCGATCAGCCGCGAGGGTATGCCGCGCGCGCTGCTGGAAGCGGCCGCCTGCGGTCGCGCCGTGGTCGTGACGGACGTTCCGGGATGCCGGCATTTCGTGCATGATGGTATCAATGGTCTCATCGTGCCCCCCGGCGATGCCGCCGCCCTCGCGGCCGCACTCGAACGCTTGGCGCGCGACCCGGATTTGCGGGCGCGCCTCGGCCGGGCCGCCCGCCAAACCGTGCTTGCCGGCTATACGGAGG
>VFQT010003216.1_pt1 | contig 15240 bp, 20 predicted proteins | sample 3512381 | NCBI WGS metagenome assembly VFQT01 (sample SAMN10412376, study PRJNA504923) | tailings metagenome | isolation source: Relicate 2 Philex TSF3 active mining site | place: Philippines: Tuba, Benguet | collected 2017-08-29 | reverse complement strand
TAGTAGCGGTAGAGCCTACTTCGAGTTGAACTCCTGTGATGTAGAAGGTTGCTCCATTTGTGCCGACGACAGCAGTAGCACCAGTTAATCCACCACGAAAATCAGAACTACCCCATGCACTTGTTGTTCCTAATCTGTTTGAGCCAGTTCCAATATTAAACTGTAAACGCATACCGCTTGAGTTATCGGTAGCCCAAGTTCCGCTAGTATCGCCAGGAATTGTTACTGTTTTATATTCCCAAGTATTTGCACTAGAAATTGTGTAATTAAATGGATAAACTCGTGAAGCAACATTTGATAAAGAAGCACCAAAAGCTCCAGTTAATGAGCTACGAACCCAAAAACTTATAGTAATTGTTTTAGCGTTAGCAGTTCCAAAACCCAAATCTGCAATATTAAAACCTTCAATTCGTTGTCCTATCCACATATAATCTGTAGAAATAGGAGAATAAGCGGATAAAGAAGTTACACCTAAATAATCAACAAAACCAGCGGGTGCAGTAACACTACCAGCATCTCGTTGAACACTAAATTTAGACGATTGGGAAGTTTCAGCAATCCATCTGTCAAGCGTATAAGCACCATCAGTAGGAGTAACACTAGCACCAGCATTACGCTGGTCAATCTGCATCTGTCCGTTATAAATGCGGTTTTTGAACTGTGTAACTGGCACAAGATACTCAGAAGTATCTGCACCGCCATAAGTAGGGGTTGTGATTCCTGTATCACCTGAAAGCACGATAGGCATTATTCAGTTCCTTTCATTACTGCTAACTCTGATTTTACGCTGTCGAGTTCTGCTTTGAGTTCTTGAATTGCGGCTGTTAGTGTTGCTACTAAGAATGAAGTGTCAATGCCTTGATAAACTGGGTTTCCTTCTTCATCTACAGCATCTTTTTCACCAGTTACGCACTCAGGTACTACTGCTTGTAATTCATGGGCTATAAAGCCTTCGCTTTTTTCTCCAGTTTCTTTCCATATATAAGTGCATGGTTTAAGGGCTGATATTTTATTTAACGCACCTGTCATTGGAGCAATGTTTTCTTTTAAGCGGTAGTCTGAAGAAGTGTTGTAGTTTGTTCCAGAACCGTTGTACGATATGCTTCCTCGTTCAGTTCCAGCTATAGCAAAAGCATGAAACTTGCTTCCTGAAGTTCCGCTTTGAATGTTAATGCCAATACCACTTCCAGTAGAAGTATTAATACCAATTCCTGCTGTTGTGCTTGTTGCATTTAAACTTAACTTTTCTGCTCCATAATAAACAGACGCAGTAGTCCCAACCAACAAATCACCACCAGAGGTAAGACGCATACGCTCTGCTGCAGCATTTGCACCACCAGTCCAAAATGCCATCGCACCACCGCTGCCAGATGGTACAAGTATTTTGCCGTAATTGTCTCCCGCCACATTAAAGTTTAATGCTCTAGTTGAATCTGAACCGCCAGCAGTATTCAGAGTAAGAGGTGCTGTTCCATCTGGAGAAGAAACATGAAGTCTTGCAGCAGGACTACTAGTACCAATACCAACATTCTGACTAGTATCAATCGTTACAGCAGTCGTTCCGTTATTGGTTTGTAGCTGTAATGAGCCTGAGTTATCGGCAGAGGTAACTAAGCCATTCGTTGTAGTTGCGTTAATAATAGATGGCATTATGCTACTCCCTTCGGATACTTAGCTTTAACTGCTAAACAGTCAGCAATGTATTTATCAATCTGTGCTTGGTCGTTCTTTACTACACCATCAATGTAATCGGTGATGGGTGGGTATTCTGCGGCTCGTTTAACTGTATATGGAATAGCGGCAAGACGCTCTGCCTCTGCGGCTTGTGCTTGTGCGATTTCTTCGGCTGTTAATTGAATAACTTTTTGCTCGCCAGTAATAACATTAATTTCTAATTTGTGCATGATTTACTCGTAAGAAATGTTTACAGAGCCGCCATTTAATGCGTCTGTGGTTACCAAAGCAATACGGTCTAAAGTGCCTGATAAAGCAATAAACCCAGTTCCAATAAATTCTTGCGTTGCTGCTGGGTTTGAGCCTATTGCAGAGCAAACCCAAGTATTACCCGTTATGTTCTGAACAGTAATAATGCCGTTGTAAGTACTTGCACCACCTGAGCCACGAAATACAAATCCCGAAGTAGATGCTGTTCCGCTTACATTACCAGCTAAAGTGCAACCAGTACTTGAATACCCGCTTGTAGTTAAACTCCCTGAACCAATTTGAATCAAAATAGCTGGTACAGTTCCACCATTTACAGCTACGCCATTTAGCATCATTGTTATTCTTTTTACCCAACTAGGAATGCTAGTAAAGGTAACGCTAGTTCCTGATGTTGTTGCAGCATTTGTTCCGCTAACAATTTTAGCGGTAGGAGTATATGTAGAGCCGTCTGTTGAAAATGGTATTTGTCCAACAGCAGACACCGCAGAAGAACCAACAACTGCTGTCCCGCTTGTAGCTGGTAAATTGATAGTAGTAGAGCCAGCAACGGCTGGTTCTTGTAGTGTGATACTTCCGCTAGTTGAGCCTTGTAAGACAATCGACATATCTTATCCTTATAAAATGACATAGCGTGAACCAGCCGGCACGGTCAATACCACTCCAGATGCCACCGTAATCGGTCCAACGCTAAAACCGTTTTTGTTAGTCGTAATTGTGTAATTGGCATTGATTGACTGGGTGTTCTCATAGATTGCACCACCAGCCTCAGCACCTCCGCCTCCGCCACCACCAGCCAATGTCCATGAACCGCCGTTATATACAACGGTATAGATACCATTTGCCCGTAATTCACCGCCAGAAAGGGCAGAGCCGTCTTCTGTCACAATCGCTGCAACCGTTCCAATCGTGATGCTGTTAACTTGGACGGTTAAAGTCGTAGCTCCAGTATTCTGTAGGTTAGCCTTAAATGTTAGGGTTAACCCTGTAGTTAACTGAGTCGTTGTAATTCCAGACGGGTAATTTAATACCACGGCATTAGCAGAGCCAGTGTCGGCAATGTAATTGCTATACAACGCCAAGTCGTTTAAGTTCGTAATAATGCTAGCAAAGTCAGCATCTAACTGCGACAACGGGATTGTCGTACTTGCTGTTGCAAATAGATTCGGTACGGAAGAAACTGGTTTAGCCATTAGAATCTCGCCCTTAGTTCATGCTCATATTGGAAGCCATTGAAAGTAAATCCCGGTGATGTAGATGTTACCGTCATTCCGAGATATTTTCCATATTGTTGAGCGTCAGTTTTGTATAAATTGTAGCCAGTTGTACCCCATCCAATAACCACTCCAGAATTATTACTCCATGGAATAACTTGCAAACTATTGTTTGTCCAATTAACCAACGAAGAAAGGGTATATGGGTTGCTAGAACGGTTTTCGTTGTCAATCGTAGCGTTTAGTGTCACAGCTGCGTTTCCGCTTGCTGTAGCCTCAATGCCAATCTTAAGAGCCTGTTTGTCCCGAATGGGGTCGCCCATAGGAACCAGTGCCGTTTTCACTACGCTAGCAATATTAGTTACTTCATCCTCATAGGTTTGGATTAGGTTTGTGCCGTCCGTGCCGTAGAGGTTAATTAAGCCTCCAACTGGAACAGAAGTAACAAACTTCATACCGCTACCTTGAGAGGCAAAAAACCACTTTTTGTCAAAGAACACGGCTTGGATATACCGTGGACTAGATATTTGAGGACCCGTGTAGTAGAAGTTAAAGGCTGCACATAGGAAGCTATTAATCAATACTTGTCCAGCATAGACTGGGCGAGTAAAGTCAATGAACGGAAAAATGCCGTCTAGGGGGTCAGATAGCTTGGTTGTAGTTGCACCGACTAAAGCATAAATACCGTAGTTGTTCATAAACAACACGGAGCGGAAGAACGGGAATATCGCAAACTTGAGCTTAGAGCCAACGGAAGCCGACACGTTGGTGTTGGTAAATAACGTTACTCCTGAGTTGTTAACCCGCACGTCCGAAAAGACGTTAATGGAGTCATCGCCAAAGATGTACAAGAAGTTGTTGGCGGACAGTAATTGCTCAATGTTGCCATGCAGCGTAGCGTCCGTCAGGATTACGTTACCCGCCGATACGCTTGAAAAGTCGTTATAAGAGCCAGCTGCCGTAAAGTAAACAGTACGGTTTTGGGCAATCCAAACACGCCCAGAAAACGACTGGATACAAGTGCCGGGCTGGTTAATGAGCGTGACGTTAGCCGTAGCGTTATTACCCGTAGGGCTAGCATCAATGGTTACTGTGACGTTAGCTGCGTTAATGTAACCACTTCCAACCTCAGTTAAGGTAATGCTTCCAACGGTATTGCCAACAAGCGTAGCAATCGCTGTAGCGTTAATGCCACCAGTTTGCTGCGTTGCACTAATTGTAACGTTTGGAGCTGTAACATATCCGCCACCACCGTTAGTTACGTTGACAATTGCAATCGAGCCAACAGCTACGGTATTGGTTCCATCCCATGTAGAGTATCCATTAACGGGGTCAATAATGAGCATCCGCTCGTTTTCCCATTGGGAAGTCTGTATGCCAACATTGGAAAAAGTACCGGCTACAGCAACGGTTCCCTGAGTATTAGTAGTTAAGTTAAAGTACTCTGCGCCACCGTCTTCCAAAAACGCAATTACATAGTCATCAATGCCAATGTTAGTAGTTGTTAAGTGGGTAACCGTGTTAGACCAAGTAACTGCTACGTTAGTTGCGTTAACTACAGTTTCTGGTCCAGCAACAATTTTGACGTTACCAAAGCCAATGGGCATGGCATTTTCAAGCCAAGCAAACTCGTCTGGCTGAATAGCGGTGCGGTTATTTTTAGTATTGACACCCTTAAAGTCTTTACTAATATGGTATGACTTCCGTTGTTCTGGGGAGGATGCCATGGCTTAGTACGCTGTCGAATAAGGGGTCGGCAATCTACGAGTAAATACGCTCGTTAATGTTCCTTGGATATGACGGGCATATTCCTGTTTAAATATCTCAGCTTCGCCAAAAGACTGCTCATAGTACTTAGCCTTGTAGCACGCATAAAAGGCTACCGGCTCTGAATATGGCTCAATAATTTCGTCAACCTCTGAGCCTGTAGTCAATGGATTTGGCAGCAATACGGTATCAACCTCAACCGTGTAGTCTTCTTGTGGCACTGGTCCAACATAGATTTTGCTCTGTCCGTAAGCGGAAAAAGCAATCGGTAAGCCACGGTAATTTTGCCAATAACGTAGCTGGGCGTTAAAGTCCGTCCATGCTAGGTATCGCAATGGGGTGCGGCTATTGCCCCAGTAAAGGTTAATATTTAATACATCTAAAGTACGCAAACCTTCTGGAAAGTCTGTTGCATAGCTATAGACTTCTTTTCCAGTCGTAAAAGTAAACGTTTGAATTTGGCGCAAGCAGCCCGTGTCTTGTACGGTATGACGTCTTGCTTCGTTAATGTAATCGGTTAATTGCTGGTCAGTATAAAAGTTGCCATTGGCATCATGGAGAAGTCTTCGACATTCTGTAATGTATTCCGATAAAGTTGCCATTTCTTATCCATGCTGTACTTGTTTTTGCACTGGCTGGGCTTTTACCCCTTTCCCACCTTTCGGTGGTACGGGGGTTACTCGCTCAATCACCGGGGATTGTAAGTGATGCTTTACTGGTTCTAATGCGAAGCTAAACTCTGCCAATTTAGACATAGCCTGAGCATACTCATTGCTCATTTTTAGCCACCCATTACGAACAAGCACGGTGTACTTATCATCTACACCGTACCCAAAAATAAATGCCGCTACCTTTTCAGGAATTTCAACGGTTTTCCCTACGGGAAACTCGTATTTTGTACAAGCGTACTCCGCAGAGAAAGCCGTTTTTCCGTTATTGGTAACGTAAATCATTACAGCGTTACTACTTCGCCATAAACTGAAATATCGCAAGTTCCGTCAGAAACAGCGGTGTTTACTTTGACGTAGAGCGAACCAGCCGTATAAACGGTGGATGCTGCTGCAGTTGCCAAGCCAATATCTTGGTACTTAGTAGCTGCAGCGGTTACGCTAGAGAGAACAACGTTGTTCGATACCGCATTGGAAGTGTTGCCATCGTTGGTTGTCAAGATGGTAACGTTAGCCGTTGCAATAGACTTATTTGCGTTGGTAACAGTTATCTGGCGAACAATGTAAGAGGTTCCAGCCTCAAGAGTCAGTTGAGCAACAGCATTGCCAGTGGCGCCAACGGGTACGTTAACGCCTTTAGCAAGACGGTATCTAAACTGGTCTGGGGTATCTGAACCTACGTGACTAAAATTCGCCATGTTCGCTCCTTAGTCGTTATAGGTTCCGGGGGCAGTTTCGCCACCGTTAACCGTTAACAAGGTGATGTCAGCGTTAGCGCCAGCATCGTTCAAGAAGCGTACATTCACACCGTCAGAAACAACGAATGGTGACGAAGTATTTTTCGCAACAATCGTTACCCAGTTAGCGCCGTTATCACGGGTAGCTTGGATAGCAACGTTAGCAGTAGCGAATACTACATAAGCACCAGCTGGAACGAGAGTGTTCGCAGTACCAGTGTCTTGAGTAGTAATGGTTACAGCTTGAAAATACGCACCGGGCGTGTTACTTCCAGCGCCAGCGAGAATGATTTTGTTTAGTGCGAGTGCCATGTTATTTTCTCCTTACAGTGTTAACGAGTTATAACCGGTCACTACAGTCATTGACTTAGGCTTGGTTGATACCAACTCAGCGATAGTCAGAACTGCACCAACATAACCAACTTGCCAGTTAGGTAAGGTGGACTCAAAGCCAGTGAATACAAATGAACCTTGGTCATGTACATACATGGACATATAGTTCGTATTCAAGAGGTAGAGAGTACCTTCTGGGCAATATGGGTCTGGATAAATTGGAACGCCAGCGACCATCAAAGCACGGAAAGCTGCTTGAGGACCTTCGGCAGAGTCATTGAAGCCAGCACCGGGGGTGATGACATATTGCTCTTGTCCAACATAATCTTGAGCCAACAAAGTCCAAGTACCGAATCCGCAAACACCGAAGGTTGGCACTTCTGCGCCATTCTTAACAGTGCCAGAGATGTACTGGAGTACGTTTTGACGAGTTGGGTTTACAGAACCGGCTGCATAAGCCTTGGACTGCCACCAGCTATAAGCACTACGGTCAATGTTACCGTAAGTACCAGAGGCGGAAACCGCAGCTGGCAAGCCAGTAAATTGCTGAGTGTTAGTACTGTTGGTGTACAAGGAAGTAGCCATTGCATCCATCATCACATTGGTTGCATCGTTCATACGAGCTTCAATGAGAGGAATAATTGCATGGTCTTGCTGTACTGCACCTTCCATTCCGAGGAAAGGAACTGGGGCAATCATCAGCTTGAGGTCAAATTCTGCGTTGTATGCACCTTGCTGAACTGATGGTTGTGCAAACGAACCGCTGTAATCAGACCACTGAGCGTTAACGAATTGCGACCCTTGTACGGGTACGGTTACGGACGACACACCACCAGTTGCTTGTTGGCTGTTAGCCAGTAGAGCAGCTAATAGTGGAGTCGAGTTATAAAGTTGTACAACCAGCTTAGGGATGAAAGCACGGCGAGTTACGTAAGTAAGTTCGTTATACTGACTTGACCCTGTTGCTGGAATAATACCTCCGCCTATTGGCATAGCTATTCTCCAAAATTAAAAAATTGAATCCCCATCACAACCCAATCGGACGGTTCGGTTTACGCAGTTCGTGTAAAGCCTTGAACGCTTCATCCCTTGCTGCACCCACTGGGTTCTTCATAAACTTCGTTAAATCCCACTTACCCATGGTATTTGGTTGATACGCACTGCCAGTTGGTTCGGCAGCTTGTTTCATCCAATTCCAGTATTCCGCTGCAGTTTCGTGGTCAGCAATCTTTTTATCGAGCATAACCTTTTCTACTGCAGAAATGTCTTCTTCAGACTTAACTAGACCGTTTTTGATAAGTGAACTTCTACGCTTTTCAAGCGTTTCAAGAGCTTCACGTTCACGAAGTTTCGCTTTGATAGCCTCATTTTCTGCTCGCATTTGTTCTAATGCGGAAGAAGTGCGGTCCTCAATCTCCAATTCGGGAATGGGAAGGTCTGGATTAACCGACTTGGTTAAACGCAAAAACTCCTTACGTGTCTTGGGGTTGTCGGCTAATTTCTTAGCTAACGCTGCCAACTCATCACGGGCTTCTAAACTTAAATCTTCTAATGACATAATCAATCCCCTTTAAAAATTAAATTACTTTCTTGCCGTCACCGGGAGGCACGATGGCATATTGATTCTTCTTGCCAATCTTGCTTGCGGTGTCCAATCCACCAAACTGACTAAAGCGTGGTGTATTGGTAATCTGACCGTTTTGCTGCGAGTTATCCGTTGGACGGCGTGGGGCTGCAGCGCCACGAGGTTTAAACAAATCCATAATGACTCCTTACATTGGAATTGGTGGTTGTTGAGTACCCGGTAAAGGGGCTAATGCTGCGACTCGCTGCTCGGGTGAAGCTCCGCCAGCTTGAGGCAAAGATTGAATCATCTGCATAATCTCGGCTGGAATCAGCTCACGGGTCTTGGCTTCACGGCTGCCAAATGCTTTGGACAAGCTGCCAATGACCTTGGTAAGTTCTTTACCTTCTGCGCTATCACTACCGACTGCGGGCAAAGACTGTTGCAATAAGTCTAGTGCCATCTGAATATTAATCATGGCTCCTTCTTTGGAGCCTAGTTTTGGTTCTGGGGTGGACATGGGGGAAGCCATTGGAGGGGTTTCTTCGGCATCCATGCCGTTTTCTTCCTCGTCTTCCATCTCGCCGTTGCCTTTTTTGACTTCGATTTCGATTTCGCTAAGTTTCTTCGGACCTTTTTGACCCGCTGCCATTAGCTCCATCAACTTTTCTTCCATCGCCATAATCGAACCTTTGTAAGTACTTACTTCGCTTTATAACAAAAAAAATTATTTTGCACAAATAGATGGTGGAATTTTCTCTCCACCGGGAGTCCCACACGTGTTATCTACGGGTTTTGCGTCCACGCATCATTTTGCGACTGTACATCATGCTTATCTCCTTGTCATGCTACGGTAGCTACGGGGTTGAGAAACGGGTGATTGACGGGCAATCGTTCTAGTCATGCCTAACGATGCCGGTCTTTCATCTTGACGAAGTGCTTTTGCAGCCAAACGGGGTTGGTCTTGAGGACCTACGGTTTGACTAATTCCATCTACGGGTGCAGCCATATTATTCCTCCGTTGGCATCTCAGGTGCGGATGGGGGAGCGGGTGGGGCGCCTTCTGGCGGTTGCATCGCTGCCATTTGCGCTTGCCGTTGCTCTTGAATCCGCAACTTTTCTATGAGTAATTGTTTCATTGGTGGTTCTAACAAGTCAAGCAATGATTCACGGTCAATCGCTTGGGCTTGGAATAGGTTAAACGCCAATGTCCGTAAGTCCTCAGTAAAGATGGGGCTATTACTGTGGGCATCGACCTTCACTACAAAGTCTTTGGTGAACTGGTTAGCAATAAACTTAATGTTCCTGTCATCTGTGTAAGTCGTGTTGTCATAGACTTGCATGAGTTTTAGGTACAAGGTAGCTACCTTTTCAAGGCTATCCTCAACAATCAATGCTCGCTTTTTGGCTCGGGATGAACCCAAACGGGCAAGTTGGCTTGCGTGTCCAGCACTGCGAACCCCTGATTCTCCTCGTCCTTGTAGAACAGAACTGATGCCGGAAGCCTCTGCGAACATAGCATCAATTTCAGCAATCTCCCGAAATGAATCGTTAGGTATGGACGGGGCGAGCTGTTCGATTTTAGCGTTTGGACTATCGGTTGCGAGAAGTCCAGCTGCTCGATTGAGGGCAAAGTTCTTTTCATCGAGTATCCCTGTAAAGCCAATTAAGGCGGTTGGCGGGGCTACTTGCTTGGATAACAAGTCAAGAATCTCAGTCATGCGCTTATTACGCATTTGCTGTAAGAAAATCAACATTTGGACTTCAGATTGACCCCAAAAGTAGTCGTACTGCGGGTTTGGAGCTAGCTGGATAAAAGGTAACTCGCCTTTTAGAAACAAGCTCTCGCCCGGACGGTCATAAATCACAACATCTGGGTCAGCAATCGTTACGCACTGGTAGTCTTCGGTATCGTCATTCCATACCCATAGCTCACGCATCTCAATCGTGTCTTCGGCTACCTGAGGCTTGTACTTGTTCATTCCGCCCAAGTCCATATTGACGTTACCGTAAATAGTTGGGGTTACGGAGCTTGTAATAATCCTATCCATCGCTTCAGGAATCTCGGTGCGCTCATGCTGCACTGCGTTAACCCGTGAAACAATTTCATCCCTACGTGGATGACTGTACAAACGGTTATACAGTTCAGACTTGGTAATGTAGTAAGTCTGCAAAACTGCTTCTTGGCGGTCTAAGCCAGTTACATCCTCACGCAAAACGCCCATTGCACCGGGTTCAACCATGTATGGCTGAATACCATTCTTGTAAACGAGCTTGATAAACGTGGAGTTGTAGCAAAGCGCCCAGTTCAGCGCCATTGAGAATACGGCATCAGCGTTAGAGTTCATCCACTCGTTGTTTAACGCCTTAGTCAGAACGGGAATCTTATGATGCTCGGCTGGATTAACAGCTGCGCCAATGTTTATCGAGAATCGTGTCGTTTCGGCTGAGTAAATAAAGCTCGAAAGCTGGTCAATGTGCGGATAAATCTTGTTAAATAACGCTGGCGGCTCCTCTGGCTCGCTACCAAAAAGGTAAAACGAGCGTTGAACCATGTAGTCTGCACGGCGGGTTTCCCGAGTAACGTTACATTTAAACGCTAAGTTAATGTAAAACAGTTCACGTTCAATGTCGTTCTTTGGGATTTTCACGAGGCATCCTTTAAGCTAAGGTTTTGGTGGTCAGCGATATACGAGGCAGTTTTTGGACCTTTTAGGTTAGCGCTAGACTTAACGGCTTGTAAGCCATTGACCATTTCGCCGTTAATTGACTTCGTATTGAACTGGCTAATTTGGTTCGGGCTACCCCAACGGACAGCAAATGGATTTTCAGGCTGTTGCTTGGCAAACCGTGGTGGCTGCGCCTCGCCTTCCTTAACTGATTTTATGTCGCTCATATTAAAATCCATCGCCAACTGTTGCACCGTGCGGTCATTGTTCTTGGTCCTATCCGATTTTAAAGCCACTGGCTGCAAAAATACTACCTGAACGGTAGTGCAACCGTGCGGACAAACCGGTTCAGTGGACTCAAAGTACCCATGAACATCGCATTTGTAGTCATTCTTTACTGGCATCTTATTCCCCTTTCGTTACTTTAACAACTCATCTAAATGCGGGTCAGAGTAATCGCCTTTGGCTTTTAGTCCGACCTTTAACTTAATCTCTCCGCCTTTGACGGTTAACTGAAAATTGCGCTTGGCTACAGGCTTTGGCTCCTCTCGGTACACAACCCGCTTGGTGTTGTAGTATCGGTGGCGCATCACGGCTATGTCGCCAGCAATGTAATGGTTCAAAGCACGGTCAACCCGGATTTGGGTGCGTTCAGTCATGGGCTGGGTTTCGTCAATAAAGACACTGCGAAGTAAGTCCACACTTAGTCCGCAAACCTCTGCGAATAAGGCTATTGATATTCCACGGTTCTCATCCTTGAAGAATCGCTTCATCTGTCGCATGAGTTCAGCTTTAGTCCTTACTTTTTGCATATCTCGTAGCCGTAGTCTAGGAAAAGCTGATAAACACGGTCTTCCCACGGAACTTGCTGGAACATTTCTTCAGGCATCTCCCAGTTCATTTTCTTTTCCCCGGTGAGTCTGCGAAACCGAGAGTGATGCCCGAATACTTTGTGTAAGTCGATGTCCTTATGCAATATGGGGGACAAATGTTCAAAAGAAAAGAGCATGGACTCCTCTTTTGGCGCATATTTCATGCCGACCTTCTCTAAAGCGGGGCGCATCCAGCAACAAAGTTGAATGTCCTCGTTGTACAGCATGGCATTTTCCTTCATGTGCTTCACAATGCCGTACTTGGTTGGGGCTTCTAGGAAACGCCGGCTACGCAAGGAAAAACCGCCATTTTGAACTACCAGCGGGTCTGGCATATCAAGCCACGAGTAGTACATTCGGTAGGTATTATCACTGGGACACCAAGCCGCATGGGTATATCCACCAATAAAGTCGTAGTTAAACCACTCATTGCGCCAGTTTTCTGCGTTTAGACACCAACCATCTGATTGGGTAATCAAGGCGTAGTCAGTTTCAATGTGCTGAAATAGGCAATAGACCAAATAATCTTGGAATCCAATGTAGTCAAATGACTGGGCTAACTCGACTTGTCTAATGTTAGTGTCCACTAACTTATCAGTAATAATCAATCCCTGAGAACCCGGCAAACATTGAAGGTTGTGCATTAAGGACGGAATCTCCCGCTCAATGCCACCATTACCGTGGATAGCGACTACTGTGATGTCTTTGAAACTAGGCATTTCCGTACATTCCTATGCGTTTTAAGTAATTGGCTACGTTCTTTCCGACTGCAATTTGGTCAGGCTCTAGGTTGTCCAATGGCTTGTTAGTAAGTCTAGTAACCCGTTGGTTAATGAGTCGTGGTTGCACTTGCTCTGCAAAGGCAGCTGTGGCTAAGGCACTAGCAATCACACGGTCATCTTTATTGCGTCCCATGGCAGCAATCACCCCGCCTTCACGGACTACGGACTTCATTTCTTCTAAGCAGTCCATGGAGAATATGTTCATCATGCCCCGCTCAAAATAATCCTTCATATACGAGAGCATCCGCTCCTTAGATGCTGAGGTAGTTACCCAGCCAAGGGAGTTAGACCAGCCACCAAAAGAGTCATTTCTACGCCAAATGTAGTTTTGCATATGGGCTAGTACGGCATAAAGGTCTTTACCACGTTGGTCACCCATGGCGGTTGCGTACCGTTTAAGGTTGCGAATCTCGTTAATCACGGCTTGACCCGGACCATTAACTTCCAAGTTAAGGGTTGAGTTTTTGTAAGCCCCGGCAAGATAGCAAATCACCCACGCAAACTGGTAGGTGTTTAGTTCAGACGTAGCAAATTCCGCAACTTGGTCCAAACCGTCAGCATAGCAACGATAGACTTGTATGCAATGGCGGTCAGCCCAATCACTAGAGCCATAAGCGGGGTCAGCACCAATAACGTAATAAGCAGTGTCCACCGGCTCCTCCCAAATGGACAACGTTGCCATGCGTTCCGTACTCTTGAGTAGCATCGTGTCTTCAAAGTTCGCTCCCATCGAGAATCTGTAAAAATCAGGCTGCTTGTTTTTGGCGACCTTGGCAGCTTCAGTACAACGGTTGGTTGAGAAGAAGCTCGTACCCGTCATCACAAAAGCGTAGTCTTCCGTGGGCGGAAACTCTTGGTACATTAGTCCATCGTCTTTAATGCCTTCGTGCAGTTTCCAACGCCACCACGCCATTTGGCGACTATTGATTTCAAAGTTGTATAACTTCTTAATCTCTTTAGTCCATTCCTTTTCTTCAGGACTTAGCTTGCCATCCCAATAGACTTTGTAAATATCGGAATTAGGGTCGGCTTGGTAGAACTGGTTTCTCCACCATCCACAAAAGATAGCTCGTTGAGTCTTAGCCCTCTTAGCGGTTGTGTACATATCGTGGAACATATTGAACCCACGGGCGGTACTTTCAAACAAGTACATCCGCATGGGGTTGTTTTCCGCTAGGGATGCCAAGAGTGAGGCGAGTCCTTCTTCATCTCCCCAAGAACTGGTTTCAGTTCCGTGCAAATAGGTGATAGCTTTACCTCGACCGAGTGAACCTTTTGCTCGGAGTCCAGCCACTTGATAAAAGAGTCTGCTTCGGTTTTTGAGAGAAAGCTGATTTCGGTTGTGAGCGAGTAGTGGGATTCTAAATTCTTTTGGTAAGCCCTCCATGTACATGGCGAGAGTTGAGCGGAACATATCTCGGTTTTCTTCTGTATCTGTAGTAAGAGTTCCTTGCAGCCCCGGGTTGAGGAAGTGCCAATACAAGTCAAGCGCAAGCGAAATAGTGGTAATACCCAGCTGTCGCCCTTTAAGAATAACGAAGAAGTGGACATCGTCAGCTAACCCTTTCGCAATCTCGTCCATTACATAGGTCTGTGTTCCTAGTAATGTATCCATTTTTCGTAAGCCTTGCTCTTTGGTTTCTATTTTTAGCTCTGAGCAAAACTTGTAGAACTGTTTTAAGTTGAAGTCCATGGCTTCCTTTTCTCGTTGTCAAAGTCGTCCAAATTCCATTCAGCCACTTTAAGCCGTGCAGTCTTGTTTCTAGCCAAGCGTAGCATTTCCTCGTAGGTAACGGTGGAATATTTACGCTTCCATTCATCAACTAACATCCTTTTTTGCTTTGGAGTTTTTGCGGTGATGGCTCTTTGCATCTCGGTTTTGAACGCTAGGCGTATTCTGTACAGCTTCTTCTCTTCGTCCATTAATCAATTCGTCTAGGTAACTGAGTTCTTTTAAACATTCTTCCAAAAGAACTTTACTCTTTTCATTCAAAACCATGGCTTTATTTACAGACTCTAGTAGCTTGTAGGAGTATTCTGAAAGAGCCTCGAACTTCTGGGCTTTTTCTAACGCCTCTTGCATTTGGATGGTCACTAGGCTCATCTACTGCCCCTTTTTAAAACCGTTGTTTTAACAATCGCTACTTTAGGAATAAACATCACATGGTCAACACTGTCGCTAGTTGACCCGCTAGAGGCTATTCTGATGCAGTTATCGTTGTAACCAAGGAAAAAACCGGCTGTCCAGCAACGTGGACAATCATCATCATTAATAACATCTTTTGTATCAGTCCATCGACCAATACCGCCGGAATCAACCCAGTACACTAAAACAATATCCCAAGGCTTCATTTAATCCCATGCCTTTCTTCTATTGCCCTAGCAAATGCAATCATGTCCTCTTTTTCCATTTCTACATAGAGTTCATAAAGGTTTTTATTCCAAATCGTCATTTCTAGTATTTCATTATTACTTAATGGCTTTGTTTGTGGTGCAAGATAAAGTGGTTTCCAAACCATATATCCATCATCTTTTTCTTTAACTAAAGACAACTGGTCGTCACCACTACGAATCCAAGCAACAGGTTCACTTTGCTTTTCCAACTCCGCTATTCGGTCTGCTTGTTGGCGAAGCATGGTAGCGGCTGGTGTATCCCATTGACCATCGCTATCCCAATCTTCGATTGCATCTGC
>VFQT010003215.1_pt1 | contig 15240 bp, 15 predicted proteins | sample 3512381 | NCBI WGS metagenome assembly VFQT01 (sample SAMN10412376, study PRJNA504923) | tailings metagenome | isolation source: Relicate 2 Philex TSF3 active mining site | place: Philippines: Tuba, Benguet | collected 2017-08-29 | reverse complement strand
AGTAATGTTTTAAAAGTGCCAAACTTTCATCAGACATCATTTCAAAACCAGTGAGCTGAGCAGAAGCTCCCGCCTGAAAACGATTCAATAATTCCACGGCGGCTTCTGCGCTAGGAACCGCAACCAGTGCGGTCCACTGCGCTACTGGAACAGGGAAGAGTTTCATGACCGCGGCGGTGATAATGCCAAGACTGCCTTCAGCACCAATGAATAAATCTCGTAAGTCGTAACCTGTGTTGTCTTTACGCAAGCTACGTAAGCTATTCAAAATATCGCCATTAGGCATCACCACTTCAAGACCCAAACAAAGTTCACGAGTATTGCCATACCGAACCACTGATGTGCCACCTGCATTAGTTGATAAATTGCCACCAATGCAGCAACTGCCTTCGGCACCTAGGCTCAATGGGAAGTATCGATTGGCTGCTGTTGCGGCTTCTTGTAGCGCTTGCAAAATCACGCCTGCCTCTACCGTGATCGTTTGATTAGCTGCATCAAGTTCACGAATCTTATTCATGCGCTGTAAAGAAATCACAACTTGTCTGCCTGTTGGGTTGGGTGTTGCACCACCACACATACCCGTATTGCCACCTTGAGGCACCATGGCGATTTGATTAGCTGCGCACAACTTCACAATCGCTGACACTTCTTCGGTGCTAGCTGGTCGCAATGCTGCAATCGCCTGGCCGCGATAGCGTTTGCGCCAGTCGATCAAATAGGGCTCTAAGTCACTACTATTAGTAATGACGTACTCTTGACCAATGATGTTTATAAACTCGGCAATTAATTCTTGATCAGTCAGTGCCATGATGTTTGAGTGCTCCTAATATTTTTTTATTTCTTCTTCTGCCTTTTTAAGTTTGGCTACTTTCTTAAGCGGTTTCAAATATGCCAATAAAGAAAAATATGCAATCAAACTTAAAACGATTTCCAATCCAGCCATGTATGCCGATAAACCAGAATCATTCAGACGCACAACACCTTCAATGAAGTAGAGCATGACCAACATCGATGACCATTGCATCGTGTAATTCTTAGCTTGCCAAATACCTTTTAAAGCAAACAGCATTGGGATGACCTTGATCACTGCCCAAGATCCACCTGGTTTGATTGGGGCGAGTACGCTTTCCCATAAAACGCATAGAACTACTAAGCCAAACCAAGAAAACCAAGCGATCAGACGCCAGTGGTCTTTAGGTTGTAGGTCAGGGTGTTGGGTAATGGGCGTATTCATTTTGCTAACTTGATAGCGATTTCAGCCAAACGTTTGCCTTGCGCCAAGGCTAATTTTTTTTCATCAGCGGAGATTGGTGCTGAGCCATCTGCTTTGGCAAAGTGAGTCACGCCATAGGGTGTGCCACCAGTTTGTGTATTCATGAGTTCTGGTTGGCTATAAGGGAGACCCACCATCACCATGCCGTGATGCATCAATGGAATCATCATTGAGAGTAGGGTACTTTCTTGTCCGCCATGCATGCTGCCAGTGCTAGTAAACACGCAAGCTGGTTTACCAATCAAAGCGCCTGATAGCCATTGGGATGTGCTGCCGTCTAAGAAATATTTCACAGCGCTAGCCATATTGCCAAAACGAGTTGGCGAACCTAAGGCTAAGCCAGCACATTCTTGTAAATCTTTGTGCTCGACGTAAGGAGGACCTGATGCAGGAATATCTGACTCGGTGGCTTCGCAAACAGCAGAGACTTCAGGCACGGTGCGCAATCTTGCAGTAGCGCCGGGTACGCTTTCAATACCTTCAGCAATTAATTCAGCCAATTGGCGTGTCGCGCCATGTCTTGAGTAATAAAGAACTAAGAGGTTAATATTTGCAGAATTCATAGAATGTGTACTCCAATATATATCTTGCTTATGATAGAGCCGTGCCAGTAATTCGTCATAAAGACTCTCTTCTCGACTTTTTTAGCTACATGCGCCAGCGCGCAAAGCTTAGTCACATCAATGAAATGGCAGCGAGCTTGTCATTTACAACGATTTTGTCAATCGTACCCATGGTAACGGTTTCCTTTGCTTTATTGGCTGTGATGCCGCGCTTTTTGAAGTTGCGCCGTGCTTTTCAGGACTGGTTGTCTGACAACTTAATTCCTGGGGCGATTGGCGATCCAATTTTGATGTACCTGAACCAATTTGCCCTAAAGGCAAAAGGTTTAACAATTTTTGGTACTTTGGGCTTATTGATTGGCGTCTTCTTTACGCTCATCACGGTAGAAAATGCATTCAATCGCATCTGGGGTGTAACCCAGTCTCGCCCATTCTTTAGGCGTATTGGGATACATATGGTGGCAACCGTGATTGGTCCTTTACTATTGGGTGTCAGTATTTATCTAAGTTCAATGGTTCTGAGTGCCTCAAAGGGTTTGATTGGGCCTTTGAGTGACGGTTTTAATTTCATGGCGGCTGTATTCCCAATTCTTTTATCTGTCATGTCGTTTGCTGTGGTGTACAAGATCTTGCCTTACAAAAAAGTACTATGGTCAGATGCTTTGTGGGGAGCAGTTGGAGCAGCGGCGGTGTTTGAGTTAGCTAAAGCACTATTTACCTGGTTTGTAGCTAGTTTCCCTATATATAAGACTGTATATGGTGCTTTTGCCATTCTGCCGATGTTTTTGGTGTGGATTTATGTCACTTGGTGGGTCACCTTGGCTGGTGCTACGGTGGTGGCCAACATGCCAGTGGTAAGGGCTTGGGAGCCAACTCCTAAAAGGCCATAAAAATCTCAAAACAGGTGTAATCCCTGATATGCCCTGACTAGCTAGCAGCCTTTGCTGCTGATAGACTAGATAAACGTAAAAACAACTTAAAACAACACATTACAAAGGAGTTGGTCATGAAAGTTAGTGATATTTTGCGTTTTAAAGGAGCAACTCTTTACACAGTGTCTCCAGAAACATCGCTATCTGCCGCAGTCCACATCATGGCTGAAAAAGACATTGGTTCTTTGGTAGTGATGGAGTATTCAAAGTTGGTGGGGATTCTCACTTTCCGTGAAGTGATCGATACATTGGCTAAGAGCCATGGCACTTTGGGCACTGCTCACGTGGGCACTGTGATGGAGAAAGAGCCTTTGACTTGCACGCCAGAGACAGATTTAGATGATGTGCGTCGCATGATGCTAGATAAACATGTGCGTTATTTGCCTGTAATGGAATCTAACACTTTGATGGGCGTTATTTCTTTCTACGACGTTGCTAAAGCAGTGGTTGAAGCCCAAAGCTTTGAAAACACCATGCTTAAAGCCTATATTCGTGATTGGCCGGCAGCAGAAGAGCCAGCAGCAGCCAAATAATTTTGCTTAGATTTCAGGGGTTAAGCGTAAATTTAAACCTTCATCTCTGACAAATGTCATAATCTAGGCATGGCTGGAAGCACACTAGGACACTTATTTCGCATCACCACTTTTGGTGAATCTCATGGACCCGCAATTGGCGCTGTTGTAGACGGTTGCCCACCGGGCATGTCTTTGTCGGTTGAAGATATTCAAGGAGACTTGGACCGTCGTAAACCAGGCACTTCACGTCATGTGACGCAGCGTAAAGAAGAAGACAAAGTAGAAATTCTATCGGGCGTTTTTGAAGGTAAAACGACCGGTACTCCGATTGCGTTGGTGATTCGTAATACCGATCAACGCAGTCAAGACTACGGTGACATCTTAGATAGTTTTAGACCAGGACACGCCGATTACACCTACTGGCACAAGTACGGTATTCGCGACCCACGTGGTGGTGGTCGCTCCTCTGCAAGACTAACTGCGCCTGTAGTGGCTGCAGCCGCTGTTGCTAAAAAATGGTTAGCAGAACAATACGGCATGGAGTTTTATGGCTACATGACTCAGTTGGGTGAGCTGGAAATTCCATTTGAAGATGCCAATCAAATTGCACAAAATCCATTCTTTGCTGCTAATGCCAAAATCATTCCGCAGTTAGAAGCCTATATGGATGAGTTGCGCAAAGCAGGAGACTCTTGCGGTGCGCGCTTAACAGTAGTTGCTAAGAATGTGCCTGTTGGTTTGGGTGAGCCTATTTTTGATAAGTTAGATGCCGACATTGCGCACGCAATGATGGGTATTAATGCTGTCAAAGGCGTTGAGATTGGTGCAGGCTTTAAGAGCGTTGCGCAAAAGGGTAGTGAGCACGGTGACGAAATGTTTGCTGATGGTTTTGCGACCAATAATGCAGGCGGCGTCTTAGGTGGTATCAGTAGTGGTCAGGATGTGGTGGTATCGATTGCTATCAAGCCAACATCTTCAATCATGTCACCTAAACAATCGATTAATCGTGCGGGTGATGCTACGGTGGTGCAAACCAAGGGTCGTCATGATCCTTGCGTAGGTATTCGAGCAACACCAATTGCTGAAGCCATGTTGGCGTTGGTCATCATGGACCACGTACTACGTCATCGTGCGCAGTGTGGTGATGTGAGCGTTAGTACGCCTCGCATTCCAGCTCAAAGACCTTAAGCAGAAAGTTTTCATGACCGGTCTTGTACGGCTGGCTTTCGCGGCTTTTTTCTTTTTTTACTTTGCATACATCGGGCTCATGTCGCCCTATGCCAGCCTTTACTTTGCTAGCAGAAACTTTGGCGCTATTGAGATTGCGGCATTGATGTCAATGTTTCAGATCACGCGTATCTTGGGGCCTTTTGCATGGGGATGGTTAGCAGATATCCGCCGTGATCGCTTAGGCATCATGCGAGTGACCTCTGTGATGGCCTGCATCATCTTCTTGGCAATCTTTTATCTTGAGAGTTACCTGCCATTACTGATATGGATGTTCTTACTTAACACCGTCATCAGTAGCTTGATGCCCTTGGGTGAGGCAGCTACTGTTCATGCGCTTTACAAAAACAATGACTTTGATCGCCGTTATGGGCGCCTAAGACTTTGGGGTTCTATTGGCTTCATAGCCATGGTCTTAAGTGCCGGTGCTTGGTTTGAACGCTTTGGTATTGAAAGCTTTCCGTACTTTGGCATCACTGCGCTGTTAATCATGACAGTTTTAACCACCACCTTGCGTGAGCCTGCTATTGAGGCTACCCATCATGTGGAAGTTAAATTAGGGCATGTACTGAAAAACGCTCAAGTGCAATGGTTCTTATCAGCCAATTTTTGGATGATCTTTGGCCATGCATCTTTGTATGTTTTTTATTCTTTGTATTTGGATAAGCTAGGTTATTCAAAAGGTGAGATAGGCCTCTTTTGGATGCTAGGTGTTTTATCTGAAGTGATATTTTTTTATTTTCAAAGTTACTTTTATGCCAGATACACCACAAAGAACATTTTGTTAACAGCGTATCTCATCGCGACGATTCGTTTTGCTTTGATTGCTTACTTACCTGAGTTATTGGTGTTGGTTGTGGCGCAAGTCATGCATGCTGCGACCTTTGGCGCGCATCACAGTGCGAGTATCAAAATGTTGCAAACTTGGTTCAAAGGACCTTTGCAAGCCAGAGGACAAGCTCTTTACACCACGGTGTCATATGGCATTGGTGGGACAGTGGGCGGCTTAGTAGCAGGTTGGGTTTGGGAGTATTTGGCGCCAGCACATGTTTTCGGTTTGGCTGCCGTGAGTAGCTTTTTAGGCTACTGGTGCATGAGCAAAATTACTCATACAGATTCATAAAAGCAAACAATCAAATCAAGCAATTACTTGCCACTATATTTGCTAAAAGAAAAAACTTCCTGAATCGCTTTTTTATCAGTATCTATCTTCACTTCCACCGCTTCGACCAAGTTTGCGCCAGGAACAATTAAACGCAACACATTCCCTAGTGTTTGACCTGCTTGGTTCTTGATGGGTTGATCGACAACATATTGATGTGAGTCACCCTGAATCAATAAGACGGGCTTTTTAAATGAAGCTGATAGCTTTGATATGTTTTCAATAAAGTCTTTAAAGCCTGACTCTGCAGGAACTCTTGGGTCAAAAATATCTGATTGCATAGCAACCACGATAGCGGCATATTTTTTATTTTTTGCTACGTCAAAGCTATTCTTCAACCAAGCCATGTTCGCTTTGTTACGGGCTTGATATTCAGCAATTGCACCAGGTACTCGGTGGTCTAGGTTATTGTTAGACCCCACTTGATGAATCGTGACAAATAAAACATCTTGATCAACCCAGCGTACATTCTCAATATAGGAGTGGTACTTAGGCATCAACTTAGACTGGTTTTCAAGTCGAATAGTTTGTTGACCTAAGCTTTTACCTTCTTGAAAAAATACAGATCTAACTTTTTCAAGTCTTTCTAGTTGTTGGTATGAGCCATTGGATGCACGGTGGCAATCTGTCCACTCATTGTCTCCAGGGGTAAAAACTAGTGGCTTTTCAAAACCATCAAATAGCTTTCTAACCTCTAGAAATGTTTCATCGGAACAAACGCTAGCACCGTTTTTAATGTCCCCGACGTGGATAGTGAACTTTGATCTAGGGTGCTGGTTGATGCCTGTGATTAGTTGTCGAAAAGCTTCGTTACTGAAATAGGGTTGATCACCAATCGCGGTAAACGATAGTTCTTTTGCAAAGCTTGTGCCAAGCAATGAGCTAGCTAACAGTAAAGCAATAATTATTTTCTGGCGCATAGCTAACTGACTGCTTGGTTTAAACAATATGCAATGATTAAAGGTGAATGAGTGTTGGTGCAAAAATACCCAAGCCACTCAAAACCAAAGAAATAACACCAAGGCCGCCAGCCAAAACGCTGAGCAAGCTAACACCTGTGATGATGGTCGCTGATGCAAGCACGATTGCCACTTGCAAAATGCCTGAGGCAATTTCTAAGAAGTGATATTTGTGCATGTAAAGATCGCGTGTGGCTTCAGCTTGTTTGGCTTTGGCAGCTAACTCTTTGCGGCCTTCGCCTGTTTCTGGCTCTGAATCGTAGCGTTTTGCTGCTGCATCCCATTTTTCAAGTGCGGCGGCTGTTTTAGGATCTGATGCTTTGCCACTGAGTTGAGTGGTTTCAATAGTTAATTTGGTGGCAGTCGAGCGAATGGTCTTTGCTTGGAAGAAAGACCATAAATTAGAAGCTTCAATTTGTTTGGTCAAAACTTCTGTTTGGTAAGCCTTGCTCATTGTTTCGCTAACAGCCAATAACAATGCCAAGATTGAAATAAGTAGCGCAATCTTTTTATTGCTTGGATCTACGTGACCATGACCTGACATATTTACCTCTATTTAAAAAATAACAATTAATCAAACAAGACTAAAAATAAACTATCAAAGTTACATTCCTGAGTAATTAGGACCGCCGGTACCTTCAGGATTGAGCCAAACAATATTTTGAGTGGGGTCTTTGATATCGCAGGTTTTGCAATGAACACAGTTCTGCGCATTAATTTGTAATTGTTTGCCTGCATCGCTATCCACAAACTCGTAAACACCCGCTGGGCAATAGCGTTGCTCTGGACCATCAAAGACAGCTAAATTCGTGACTACTGGCACCACAGGATTATTGAGGGTGAGGTGAGCAGGTTGATTCTCTTCGTGATTCGTATTGGAAATAAACACAGATGACAATCTGTCAAAAGTAATTTTTCCATCTGGTTTTGGATATTCAATTTTTTGACATTGAGCAGCTGGTTTTAAGTACTCATGATCAGCAAATTTAGTGTGCACAGTCCATGGCACATTGCCACCGAATAACTTTTGTTCAATGCCTACCATCAATGTGCCCAAGTACAAGCCTTTACCCATCCATGGCTTGAAGTTGCGAGCCTTGTTAAGTTCGGTATGTAGCCAGCTTTTTTGGAATGCTGCTGGGTATGCACTTAGTTCATCCCCTGAACGATTTGCTGTCACTGCATCAAATGCTGCTTCAGCGGCAAGCATGCCAGTCTTGATGGCAGCGTGACTGCCTTTGATACGAGATGCATTTAAGAAGCCTGCATCGCAACCAATCAATGCGCCACCAGGGAACACAGTTTTTGGTAGGCTATTTAAACCACCTGCAGTAATCACACGCGCGCCATAGCCAATTCGTTTACCGCCTTCAAAGAAGCGACGAATGTTCGGATGTGTTTTATAGCGTTGGAATTCTTCAAAAGGACTAAGGTATGGGTTGCTATAAGACAAGCCCACCACAAAGCCTACCGCCACTTGATTATTTTCTAAGTGATATAAAAATGAACCGCCATAAGTATCAGAACTTAATGGCCAACCTGCTGTGTGGATCACCAAGCCTTCTTGATGAAGTGCAGGATCGATTTCCCAGAGTTCTTTGATGCCAAGACCGTAACTTTGTGGATCTTTGCCAGCATCTAATGAATAGTTATTAATGAGTTGTTTGCCCAAGTGGCCGCGAGCACCTTCAGCGAAGAGGGTGTACTTGGCGCGCAGCTCCATACCTAATTGGAAGTTTTCAGTGGGTTCGCCTTCTTTGCTAACACCTAAGTTGCCGGTGGCTACACCTACCACTTCACCTGACTCACCATACAAAATTTCGGCTGCTGGGAAACCTGCAAAAATTTCTACACCTAAATTTTCTGCCTCGGTTCCTAACCAACGTGTGAAGTTAGATAAGCTAACAATATAGTTGCCGTGATTCTGAAAACAGCCAGGCAGCATCCAATTAGGAGTTGTGAACGATTTGCTTTCAGTTAAGAACATGAAACGGTCTTCGCTCACAGGAGTATTAAGTGGCGCACCTTTTTCTTTCCAGTCAGTAATTAATTCATTGATACCAATTGGATCCATCACGGCGCCAGATAGGATATGCGCGCCGACTTCAGAACCTTTTTCAAGAACGCACACAGAAATCTCTTGGCCTTTTTCAGCGCTGAGTTGTTTTAAGCGAATAGCCGCAGATAAACCAGCTGGACCTCCGCCCACAACCACTACGTCGTAGTCCATAGACTCGCGTGGACCAAACTGCTCAAGAATTTCTGGGCTGGTATTCATTTGTACTCCATCTGGTAAGGCTTTGATTTTAGTTTCAATCTATTTGAAATCATAAAAAAGTTACTATAAGGGGTGTTTGCAATCAATTAGTTGATTTATTTTCATATAGTTAGCCAATTTCTTGAGCTTTCTTGTCATATAAAGTCAACGAGTCGTCAATAGAATGGTATATAACTGAGGGTTTGGCATACTGTTTGCTTGCTTAAATAGTGGGTCAGAGCCCTTTCAAAGGGCTATTTTTGTATAAATTGGGAGTTTTGAATGAATAAGGTTTACGGTTCTGCAAAGGAAGCATTGGCTGACATCGTTAAAGATGGCCAAACTTTTGCAGTGGGTGGTTTTGGTTTGTGCGGTATTCCAGAAGCTTTAATCGCAGCATTGCGTGACTCAGGCGTTACTAACTTAACTGCCATTTCTAATAATGCTGGTGTCGATGGCTTTGGTTTGGGTCAATTATTGGAAACTCGCCAAATTAAAAAAATGATTTCTTCATATGTTGGTGAGAATAAAGAATTCGAGCGCCAATATTTAGCTGGTGAACTCGAGTTGGAGTTCACGCCTCAAGGTACTTTGGCTGAAAAATTACGTGCAGGTGGTTGCGGTATTCCAGCTTTCTTTACAAAAACAGGCGTAGGTACGATTGTTGCTGAAGGTAAAGAGATCCGTGAGTTTGACGGTGAAAAGTATGTGATGGAGCGCTCTTTGGTAGCGGACGTTGCTTTGGTTAAGGCATGGAAGGCTGATAAGGCTGGTAACTTGGTTTATCGCCACACAGCGCGTAACTTCAATCCAATGTGCGCCATGGCTGGCAAGATCACTGTGGTTGAAGTGGAAGAAATTGTTGAGAACGGCACATTTGAGCCTGCTGATGTTCATACGCCAAGTATTTATGTGCATCGCATCGTATTGAACAAGAACCCAGAGAAGCGCATTGAACAGCGCACTGTTAGCAAGGCTTAAGGAGCAAGAATCATGGCATGGAATCGTGATGAGATGGCTGCACGCGCAGCAAAAGAATTAAGAGATGGTTTTTATGTGAACCTTGGTATTGGTTTGCCAACATTGGTGGCTAACCATGTGCCAGCTGATATTGAAGTTTGGCTTCAATCAGAAAACGGTTTGCTAGGCATTGGCCCATTCCCAACGGAAGACAAAGTTGATGCAGATTTAATTAACGCCGGTAAGCAAACTATTACCACCTTACCTGGCTCAGCTATTTTTTCATCAGCTGACTCATTTGGCATGATCCGCGGTGGCAAGATCAATATTGCTATTTTGGGTGCTATGCAAGTGAGTGAAAAAGGCGATCTTGCTAACTGGATGATTCCTGGCAAGATGGTCAAAGGCATGGGTGGCGCGATGGACTTGGTCGCTGGCGTGAAACACGTGGTGGTATTGATGGAGCATGTGGCCAAGAAAAAAGATGGCACAGAAGACATCAAAATTTTGCCTAACTGCACATTGCCATTAACAGGTGTGGGTGTGGTGAACCGCATCATCACTGATTTGGCGGTGATTGATGTGACGCCGCAAGGTATGAAGCTCATTGAGCTAGCACCTGGTGTGACTAAAGAAGAAGTTGTTTCTAAAACTGGTTGTAAGTTAGATACAAGCGCAGTTTAATTAAGCAATGAACTCTGCTCATCACGCCTCTCACTTGCATGCGCATAAGAGGGGTGATGCGCAGCATCTGCATTACCGTGAGACTCATCAAAAAGGCATTTTGCTAACTGCCTTAGTACTCACATTCACATTTGCAGGTATTGAAGCTTTTGCAGGTTTTTGGGCCAATTCTTTGGCTCTAATTTCTGACGCTGGTCATATGTTGACCGATGCTGCCTCGCTAGGTTTGGCATTGTTAGCTCAAATCATTGCAAGGCGACCACCATCTGTTAAGAATTCCTTTGGTTTTGGTCGAGCTGAATCTTTAGCTGCCTTCATCAATGGTTTGGCAATGTTGGCCTTGGTGATTTGGATTGGTGCAGAGGCGCTGACACGATTTAATGCGCCTCATGAGGTGCAGGGCCAAACGGTCACGATTGTTGCGATCATTGGTTTGTGCATCAACTTAGTGGTGGCTTGGGTTTTATCCAAAGATAAGAAAAGTGTTAATACCAAAGCTGCCCTAGTGCATGTGATGGGCGACTTATTAGGTTCAGTTGCTGCTCTGATTGCAGGTGTGGTGATTCAGTACACCGGTTGGATGCAAATTGACCCCATCTTGTCATTGTTTGTTTGCTTCTTAGTTTTGCGTTCCACCATCGAAGTCTTGAGAGAGTCTTATCATTTCTTGATGGAGGGTGTGCCGCACCATATTGACTATGTCCAGGTTGGACATGATTTAAGAGCAGTAGATGGTGTTTTAGCAGTTCATGATTTACACGTTTGGGAAATGTCACCAGGTCATCCTGCTTTAATTGGACATGTAGAAATCAGAGATCTACAAGATTGGCCAATTACATTAGAAAAAATTAATAAGATGTTGCGAGAGAAGCATGAGATTGATCATGTGACCTTGCAACCAGAAATGCCTAGTTAAAAAATTGTCATTAATCCTTTTTGGAGTGAGTGGATATGAGTATGTTGAAAGGTAAAACTGCAGTAGTAACAGGTTCAACAAGTGGTATTGGCTTGGGTATCGCAAAAGCATTGGCAGAGCAGGGCGCCAACATCGTGATGAATGGCTTTGGCGAAAAAGATGCTGCTATTGCAGAAGTTAAGGCATTTGGTGTTGAGGTGGAGTATCACGGTGCTGATATGAGTAAGCCTGCCGAAATCGAAGACATGATGAGAACTGCTGAAAAGCGTTTTGGTGGTGTGGATATTTTGGTGAATAACGCTGGTATTCAGCACGTAGCGAATGTGGAAGATTTTCCGGTGGATCGTTGGGATGCCATCATTGCGATTAACTTGTCTTCAGCATTCCATACTTCACGTATGGCATTGCCAGGTATGAAACAACGTAATTGGGGTCGCATTATTAATTTGGCCTCTGTGCATGGCTTAGTTGGTTCTGCGCAAAAATCTGCTTATGTGGCAGCCAAGCATGGCATCGTTGGTTTAACCAAAGTGACTGCTTTGGAAACGGCACAAACAGGTGTGACATGTAATGCGATTTGTCCTGGTTGGGTATTAACTCCATTGGTACAAAAGCAAGTAGATGCCCGTGCAGAAAAAGATCAGGTAAGCAACGATGAAGCCAAGAAACGCCTCTTGTCTGAAAAGCAACCATCAGGTGAGTTTGTAACTCCTGAACAGTTAGCAGCTCTTGCGGTGTTCTTCTGTAGTCCTGCTGCAACACAGATTCGTGGTGTTGCTTGGAACATGGATGGCGGTTGGGTGGCTCAGTAATGCTTAAGCGTTTACTAAAACGCATTTTTGGCATTAAAGCTGAAGCATCGGAAGATGTTTCAGTGAATGCGCCTGAGGCATTCAATACAGTTCCTCATGCGCAAAGTATTCAGGTGGTTGAGCTTGAGCAAAAGCTCGATTACCCAATCCCAGTAGAAGACATTCAGGATGTTGAAGATCCTGAATGTCGTACTCACTACGTGCAATGTGCCAGTACTTCTGGCTTGCACAACATGGCTTATCACGAGTGGGGCGACCCCAATAATCAAAACGTTTTAATTTGCGTGCATGGCTTAACTCGCAGAGGTAGCGACTTTAATGTTTTAGCTAAAGCAATGAGTGATCGTTATCGAGTGATTTGCCCAGACGTGGTGGGGCGCGGTGATTCTGATTGGTTACCTAATCCAATGCTCTATGGCATTCCTCAGTATGTTGCTGACATGGTCACGCTGATAGCTAGACTGGGTGTGGAAAAGGTTGATTGGTTTGGCACGTCTATGGGTGGTTTGATTGGTATCTTTTTGGCCAGTCAAGAGCATTCGCCAATTCGTCGCATGATTCTGAATGATGTGGGGCCTAAGATTGAGTCTGCAGCTTTAAAACGTTTAGGTGATTACGTGGGTAAGCCACTGCGTTTTGAAAGTAAAAAAGATGGCCTTTTATATCTCAACCGTATTTGCGCACCTTTTGGTAATTTCAATGCGCAACAGTGGAAGGACTATAACGGCCCACATCTCATCAAAGATGGTGGCGAATGGATCTTGCATTACGACCCTAATATTTCTAAGCCATTTGCAGCAGTTACGGTGGCAACCGCTGTGATGGGTGAGATGATGACTTGGAAAGCCTATGAAGCAATACAGGCTGATATGTTGGTGGTGCGCGGTGGTGATTCTGATTTGTTATCAGCAAAAACAGTGGCTGATATGTGCCACAGAAACCCTAGAGCTAGAAGTATCGAGATTCCTGGTGTAGGCCATGCCCCTGCATTTATTACGCCAGAACAGGTATCCTTAGCACGTGAGTTCTATAGTTAATACCGATTTATTGTTTGGCGAAGATTCTCATGCCCATGCCTTGGGCGTGAGAGAGATTCTTTTGTCATTAAAGTTAGATGAACCAAGTTGTGTGGCAGCCGAATACTTGGATTCCACTCTCAATAAAGAAGCTTTAGAAAAACAATTGGGCCAACAGGTGGCTGGTCTCATCATTGGTTACCGTGGACTCAAAGCAGCGCAAGTCAAGATTGCAAGACAGCCGGCTAATCAATTAGGGCAAAGTGCCCAAGCCCAAGTAGAAGTATTAAGAAAAATGCTATTGGCATTCGCGCATGACTTGCGAGTGGTGCTTTTGCATCTTGCATCTGTTTTGCAAACGCTTAGATGGGTGACCTCGCAACGCATTGAGACCAAGTCATCATGGGCACAGGACATCTTGGATGTGGATGCGGCTTTGGCGAACCGATTGGGTATCTGGCAACTCAAATGGGAAATGGAAGATTTGGCGTTTCGTTGTTTGGCGCCAGACACTTATAAACAGATTGCTCAACTATTGGATTCCAAGCGCATTGAACGCGAAGAGTTCATTGCGCAAGTCATGCAACGTCTGAACACTGAGTTGCAAGGTGCAGGTATCAAGGCCGATGTACAGGGGCGTCCTAAGCATATCTACAGCATTTGGAAAAAAATGCAGGGCAAGGCAATTGACTTTGCACAACTCTATGACGTGAGGGCTTTCCGCATTTTGGTGGAGGATGTAAAAGATTGTTATGCAGCTTTAGGCATTGTTCATCATGTCTGGCAACCTATACCTAAAGAGTTTGATGATTACATTGCAAGGCCTAAGCCCAATGGTTATCAATCTTTGCACACGGTGGTGATGGATTCGGAAGGTATTTCATTTGAGGTGCAAGTTAGAACCCAAGAAATGCACAAGCAGGCTGAGTATGGTGTGGCTGCACACTGGCGCTACAAAGAGGCGGGTAAGCAAGGTTACTCAGGAACGGTGAGTGCCAAAGAAGAGTATGACCGCAGGATTGCTTGGGCAAGACAGTTGATTGCCTGGAAAGAAGATGCATGGGATCAACTCAAGGGCCAAGAGTTAGATGATCAAATTTATGTATTGACGCCACTCGGTCAAGTAATACCTTTGCAACAAGGAGCAACGCCGATCGATTTTGCGTATTCAGTACATACTGATTTGGGTCATCGCTGTCGTGGTGCCAGAGTCGATGGTGCGATGGTGCCATTGGATACTCGTTTGAAAAACGGTCAAACGGTTGAAATCATTGCCGTTAAACAAGGTGGCCCATCTCTAGATTGGTTAAACGTTGAGCGTGGTTATTTGGCTACTCACAGAGCTAGGTCCAAGGTGCGTGCTTGGTTTGCAGCTTTGCAAGCTGAGCAAGAGGGCGATAAAGAAGAGCAGCCTATTGCAGAACCAGTTAAGCCAGAGTTGCCAGACATCATTTTGCGTAAGAGCAAAGCTAAAGCACATCAAGGCGATGTTTTGGTGGTGGGTGTTGATTCATTACTCACGCAGTTATCGCGTTGTTGCAGACCTGTGCCACCAGATGCGATCAGTGGTTTTGTCACCAGAGGTCGTGGGGTATCCATTCATCGTCAAGATTGCAGTACCTTTAAGCAATTATTAGCAAGAGCTCCTGAGAGGGTGGTGCTGACTGAGTGGGGTGATCGCTCCAGCAGTAAATCTTTGTTCCCAGTGGATATCGCACTCATGGCGGTCGATCGCCAAGGCTTGTTGCGTGACATTTCTGAAGTTTTTTCGCGCTTAAAGATCAATGTCACTGGCGTTAAAACACAATCACGCAAAGGAGTGGCAAGCATGCAATTCACGATTGAGATTGCCTCAACCGATGGTTTGCAGCAGGCTTTAACAGCCTTATTAGAGGTTAAAGGGGTTACTGAGGCAAGAAGGAAGTAGTCACAAGTGATAAACTTATGGACTCAATAGGCTCGTA
>VFQT010003214.1_pt1 | contig 15241 bp, 12 predicted proteins | sample 3512381 | NCBI WGS metagenome assembly VFQT01 (sample SAMN10412376, study PRJNA504923) | tailings metagenome | isolation source: Relicate 2 Philex TSF3 active mining site | place: Philippines: Tuba, Benguet | collected 2017-08-29 | reverse complement strand
CCACGCCCGGCTCGCCGATCAGGACCGGGTTGTTCTTGGTGCGGCGGGAGAGGATGCGGATGACGCGGCGGATCTCCTCGTCGCGCCCGATGACGGGGTCGACCTTGCCGGCGCGGGCGCGCGCGGTGAGGTCCACGCCGTACTTGGCGAGCGCCTCGTAGGAGCCCTCGGGCGTGCCGCTCGTCACGCGCTGGGCGCCGCGCAGGCCCTTGAGCGCCTCGAGGATGGAGGGGCGGCCGAGGCCGGCGGCGGCGAAGGCCTCCTGCAGGGAGGGCGCCTCCGCGAGGGCGAGCAGGAGGTGCTCGACGGAGACATAGTCGTCCTTCATCGCGTCCGCCTCGTCCTTGCCCTTGAGCAGGCACTGGTGGGATTCCTGGGAGAAGGCCGGCGTGCCCCGGGCGCGCACCTTGGGGGCGCGGGCGAGCGGGCGCTCCAGGCCGCCGCGCAGGACGTCGGCGCTCTTGCCGGCCTTGCGCAGGAGGGCGGGGACGATGCCGCCCTGCTGCCCGAGGAGGGCGAGGGCGAGGTGGGCGGGCTCGACCGCGCCGTGGCTGCGCCGGGCGGCGTCGGCCTGGGCCGCGACGATGGCCTCGGCGGACTTGTCGGTCAGGTTTCCGAAGGGATGGCTCATGATGCCTATCCTACGCATCAGGCCTGCCAAGGCGAGCGGGGGCAAAAGCCGATGAAAGTCCGCGCCAATCGCCTCCCCTCGCGCCAATCCGCCCCCCGGGTGCGCCGTCCTGTCGCGCCTCAACCGAGGGTTGCCCCGACCCGGCCGCCATCCTACCAAGGGACCATGACGGTCACCCGCGACCTCCAGGCCCTCGAGCGCCTGATCGACGACCCCTCCCCGGTGGTCCGCGGCGCCGTGCTCGAGCGCATCCGCTCGTCGGGTTCCGCCGGCATGCGCTGGCTGAGGGGCCTCGCGACCCATCCGGAACTCGGCGGCGCCGCCCGCGACCTTCTCCGACGCCTGGGCACGCCCGAGGCGGCGGCCCTCGGCTTCCTCGCGGCGGTGCGCGACGAGTCGTCCTCGCTCGAGGAAGGCTTCCTGGCGCTGGAGCGCATCGTCCGACCCGAGCTGCCCGACGACGCCTACGAGGCGGAGCTCGCGCGACTCTCCGCGCGCGTGCGCGACCTGTCCGCGAGCCCCGCGGGCATCCGCGAGCGGCTCAAGGTCCTCAGCCGCGTCTTCGTGCGCGACGGGGGCTACCAGGGCGAGGCGGACACCTCGGACCAGCCCGACGCCTCCCTGCTCTCCAAGGTCATCGCGTCGCGGCGCGGCAACCCGCTGTCGCTCTGCGCCCTCTACCTGATGGTGGCCCGGCGCGCGGGCATCGACCTCGACCCGGTGAGCGTGCCCGGGCGCTTCATGGTCGGCTGGTTCGGCAAGGACGGCCCGATCTACGTCGATGTCTTCGCCGGCTGCGAGTTCCGCACCCGCGACGAGATCGCCCTCGCGCTGCGCGAGAACGACCTGCCGGACTCCGGCAGCGCGCTCGCCCCGGCGGACCGCCGCGAGACCCTCGCGCGCGCCTGCCGCAACCTGACCGCCCAGTACGGCGAGCGCGGCGACGCCGCTCGCGCCGCCGTCTTCGGCGGCCTGGCCCGCGCCCTCTCGGCGCCCGACCCGCATGGCCCCGCCTGACACGCTGGTGCTCGCGGACCTCGCCAAGGGCAAGTTCCTGGCGGGGGACTTCGCCGTGCTCGGCGACCCCATCGCCCACTCGCTGAGCCCGGTCATGCACCAGGCCTCGCTGGCCCTGCTCGGACCGCACCACCCGGCGCTGCGCGGCCGACGTTACCATCGCCTGCACATCCGGGCCGAGGAGCTCGCCGAGGCGCTCGCGCAGCTGCGGCTCCTCGGGGCCGGCGGGCTCAACCTGACGGTGCCGCACAAGGTCGAGGGGCTGAGGCTCGCGCAGGAGAAGGACCCCACGGCGCTGGATTGCGGGGCGGCGAACACGCTCGTGCCCGTGCCGCGCGGCTGGCGGGCCCTGAACACGGACGGCGTCGGCTTCGCCGAGGCGCTGGCGGAGAAGTCGGGCGCCGGGCCGGAGGGGCGCGCCATCGTCCTGCTCGGCGCCGGGGGCGCCGCCCGCGCGGTCGCCACCGCCTGCCTGAGGCTGGGCGCCGCGTCGCTCCTCCTGCTCAACCGGAGCACGGACAAGGCCGAGGCGCTCGCGAGCGAGCTCGGCGACCCGCGCGTGTCGGTCGGCGGCCTCGACCGGGCGCGCCTCCCAGCGGGGGCGGCCGTCGCCAACTGCACGATCCTCGGCCTGAAGGCCGAGGATCCCTCCCCGCTGCCCGACGGCGCGCTCGAGGGCGTCGGCTTCGTCTACGACACGACCTACGGCGCGCATCGGTCCGCGCTCCTGCGGGAGGCGGAGGCGCTCGGCGTGCCGGGTTGCGACGGTCGCTCGATGCTGCGTTGGCAGGGCGCCCTGGCCTTCCGCGCGTGGACCGGCGTCCTTCCGCCGCTGCAGGCCATGGCGCGGGCGCTGGGGGAGTGAGGGTGGGGAGAGGCGCGGAAGCGCGGCTTCGCAGGTGCACGGAAGCACGGAATCCCGGAAGCACAGATGGGGGCGGAACGGCGGAGCGGCTGAGCAGCTGAACTGCTGGCGTGAACTCGCTACCGCTCGTTGCCGGACGGTTTTGCGGCTTCGCGGCTTCACAGAGGCACGGAAGCACGGGATAGAGGCTTGATGGCTTGATGGAATGGTTAGGAAGAGGCGCTCCGCACGGCGCCTCCCTTTTAATTTTTAATTCTTAATTTTTAATTTCCTACCCCCTTTCCACTTTTTACCCGCCACCTTTTACATCCCACCCTCGCCTCCCCTTTCGTTCTTCGTTTTTCGTTCTTCCTTTTTCATCCCCCTGCAGCCCCTTCTACTTTTTACCCGCCACCTTTTACATTCCCACCCCCTCCCCCGCCCCTCCCCACTTAGCCTCTTCCATTAAGCCATTAAGCCATTAAGCTATCCATCCGTCCTCCATGCCTTCCCTGTCCGACCTCGAATCCCTCCGGGCCGCCCAACCGGCCCTCTGGGCGATCGCGGCGGGGCTGGTCGGACTCTGCGTCGGCTCCTTCCTCAACGTCTGCGCCCATCGCCTGCCGCGGGGTGAGTCCGTCGTGACCCCCGGCTCCCGCTGCGCCTGCGGCCAGCCGATCCCGGGCTGGCTCAACGTGCCCCTGCTCGGCTGGCTGATGCTCGGGGGCAAGGCCCGCTGCTGCGGCGCGAGGATCTCGGTTCGCTACCCGCTGCTGGAATTGGCCGGCGGGCTCGCGCTCGCGGCCGCCTGGTGCTGGCTCCCGGCGGACCGGGCCCTCGCGGCGAGCGCGCTCCTGCCCCTCCTGCTCCTGCTGGCGGCGTGCGACCTCGACAGCATGACCGTGCCGGACGCGCCCAACTTCCTCCTCGTGCTCTCAGGGTTGGCCTTCTCCGCCGCCTTGCCTTCCCTTCACGGGATCGAGCCCCACCGGATCCCCTTGGCCGACCATCTTGCCGGTCTCGGCGAGGGACTCCTCGGCCTCGCCGTCGGCACGGCTGTCACTTGGTGGGTTCGCACCATCGGCAGCGTCTGGAAGGGCCAGGAAGCGATGGGGGAGGCTGACATCCTGCTCGTGGCGGGGGTAGGTGCCTTCGGGGGGTGGCAGGGGGCGCTCTTCTGCTTCTTCGCCGGGTCGGTCATCGGGCTCTTGCTGGTGCTTCCCCGGCTGCTCCTGGCGCGTATCCGAGGGACGCAACCCCCTGAGGTTGTGCCGTTTGTGCCCGCATTGGCCTTGGCCGGGGCCATCTGGTTCTTCCGGGGCCCCGCCTTGGTCGACCTCTGGCTGGGCAGGGCGTGAATCCGGACTTGTCACGGCGGGGAGCAGGGGGAAGATAAGACCCTCCCCCGATGAAGACCCCCGTCACCGCCCTTCTTCTGGCCGCCTCCCTCGTGGGTTGCGCCACCTACGACACGGACAACCACGGCAAGGCCGTCGCCATGGAGCCCTCCTTCAACTTCCTCGGCATCGTCAAGGTCGAGAGCGCTTCCTACGCCTCGAACAACAAGGCCACGGTCCAGGTCAGCACCGACGAGCTTTACACCCGCCGCACCACCTCCGGCGACCGAGTGACCCTGCTCTGGGGCGCGATCACCCTGACCGACTACTGAGCCGGAGGCTGTCGCCCCTCGAGACCCCCGCCCTTGGCGGGGGTTTTTGTTGGCTGGGCTCGCCGCCGGACTTAGCAAGGAGTCGTTTGACGAGCGACGACGCCAACCTCGCCCACCTCCTGCGCCGCCACGCCCAGGAACGCCCCGGGGCCGTCGCGGTCAAGACGCCGCTCTCCATCGGCCCTTCGGGCGAGGTCGCCCACGCCTCCCTGACCTTCGGCGAGCTGGATCGGCGCACCGACGCCGTCGCCCGGCTCCTCCGCGCCTCGGGCATCGGCAAGGGGACGCGGGTGCTGCTCGCGCTGAGGCCGGGTGAGCAGCTCCTGGTCGGATTCCATGGCCTGCTCAAGGTGGGCGCGATTCCGGTCGCCATCGATCCGGGCATGGGCTGGCGCGCGGCGCTCACGGGCATCGCCCGCACCCGACCCGAGGCGCTGCTCGGCATCCGGAAGGCCTGCTGGCTCAGCCGGCTCCCGCTGGACGCCTTCCGGAGCCTGCGGCTGCGACTGGACATCGAGTCGTCGGACTGGGCGCGGATGGTCGCGGCGGCCGAGTCGCCGAAGCCCGGGCAGATCGAGCCGATGGAATCGGATTCGCCCGCGGCCATCGCCTTCACCTCGGGCTCGACCGGCTCGCCGAAGGGCGTGCGGCTGACCCATGGCATGCTGCGCGCGCAGGTCGAGCTGGTGCGGCGGCTCTACGGCATGGGACCGGGCGACCTCGATTTCCCGCTGCTGCCGGCCTTCTCCGTCCTCAACCCCGCGCTCGGCCAGGGCACGGTGACGCCGCTCCTGGACCCGGCCAAGCCGGCGGCGGCCGATCCCGCCGCGCTGCTCCGCGCCATGGCGCGCGAGGCGGTGACGAGCGCCTTCGGCTCGCCGACGCTCTGGGACCTCGTGGTCCGGGCGGCCGAGCGCCGCGGGACCCGCCTGCCCTCCTTGCGCCTCATCCTCACCGCCGGGGCGCCCGTGCCCCCGGGGCTTCTCGCCCGCCTGCGCGAGCTCGCGCCCAACGCCGCCATCCACACGCCCTACGGCGCCACCGAGTGCCTGCCGGTGGCCACCATCGAGGCGGGCGAGATCCTCCGGGAGACGGGCGATGCCGCCCGGGCCGGCAAGGGCACCTGCGTCGGCAAGCCCGCGCCGGGCGTCGAGGTGCGCATCCTGCGTCCCGTCGACGGCGCCCTTGCCACGCTCGAGGCCGCCGTCCCTTGCGCGGTCGGCGAGGTGGGGGAGATCGCGGTCACGGGCCCGACCGTCACGCGGGAATACGACGGAATGCCCGAGGCGACGCGGCTGGCGAAGCTGCGCGACGCGCAGGGCCGGACCTGGCACCGGATGGGCGACCTCGGCGCGATGGACGCCCAGGGACGCCTCTGGTTCCATGGTCGCAAGGCGGAGCTCGTGCGGGACCCGGCGGGCGACCTCACGACCGAGTCCGTCGAGCCCGCCTTCGCCGACCACCCGAAGGTGCGGCGCTGCGCCCTCGTGGGCATCGGCGCGCCCGGCCGCCAGTCGCCGACCCTCGTGGTCGAGGCGAGGGAATACCCCGACCGCGACATCGAGGCCGCGAACCTCGCGGCGGAACTGCGGGCGCACGCGGGCATGAACCCGCTCTCGATGCGGGTCCGGGCGGTCGTCTTCCAGCGCGCGCTGCCGGTCGACCGCCGCCATAACGCCAAGGTCCACCGCCTCGTGCTCGCCCGGCGCTGGTCGGCGAAGGGCGCGCTGCGGGACGGCGCGCGCGACGGCAAGGGGGCCTGGGGCTGACATGGCCGCGGACCTCGTGCTCATCACCGGCGGCGGCGGCTTCCTCGGCCGGGCCATCGCGGCGCGCTGCCTCGCCCGCGGCTGGCGGGTGCGCGCGACCGGCCGGACGCCGCAGCCCGACCTCGCCGCGCGCGGCGTCGAGTTCGTCGCGGGGGACATCGCCGACGCCGCGCACGCGCGCGCCTGCGCCCGCGGCTGCGCCGCCGTCTTCCACGTCGCCGCCAAGGCGGGGGTCTGGGGGCGGGCGGCGGACTACGGGCGCGCCAACGTCGGCGGCACCCGCGCCGTCGTCGAGGCCTGCCGGGCGGAGGGCGTGCCCGACCTCGTGCACACCAGCACCCCGAGCGTCGTCTTCAATGGCGGGCCCTTCCGCGGGGAGGACGAGTCCCTGCCCTACGGTTCGGGATGGCTCTGCCATTACGCGCGCACCAAGGCCGAGGCGGAGCGCCTGGCGCTGGCCGCGAGCGGCCGGTCCCTGCGCGTCACGGCGCTGCGCCCGCACCTCATCTGGGGCCCGGGCGACCCGCACATCTTCCCGCGCGTGCTCGCGCGCGCCCGAGCGGGTCGGCTGCGGATTGTCGGCGACGGCGCCAACCGGGTCGACGTCACCCATGTCGCCACCGCGGCCGACGCCCACCTCGGGGCGCTCGACGCGCTGCGCGCCGGGCGCGCCGCGGGCAGGCCCTACTTCCTGTCGCAGGGCGAGCCGGTGCGTCTGTGGGACTTCATCAACCGGCTGCTGCGCGGGGCCGGAGCGCCCGAGGCGCGCCGCCGCGTGCCCCTCGGCGTCGCCTACGCGGCCGGCGCGGCGCTCGAGGGCGCCTGGGGCCTGCTGCGGCTGGGGGGCGAGCCGCCCATGACGCGCTTCGTGGCGACCGAGCTGGCCAAGGACCATTGGTTCGACGTCTCGGCCGCGCGGCGCGACCTCGGGCTGAGGCCCGCGGTCGACACCTGGGAGGAGCTGGACCGGCTGGCGGCCTCGCTCCGCGACTGAGCGGGCTCAGACCGTCGCGAGGATCCGCGACTTCACCTCGGCCACCGGCAGGGCGCCGAGCACGTCGGGGGCGACGCGGTTCGGGATGACGGCGGGCAGGCGCGCGAGGCGCTCGGAGAGGATGAGGCTGCGGTTGGCCGCGACATCGTCCACCCGGTCGATGGGCGTGAACCGCGGCGCGGCGACGAGGACGCGGGCATCCTGGCGCACGAGCTCGATGATGCCGCGGACGGAGTCGGCGAAGCGGTCGAGCTCGGCCTTGGTGTAGGACTCGGTGGGCTCGATCATCAGGCCGAAGGTCTCGGGGAAGGCGACCGTCGGGGCGTGGTAGCCGAAGTCGAGGAAGAGCTTGCCGATGCGGCCGATGGCGGCCGAGCGCGGGACGCCCGCGGCCTCGATGGCCCTGAAGTCGGCGTCCTCGAGCGTGAGGATGAACTCGTGCATGCGGGGCACGGCGGCCGCGCCGGCGGGGAGAGAGGGGTAGGTGCGACGGAGGTCCTCGAAGAGGTAGCGGGCGGCGAGGACGGCCACGGCGGCCATGCGGCGGACGCCGTCGCGCCCGAGGCGGCGGAGGTAGGTCAGGACGCGCACCTTGTGGGCGAAGTTGCCCCAGTGGCGGTGGAAGGCGCCGATGCTGCGGGGCGCGCGGAAGGTCGTGAAGCGGTCGCCCTCGCGGCGGACCTGCCAGCCGGGGATGAAGTCGACGATGCGGCGGGAGACGCCCACCATGCCGTCGCCCGGGCCGCCGCCGCCATGGGGGACGGTCCAGGTCTTGTGCAGGTTGTTGTGGACGGCGTCGACGCCGAGCCTGTCGAGGTCGACCCAGCCGGCGACGGCGTTCATGTTGGCGCCGTCCATGTAGACGAGGCCGCCCGCGGCGTGGACCTTCTCGGCCATGAGGCGGAAGTTGGTCTCGAACACGCCGGAGGTGTTGGGATTGGTGCACATCACGCCGCAGACGCGCGGGCCGAACTGGGCGAGCTTCGCGTCGAGGTCGTCCATGTCGACCTCGCCGGTGGGCGCGGCCTTGAGGACGACGATGCCGTAGGGCACGCCGTCGACGACCTTGGTCTCGAAGCCGGCGGTGGCGGCCGTGGCGAAGTTGGTGCCGTGCGAGCTGTTGGGGATGAGGAGGATGTCGCGGCCGAGGTCGCCGCGGGCGCGGTGGTAGGCCTGGAACATCTTGATGCCGACGAGCTCGCCCTGCGCGCCCGCCACGACCTGGGTGACGACGCCGGCGAGGCCGGTGATGGCCTTGAACCACTCCTGGTGCTCCCAGATCACCTGCAGCGCGCCCTGCGCGTCCTCGAGGGGCGCCTGGGGGTGGAGCTCCGTGAAGCCCGGCAGCCCGGCCGCCCAGTCGTTGATGTGGGGGTTGTACTTCATCGTGCACGACCCCAGCGGGAAGCAGCCGGTGTCGGGCGAGACGTTCTGGCGACCGAGGTCGGCGTAGAAGGCGCGGAGCTCGTCCTCGGGGAAGGTGGGCAGGCCGACCGCGCCCTGGCGGAGCAGGGCGGCGGGGACCTCGGCCACGGCGGCCTCGCCCTTGGCGGCGCCGAAGCGGGCCTCGAGGAAGGCGACCAATCGGTCGGTGTCGGCGTCCGACTGCAGGTCGGAGAAGGAGACCTTCAGCAGGGAGCAGCCGCAGGGCGTGCGGCCCGTGGCGTCGACGCCGACGTGCAGGCCGGCGGCGCGGCCCGCCTCGATCACGGCCGCGGCCGGCTCGGGCAGGATGACGCCGAACTCGTTCCAGAAGGGCTGGTCGGCGTGGCAGAGTCGCAGGCCGGGGATGGCGCCGATGCGGCGCGCGGCGCGGACCGCCTGGCGGCGGCCGGCCTGGGCGGCGGCGGCCATGCCCGCCTCGCCGCGCTGGAGGGTGGCGGCGCCGGCGAGCGTGGCGATGAAGGCCTGGTTGGAGCAGATGTTGGACGTGGCCTTGTCGCGGCGGATGTGCTGCTCGCGGGTGGAGAGCACCATGACGAGGCAGTCGCGGCCGGCCGCGTCCTTGGCCTTGCCGACGAAGCGCCCGGGGGTGGCGCGCACGTCGTTGCGGACCTCCGCGTTGTGGCGCACGGCGAAGAGGCCGAGCCCGGGGCCGCCGAAGTTGGCGCCGATGGCGAGGTGCTGGGCCTCGCCGACGAGGATGTCGGCGCCCTTGCGGCCGTAGTCGGCGGGGGCCTTGAGGCCGCCGGTCGCGAGCAGCATGGGGTCGACGACCGCGATGGAGCGGACGCCGAGGTCGGCGACGGCGTCGGTCAGCGCGTCGACGTCCTCGAGCAGGCCGAGGGTGTTGACCTGGGGGAAGGCGACCGCGGCGAGGCGCTTGCCGAGCGGCGCGGCGGCGGCGCGGATGCCCTCGGGGCTGAGGCGGCCCGTGGCGGCGTCCGGCGCGACGAGCTCGAGGCGGATCTTGGTGTCGGCGACATGGGTGCGGAGCACCTCGAGGTCGCCCGGGAAGAGGTTCGCGGCCACGAGCACGGTGTCGGCCGCGTCGTCGGCGAGGCGCAGGGCGCAGCCGATGGCCTCGAAGAGCGCGGTGGAGCGGTCGTACAGCGAGGAGTTGATGGCCTCGAAGCCGGTCAGCTGGCTCATCACGCACTGGTAGATCCAGTGGGTGGCGAGGGTACCCTGGGAGCGCTCGGGCTGGTACGGGGTGTAGGAGGTGGTGAGGTTGCGGATGCCGCAGACGAAGGGGACGATGGATTGGGTGCGGTAGACCTGGAGGCCGTCGCCGAGGAAGGGCGTGCGGGCGTGGTTGCGGAGGGACAGCGCCTCCATCGAGTCGGCCAGCTCCTGGTAGCCGAGCTCCTCAGGCAGGGGAAGGTCGCCCTTGAACTTCACGCCGTCCTCGATGTGGGCGTAGAGGTCGTCGAAACCCTTGGCGCCGATGGCGGCCAGCATCTCGGCGATGTCCTTGTCGGATGCCGGGATGTAGTGCCGGGCGAGCTCACGCGGGAGCTTGGTGGGATCGAAGGGAAGGGTCGCCATGGAGAGGTTTCGACAAGGTGACGCCGACGCCCCACCCCGCAACCGCCCGGAGGGTATGCCCGGGGGTATTAGCCGGGGTTTGCGAGGGATAAGCATCCCTTAAGCGGACCTCGGGATTGCCCCGGCGGGGGCGGCTCGCAGATTGGAGCCATGACCCGACAGGAAAGGGCCGCCCATGTGTCGCGCGAACTGGCCCGGCTCTACCCCGAGACGCCCATCCCGCTCGACCATACCGACGCCTTCACCCTGCTCGTGGCGGTCGTGCTCTCGGCCCAGTGCACCGACAAGAAGGTGAACGAGGTAACCCCTGCCCTCTTCCGTCGGGCCGGGACGCCGGCCAAGCTGGCGGCGCTGTCCCCGGCGGAGGTCCTGGGTTTCATCCGGCCGCTGGGGCTGGCGCCGCAGAAATCCAAGGCCTTGGTCGGCCTCTCGCGCCTGATCCTCGAGCGCCACGCGGGCGAGGTGCCCCGGACCTTCGAGGCGCTGGAGGACCTGCCCGGGGTCGGCCACAAGACCGCCTCGGTGGTCATGGCCCAGGCCTTCGGCGTCCCGGCCTTCCCGGTGGACACGCACATCCATCGCCTGGCGCGGCGCTGGCGGCTGAGCGCGGGCAAGTCGGTCGAGCAGGTCGAGCGGGACCTCAAGCGCGCCTTCCCGGAGGCGGAATGGAACCGCCTGCACCTGCGCATCATCTTCTACGGCCGCGAGCACTGCACCGCGCGCGGCTGCGACGGGCGGACGTGCGGGATCTGCGCCGCGCTCAACGGGCGACGAGCGCCTCGTGCCGGCTCCTGAACGCGTCGGTCCAGGGCGCGGGCTGGTGCGTGCGGCCGTCCATGCGGCAGACCGTGCGCGACCCGCGGCAATGGAGGACCTTGCCGTCGGTGGATCGGAACTCGAAGGCGACGGTCAGGCCGGCGGCGCGCACCTTGGTGACGCGCAGGACGACATCGACCTCGCACTCCGGGCGGATGGGCGCGAGGTAGTGCAGGTCGAGGTCGCGGACGACGACATAGACATCCGGCGCCACCTCCGGGTCGAGCGTGTCGATGCCCATGACCTCGACGAAGAAGGTCTTCTGGGCGCGCTCCATCAGGAGGACATAGTGGGAGTGGTGCAGGATCCCGAGGGCGTCGGTCTGGTCGAACCAGGTCTTGGTCCGGAAGAGGAAGGAACCGTCGGGCTGCAGGGGCATGGGGGAGAGTGGCAGGGAACCGGCGGCCGGGGGAAGGGCAAACGCGGGACGGTGTTGCCCAGGTGTCACGCGACCGACACGGCGGGCGCACGGGGGTGTGGCAGGCTTGACCCATGCCCGATGCCGAACTGTCCCTCGCCCCCGCGCTGGGCAAGATCGCGCCCCTCGCGGAGCGGCTGCTCGGCCTCGAGGCGCTCAACGGGCTGCTGGCCAAGGCCGGGCGCGGGCCCGACTTCGTGCCCCGCATCCTCGGGGAGATGGGCATCTCGGTGGCATGGACGGACACCGACCTCGCGCGCGTGCCGCGGGACGGCGCCTTGGTGGTCGTCTGCAACCACCCGCACGGCGGCGCCGACGGCCTGGCCGCGCTGGACTTCCTGCAGCGGGCCCGCGGCGACGTGCGCGTGCTGGCCAACCATCTCCTGACCCACATCGCGGGGATGCGACCCTGGCTGATCTCGGTCGACCCCCTCAGGCCCGGCGACACCGGCGCGAACCTCGGCGGGCTGCGGCAAGCCCTCGCCCACCTCCGCCAGGGCGGTTGCCTCCTGACGTTCCCGGCCGGGGAGGTCGCCTCCCTCCACCTGCGGGAGCGCCGCGTGCGCGACCCCCGATGGTCGTCGCACATCGTGCGGCTGGCCCGCTCGGCCAAGGCGCGCGTGCTCCCCATCCATATCGGCGGGCGCAACCGCGACCGTTTCCAGCTCGCGGGGCTCCTCCACCCCCGCCTGCGGACAGCCCTGCTGACACGCGAGATGCTGGCGCTGCGCGGCAAGACGCTCCGTCTCCGCGCGGGCCGGCCGATCGAGGCCTCGGGCATGGAGCAATACCCGGACGATGACGATGCGGCCAAGTCGCTGCGCCTGCGCTGCGAGCTCCTGCCCCACCGGCCGGAGGCCACGGCGCCCGCGGCGGCCAGGGGTCCGGCGAGGGAGCTCGCGCCCATCGCGCCGGAGGCCCCCGCCGCCCTGCTCCGGGCCGAGCTGGCGACCTTGGCGGCGGAGGACCTGCTGGCGAGCCAGGGCGCGCTGCGGGTGTACCGCCTCCAGGGCGAGCGCCTGCCGCATTGCATGAGGGAGATCGGCCGCCTGCGGGAGATCACGTTCCGCGCGGTCTCGGAAGGGTCCGGCCTGCCCGCCGACCTCGACGCCTACGACGGCTGGTACGACCAGCTCGTGCTCTGGGACGACGCCGCGGGGCTCATCGTCGGCGGGTACCGCATCGGCGCCACCGACCGGATCCTGCCGGCGCGGGGGAAGCGCGGCCTCTACACCTCGACGCTCTTCGACTTCCGCACCGAGTTCTTCCGGCGCCTGGATCCCGCGCTCGAGCTCGGGCGGTCCTTCATCCGCCCCGAGTACCAGCGCAAGGCGAGCACCCTGCCCCTCCTGTGGCGGGGCATCGGCGCCTACGTGGTGCGGAACCCCCGGTACCACCTGCTCTTCGGGCCGGTGAGCATCAACCCGGACTACAGCCCGGCGTCGCGCGAGCTGATGCTGGCGTGGCTGCGGCACAACCGGTCGGCCGAGGACCTCGCCGGCCTGGTCCGCGCGAAGAACCCGCCGCGGCAGATGGGGCTCGGGCACGCCACCGTGGACCTGCTGCGCGAGTGCGCCTACGAGTTCGAGCACATGTCGGGCCTCGTCAGCGAGATCGAGGGCGACGGCAAGCCGGTCCCCGTCCTGCTCAAGCACTACCTCAAGCTCAACGGGCGCCTCATCGGGTTCAATGTCGACGACACCTTCGGCGGCTGCCTCGACGGCCTCATCGTGGTGGACCTGACCAAGAGCGACCCCCGCCTGCTCAACGCCTACCTCGGCGAGGACGGCGCGCGGTCCTTCCTCGCGCACCACGACGCCTGAGGCCTCAGGCGGCGCGCGGGGCGGCCAGCGCGCTCAGGCGCAGGCCGACGAGGCCGGCGAGGAACAGGAGCGCGAAGGACGCGAAGCCCCAGCGCTCGGCCGAGGTGGGGTCGGCGGGATCGGCCATGACCCAGCCGACGGCGGCGCCGAGCAGGGGCCCGAGGAAGGCGGCGAAGCGGCCGACCATGCCGTAGAAGCCGAAATAAGCCGAGGCGCGCCCCTCGGGGATGAGGGTGGCGAAGTGGGAGCGGCTCAGGCCCTGCACGCCGCCCTGCACGAGGCCGAGCATCGCGGCCAGCATCCAGACGCTCGGGAAGGTGAACCCGAGCAGGGTCGCCTCGCCGGGCTGCAGCAGGCCGCCCCAGACGGCGGTGACCGCGTAGACGAGGAGTCCGAGGGCGAGGACGCGGGGCGCGCCGAACCGATGGCCGAGCCAGCCGAAGGCGAGCGAGGCCGGGACGCCCACGACCTGCGCCACGAGGAAGGCCTTGATCAGGTCCTCCGTGCCGAAGCCGAGGACGGAGCCGAGGTGCGTGGCCGTCGTCTTCACCGCATGCACGCCGTCGATATAGAGGATGAAGCCCAGCAGGAACCAGCGCACCTCGGCCTTGGCCCAGATCTCGCGGCCCGTGGCGACCGTCTCGCGCCAGGTGTCGCGCAGCGGCGGGATCACGGGCGACGGCCCGGGGTCGCGCAGGAACAGCGGCAGCGCGAAGGCGAGCCACCAGATCCCGGCGCCGGGATAGAACCAGCCGATGCGGCCGGCGAAGGCGCCGGAGGCGAGGATGAGGAGGATGACCGTGCCGGAGAGGAATCCGGCCGAGAAGCCGGCGCCGCTCAGGACATGGCGGCGCCCGGGCGGCGCGCAGTCCACCAGCATCGAGTCATAGAGGGTGGCGGCGATGTAGAAGGCGGCGGCCGAGGCGGCATAGAGCAGCGAGGCGCCGAGCCAATCGCCCTCCCCGAGGAAGCCGATGCCGCCCATCAGCGCGGCGCCGAGGACGGCGGCCAGGCGCAGGCCGCGGGCGCGGAAGCCCGGCGAGCCGGCGAGCTGGCCGAGGAAGGGGGCGAGGACGAACACCAGGAGGCAGGGGACGGCCTGGGTGACCTTGTAGGCGACCGACTCCATCTCGGGCGGGAGGCTCGCCCCCCACGTCGTGTGGAACATGCGCGGGAAGACCAGGGCCAGGACGACCATGGCATAGGCCGTGCTGCCGACATCGTAGAGCACCCAGCGGATGGCGTCGCCCCATCGCCAAGGCTGCCTCGGGTCGGGCGGTGTCATGCCCTCAGACAAGACGCGAGGGAGGGCGCGGGCAAGACCCCATCATCAGGCCGGCAGCAGGCCCCGGCCCCGGAGCCGTCCCAGGAGCTCCCGGGCGGTGTCCGAGCGGTTGACGATGTAGAGGTGGATACCAGGGGCGCCCGCGGCGAGGAGCCCGGCGATCTGCGCCTCGGCCCAGTCGAGGCCGACCGCCAGCTGCGCGGCCTCGTCCGCGCCGCAGGCCTCGAGCCGCGCCTCGAGCTCCCGCGGCAGGCGGGCCTTGCTCAGCGCGCAGAAGTTGCGGACCTGCGCCAGGCTGCGGACAGGCAGGATGCCGGGGAGGATGGGCACGCCGACGCCGGCCGCGCGGGCGCGGGCGACATGGCCGAGGTAGTCGGCGTTGTCGAAGAAGAGCTGGGTGGTGACGAAGTCGGCGCCGGCGCGCACCTTGTGGGCGAACCAACGCAGGTCGGCCTCGGCATCGGCCGAGTCGGGATGCCCCTCCGGGAAGCCGGCCACGCCGACGGCGATGCGGGAACCGAGGCGGACGCGGGCGAGCTCGACCAGCTCCGAGGCATGGCGAAGGCCGTCGGGATGCGGCGTGAAGCCGAGCGCCCCCTTGGGAGGGTCGCCGCGAAGGGCGAGGATGCCGGCGAAGCCGGCGGCGGCGTAGGCGTCGACAAGGTCGGCGAGCTCCGCCTTGGCATGGCCCACGCAGGTCAGGTGACCGATGACGCCGTAACCGAGGGCGACGAGCCGCTTGCCGGCCTCGAGGGTGGTCGCGCGGGTCGAGCCGCCGGCGCCGTAGGTGATGGAGGCGAGGTCGATGCCGAGAGGCCGCAGCTTGGCGGCCTCCTCGAGCATCCGGGCGGTGGCCTCGGGGGTCCTGGGCGGGAAGAACTCCACCGAGACGGTGGGCCGGGGACCGCGGAAGCGGGCGAGGAGCTCAGCGGCGTTCATAGAACAAATCAACGTATCAGGATAAGATGATGCAAGATTAAACAGGAG
>VFQT010003213.1_pt1 | contig 15242 bp, 12 predicted proteins | sample 3512381 | NCBI WGS metagenome assembly VFQT01 (sample SAMN10412376, study PRJNA504923) | tailings metagenome | isolation source: Relicate 2 Philex TSF3 active mining site | place: Philippines: Tuba, Benguet | collected 2017-08-29 | reverse complement strand
AAAATTGCAGATTCTTTTTTAAGCCAAGACGCCCCAATTGAAACGCCAAATATTGCAAAAGATATTGCAAGAACCGACCAAGAAGGCATAAATTCGCCAAAGAAAACGGACAAGCAAAGCTTTATACCAATTAACAACAAAACAACAGCAAGACCAAACTTTAGATATTTAAATTTGTCAACAAAGCTATCAACAACAAAGTATAAAGACCTAAGTCCAAGCACTGCCAAAATGTTTGATGTGTAAATTATGTAAGGGTCGCTTGTAACCGAGAATATTGCAGGGATGGAGTCAACAGCAAAAATTACATCGGCAAAACATATAAAAACTAGTATTAAAAACACTTTGGAAAAATGAAATTTTTTATTATAATAAACAAAAAACTTGTCCCCGCTATAGTTTGGCGCAATCGGCAAAACCTTAGATAGTATTTTAAGCATTTTGGATTTAGATATATCCTCCTGCTCCTCCTCGCCCTTTGCTGCTACATATAAAATTTTAATTGCCGATAACAACAAAACAACACCAAATGCAAACAACACCCAGTGAAATTTGTGCACCACATTGACCCCTAAAAAGATAAATATTCCCCTTAAGATAAAGGCACCCAAAACCCCAAAAAGCAAAATCTTTTGTTTTGCATTATTTGATGCTTTAAAGAAGTCAAAAATTAATATAAACACAAACACATTGTCAACGCTTAATGCCATTTCAAGAAAGTATCCTGTTGTAAAGTCAAAAAACTCTTTTTGAGAGTGTTTGTTATATACCCAGATAGAAAAAGCAAATGCAAGCAAAACATAAAATCCAACCCTTTTTAAAGCTGATGCAATTGGTATGTTTTGAGATTTGTTTTTTGAAGCAAAAAATCCGCCATCAAAAAACACAATGCCAAGCACTGCAAGAGTAAAAAACAACAGTTCAATTAAATCCTCTGGCTTTAGTAGCATTGTAACAATAATAAATATCAATATTAGTTAGATTGTTTGTTAAAAATATCATTTATAATTTTGTTTATCAATGATATGTGGCTTTGCGATTTTTGCATTGCAAACTCATTTGCCTTGGTTGCAAACTCTTTGTATTTAGATTTATTTTGAAATAGCTTAACAACATCCCCGCATATCGCTTCAGAGCTTGATTTTATTATAGCACCCGACTCAAGCATTGCATCAATTATATCATCAAAATTTTGATTAAATTCACCGGTTATTACAGGTTTTACAAGGGCAGCAGGCTCCAGTATATTATGCCCCCCTATGCCGTCCACAAAGCTACCACAAACAATTGATACACCAGTAGTGTTTATACATGATGGCACAAGTCCCATTGCATCAACAATTAAAACATCGTGATTGCTTGATATTTTTTGCCCAGAAGAAAGAGTTACAACATTAAGACCTTGAGATTGTAAATTTTGAAGCAAACTAGAGCATGTATCTATGTGCCTTGGGGCAATTAAGGCTATAAAGTTTGGTAATTTTGCCGAAATTTGCTTAATTGCCTTGGCAACAATTTGCTCTTCGCTGGAGTGAGAGCTTATAAAAACTACCGAATTTTTTGATTCTATATCAAAGCCATCCTCGCAGCAAATATCAAGTTTTTTTGATTTATTACTTGCAAGAGCTGCAACTTGAGCGTATTTAAGACTATCCATTTTTTGATAAGCCACGCCGCATAAATCAAAAACATCAGCACCCTGATACTTTGCGGATGTGTAAATAAAATCAAATTGTTTTAATAAATAGGTAAAAGACTTTTTGTATTTAAACCATTTTGTAGAAGATGCTAGCGAGAACTTAGCGCCCAAAAACACTAACTTTAAACCTTGAGATTTGCATGTTAAAACAAGATTTGGCCAGAGCTCTTCTTCAACTAAAAACAAGGCTTTGGGTTTAAAATGCTTGATGAATTTTTTTATTATTGAAGCTTTATCAAGGGGCGAAAAAACATGTATCGCACCTTGTGGCAAATTGTTTTTTAAAAACTCAGCAGAGGTCAGCGTGCCAGTTGTAACAACAATTTTATAACCATTGCTTACAAGATGGTTTATTATTGGCAAAACAGATTTACTTTCGCCAAGGCTTGCAGCAAAAAACCAAAGCACACCATTGCCTTTGTCGGTAAATGTAGCAGGGTAGTTTTTACCGAGTTTTTCATTGTATCTAAGCTTATCCTCCTTGCCTTTTTTTAGTCTTGCTTTAAGGTAAAAAGGCAACAAAGGCCCAATTACAATGGATAGAAACTGGTAAATTAAAATCATAAATTATTTTGTATTAACTCCTTGACCAATTTTAACATCTTTTGCAAGCGTTACGGATTGGTCTCTCCGTCTTAAAACTTGTTTTAATACAGACTGTCTTCTTTCGCCGCTACCATCCCCTAAGGCACCGCTAAACTTAACAATATAAATAATGCCAAACATAGTTGCACAAAGCAAAATACCGCAAATTTGAAACACAGTAAAGTAATCAGTGTACAAAACCTCACCAATAAGCATTACATCGGACTGAGCGTTACCCAAAAAGCTAGCATAGCTAACATTTGCGTTAAAATCCTTGTAGATAAATGTTTTGCTAGCAAAGATGTAAGCCATGCAAGCAAGAGCAAAAAAGCTTAAAAAAGCAGTAAAAAAGCTTGGTGCACGCTCTTTTTTTTGTTCAAGCATCATAACAACAAACAAAAACAGGGTTGCTATTGCCCCCACATAAACAATAATCAAAAGCATTGCAATAAACTGTGCTGAAAGCAAAAGATATATCCAAGCAGTTGCAAAAAAAGCCACAACAAGCCACAAAACCGCATGCACGCTTTGACGGGAAAATACCGACATAATCAAAGCCCCCACAAGCAAACCACTAAACAATGTAAAGCAAAGAGCAACAAGCATATAATTTTAACCATTAAAACTTTTTTAATATTATCTACAAACATTTATTTTACATCTATCTTTTTTATTTGCAATTATTTTTTATCTTGCTTTTTGCAAATTTGTAAAATAACTTTGTTTGCAACTGCAATTAATGTATTGTTATTTGTTTAAAGGTTATTTAAAAATATTGCAAAAAAACAATTTATGTCTTTTAGTTTTTTACAAAACCCCAGCTCTGGGGCACAACAAGCAAGTTCGGCACATAATTTTAACTACGCTCTTAATAGTCAAAATTACGGCCTAGATAAAGGGCCTGTAATTGTTGTTATAGGCGTTGGCGGTGCTGGCTGCAATGCGGTAAATAACATGATACGCAAGGGTTTAACTGGCGTTAGATTTTGCGTTGCAAATACTGACAATCAAAGCTTACATATTTCCTTGTGCGAAAATCGCATCCAGCTAGGTAGTACGCTTACAAATGGTCTTGGTGCTGGCTCATCGCCCGAGATAGGCGAAAAAGCAGCAATTGAAAGCACAAACGAAATTGAGGAAGCCATAAAAGACGCCAATATGGTTTTTATCACCGCAGGCATGGGCGGTGGCACCGGCACCGGTGCTGCACCTATAATTGCAGACATAGCCCGTAAAAAAGGCATACTCACAATAGGCGTTGTTACAAAACCTTTTGAGTTTGAAAGGGACAAAAGAATGAAAATTGCCGAAAGTGGCATAGAAAGAATGCACAAAACAACTGACACTCTAATTGTTATATCAAACCAAAATGTATTCAGAATCGCAAGCGAGCAAACAACTTTAACAAATGCCTTTGGCAATGTTGATGATGTTTTGTTTTCTGGCATTAGATGTATTACCGACCTAGTAACTAAGGCTGGAATTGTTAATCTTGACTTTGCCGATGTTGCATCGGTTATGAACCATGGCGGCAGGTCAGTAATGGGCGAGGGTGAGGCAGAAGGTGAAGATAGAGCAATTAAAGCTGCCGAGAGAGCTATTACAAATCCAATTTTGGAATATTCATCCGTAAAAGGTGCTAAGGGAATGCTGATTAACATCACCGGAGGGGACGACATGACTCTTTTTGAAGTCAACGATGCAATAGATAGAATAACTAAGGAAATTGACCCAAATGCCACAATGAAGTTTGGCTCAACGATAATGCCAGAGCTTAACGGCATTATCAGAGTATCAGTTGTTGCAACAGGTGTTGAGGGCGGGCCCGAAATAACACGCAGGGACACCCCTAGATTTGGGGATTCTGGAATGTTTTCAAGCATTGTATTGCAACAAAAAGCCAGCAATAATAAGCCAAACATTTCTCATTTTACCGACAGCTTGGACAGCGGCGATGTTCCTATCAAATCCCATGTTAATACTAATTATACATCATCAAATCAACAAACATCCGCAAATGGACTTGGGGGTGGGATTATGTCTGGCATTGGTGGCATAACTTCGTCTTACCAAAGTAATACTTTAGGTCAGCAAGGTGTAATGCAAAATTTTACAAGCGGTAAATCTGCAGATATCAACCTACAACACAATAGTCAGCAAGGTTTTAACGCTGGCAACACTCCTCAAGGTAACGATTTAGATCAAGACGAACCCCAATTTAACGAAGAGGACGATCTTGCATTTAAGGGACTGGCTGGAATAAAAAAAATAGAAAGACAAAATCCAATTGGCTCGCAGGAACAACCAAGATTGCAACCAACAGCAAACATATCTCGCAAAATCGTCATGGATGACGATAAAGACATTGACAAAACTGATGTTGCCTCAAACGGAGTTGATAAGGTTACATCTTTTTTTGGAAAAATTTTAAAACCTAAAAAGTAATCAAAATAATAACATTTGTATTAATGACTATGAGAACCAGACTTATCTTAGGTGGTTTGATACTTTTGGGTATATTAATTATTGTGTTTATTATCTACCTTTTGCAAGACGATGTAACGCCTGTAAGAAGGCAAACAGTTGACCTTAACAGCTTTACCGCAGAGCAAATAAAAATGCAAGCTAATAAAAAAAAAGAGGCAAGTCTTAAAAATCCAGAGGACAAAGAGTGGTTTGACTTACCTGAGGTTAGCGACCTTATGCTTAAACTTGAGCAGTTTGATGTGATTCGTATCTACACCCATGCCGAACCAAAGATAAAAATGGATACAAGCGTAAGTGAAGATTTTAAAAATCAGGCAAATAAAGCAACATCAATTGTTAGCGGCACAGTGATGAACTTTGAAGCAAAATACTACATCATACTATCCGATACAGATGTAATACACTCCGCAGCTCATCATAATATCGTTATAGCTCCAATTGTTGATGATGCAACAAGCAAAAAAGCAACAGATCAAGGTTTGCTTGTGCCAATAAAATTAAAGAGTGAGTATGGGTATGTTATAGTTCATAATATTAGGTCAGTGCCAAAGCTTGTTGTTGTCAACTTGTATGCTAAAATTAGCAAGGATGATATTCAAAAAGTAAAAGATGAGTTTTATAAAGAGTTTGAAATGTAGCATCATTTTAAAACTATTTTACTCTACTCTGCTTAGTTTAATTTTGCGGTTAATGTAGGCTCAATGCGAAGAATTGTTTTATTTTTGCTTTTTAGCATTGTAGCTTTTTTTAACTGCCTTGCAAGCTCGGCACAAAACTCTTCACCAAAGAACTTGCCAAGATATTTTTACAAAAATGCCAAGACTTATTACGATGCAAAAAATACTAAAAAACACACAGATTTGCAAATTACTCCCTTTTACACCCTAGGCTACGCCTTGATAAAGTTGCAAATTACAATTGACTCTTTGCAAACGCTAAAGCAAAACAATCTACTCAATCTTAAACAAGATGGCGACGCAATAGCATTGCTTTATGCACTAAAGTATATTTATTCAATTAACGACCAAGATGCAAATGAAATATTTAATTTAATCTACAAAGATATTGGTAAATTAAATAACTATGTAAATCTTTACGATTTACAGCAGAATTTTGAAGGTGAGGAACTTAAAACTCTTAAATTCAACAGAATTGTCAACCTAGATGCCTTGGAATCTTTACTTATCAATCTAGAACCTAATAGCTTAAATAAGATTACAAGACAGGAAAATCCTCAAAATCAATTGCCTCAAAAATCAACACAAAAGCAGCAAAGTATTGACGGAATGCGTTTTGTGTTCTACTCAATGTCAATGCACGAAGCTGGCATGATAAAAGATGCCTTACAAAAACTAAAGATAAAATATCATTTTGCCGGCTATATTGATGGTGATTATTTTAATTTTATTGGCAAGACTTCTTTTAAACTTGCCAAGCAAAGCACAGAGTCAAAATTGCAGGATTTGGTTTCGGCTTTTACCTTTGGTCCAATTAACTACAAGTTACAGAGTCAGATTTTTATAACCAACACAATCAACCCAAGTAACGGACTAAGTCTGCAAAAATTTGTGAACGCAAGTGATGCTGGTCAAGGTGATAGAATAAACTACAAGTATTCTGGTGGCTTTGCAAATATAGATTCGGTAAGGCCCTGTGTGTTTTTTATTAAGGATTCAAGAAGCATCTCCCAGATTAACGAACTATTACAAAAATCAGGTTATCAATTTACTCTTGAGACCAAAGCAGTATCCAATCATATCGTGTATAATTGATTCCTTATGGCAAAAGCCCCATCCCCAACCCCGGCTTACAAAACCAAACTTTTTTCAAACAGGATAAAATTGCTATCTAACCATTATAATAGTTTTTTTACTTAAAACACTTAGTGTGTAAAAAAGTGATGGTTGTTAATTTTACATTAACTTGGATTTGCTATAAGTTCTTTAATACTTGGGGCAAAATTTGGCATAAGCAAGAAGTAACTACCATGAACCTTGGTTCTATGAGCCATAAAGTCTGCATTTTGACCGCTACCAAAGTAAATATCACCTCTTATAGCACCCTTAATGTCCGATCCTGTATCTTGTGCCATAAAAATGCCATTGATGCCATCTTCGGTATAGGGGGTTTTCTCGGTTGCAAGATACATAATTGCCCCATATGGAATAAAATTAGTGTCAACAGCAAGGCTGGCAAATGGCATTAATGCCATGCCAGAACCGCCAATTACATCCATATGATTTGAAAGCTTAAAAAAGATATAGGACTTATTGTAAGACAATATACTCTCCGCTCTTTGTGTATCGGCACGCATCCAGTCGTAAAAGTTCATGCCGCTACCGCCAAAGCCATTTTGCCTTGCATAATTTGCAACTGATGAGTATTCGTGCCCGTTTTTGCCGTCAAATGACAAAAATATTTTTTTACCATTATCTAAATGCACTATACCAGTGCCTTGAATATGTAACAAATAATGGTCAGCTATGTCCTTAAGCCAGATAATTTCAAGGTTTTTATGCCTAAGAGCACCATCATAAATCTGAGCTCTGGAATAGTGTTTTTGCCCAGCAACAAGGTCGCCTGGGCGTTTGTACACCGGATATTTGCAATGTGCGGTTCTTTGCAAGCAGCCTTGCATTTCAATACGGTAATATCCTGTAAACATACCTCTCTCGCTGCCAGCTCTTAAATCAAAAATGCTAAAGGGGGTAAAGTTTTTTTCAAAAAACTCTCTTAAGTCACTATTGCGATGCAAACCATCTATTTGCTTACACAAAGGCAGGTAATCTGCTGATTTACCAAGGTCAAACAAAGCATTTTTAAAACTTACATCACGCGATTTTACAAACTTACACAAATTTAAAAACGATACCTTAGCAAGATGAAAGTTATAGCTATCACCCCATTTTTTAAGCTCCGAGTAAGGTACATACTGCAGTTTTAACGATCCAAATTTATAAGACTGTTCATTAAAATCAGCATCATCAACTCTATAAACACTATCCTCTTGAGAGGCTTGAACTAAGTTTTGGCTTGCAATTTCTTCGTTCTTCATAATAATTTTTGCGTAGTCTCCACCATTTTCAGCCTCCAATTTTCTATTATTTGATAAAGAATTATCAACTGATGTTTTGTCCACCATGCCTTCTGCTTGCTGCCCTTCTTGTGATTTTTGCACCTCGCTTAAATTCTCTATTTCTGTTTTTTCATATTCCTCATCGGCTTTTCTATCAATTGTAAGCTGGCTATCCGCAGCCGTTTTATCTATAAGCAATTGGTCTTTGTCTTGAATATTGTCGGTCTTAGGTTTTGTAATTGAAGATGTTTTATCAAGCTCGCTTTGTCTATCTATAATTTGCGTAAGATTTGCATTGTGTAAGCACGAACTGGTGAATGTTAATAAGGCAACATTAAGTAGGGCAGATGCAAAAAAACGCTTCATATCTTGTTGTTTTTTTAGTGTTATATTCTTAAATCCGAGTCAATAAATTGCTCGTAAAGATTAAATATCCTGCGGGACACCTCACCTATTTTACCACCGGCTATCAATCTGCCATCAATTTTTGTAACGGGGCGGATGCGAGAGTTGGAGTTTGTCAAAAACACCTCTCTTGCAGCAAAAAGCTCTTCGGCACCAAAGACATTTTCGCTCACCACAATATTATTTTGCCTTGCAAGCTCAATTACTCTTGCTCTTGTAATGCCACCAAGAATTTTGTTTGACCTAGGGTGGGTTTGAAGCTCACCAAGATTGTTGACAATAAAAAGATTTGCCGCCGTTGCCTCAGTGACAACTCCGTCAACAAAAATTGCATCATCTGCACCTGCCTCGGTTGCCATTTGTTTTGCACGGATGTTTGGTAGTAATTGAATTGTTTTCATGTCCCTTCTTTGCCATCTTATGTCCGGCGTTGTAATGCAGGATATGCCATCAGTCATCCACTTTTGCTGTATCACAACCGGCTCGGATATTGTAATCAAAACACTCAAACCATCATCATTAGCTGGTGCATTGTGTGCTCTTGAGCCTAAGTCGCCCCTTGTAACCTGTATGTAAAAATAACCAATATCCTCAAGATTGTTGCGTTTTTGCAGCTCGGTAAAGATTTGCATCAAACTACCCTTGCTAACAGGCAGCCTGTTGTGCCCTGCGCCAAAGTTCATAAAAGTGCAGGTTCTAACAAATCTATCATAGTGAGCATCAATGTCAATAAGCTTGCCCTTATTAAACATTACAACCTCGTAGATTCCGTCACCAAAAACAAAGCCTCTGTCGTTAACGCTAACTTTTATGTCGCTGTGCTCTTTGTATTCGCCGTTAAAATAAGATATTTTACCCATAGCTTTAAAAACATACTTAATTTATTTTGTTAGTTATCTAATTTTGCAAAAGATTTCTATCAAAAGCAATACAAAAACATAAAAATATTCTTTTTTATAGGTGAAAATTTTCCTTCCTCAATCCCTGTTTTTTGCTAAATATGTAAACAAGTATACCACCAATAATCATTGCAAAGCAAAGCAACTGCCCAAGAGAAAGGCTTTGAAAAACAAAACCAATCTGGTTGTCTGGCTCTCTAAAAAATTCAATAAAAAATCTAAAGACGCCGTAAAAAAACAAAAACATCGCAGAGGTTAAGCCTTTTTTAAGCAAAGATTTTTTAAAATACGCAAGGCTTGCCAAGATTGCAAAAAGCAACAATCCTTCAAAAAAAGCTTCGTATAGCTGGCTTGGGTGGCGAGGCATGTCTGTGCCGCTGGTTAAAAAAGGTATGCAAATTGCACAATCGTCAACTCTACCCCAAAGTTCTCCATTGATAAAATTTGCAATTCTACCAAAAAAGATACCAATAGGTGCAGCCAAACAAAATAAATCCGTAAGATGTAAAAACGATAATTTTTTAACCTTAGCATAGATAAACAAAGAAATTGTCAAGGCTATCAAGGCACCATGAAAGCTCATACCACCGTGCCAAACCTGTAAAGCCTCCACAGGGTTTGAAGCATAATATTTTAAGTTATAAAACAATACATAGCCAAATCTGCCGCCAAATATTGTTGCAAACACGCCGATGTTTAACAAATCCTCCATTGTTTTGCCAGATGCAATATTTTGCTCCTGATTAAAGCTAATGCCAGCAAAAAGTTTAATGCACCAATAGCCAAGCACAAAGCCTAAGATATAAGCAAAAGAGTACCACCTAAAGCCAAAATCGCCAATATAAAACATCACTGGGTCAATCCAAGGGTAAAAGGATGGGTCTGTCATTTTGCTTGATTACAAATAATAAATCTTAAATTCTACTTGATGCAAAAATTGCAAACTTTACGATAAATGTAAATAAACTCATGCAAAATTGCCTAAGCCAAACATTTAAGCCTTGCGAGCTTGCTATGCCGTGATTTTTATGCTCTATTTCGTCTTGCAAAAAGTTATAAATATTTGCCCTAAGCTCGGTGCATAATGCCAAATGTTCTGGCTCCTGAGCGATGCTGATTATACCGTCCAGCAAAACTAGTTGTTCTAGGTAGTGGGTTTCAATTACGGTTTCAACACACTGAGTTAAAAGCATTGCAAGAGCGTTGGAATGCGCACTGCTTAAAAAACCCATAACAAATGCAAGGTCCTTCCACACTACATTAAAAAGGCTTTGCTTAAAGCCCTTAATGGGGGATTGCTGCGATATCAAATTGCAAAAGTACTCAAGGTGCACAAGCTCGCTTTTATACATTTCAACAAGCTCATCAAGCTGGTTTTGGGTGCCGTTTATCTTACAGGCTTTAATTTGCCCTGAGTAGATATGCCTTGCCCCAAGTTCACCAGAGTGGTTAACCATTGCAATGCAAGCTAGCTCATCTTTAACATTGAGTAAAAACAAGTGCTTATAGGACATAGTGCTTACTTAAAAGATACAGGAATAATATCTTCGGTTTTACCATCACTTAATTTTATTAAAACTGTGTATCTACTCTCCGAAAATATCTTTGTTAATGTTTCAACAAAGCTGTCTATATTTGTAACTTGGTAGGAGTCAATTTGCTTAATAATCATGCCTTTTTTTAGCTTGCTATTAAATACTTCGGAGCTTGCATCAATTGACCTAACAACAACGCCCTTGCCATCCACGGCATTACTAACGCTAAGCCCGCTAACTGTTGCCTGCTTGTCTTCGGTTTGAGTTTGTTTTGGTTTTTTGTCGCTTATTTGCTTTTCGCTAGGTAGCTCTGCAAGTTTAAGTTTAACTTCAAGCTCCTTGCCAAATCTAAACAATTTAATGGTAATTTCGTCCACAAGGCTAAGGCCGGAAACAATGATTGGCAAAGAGGAAAAATCCTCAATTTTTTTGCCAGCAACCTCGGTAATGATGTCCATTTCCTTAATATCGGCAAGATGAGCTGGTGAGCCATCGGTAATTTTATTGACAAAAGCACCACCATTGCCTTTGTAATAGGTGCTTTCGGCAATTTTGTTACTTACCTGCGATACCGAAACACCAAGCCATGCTCTAGTAATTTTTTTATCTTTAATCAGTCTTTCGGCTATGTCCTTTACAACATTTGACGGCACAGCAAAGCCTATGCCAAAGTTGGAGCCACTATTATTACTATAAATAGCGGTGTTAATACCTATAACATCGCCGCTTAAGTTAAACAAAGGTCCGCCACTATTGCCAAAGTTTATACTAGCATCTGTTTGTATATAGTCGTTGTAAGGTGATGAGTTTAGTATGCGATTGCGTGCCGATACAATACCAGCAGTAATGCTAGTACCAAGACCAAAAGGATTGCCAGCAACTAAAACTCCGGTTCCAATCTTTACATCGTTTGAGTCCGCAAAACGCACAGGCTTAAAAATATCCTGCTCGGAATATTTAAGATTTGTAAGCCTTATTACCGCTATATCGGTTTGCTTGTCGCTTGCTACTATGTTTGCATTATAGGTTTTTTCGTCATTTGTAATTACCTCTATGCGGATTGCATTTTCAATAACATGGTGATTTGTTACAATGTAGCCATCTTTGCTAATAAAAAAGCCAGAGCCTATTGATGTTGTTTTGTCGTCGCTTACAGCATTGCCTGATGCGTCTGGGTCTTTTAGTCCAAGTATGCTAAAAAGCTCTTCAATTTGCTTTGCTTTTTGAATTTGGCTATCGTTTTTAACATATAATTTTGTTGCATTGATGCGTATAACACTTGGCATTATAGACTCAGCAACTGACGAAACATCAACGCCACCAGCAAGGCTGATTTTGCAAAAAACAAAGGTAGAAACAAATGCTACCAAAATGATTTTTTTGCAAAACAAAAACATCGCCAAAAACACTAACCCACCGAACTAGCCCCAGAGATAATTTCAAGTATCTGGGTTGTAATTGCCGATTGCCTGCCCCTATTGTATTTAAGTTTAAGAGTTTTAATTGCCTTATCAGCATTTTTTGTTGCATTGTCCATAGCAAACATTCTGGCAGCATGCTCGCTTACCTCGGTTTGCTTAATGCATGATAGCACTATACTAAGCAATGCCTTAGATATAACATCTGATAGCAATGCTAGCTTGTCGCCCTCTATGTCAAAGCTTGTTGCATCGGCTTCGTCTATTTTATGCTGGTCCTGAGCGTGAGAGGAAATTTTTGAAGTAAAAAAGTCTTTGTTAAAAGGTATAAGGTTTGTGGACACAGATTCCTGTTTGATGGTTGATATAAATTTTGAATATATTATGTGGCAGGAGTCTATGGTGCCAGATTGAAAAAGTTCCAAGATTTTATCCACAACAATTTTTGCATTTTCAAAACCTGCTTGCTTCATGGTAAAACTTGCTACATCGGTTACTAAGTTTGCAGAGAAGCGATTTTTGCAATAATCAGTAATTTTTTTACCAAAAGGAATGATGGTAAAATCTGTGTTTTCGCTTTTAAGCGAAGCAACTAAAGAGTTTAAATTTTTAATAATACTTGCATTTAATGAGCCGCACAATCCTTTATCTGGCGATATTGCAATAATTAATTTTTTACTACAGGTGCCGCTTTGCTTGCAATCTTTAAGTAGATTGATGCATGCTGCAGTCTTTTGGTCAGTTTGGCTAAGGTCAATGTCGTTAATGTCAACTCCTTTTAAAATATTGATTAGCATTTGATAGACTGACTCCGAGTAGTCTGATATAAAAGCAAGGGAGTCACTTGATTTTTTTAGCTTTGCAACCGAAATCATCTTCATGGCAGAAGTGATTTTTTTTGTTGATGTTGTGGATGTAATACGCCTTTTTAAAGTTACAAGATTACTCATAAAGCCTTTATATAAAACTAAATCTCTGTCAAAAATAATTAATTAGATAGCTTTTTTACAGCCTCATCGTAGGCTATATCAAGCCAAGGTAGTAAAAGTTCTATGTCCGATGCTTCAACAGTTGCACCGCACCAGATTCTTATGCCCGCTGGGGCATCCCTGTATGACGCAGCATCAAGAGCTATTTCATTAGCCTCAAGATAGCTAGCAACAGCCTTAGCAAATTCACCTTGTTTTTTTACTTCCAAGGCATTGTAAAACTCTGTATCAATTTTTAAGCAAACTGATGTTGTTGAGGCAATATCATCGCTTTTTGCAAGCAAGGCATACTTGCCACTTTTTTTAATCCAAGCTTTAAACAAGTCAAGCTTTTGCTTGCCCTGTGCTATGCAGGCATCAACGCCTCCTATGGACTCAATCCATTTAAGCGAGTCAAGGGCATCCTCAACGCAAAGCATTGAAGGAGTGTTAATTGTTGAGCCGTCAAATATCGAAAGATTTACCTTGTCACCCTTCATTATATTAAAAAGCTTTGGCATTGCTCTTTTTGGCGGATGAGACTCAAGCCTTTGCACCGCCCTTGGGGACATTATCAAAACCCCATGAGCCGCCTCTCCGCCCATGCATTTTTGCCAAGAAAATGTCAAAACATCAATCTTGCTCCAGTCAATATCCATTGCAAAAACTGCAGATGTTGCATCGCAAATGGTAAGCCCCTCTCTGTTAGTACTAATCCAGTTTGCATTTGGCACGCAAACGCCAGATGTTGTGCCATTCCATGTAAAAACAACATCTCGTGTAAAATCTGCCTTAGTTAGGTCTGGTATATTGCCATATTCGGCTTTAAAAGTGCGTACATCTTCAATTTTCAATTCCTCAACAACATCAGATATCCATCCGTTGCTAAAAGCCTCCCAGCCAAATACATCAACGCCTTTTGGACCTAAAAGGTTCCAAAGTGCAATTTCAACAGCACCAGTGTCCGAGCCCGGAACTATACCAACATGAAAGTCATTAGGTATTTTAAGTATGGATTTTGTTTTTGATATAACCTCTTGAATTCTTTTTAGAGATACGGCGGCTCTGTGCGACCTTGAAACTAAAGCATTTTGTAAGGCGTTTAAAGACCAGCCGGGTCTTTTAACGCAAGGGCCCGATGAAAAATATGGTCTTTTAGGTTTTGCTAAGTTAGACATCTTATTACATATAACAAATGAGATTGAATATAGATTGTATTTCATTCAATTTTATTTACAAGAAAAATATTATCGCTGAATAAAATTTTACAATCAATCCAATTTGCAATTGTAGCTAAGTGGAGTTGATGTTCAAAATCAATCTTCATTACTTTTTGCTAAATTTGTATTGCAACCAGATTTTTTGTTATGTAAAATTTGCTTACACTTAATTCAATTTAAAATTTGGAGTTAGTACTTGTTCAATCTTTGTTGTAAGCTACTATGTTTGTTAAATTATGCCTCAGGGGTAAAAAACTTATGTCGTTAGTTGTGGCATTGTGCATCTTAACAGGAGGCATTGCAGTGGGTAATATTGCCCTTGCAGGCTCCACTACCTCTACTTCTACTAATGATATTTCTTGTGGAGGGGAAAATGTTTGTCCTACTGGATTTGTTTGCGTTGGCGAAATTTTTGACGCATCCAATACAATAAAAGCAACTGGCACTTGCAGGCAAAATGCCCTTACATCCGTAATATGTAAAATGACAGGCTATATAACATCAAAAATTGGTAGAACATTTATGGTGTTTGCATTGGTTATGATGGGGCTTGCCTTCTTTTTAGGTAAAATATCTTGGGGTATGATAATGACTGTTATATTGGGCTCAGCATTAATGTACGGTGCCGATTCAATCATGAAGGCATTGTTAAGCGACTCAGACTCCGATTATTGCGGCACAAAAGTCACAATGGATAAATCTTGTAAAGCCAGTAAATATGAAAATATCGGCGAACCACTGAAAGGTAAAAAAGAAATATACAATACTATGGCAATTACAAACTCTCCTTATACCGAATGTAAAACTCTTTTGGGGTGTATTCAGTTTAGTTGTAATTTTAAAGTCTACAAAGATGGCACTACATGCAAGATAGTAGATGGAACCAGTATTGTTTGGATGCCTGATATGTCTAATGATAAAGCCTCCGCTTCATACATACCTAAGGTTTC
>VFQT010003211.1_pt1 | contig 15250 bp, 7 predicted proteins | sample 3512381 | NCBI WGS metagenome assembly VFQT01 (sample SAMN10412376, study PRJNA504923) | tailings metagenome | isolation source: Relicate 2 Philex TSF3 active mining site | place: Philippines: Tuba, Benguet | collected 2017-08-29 | reverse complement strand
GATGGAAGCTCTTCGAAGGAAACAAGCTGTCGCAGGAGCTGCAGGGAAGGAAACAGGCCTCAACCGCTGGAGGTCGCCTCGCTGCTGAAATTGGCAGCAACGAATGTGCTGTTCCCACGCATCGCAGCCACAAACAAACCGCTCCATTCTGCCGTACCCCGCTGAGCAGGAACTCCCCTGAAAAAAGAGAATTGCTGTCAGGTTTCCGCGGAATTCGCGATGTATTCATCAGTTGCGTGACAATGGAGCCATCGATCGTTTCATCTCCCAAGGCAACGACGTGGGGTTTTGCCACGGTCGGGTTTTCGATTGTCTTCTTTCAGTGATTCGTGTCTGAAAATTCACCGCCAACACGTGTTAAGAGTGCTCAATTCCGGACGAGGGTCGGTCATGTCAGACGTTGATTCTCCGCTAACTCCTGACCCACACGAAAATGATTCTCCCCGTCCTCATTTACACGATGCCTCGCCCGCGGACGTTCCAGAAGACCATTCCATTGAGACCGGCAGCGGACCAGCACGAGTGGCCAAGTCAAGAAAATGTCCGTTCTGCCGCTCAGTTCTTGATCAAAACGCAGTCATCTGTATTCAGTGTGGCTACGACCTGAGAACACAGCGTCCGGTCCAGCCATCCAGCGTACGGAAGAAGAAGAGAAGAACTGCTCCGCAGAAACGAAACGCGCTGGAGCCATTGGCACAGTATTCTCCGCAATTGTCGTGGTCAAAAGCGATCCTCAGCCTGGCGATGTTGCTTTCAGGGCCTCTCTTGTTCTACGGTGCAGCGTTGTCCACAGGTGTGATAAGGTCCTCCGGAGGGCACACGGACTTTCTTCCGGTCGCGATCGTAGGGATCCTTCTGTTTCTGCTTTCCCCGGTTTTTGCATTCGCGCACTTTGTGCATTCGGTGAAGTTCCTGAGAAAAGAACCCGTCCGGGCAATTTCTGGCGTGCTTCTGTCATTACTACTGATCCTGCTTGCTGCCACCGGATGGTATCTGGGTCCAATGAAAGGAAAGCCACAGGATTTTCGACAACGAGTCGCTCAGTTTTTCTCTCGCAAGCCGGACACAACCGCATGGCAGGAAGATTTCGATGCTCTGCTCGCCAACATCCCGCCTGCTGAAGCACATCTGTCAGAAACAGATATTCGCAACGGACAATCCTATACGAATCTGTTCGGTCAACTGCAGGACGGAGCCGAGGTGACGTACACCACCACAATGACAAGCTTCAATGATGTCGAAGGCCCGGAGATTTCTCCCGGATCGACCATTAAGAATGGAGCACCGGTTCTGGTGGTCATCCGCGAAATGGATCACGCCACCTGGGCGTCGATTCCTCCCGGGACCATCGTGCGATACCGAGGTAATCTCGAACTCAAAGCCGACTTCATTTCAGAGAACGGCCGCGTTCGAGCGGTACGAGCAGTCATCGTTCATGTCAACGAGATTCTCGACCCCGCCCAGAATCAGCGTCCCGAAACTGCTCGAACCGCAGCATTTCAGGCGATTGCTGCGTGTCGTAAGGCAGCCGACCAACTTCGAGCGAATACAGACGTAGAACGTCCTTCCAACTGGCACATCCTGCTGGGAAAAGCTGATGGCCCCGCTGCCGACAGTAAATGCCTGCAGACTGTGATCGATCCTCGAATTACGCCACCGGTCCCGGACAGCGACTTTGCAAAGAACCTGACAGAATCCGGAATTGAAAACAGATCGAGTCAATGGACGGACGCCAACAATCTGCGACTTGCAGCGGCACTAAACCTTGCGGCGGGCCTTGAGGAGAATCATCGCTCAATTCTCCAGAATGCAGTGATTAGCCTGCTCTGTTCAAAGCCGAAAGAACGAGGTCCGATTACCTCTGCAGAAGATGCAGACAAACAATTCAAAGAGATTCTATCAGGACTTGGCAGAACACCCGAGCCTTTTTCTAACACCCTGCTTGGTGAACTACTGAAGGCTTTGCCGCCGGAATCTTCTCTGGCGATCCTCAGTGAAGTGTCTGAAAACTCACCACACCTGAATCGAACTCTGTTGCAGTTGGGTGAAGACTGGGCTGAATCAGCACTTCATTCAGCCAACGAGTCCGAGTCAGATCCAGTTCAGGACAGTTGGCATGGACTTCGTGATCGCCTCAGAATGCTTTTGTACGGAAGCAAATGACAGGCCCGTTTTTTTCTGCTCGCCGCAATCTAACCTGACGAGCCTTCAGTGATCGCACCCCGCAGCCCAGTGCGAAAGACGAATCAGTCGAAGCCAGTTCCCCACTTTTCACAGGAAGCGTTCATGTTGAGGAAGAAGACCCCGCGCACGTATCCTGAACTCATCAGACAACTGGGCGTCCTCCTTCTGCTGGCGGTAGTCGTAGCCTCTGTCTATGTGTTCGTCTACCTCGTATGCCGCTCTCATAATGACCTGCCACTTTCGCCACATCAACTCGCCTCTATCATCACCGTTGGTCTGTTGTTATTATCGATCATTTCTCTGTTCAGTGACCTCTCCAGATTCACACACTCCCGCAAAAGAATGCACACTTACCGTGGGGGCCATTCGCAGGAACCGTTGTTCTTCGAATCTCCATGTCATTTGGGGCAGATAACGATGACCTGTGACATTTGCAGCGTCCGTGGCATCGGCACTCAAGTCTCCTCCGAAGACTTTATGCATGGAGTCTGCGTGTGCGGATTCAACCCCTTTCAACTGGGGCTCGTCAACGCCACGACGTTTTCTGCCGCAGGTCTCGACGTGAACAGTCTGTTTGAGAGCTGGAAGACGACGCTGGTCTGCCGAAACACCACGCCATGGAATGTCTGTCAGCGATGTATGAGGGTCCTTGAACCACATCTGCCTCAAAAGAAATCGTGTCAGAGACATCCTTTCGAAATTTGAGTGCGAGGCGAATATGACAATCATGGTATTGCTTGTTTGAGTCTCGTCTGGATGATACTTCAGCGTGAAGTATCAAACGCAACACCAAAAGTTCTGTTCCCATACCCCAAGGCGACATCAAGGTAATTCTTGATGCAACGCATTTTCGACCGTGTTTATGGAGATTCGCTTCGGGCGGGACAGAGATTTCTCCGAAGCTCACTCAGTGCACAACGTAAGATGAGCACAATGATAGGATCCAGGAATGAACGACCGACTTTTGAACTGGATCAAACCTCATATCGATTTTGATTGGACGGAATACTGGAATGAGAAGGATCGCTTTTCATCATTCGACCAAGGGCCTTTGGCAGTTTCCTATTATCAGAGTGATCAGAAAAGACTTCTGACCGGGCTGTTTGATGAACTGATTGACGAATTACCGGAGTCAGGCCGAGTCCTTGATGTCGGATGCGGCAATGGTGCTGGTTCGGCCGCTTTGCTTTCTGCGGCGGACCAGCAGCAGAAAGTGATCAATGTTGACATGCTGGACCTTGCGGGGATCTGTCCGCCTCTGTCCCTTCTGGAACGCGTCACGATCACAACAGGAGACGCGGAACGGATTCCTTTTCCAGACCAGACGTTTGACCTCGTTTTGTCCTGCTTCTGCGCTGAGTTCTGCGACATTCTGCAGGTGATCAGAGAAAGTCATCGAGTGCTCAAGCAAGGCGGACGCCTGGCAATGTTCGTCTACGCCCGCGAGTCCCCGCAAGTTTCGATACATTCCGATTATGTCAACGTCTACCGGAACGGTCTAAAACAGCTTCTCGAGGACATGTTGGCCGAACAGCCCGCAGACATGGAGCTGTTCCGGCGAATTCGCTCTCGTATCGAGCAGGATGATCCTCGCCGCTATACCCGCACTCATCTTGATGCAATCGTTGACTGTCTGGAACGACGGTCCAAACAACCCGGGACGACGTTCGTGGATGTTGACGAATTTATGTTGCCGAGTGTCGAGGGCCAGCCTCATACATTTTCTGTCAGGACTTTGCAGCGAAGCCTGGCACTGTGGGATGCGATCGACCTTGTGGCGTTGGATTTTCACGACGGGATTGAACTGCGGCGTCGCGTCTTGAGCACAGGCTTTACAGACAGTTACATCATCCCCGCAGAGTTTCAATGTGCAAAGATTGGGTATTATCAGGCCGGGCAACGGTTGTGAATACTTTCGTCGATTCCAAGGATTAATCTCTGGCTCTTGCGGCATAGTGAGGATGATGGTGTCGCAGATCCGCTGCAAGTAGACACGCCATACCGAGGTAGTCACGCGATTCGGCAACATGTGTTCTGAAACTGTCGGGAGAGAAGCCGTGATTGAACGCTGTCGCTGCATGAGAAAATTCTGGTCACTGAGTGCGGTGCGACGCCGGACGCTCAGGATTCTATTGGGCGTCGGTTCGCCTCTGCAGGATCCTCGCATGTTCACTGCATTGGAATGGTTCCCGAACGTACAGACGCCAGAATTGGTCGCCGGAAGCATCGCAAACTGAGTTCTCATTTGCCCGGCTACATTGGGCCGGAGCGTGAGGCGTGTCAGGTGCATTAACTTGAGTATGAACTGATGAAGCGGGAAAACACGGCAAGAATGCGACACTGCCTTCTCTGACTACCTGAAAGGTCCATCATGAATACGAACATGATTCCGGAGTCGCTTGGGGAATCACCAAGCCCCATCGATGAACAGGGAAATCTGTATCACGCTTTTATGAGTTACAAAAGTCAGGATTCTGACCTCGTACGAACCGTCACAGAATGGTTGATGTCTGTTGGTTTGCGTATCTGGTTCGCCGAATACCAGATTCTGCTCCACGACCGAGAGAAATTTCAAACGGCAATAGACCATGGCATTACTCACTCGCAGTGTGGCATAGCATTCACAAACGCCGCGTATGTTGAATCCGAGCACTGCCGGAATGAGTTAAGTGCTCTGGCTTCACGTGCCGGGCGCGAGTCGACGAGAATACTGGAAGTTGTTCTTGGGGAAACACCGCTGGTAAAAGACTACTTGCCTCAGTCAAGGCAGGCATTGATCGTAATTCCGCATCGATTCTCTGACCTGTCTGCGCTTCTGAAATGGTTAAGCCATCAACTTGAGCTCGATGACTCAGTGGCCGATCTCCCGACAATTGCAGCTGGCGGAGACATGTTTGAGGGGATGGCGGGCAGTTATTCGATGGATCTTTCCGGATGGGCGACAACCTCAAACGAAGAAGGATGGCAGCATGATCGGATATTCCAGGGACCGGCCTTCCGATTTATTACGAATAAACTTCTCCGAGGGAATCTTACGATTGCATCCGTTCGCGGCGTAGACAGGAAGTCCATCCAGTACGGGACAGACATTTCCTTCCAGCGAAATTACTTTAACGCGCTAATCGGCATTGCCGCACACGAGTTCCGGGATGCATCGAAGAAGTGCGTTGGGGTCCATCTGATCCATAAGGACGGCCAGGTGCATTTCGCGACGACCTCGCGGATCGATAAAGAGTGGCGAAGGGATTACTACATTGAACTACCGGATGCCTACGCTAATGGCCTCGAGTTTGCCCTGAGTTTTCGATACGAGGGCACATTCCAGGATTTCTGTCGCCACCTGATAGCAGCCGACGCCGTTGCGCAATCTCTCTGGTTCGATTCGCGGCTCCGTTATGTCACTCTGATTAATCTGCAGGCCCGAGAGTCCATTTCGAAACATGGCTTTGAGTTCTCCTGGTCGCCGCCCATCGGATGGAAACGAACGGCATTAATGGTCACGAAAGACTTGTGTGATCTGGATTTGCGACGGGAAAGGCAAGGGTTCCTGAAACGTCTGTTAAGTCTGTTTACTGGGCGACGGGAAGAAACCATGCGACAGAAAACCCTGAAAGATGTCGAGAGTCTTAAGGATCTCCTCAACGTGCAGGTCCATCATTGTCCATCCGGTTTCTGTATGGAAAGGCTTGAGTCTCGGGTCAGACGCACGATTGAAGTCAATGGTGGTACTCTGACGTTTCATATGAACGGCAATCGACACGGAGTCAGAACGTACGAATGTTTGTATCATTGGACGCGTCGAGGGCACTCGGAATACGGTTTCCAGGTCCATTTCATCCTCGGCAATCAGGTATTTTCAGTTCAAATTAACTCCCTGAAAGTGATTGCGAAGGGAGACGAACGAGTGCTTTTGGCCAGTGCATTTGCGGACGGTATTCGGGTCCCTGATGTCGACGGAGCTTTCGAACCTGAACGCAAACGGGAACTGGAAAGAATCAGCGATGGCGAGACCGCAGCTGCATCACACTTTCGAGCTGTGCGAATGACCGTGGCGCCGCCGAAATGCCAATTGGCGCTCGCGGCGGCGGTGTCCGAGGGCTCCAATGTCTATCTGACTTACCGCTGGACTGAAGACCTGTCTCATGATGAGGCCGATCGTATTGACACATGTGTCCGCGCTCTCATCAACAGCAGCATTGGTGATATCGCACATCGGAATAAAATTTCAGCTCGCTTGAGTTGGGGTGCTGAAAGCATGAATGGTGTGCGAATTCCGCTCTGGCATCTTGATCATCGTGATCAGCCTACCTTCGTTGTTAATTCTGGTTTCGATGTGGAGCAGAAGTTGGTTACGCTGACCGTCGGACCCAGATTCGTGCGGCGACAAATCGATGATGATATGCATGACCCAACGTCGGTCGGGTTGTGCAGGGGATTCACGAATCTTTTGGGGCAAGTTGAAATCAAACCCATCAACCAGGAGATCTGATGGCGATGACCCGCTTCGGTTGAGACACCCCATCGCAGGTCAATCGCCTGGAACTGAAACCCCTGTATTTGACAGAACTGACTCAAGACCGGCCAGACGTGTTGCTCCGAGCATCTCGCTCGGCGGTCAGGTCGCTGAATGTCGAACTGACAAAGATTCGAATTACAGGACGAAATCGCTTCAGCATTCCGAATCTGCCTTTCAGGGAGCTTCCAATCTATTCAAATCTGGTAACGATCCATGGTCAACGATTCGTCGCACGGTGTCAGAAGTCATGGGCTGTCAAATCGAGGAGGTTGATTATGCTGAACTCGGAAGCTTTACTGCAATGTAGTCGAGAAGCCGCAACCAGAATTCTGGAGCAAAATCCGTGGTTGTTAGTTCCAGACCTTAATCTGCGTTTGTTTCAGACCGGGATGCAACGAGTGTATTGCCGCAGTTCGATTCTCGCCGAGTTAGACGCGGATTTTCTGATTGTGGAACGATTGCCCCAAGGCAGCCACTGGCAACTTGTCTGCCTGGCGGGACCACAGGATGACATCCTGCGGGAAGGAATCCTCACCGCAGAACTTCAGGCAGCGCTCAATAAAGTGACCCGATGGAGCACGACAGCATTCGAGTACTTAATGCGGTGGATAACGGAAAACGACAACACTGACGGAAATCCCCAGATTAGCTATCGCGTTGTGATCGGTGACAGCCATCGACAGTCTGACCAGGAACGGTTCGTCGTCCGTAGTCTTCGCACAAACAAGCTTCGGATCCGCAGTTATCGATGGCTCCTCGAAAAACAGAGCCTCTATCCGGAACTCAAAGTAGTCGATCGAACTGATAAACCAAGGCGAAGCGATTTGTGACGATGTCAGATTGGACACTGGAGTAGCTGTACTTGTCTTATGTATTGATGCTGGAATGACTGGCCGATTCAGAATTGGCAGGAACGACAAAAAAACTACACCGAGATCATGTCTGAAGCACTAGTCCCGACAGTTGCCCGCAAATTCCAGCCTCATTCGCTGCCAATGACAAATGAGGCCCGTACAGCTTCTGTGTCACGGGGCTGTTTCGGCATAGGTCTGCGTGTCGACTCGCAAGAGAATAGACAGCGCCATAGGATTCCGGACTGCGGATCGATTGAGAGTGTGAGGTGCACGTCACGGCTCTCGACGCTTCAATGCCTGCTGAACTACACTTGCTGCCACGGCCTGAGGAAAACAACGCGTGATATTCATTAGTTACAGCAGCGAAGATGAGGAGAGTGCGATCTGTCTCTATGACGCTCTAAGGAAGGCTGGCTACACTTGCCAAGATATCTTCCTGGACCGCGATCATCGTTCCGGGATAGAACTTGGTGCTGATTGGGAAAAAGTGTTGCGGGAGAACGCATCGCAATGCCGAGCGTTGCTGACATTGGTCTCGCCGGGATGGCGGAAGTCGCGTTGGTGTTTTGCTGAGCTGGCTGTGGCAAAGACGCTGGGCTCGGGAACACATATCCTTCCAGTAGTCCTCCAGGATCTCAATGACTCGGGATGGCGGAGAAGTGGTTTAGACGGGTTGCAGCGGTTCCACCTCAATATTGACGCGATCCAGGACGCCGGTATGGCGATTCCAGAGTCTCTCTGTGAAAGGCTCAAAAGACTTGGCTTGGGGCCGACAGATCATCTTCGCCCGGCGATTGATCGTCATCCGAATCGAGTTCACTTCCGGTTTGAAACATGGGAGCAATGGTCATCGAAATCTGGCATGAATTTCCCACTTCAACTCGGCGTGGAACAACGGGCCTTCATTGAAACACTTTGTGGCCGACTGGCGGTTCTGGGGGGCGACGTTCGGATCTCGGGTGAACCAGGATCGGGTAAGACTCGACTCGTGCTAGAGGCCATTCGGCTGAACGCTAATCTGCAGCGGCAGACGATCTACTACGACGACCCTTCTGGCCTGCTCGAAGAGCCCTACGTCAATGAGTTGTCGCGAGTTGGCAGTGAGTCAACGCATTTAATCGTTGTTGATGACTGCCATTCAAACTACTATGAATTGATCCGTAGTCAAATTGCATCCGTTCGCGACCGTGTAACTCTGGTAACGATCACCCATGACACCGCATTTAACGCGATGCCAGTTCCGCCTCTCCCTGAAGAACAGATCACCGCAATTCTTGCGAGCTATAGAAGCGACCTGCGGCACCTGCTGCCCGCGTACGTAAAGTGTTGTGAAAAATCACCACGGTTCGCCCACCTTGTAGGAGAAAGTCTGAAAGCCGATGCCGGGTCGATTGTCGCCCATCCGGATGCTGATCGAATAGTTGAACGGATCATCTGTGGCAAAGTAAGTATCGGCTCTATGGAGTCGCAAGTGCGTATGACGGTGGCCCGTTTCGCCTCATTGTTCGATCGATTTGGAGTCGAACAGCCTTACGCGAAGGAACTGGCGTCTTTGGTCGACTGGATTGCCGAGCATCACCCGTCAATAGGCTTCGGTGATGTTCTGAGTGTGGTGCGGGCTTTAAGACAGATTCGCGTGCTGCAGGGTAAGCGGACCGTTTACTTCGTACCGAAAGCTCTTCAACGGCATCTGTGGCGACAGTGGTGGCAGATCTACGGTTCAGGTTTTCGAATGGAGCAAATTGAATCGCTGGATCTCCAGTTGCGTGTCTGGTTTGTTAGCAGTCTGGAACAGTACGGCGAAACGTCTCCCATCGAAGAAATTGCCGAGAGGCTTCTGCGCTTCGACAACTGGTTCTATCAAATTAACAACCTGAACAACCGGTGGGGGGCTCACTTGTTTCAGATCCTTGGCGAGCATTCCCCGGAGCTTGCCTTGACGTGCATCGGCAGGATGCAGATCCATGAATTCGATGACACAGGGCGCACGTTCTCAAGCTGGATCAAATCCAAGAGTGCTGCATTCTACGCCATCGTCGATGTGATCGAGTACGCGTCGTTGTGGAAGCGGACTGCGTTTTGGGCGATGCGGATGCTAAGAGATTTTGCTCTCGCAGAAGACGACGAAAACGGTCACGCAACGAAGGCATTCTGCTCCTTCTTTACTTTGGGGACGGGTTATTCGGCGGCAACGGAACTTGAGCCAAAGGAGCGAGTCGTTCTGTTGGATGAGTTACTGGACTCACCCGACGAACAACATTGCAGGCTCGGTTTGCTCTCTCTGGCGGCCGCACTTGATCGACAATCGCATTTTCGATCTCGCAATTGGTACAGACTTGGACGCCGACACCCCTCCAGCTTTTGGTTGCCGCCAAACAGGGATGCCTATTTCGCCGAACATATTTCCATATGGAATAGGCTTACGGGCTTCGTTCAACAAACCACCAATCAGGAGCAACTGACAAGAGCGTGGGATGTTATTGGCCGAGCCTTCCACTCATTTGTTCAGAGCGCTGCACTGGCAGATCACTGTTTGGAGTCTCTGCATTCACTCGCCACCAGATGCGAGGTTTCACTGACCAAATCGCTTGTCGGTTCCATCATTCATCTCTGGCGAGTTGCAACCACTCTCCCCGACGGAACTCGTGATAAGATGAAGGCGTTGTACTTTGATATCATCAATCGTTCGTTCGAGACTCGATTGAAGCGATATGTCGGGATGGGCTTCTTTGAAGACGGCGCAAAGCTCAGCTTTGATTTTGCTCCCCTTGACGACATCGACGAAGGAATCCAAAGACTCGCTGACCAGTGCTTTGGAGATCGAAACACATTGGTTCCCCATGTGCCATGGTTGCTGATGTGCGAAGATCGTGCATGGCACTTTGGCCTCGCTATCGGCACAAGAGATGTCGATACCAAGTGGTCAAGTGACGTTATCGATTGGCAGCGACAGCATTCACCGGGCGGAAATACTGCCTTTATTGGAGGATACCTTGAAGCAGTTCGACGCCAGTCGATGACTGAATTCGGGAAGCTCGTCCAAACCATTGCCGACGATTCCATACTGCAAGGATTGTTGACTGCTATTGTCGCCCGAACTGGTGGAGTTGCCGATAGTGTCGATCACATCACTCAGTTACTCGAGAAGAACGAAATTCCAGTCGAATCGCTAACAAGCCTGCGATACATGCATAACGTCTCTTCGATTGCAGAGCATGTGCTCATTCGCTGGATCGAGCTTTTGCGACAAGCAGGTGGCAATGAGCATCTCGGGTTAGCCTTGAATTCTCTATTTGGTCGATTCAAAGAAGAATCCTCGCGACCTATACCGGCTCAGTTCATTGCCAATTTCCTTGCGGATTCCGCCGTGATCAAGATGGTCAGGGATTCCCGAACGGGACAGGAGAATTACGAATATAATTGGGGAAAGCTCCTGGAACTGCTCACGGAAGATCATCAGACACTTGCCGTTTCAGTGGCTCGCGCATTGTTCGAGAGTTTCCTTCAGGAACCAGAGGCATTCAACACACGGCCCGGTGACGCGATCGACGAATCGGTTTGGCGAGTCCTGGAACTGCAGCCTCAAGCTGCGTGGTCAGCGTTCTTTGATGTGCTTCGATTTGCTGAGGGAAAACAGACCTACGAAATGTTCCACTGGCTTGGGGCGAAATCTTACTACTCCGACGGTACAAACTTGGGGTTATGGCCTACCGTACCGGAACCAATGCTCTGGCAATGGATCGATGAAGAACTACCGGAAAGAGTGGAGCTTGTCGCCAATCAGCTTCCGCTGCTCGTGACTGAGTATGGCTTGACGACGATCACCTGCCATTTCCTTCGCAGGTATACACGATTCACCGAAGCCTGTGACTGCCTGGTGGGCACTCGCGTTCCTGGGGTCGTCGAGGGTAGCTACGAAGAGTACAACAAAAAGCGATTGCAGCGGGCGATCGAAGTTCGGGGCGATTGTAGCGATCCCATCATCCTGATATGGCTTAACAAACATATCGCGGAACTGACAGCCGACCTCGAACGTCGCTCAAAGATTGACGACGAAGACGAGCGACGCTGACGGCTTTGCTCATGCAGCCCACAGATCCCCAGTGTAAGCATCGAATGCAAATCGGCAGGCTTTAGAGTGATCGAGTAGATGTTCCATGAGAGGCATTGAACCTGCACAGCTACGCTTGCGGATATGACTTTCCAGCTACCGTGAATCAGGATGAAGTCGCGCAGCCTCTGACTGGATCCGAGCTAATAACAGCCGCGTGACCTGTACAGTCACTTGACGCAGTCGACAGCTGATCAGACACTGCAACGGCATGCTGTCACTGTAAACTTGGCCACCTGCAGATGCTGTGTTAGTCCGGCGTTCTCTCAAGGAAATACGTATGCAAATCGTCGTTGTTGGTGATGTTGTTGTGGATCACCATGTGTACGAAGGTGAACGAAGCACTCCGGCGGCGACACAGTCTCGCGGGGTTCAGGTCGTGCGAGAGAACGGTGGAGCCTACTCACTTTTTCGATTGCTCTCATCTGTCTTCGCTGTGTCTCAAAAAGAAGTGCAAACGGCCGAAGCCCAGAGCCAGCAGGAGAATGCTCAGCCAACATCGATCGCTGGGGCCGATGTGGAATTCGGACTTACACTTCCGGATCCGCATGGACAACCATGCGGGCATCACGCTCTGGCGGTGTTTCGCCAATATCCGAAGTATGCACAACATGCTGATCCGGATGAGGCGAAGAAGAAGGTGTGGCGAGCTGACCTGCTACTCGGATATGGACACGACTCGATGCGATCGAGCGATGCGGCCGTGCCAGCAGAGAATTGCGTATGGTTCGAACCGACTTCGAAGACCGTAAGCCCTCCGGATATCCTGATTCTGGATGACGCGGGATTTGCTTTTCGAAATTCTCCTGCCTGCTGGATGTTGCCGACGGATCCCGCGAAGGGACCACGCTGGATTATCCTGAAGATGTCTCGTCCGGTTTGTCGCGGTGGACTATGGCAGGCACTGCAGCCCTATCTTGATCGACTGATCATAGTCGTGAGCGCTGCGGAATTGCGGAATGAATCGGCTGCGATCAGTATGGGACTCTCGTGGGAGCGAACCGTAGAAGACCTCGCGATTGCGATTCAGTCAGACCCGATCTTGTCTCAGCTCAGTCGTTGTCGACATCTGGTTGTCAACTTCTCTGCGGACGGAGCGTTGTGGATTGATAATCCGTCAACGTTCGGAAGTGACAATGCAGTGAAGACGAGAACAGAACTGATCTACGACGCTGGCAGCATCGAAGGTCAGTGGTCTGAGCAGACTCAGGGAGAAGTTTTTGGTTACATGTCCTGCATGGTCGCTGCTCTTACGGCTGAGGTGGTGCGTCAAGAGACTGCTCCGGACCGATCTGCGGACAATCTGTCTTACAATCCATCCGAGCGGCCTGGCTTTCATCTTTCGTCAGCGATCGGCAGCGGTCTGGCCGCGATGAGGAACCTTCGTCTGCTCGGTCACGGCGACGTCAAGTCAACCAGCCCGACGGGATACCCGGTCACAAGGCTCTCAGAAGTTCTCAGGACAACGGCTCGCGAGTTTTCTCGCTGCGGCGTTCCCTGGAGCCATCTCATGGAGAGACGCTGTGGCAGTCACAAACCCTGGTCGATCGCAGTCCAGTCTCAGTTGGCTTCTGAGAAAGGACTCATCCCGGTACCGTTAAGCGGACTGGCCTATCAGGTCGTTCAGCGGGGACGACGAATGCTGAACCATTTGCCTCACGCAAAATTTGGCAATCTGTTTTCGATCGACCGCAGTGAAATCGAAACGCTTCGTACGCTGCGAAAGCTGATGCAGAATTATAAGAAAGCGTGCGGTGCTGGCGGTGCCGTTGGGAAGCCATTGTCTGTAGGTGTCTTCGGGCCTCCGGGAGCTGGTAAATCATTTGGCGTGAAACAAATTGCCAATGAGATCTTCGGGAAGGCCGCTTGGCTGGAATTCAACCTGTCGCAGTTTGCAAACTCCGATCTGATCGGAGCCCTGCATCAGGTCCGCGACAAAGTTCTGGAAGTCGGAATCCCGGTCGTCTTCTGGGACGAATTTGATGCTCGGCAGTATCACTGGCTGCAGTATCTGCTTGCGCCTATGCAGGATGGCCGATTTCAGGAGGGGCAGCTCAGTCATCCGATCGGGCATTGCGTCTTCATTTTTGCCGGTGCCACAAGTCACACATTTCAGCAGTTCGGGCCGCCTCGCCTGACATCGAGTTCGACGACGGAGCAGAAAGAAGCGTGGAATAAATATGTCCTTGCCAAGGGGCCGGATTTCCTGAGCCGTCTTGATGGCTACTACAACGTTCTGGGGCCCAACCCGCGCAAGGTGACGGATGCGAGCGGCAACGTTGAGGATGACCCAACTGACTCCTGTGCGCCTGTTCGAAGAGCACTCCTGCTTCGTCAGTTCTTCTGCGGCAGCCAAAGCCATCGACTGAACATTGATGCCGGTCTGCTTCGCGCTCTGTTGGAGGTTCCTTCTTATCGCAACGGGGCACGTTCTCTGGAGAAGCTGGCGTTAAGCCTGAAACCTGGGGAGCCAACGGCCGCCATCCGTCGTTCCTCACTGGGATCTCCGGAGCAACTGGCGATGTTTGTGGATTTTCCAGCCGACACTTCCGGCAGTCGGATTAAACCCGTAGCGTCAGAAGGTCTCACTCCGTCAGAAATCTACTGTCGATTTATGGAACTATGTCGGCAACATGAACCGTTTCAGTCGCCGGAGATTATTGAATCTCTCGCAGCGTCTGTGCATGGATTTTATCAGCAGCGAGCGACTCAGCCGGGGATGTCGATCCAGGAAATCAACAACCGGGAATACTCTCTGCTTCCTGAGGACTCGAAAGAGTCCAATCGAGCTGCCGCAAGACGAATTTTTGAAGTGCTGGCGGTTGCGGGGCTGAAACTCATCAAGCAGCCCGAAGTTTCGGGGCTGGCCGCAGATCACGATGTGATCATTGCAGCACACCTTGAGCAGCATCTTGAGAACATGGCGGAGCTTGAGCATGATCTTTGGTGTGAGGAACGTCAGAGCCAAGGCTGGCGACAGGGTTCAGCGCGAGACAATGCGAGGAAGATTCATCCGCTGCTAATTCCGTACATGGAGTTGCCCGAAAACGAAAAAGACAAGGACCGAAATCAGATCCGGAGTTATCCGGCAATTGTCGCTGGAGCAGGACTGGGAATTACATTCACGGAATGATTGTAATCGTGCCCCATCGTCCACTGCTGCTTTTGCGAAGTCTTCGGTGACTCGATCCCTGAACTGCCAAGTTGGGTTACTTGATTGAAGAGCGGATTTGATGAAGAACTCCGTGCTGCAAAATGGCTCATGGCAAGTGAGGCCTGTATTCATCAGCTCAACATTTAAGGATATGCAGGCCGAACGCACCTATCTGCAGCATGTTGTGTTTCCGCGACTGGAAGAGGAACTGCGCAAAGGGCGGATCCTGCTTGAGCCGATTGACCTGCGTCAGGGCGTCGAGACCGCCGACATTGCCAGTGAGGCGGATCGCGAACAGCTGGTCCTGAAGGTGGTGGGAACAGCACATTCGTTGCTGCCAATTTCAGCAGCGAGGCGACCTCCAGCGGTTGAGGCCTGTTTCCTTCCCTGCAGCTCCTGCGACAGCTTGTTTCCTTCGAAGAGCTTCCATC
>VFQT010003210.1_pt1 | contig 15257 bp, 14 predicted proteins | sample 3512381 | NCBI WGS metagenome assembly VFQT01 (sample SAMN10412376, study PRJNA504923) | tailings metagenome | isolation source: Relicate 2 Philex TSF3 active mining site | place: Philippines: Tuba, Benguet | collected 2017-08-29 | reverse complement strand
GTATGTCAAACCCCCTCCTGAACGACAAAGTCCTCGAAAAAAACGCCCCGAAAGGTGCAGGTTGGGCTGCCGCTGAAGCGGATGCCGGCAAGTCGGGGAACGCGGGAACATGGGCGCCACCCGTCACCGACGGCCCCGTCAGCCCCTGGGCCGGCACCGCCCGCATGACGGCAAGCGGAGCGGTCAGCGCAACGCTCGTACTGATGGTGCTGCTGCTCGGAGCAGCGGTTTTCGGCTGGTCGTCGGTCAGTGAACCCGCACCAGGCCAGGTCGTGTTCCCGGGATGGGTCATTGTCGCTGTGCTCGTCGCATTCGTATGCGCCATTGTTTCCATGTTCAAACCGAACCTCGCGCGGTTCCTTGCACCCGTGTATGCGCTCGTGGAAGGTGCCGCCATCGGCGCGATCTCACACGCCTACAACATCGAATACGACGGCATCGTTCTCCAGGCCGTCGGTGCCACTGCGGGTGTGTTCGTCGTCATGCTGGTGCTGTACCGCACGGGCATCATCCGCGTGAACGACAAGTTCCGTCGCACCGTCGTTGGCGCGACTCTCGGCCTGATGGTGTTCTACGGCGTCGCCTTGCTGTTCCGCTTGTTCGGCGCCGAGGTGTCGTTCCTCTCGAACGGCAGTTTGCTGGGAATCGGCATCAGCCTCTTCGCCGCCGGCCTTGCAGCAATGAACCTGGCCCTCGACTTCGATTTCATCGAACAGGGTGAGCGCAACGGGCTTCCCAAGCACATGGAGTGGTACGCAGGCCTCGGCATTCTCGTCACCCTGGTGTGGCTGTACCTCGAACTGTTGCGCCTGTTCGCCAACCTGCGCGAACGGAACTGAACCGCAACTAGTTGGCGCGGCGCGCCGTTGGGCGCTGTGCGAGAACCTCGTCGGGAATCGGCTGGCCCGTCACTTCGTCGGTCCAGTACGTTCCCGCCTCCAAGCGCGCGAGCGCGGTTTCCACGTCGGCGAGGTCTTGTTCGATCTCGTCGAGGTTCGGCACTGCTGACTCGGGATTGGTCACGTCGACAGCATAGGCAGATAGCGTCTCGCGCATGCCCACTCCTTTCCCGCCCTTCGACGGATCCGCACCCAAGCAGCAGCAGTTCTCCGAGTACCCCGAAATGGGAATCGACCCGGACAAGCGCTACACCGCGACGATGGACACCTCGATGGGATCGATGGTCATCGCACTCGACCCGATCAAGGCACCAAAGACCGTCAACAGCTTCGTGTTCCTCGCGTTGAACCACTATTTCGACGGCATCATCTTTCACCGCATCATCAACGGCTTCGTGTGCCAGGGCGGCGACCCCACGGGCACCGGTCGCGGCGGTCCCGGCTACCGATTCGACGATGAGTTGCCGAAGGCCGGCGAGTACAAGATCGGTTCGTTCGCAATGGCGAACGCCGGACCGAACACGAATGGTTCGCAGTTCTTCATCATCTCCGGGCCCGACGGCTGCCGTCTTCCCCCCGCTTACGCGTTGTTCGGTCAGGTTGTGAAAGGCCTCGAGGTTGTCGAGGCGATGCAAAACGTGCCGACCGCCGCGGGTGACCGACCGAAGACCGACGTTGTCATCAACTCGGTCACCATCACCGTCGCCGATTGACGAAACGTGGTGAGCGCACGCAACGCACTCACCTTCGACTCACTTTCCATTGACGAGGCACGGCGCCTCGCGCTCGCCGCGCAGGGGTTCGGTGCGAGAACGCGTGGCATTGCCTCGACGCAACGACACCTCGACCAAGTTCTCAACCATGTCGGCCTGATTCAGATCGACTCGGTCAATGTTCTCGTTCGTAGTCAGGAGTTGCCTCTTTTCGCGCGCCTGGGCAGTCACAAACGTGATCTCATTCCCGCCGCCCACGCCGGCCAACGTCTGTTCGAATATTGGGGCCATGCCGCATCGCACATTCCCGTTGAGTCCTACCCATTGTTCCGTTGGAAGATGGAAGCGGCGCGCAAAGGTGCGATGTGGGGCGGGGTTGCGGAATTCGCGAAAACGAACCGTGCATTCGTGCGTCGTATCCGTGCGCACGTTGCGAACAATGGCCCCGTTGCCGCCGGAGACTTGTCGACGCGTGTCGGGCCGAAAGGCCCGTGGTGGGATTGGGACGACGCGAAGATCGCCCTCGAGTATCTCTTCTGGACGGGTGAGCTGACTGCTCGGCGACGCGACAACGATTTCGCGCGCATTTACGACGTTCCGGAGCGGATGATCCCGGCACGACATCTCGAGGCAAAAATCCCGATCGAGGATGCGCAGCGCGAACTCGTTCGTCGTGCGATTTCACACCTCGGAGTCGGAACCACGACCGATATCGCCGACTACTTCCACTTGAAGTCGGCCGTCGTCGTACCGCGCCTGCGGGAGCTGATCGAATCGGGCGAGGTACGCCAAGTCAGTGTCGACGGCTGGGAGAAGCCCGCTTTCATCGAGGCTGCAGCGAAAGTGCCTCGTGCATCACACGCGGTCGTTCGCGCCACGGCTTTGCTGTCACCGTTCGACTCTCTGGTGTGGTGCCGTCCGCGCATCGCACGCTTGTTCGATTTTGACTATCGCATCGAGATCTACACGCCCGCCCCGAAGCGCAAGTTCGGCTATTACGTGTTGCCGTTCCTCCACGCCGGACGGCTGGTGGGGCGATTCGACCTGAAGGCCGACCGACATGCGTCGGTGTTGCGGGTGCAGGCGAGCCACATCGAGCAGGGTTACAAGAGGGAATCGGGTGACATCGCATCGGCTGTCGGGAAGGAACTGCGGCTCATGGCCGAGTGGCTGGGGCTTGGTGCGATCGAGGTCGAAGCGCGGGGCTCGCTCGCACGGGAAGTGCGACGGTCGGTAGCGTGAAGGCCATGTCCCCGCTGATCGCAGTTGCCGGACGCACCGCGGTCGCGGGTCGGGTATCGCGCGATGCGGTTGCGTTTGCCGGCCGTCGCTACATGGAGTCGGTGTTGCGTGGAGGCGGCGAACCCGTCGTGGTGGCACCCCAGCACATCACCCACGAAGTCGCGCTCGATCTCGTCGGTCGGTTCGACGGCCTGTTGTTGATGGGCGGGCCCGACGTCGACCCCGAGTTGTACGGCCAGGAACCACACCACACCACCTACGGTGTCGATCGTTTTCAGGATGATTTCGAAATCGGACTCCTGCGTGCGGCCCTCGACGTTGGCGTGCCGGTACTCGCGGTGTGCCGTGGCATTCAACTCGTCAACGTTGCGATGGGCGGAACCCTCATCCAGCACATCGACGAATCAGGCGGTCCCCAGCATCGTCCGTCGGCTTTCCCCGCGGGTGCGGAGTTTGCGGTGCACGACGTGAACATTCGCGAAGGTTCGAAGATGCACAAGGCACTCGGCACGACGACGATCACGGGTTCGTCGTTTCACCACCAAGGCCTCGACACTCTCGGCGACGGTCTCGTTGCCGTCGGCTGGTCGTCGGATGGACTGGTCGAAGCGGTCGAGCACCCCGATCGTTGGTTGCTCGGCGTGCAGTGGCATCCCGAGGACACGGCCCACGAAGACCCGCCGCATCAGTCGTTGTACAGCGCCTTCGTGCGCGCGGCGAGCGCGTTCAACCAGTCGTCGCGTCGGGGCTGATCCGCTTCGCTTCGGGTTCGACAAGAACCCAGCGGAACAAGCGTGTCACGGCCTCGCCGAGGGGGCGACCCACCAAGACGTCTGCGACGGGCACGTAGGGGAGCCTCAACGGCACGCGTACCCAGCGCGGAAGTGTCGAGATTGCGGCGGCTGCAATCGCCGAGTACCCGATGCGTGCGGGAATCGGCAACGGAGGGGTGAGCACCAGGTACCGGGCGGCGTCCTTTGCTTCTTTTGAGGCATGCAATTCGGGACGGAACATACGCAGTTGATCGCGAAGTGCGCGTTCGCTCGTCGGTGGTGCCGGCACGCCGAGCGCATGGGCGACACGCGCAGTGTCGGCCACGTAGGCGTCACGCTCGTCCTGATCGAGGGGGCGTTCGCCGAATCGCTGGTGGGCGAACAGAAAACTGTCGACTTCTGCAACATGAACCCAACGCAAGAGGTGCGGGTCGTTCGCCGAGTACGGGCGTCCATCCGAGGCCGTACCGGTGACTCGATTGTGTACCGCTCGCACACGCGCCACCGCCTCTTCGGCCGCGCGGGCCGAACCGAAGGTGGTGGCGGCGAGGAAGTCGGCGGTGCGCTGCAGGCGACCCCACGGGTCGTTGCGGTAGTCGGAGTGGGTGGCGACACCGGCCATGGCGAGGGGGTGCATCGACTGCAGAAGAAGCGCACGGAGCCCACCGATGAACATCGACGCATCACCGTGCACACGAACGATTGGGCTGTCGGGGGCGAACCACCGCGGGCCTTCTTCGTTGATGAGGCCGAGCATGCGGGTGTTGCCGTCGGGGCCGGCGATGCGCGAACGAACGGCATCGCCGATCGTCGTGCGCAAACCCGCCAATTGAGCGTCGACCTGAGGGGGGATCTCCAACTTCACCAAGACCCCATCGTGCCAGCGTACGCTTCGTTCATGCCGTCTCCTGCCGAGGAAAAGTTGCTCTCGACCCGTTGGATGTTGAAGGCGGCCGTGATTTTCTGGGGCGGCTTCCTCGTGATGGTTGCCACACGGCACTCGTTCCACCGTCTTACGAACCTTCTCCTTCTTCTTCTCGTTTCCATCTTTCTCTCGCTTGCGATCGAACCGGGCGTCAACAAGCTCGAAGCACGTGGATGGCGTCGTGGTCGGGCAACGATCACGATTCTGCTGTCGGTCATCGTCGGGGCGATCGCACTGATGTCACTCTTCGCGACGTTGGTGGCGACACAGCTTGTCGACCTGTTGCGGAACAGCGAGAAGTACGTCAACGAGACGGTCGACTTCATCAACCGCAATTTCAATGCGAACATCGACCCACAGCAGGTCAACGATCGCATCACCGACCCGAATGGTCCGGTGCAGCGATTCATCGACTCTCAGCAAGACAAAGTCGTCAGCGTTTCGGTGCAGGCCCTCGGCGTTCTTCTGCAGATCTTCTCGGTTCTCCTCTTCACCTTCTACTTCGTCGCCGACGGTCCGAAATGGCGTCGTGCGATCTGCTCGCGACTTCCCGCCGACCGACAGGTACGTGTGCTCGAGGTGTGGGAGATCGCCGTCAGCAAGACGGGCGGCTATCTGTATTCACGTGCCTTGCTCGCGCTGGTGTCGAGCTTCTTCCACTGGATCGCATTCCAGGCAATCGGCACACCGGCACCAATTGCGATGGCGATCTGGGTCGGCCTGGTGTCGCAGTTCATGCCCGTCGTCGGCACCTATGTCGCGGGTGTCTTGCCGTTGGTCCTGAGTTTCATCGAGGAACCCTCATCGGCGATCTTCGTCATCGCGTTCATCATCATCTACCAGCAGATCGAGAACTACCTCGTCTCGCCGCGCATCACCGCGCGCACGATGGACCTGCACCCCGCGCTCGCCTTTGGTTCGGCAATTGCCGGAGCCGCGTTGCTTGGCGCGATTGGTGCACTTCTTGCCCTGCCCGCTGCTGCGATGATTCAGGCGATCGCCAGCCAGCGCGGTTCGCGACATGATGTGGTCGACAGTCCGCTGACGACACCTCAGCCGACCCGCGAAAAGAAGAAACGCCGCCGTCAAGCGGCCGGTTGACGACTGTGGCGGGAATTCCCTTCGTCGAACCACTCGAGGGCCTTGTCTACGGTGCGGTCGACCAACTGTCGCCGCTTGTCGCGCGAGTGGTTGCCCAGAATCCCTCGAAGTTCACCTACAAGGGAACAGGCACCTACATCATCGGGCGCGATGAAGTGGTGGTCATCGACCCGGGCCCGACGCTTGATTCGCATCGCACGGCCCTCGAACGTGCCATCGACGGGCGGCGGGTGCGGGGAATCGTCGTCACGCATTGTCATTCCGACCATGTGCCATTGGCGTACTGGTTGGCCGAATCAACGGGAGCACGCACCTACGGATTCGGTCCTCACCCGCGACCGACCGTGACCGACGCATTCGACGACGATGATGACGACGTTCAAGACGAAAAATCGAGCGACACGGGTGACGGTGAAGAGCGTGAACATACCGACTTCAATTTCACCCCCACGGTCGCCGTTCGCGACGGACAGGCGTTTCTCACCGTTGATGGCTGGTCGTTGACCGCAGTCCACACGCCGGGTCACACGTCGAATCATCTGTGCATACATCTCGATGCAGAGAATGCACTGTTCACGGGCGATCACATCATGGGTTGGAGCACGACGGTCGTCTCACCGCCCGACGGCAACATGGCCGACTACATGGCCTCGGTTCGCAAGTTGATTACACGCAACGATGCGGTGCTTTATCCAACCCATGGAAACCCCGTGCGCGACCCCGCGCCGTTCCTTGCGGCGTATCTTGCGCACCGCGTCGAACGCGAAAGCCAAATCATCGAGTTGTTGCAACGGGGACCGTCGACGATTCGCGCCATGGTCGAGGTGCTGTACGCGAACGTTCGCCCCGAACTTCACAAGCCTGCAAGACGCAGCGTGATGGCGCACCTGCTGAAGTTGCTCGACGAGGCAAGAGTGACAACTGTCAACGATCGTCCGCCGTCGATGCGTTCGATCTGGATCGTCCGTAATAAATAGGAATACAAAAGCATCCCTCACTCAAGGGGAGGTGCGGCACTAATTTTTTCTCCGTGACCCCCCGAGAAGCGCGCCGACAAGCCAAGTTGTGGCTGACACCCACTGTTGCTGCCGTCATGGTTGTCGCTGGCGTCGCGCTTGCCGTCGGCCGAACGGGCAGCGATGCCGAGGCGTCCCTGCAGACGTCGACGACGACGTCGACGGTTCCCGAAACCACCATGACGCTTCCCCCCGAAACAACAACGACTCTTCCCCCCGAAACCACCACAACACTTCCCATCGAAACCACGACAACGACGGTCGTTTGGAACCACGCCAATCCGCGCCCGTTGCCCGAGAAGACGGGAAAGGGCAAGCGCATCGTCTTCCACAACAGCCTCAACTGGGTGTGGATCGTGAACGAAAACGAAGAAGTGATTCAGTCGGTGCCCGTCTCCGGTCGTGAAGGTGTTCCGAAGCCCGGCAAGTACCGGGTGATGTCGAAGAGCGAGTTTTCACAGAGCATCTTCTTTCCCGAGATCAAGATGAAGTGGTCGGTGCGCTTTGCCATCAGCCCGAACGGCAAGAACACGATCTCGTTCCACTCGATTCCCACGTGTGCGTGGGAGGGTGGCCACTGCAGCCCCGTTGGTCCGATGCAGACGGTCGAACAGTTGGGCACGTTCCAAAGTGGTGGCTGCGTGCGCATGCTCGACGTCGATGCCGAGTTCCTCTACAACTTCGTCGAGGTCGGCACGCGAGTGCTCGTCCTCAAATAATCACGCTGCGTAGCGCGCCATCTCCGACTTGAGCAGGTCGAGGCCCAGATTTCCCAGGTTCAGGCCGTAGGCGTGCCAGTCGCGCAGGTTGAACTGTGCGCCGAGGCGACGTTTCGCATCGTCGCGCAGGTCGAGCCACACGCGCTCGCCGAGCTTGTAGGAAATTGCCTGAGCCGGCCAGCCCAGGTAGCGGTCGATTTCGGAACGGTTGAATTCGGCGTCGCTCGACGACCGTTCGGTGAGGAACTCGAGGGCCAGTTCGGGCGTCCAGGCCTCACCCGAATGCCACGACCATGAAGAAGGAATGGAAAACCCGCAGTGAAGGCCGATGTCGATGACCACTCGGGCCGCGCGCATCGCCTGGCCGTAGAGGTAACCGAGTCGGTAGTCGGGGTTCGTGAAGAACCCGAACTCGTCCATCAACCGCTCGGCATATAGTGCCCAGCCCTCGCCGTGGCCCGAGACGAAGGTGTTGCGTTGGTAGCGCGACAGTTGGTCGGCGTTGACCGTCGCCATCGCTACTTGCAAGTGATGGCCGGGTACACCTTCGTGGTAGGCGGTTGTCGGCTCGCCCCAGCGCGGAACCGACGCGCGACCGTTCAATGGGTACCACGTGCGGCCGGGACGCGACAGGTCTTCACTCGGCCCCGTGTAGTACATCGCGGCCGCACCGCCGGGGGGCGAGATCATTGCTTCGCACCGACGAATCGACTGTGGAATGTCGAAGTGCTTGTTGTCGATGAGAAATGCCATCGCTTCATCCATCAGCTCCTGCAGCCAGTTGCGCAGGTTCTCTTCGCCTTGCACGGCGCGCGCCGGGTCGGTGTCGAGAAGGTGGCGTACCTCCGCCGCTGATGCACCGGGAAGAATCTCCTCACCCACGCGACGGATTTCTGCGTCGAGACGGGCAACTTCGTCCCAACCCCAGTCGTAGGCATCCTTCGCGTCGACCGACATGCCGAGATACCGACGACGGGCGAAAGCATGTCGCTCTTCACCGACTCCGTCGTTCGGGTCGGCGTGGCGCGCGTATTCGCCACCGAGGAAAGTTGCGGTATCGGCCAGTGCCGCCGAGCAGTCACGTGCAGCCGACTTCAGTCGACGTGACAGGGCATCGGACACCTGCGCGGTTGCTGCGAACTCGGCGAAGAAACCGCCATCATTCGTCCCCGCCCACGCCGCCGCTTGGTCGGCGACGGCCAACGCCTGCCGCACCGGAGCCGCCACCCCGCGAACCAAACCTTCGCGCCACGATGCGCGCATCCCTGCAAGCGTGGTCGGAAACGCCTCCATGCGTGCGGCGATGTTCTCCCAGTCACCTTCGGTGTCGGTGGGCATGAGGTCAAAGACACTGCGTGCACCGTCGAGATCACCGGCGATCACACGAATCCCGCGCAGGTGTTCACCCGCGTCGTGTTCGGCAACCGCAAGTTCGAGGTCGTTGCGCAACACACCGGCAGCAAGACGATCGGCGTCATCGGAAGGAGTCAGCGCATTCAACGCCGCGAGCGACTTCGCGGCGTGCGCAGCGCGGGCATCGTGGCCGGCGGGGGAGAAGTCGGTCATCTTGTCGTCGTAACCCGCGACGCCCAGATACGTGGCGGCCAGCGGGTCGAGTGCCGCCATTTCATCGATGAAGCGGTCGGAGAGCGAGTAGATCGGGGTGTCGCGCTGCGGCATTCCGCCACGTTAGAACGCCACACCCGAACGGCTAAATTCTCGCGCGAGGGGGATGACGATGAATCTCGCACGCATCGGTGAATTTTGGGCACGCTGGCGTCCCGACGAACTGTCCATCAAGTACGCGGGGGTGGAAACCACTTGGCGCGAACTCGATGTGCGCACCAGCAACCTCGCCGCGGGACTTGCCGGCAAGGGCATCACGAAGGGCGACCGCATCGGGCTGTTGTTGACCAATTGCATGGAGTGGATCGAACTCACGATGGCAGCCTGGAAACTCGGCGCGCTCATCGTGCCGATCAACACCCGCTTCACACCTGCCGAGGTCAAGTTCGTCACGGCGAACGCCGGGGCGAAGCTTCTTTTCACCAATGACGGGCTCTTTGAGTCGACGAAAACCGTCGAGGGATGCGACGTGATCCGCGTCGAGAACATCGCACCGCTCTACGCCGACGGTTCGACCGTCGTCACCGCCGACACGGCGCCCGATGACGCGGCATTCATCTGTTACACCAGCGGCACGACGGGCGATCCGAAGGGAGCCGTACTCACGCACGGTTCGTTCGATGCCGGTTCGCAGTCATGGGCACAAGCACTCGATCTCTGGCCCGGCGACAAGTTGCAGCTGCCGTTCCCACTTGCCTTCACCGGCGGCCTGGCGCTGTGGCTCTACACCTACTGGTCGGGGGCGAGCCTGTTGCTCGACAACGAAGTCAACATCGACCGCATCTTCGACAACTTCGAGAAGGAACGTGCCACCGGGTTCATGGGTGTGCCGACGATCTTCCAGATGATCGTCGATCATCCACGCTGGAAGACAGCCGACTTGTCGACGTGGAAGAAGGCCTGCTCGGGCGGTGCCGTCGTACCGCCGTCGCTTTTGAAAGCGGTGCAGGCACGCGGTGTGCCGATGCTGCAGATGTTCAGCCTCACCGAGGCATCCGCCGCCGGAACCGTGCTTCCTGCGAGCGACGCATTTCGCAAGGTTGGCTCGGCTGGTATCCCGATCGTCCACGGCTCGCTGAAGATCGCCGACGATGACGACAACGAAGTTCCCGTCGGTGAAGTGGGAGAGATCCTCTTGAAGGGCCCGCAGATCATGGCGGGCTACTGGAACAATCCCGAAGCAACCGCTGCGGCGTTGCGCGGCGGTTGGCTGCATACGGGCGACCTCGGTTATGTCGACGACGAGGGATACCTCTACGTCGTCGACCGCAAGAAGGACATGCTCATCTCGGGCGGTCTCAACGTGTATCCGGCAGAACTCGAGAGACTGATCGCCAACGTTCCCGGAGTCGTCGAAGTTGCCGTCGTCGGCGTTCCCGACGACCGCTGGGGGGAGACACCGCTCGTCATCGTCTTCACCAACGGCGCCAAGGTCGGGGCGAACGATGTTCTGCAGGTGTGCCGCGACAACCTCGCCGACTTCAAGTTGCCACGTTACTTTCACGTGAGCGAGACCCCGCTGCCGCGCAACATGTCGGGCAAAATCCTGAAGCGTGAACTGAAGAGTCAGTTTTCCGATTTCCCCAAGACTTCCAAACCGATTCGCTGATCATGCGCGCACGCATCGGCATCACCATCTACTCGGTCGACTACACGATGCGCCCCGACGATCTTGCTCGCGAGATCGAGGCCCGTGGCTTCGAGAGCTTCTGGGTTCCCGAGCACAGCAACATTCCGACCAGCCGCAAGACACCGTGGCCCGGAAGCCTGACCGGAGAGCCGTTGCCGAAGGAGTACTCGCACATGCTCGACGCCTTCGTCGCGCTGTCGATGGCGGCAGCGGTGACGACGAAACTTCGGCTCGGCACCGGCGTCATGCTGCCCGCACAACGGGATGCAATCTGGACCTCGAAGCAGATTTCGTCGCTCGACTTTCTCAGCAACGGACGCGTCGAAGTCGGCGTGGGCATCGGCTGGAACCAGGATGAGATGGAAAGCCACGGTGCGGTGTTCCGCGAACGCTGGGACAAGACGCGTGAAGTTGCCGAAGCGATGCGCGTGATGTGGCGCAACGAAGTCGCCGAATACAGCGGCGACATCGTCACGGTCCCACCAACGTGGCAGTGGCCGAAGCCGGCCCAACCTGGCGGGCCGAAGATTCATCTCGGTGGCGGCACCGGACCACGGCTCCTCGGCGAAGTTGCCAAGTGGGCAGACGGCTGGATGCCGATCTCGGCACGGCCGTCGCTCGCGAACCGTTTGAAGATGCTCGAAGAGGCCTGCGACAAGGTCGGGCGTGACTGGCGCACTCTTGACGTCAGTGTCTTCGGCGCGAACACCACGGTCGACGGCCTGTGCAACCTCTTCGAAGAGGGCATCACGCGCGCCATCCTCACGTTGCCACCCGAGGGCCCCGAGATCATCCTGCCGATGCTCGACGAATGGGCAGCGACGAAAGACGCCGTCTACAAACGAATCAACTAGGCGAGTGCGGTACAGAACTTCAACAGGTGGCGTGCACGCTCGACATCATCGCTGAAGCCCTCGCGGAGAGCCTCCGACCTCACCTCGAACGAAATGGGCACGTCGGGTATCGCCGCGCACATCTGCGCGATCGGCAGCCCGCCTTCACCGGGGCAGCAACGTCCGTTCACCGCGTCGTCGAGCAATCCTTCGAATGTCGTCGGCACCGCGGCCGGTGCATCGGCGATCTGGATGTACGGAAAGAGTGATCGATCCATCGCCGACAACTGATCGAACGTTGCCCCCGACCGCGAGAAGTGCAGGTTGTCGATCAGCACGCCGCCGTTCGGCCGAGCCGCATCGGCCACGATCTGTGCGGCCATCGCAAGCGTGTTCAACGGAAAGATCGGCAGGAACTCGCACACCACCCGTATCCCGTGCGGCGCCGCCATGTCGCAGCACTCGCCGTAACGCTTGGTGTTGAACGCCTGGTCCTTCACCCGACTGGTGAACAAGATGTTGCGCGCACCGATCGCCGCGGCCGCCGCCACCAATCGCTCGGCGTGGTCATCTGCACCATCGGCGGGGATGATCGGCTCGATGTCGAGGGCCACGATGCCCGTGTCGTCGAGCCGCCGGCGTACCTCGCGTGTCGTCGCATCGGTCCACTTCGCACCGTCGAACCAGATGCCACAGGCGGGCCAGCCCGCCGCCGCGGCCACCTCGACCATCCGCTCGGGAGCAAGCGTCGGATGAACGCCCGCGGCCAGCGACAAGAGACGCGGCACCGACTACTTCTTCTTCGTGAAGTGAATCGGCAACGATGTCAACGCGCGAAGCGCGAAATTCTTCTGGTACTCGAACGTCATGTTCGGGTCGATCAGTTCGAAGTCGTCGATGTGGTCGACGAACGCGCGGAAGCCGATCGCCAACTCACGACGCGCCAGCGGTGCACCGAGGCAGAAGTGCACGCCGGCACCGAAGCCGATCTGCGAACGCGAATTCGGCCGATCGAGGTCGAGCGCATCGGGATTTTCGAAGTGTCGCTCGTCGCGGTTTGCCGCCGCGTAGCGGATGTTCACGATCGCACCCTTCGGAATTGTCACGCCGTGCATCTCGACATCGGCCGCCGCAGTACGGAACAGGCCCTGGACCGGCCCTTCGAGACGCACCGCTTCTTCGACCAGTTGTGGCACGTACTTGTCGGGGTCGCTCTTCAACTTGGCCCACTGGTCGGGGTACTGCGACAACAGCATGATGCCACCCGACAGCGCATTTGTGCTGGTCTCGGACCCACCGACGAACGTGTCGGCCATCATCTCGGCGTGCAGTTCCTCGTCGGTCAGCGTGCGACCCCACTCGGGGATCACAGTGTTCACCAGGTCCGACAACAAGGTGTCGTTCGGTTCGACGCGCAGACGCTCGAAGATCGGCTGGAAGTAGTGCTGCGCCTCGATCTCCATCTCGGTCGACCACAGCGCTTCTTCCTCGGTCTGCATCATGCCGAGACGTTGCACCCATGCATCGGTCCATGCCTTGATCTGCCAGATGTCTTCTTGGTTCGCACCCATCTGAACGCCGATCACGATCAACGGCAGTGGCACGGCGAATGCGCGCACCCAGTCGCACTGACCCTCGTCGATGAACTTCGCGAACAACTCGCGCGTCACGCCTTCGACGATCGGGTCGAGTTGCTTGATGCGGCTCGGCCGGAACGCATGGTCGAACAACCCGCGCATCTCTTTGTGGTTCGGGTCGTCGCGGCCGGCGAGTGTCGGCGCGGGCACCCAACCCTTCTCCTTGTACAGAGCGTGGATCTTCTTCTGGCGTTCGATCATTTCGGGTGACGCAACACGCGAAGCCTGACGCTGGTTCACGAAGTTCGTGGTGTCCATCACCACCGCCCGCACGTCTTCGTAACGCGTGATCACGTACATACCCGTCCGAGGGTCGAGCCACACCGGGGCCTCGTTACGCAACGTCTTGTAGGCGTGGTACGGACAGTCGTTCGTTGCCGGATCGAAAAAATTGACCTCGACGTTGCTGGTGCTCACGTTCACATCCCCCTTGTGATTGCCCTACTTTATGTGAAACGTCAAGGGGGACAGAATGGCCGCAGCAGCCGACATCATCGCCAAGTTCGGGGCAGTCGAAGACGACCAGCGCTATACGCGACTCGTCGAACTGTTCACCGACGACGCCATCTACTACGACCCGTTCATGGGCCCCCAGCGCGGCAAGGAACAGATCCGCACCTTTATGGGTCACATGGAAGAACTCGTTCCCGCAGCGGGTGCGCGCTTCGATGCGTGGGACATCTCGGCGGGCACCACCGTCGCCTGGGCCAAGTGGACGATGTACGCACGAGGTGCCGATGGCGAAGTTGGCATCCCGGGCCAGAGCGTCTACCGACTCCGCGACGATGGCGACGGACTGAAGGTGTGCTTCGTCGCCGACTATGTCGACTCGTACGCCTACGGAAAGTTGTCGCGCGACCGCGTGCCCGACATGGCCACACCCGCAACCCTGCCGAAGGGCACGACCCAGCAGGGGACAGGACACGACCTCATCCGCACCTTCTGGAAGATGCAGGACACGCGTCAGTACACCCAACTCGCCGAACTGTTCACCGACGATGCCGTCTTCACCGACCAGGTGTACGGACGCTTCGAAGGTATCGAGGCAATTCGCAACTACATGAAGCGCATGGATGTCGAAATGCCCGAAGGCGGCGTCACCTTCGACCTCGTCGACTGCGCCGGTGACGAAACCGTCGGTTGGTCTCAGTGGAACTGCAACGTTCCCGGTGGTTCGTTTCCCGGCTGGACGCTTCACAACGTCCGCGATGGCAAGTTCACCCTCGACTCGGACTATTTCGACGTCGTCCTCGCTCGCAAGCTCCGCCCGAAGGCGTGAGCGAGCAAGCGGCGATCTAGAAGTCGAAGATCTCGCCCAGGAAGCCCTTGCGCTTCTTGCCGTAGTGCCCCGTGTGGTATTTCGAGTGGTACTTGTGCGAGCCCATCGGCATCGGCTGCGGTGGGGCTTGTTGCGGCATCGGCTGCGAGCGCTGCGGTTGCGACGCTTCCATCGCAGACGTCGCGCGCTCGATGATCTTGTCAAGCTCGCCGCGGTCAAGCCACACACCACGACAATCGGGGCAGTAGTCGATCTCGATGCCCTGGCGCTCGGCGAGGGTCAGCTTCGAGTCGGGGCAGGTGGGGCACTTCATGGGTTCCTCCTTCAGCAAACGGACTTTTCGCTGAAGGTCTCTCCCAGCTTTCGCCGGCGGCTCCGGGCATTTCTGCCGTGTTGACGAAGCCGAACCTGTCGGATTTCCGACCGGGATACTCCCCTTCGGAGAAAAGAATACGGCAGTGTCCGTCATTCGTGCCATCCGTAGGCTGACGTTTGTGTCGAGTTCCGAAAGCACCCACCCCAACGTCGCCAAAGTCCGCGCTGCTGCCGAGGCCGCCGGCCTCTCCATCGAGGTGCGCCGCTTCCCTGAGGGAACGAAAACCGCGCAGGACGCCGCCGACGCAATCGGCGTCACTCTCGGCCAGATCGTGAAGAGCCTCGTCTTCGCCGTCGACGGTGAGGTGGTACTTGCTCTCGTCAGCGGCTCGAACCAACTCGACGAAAAGAAACTCGCCCTCGCCGCCGGCGGCCTGAAGTGCGCCCGCGTCGACGCCGACATCGTGCGACAGGCCACCGGCTTTGCGATCGGCGGCGTGCCTCCGTTGGGTTTGGCAACTCAAATGAGAATCTTCATTGACCCGGATT
>VFQT010003209.1_pt1 | contig 15267 bp, 12 predicted proteins | sample 3512381 | NCBI WGS metagenome assembly VFQT01 (sample SAMN10412376, study PRJNA504923) | tailings metagenome | isolation source: Relicate 2 Philex TSF3 active mining site | place: Philippines: Tuba, Benguet | collected 2017-08-29 | reverse complement strand
ATTCGACCACGGTGACTTTCGCGCCCAGCCGCCGCCAGACCGAGCCAAGCTCCAGCCCGATCACGCCGCCGCCGATGACGACCATGTGTCCCGGAACTTCGGCAAGCTCCAGCGCGCCGGTGCTGTCGACGATCACGCCCTTGGCATTGTCTACTTCAACGCCCGCGAGTGGAGTCACCGACGATCCGGTGGCGATGACGATGTTCTTCGCCGTCACGCTCTTGCCGCCGACGTCCACGGTGTGCGCATCGGTGAAGCTGGCGCGGCCCTTCAGCCAGTCGACCTTGTTCTTCTTGAAGAGAAACTCGATGCCGCCGGTCAGGCCCTTGACCGCATCGATCCGCTGCTTCTGCATCGCGCCGAGATCAAGGCTCACGCCGTCCAGCTTGACGCCCAGCTTCGCCAGCGCGCCGTCCGCCGCTTCGGCGTATCGCTCGGAGGCGTGGAGCAGCGCCTTTGAGGGTATGCACCCCACGTTGAGGCACGTGCCGCCCAGCGTCTCGCGGCTTTCGGCGCATGCCGTCTTGAGCCCGAGCTGGGCGGCGCGGATCGCGGCCACATAACCGCCGGGGCCGGCGCCGATGACGAGAACGTCGTAGTCGTATTGCGTGTCAGCCATGAGGGCCTCCGTGGGGCATGGGCTTCGACATGCTCAGCCTGAGCGGGTCTTGGGATTGAGCGCAACAACCGCTCATCCTGAGCCTGTCGAAGGATGTCGCGCAAGGTCAAAGCCTTATAGATCGATCAGCAGCCGGGTGGGATCCTCGATCGCTTCCTTGATGATCTTCAGCGCCGTCACCGCCTCGCGGCCGTCGATCAGCCGGTGGTCGTAGGACAGGGCGATGTACATCATCGGCCGGATCACGACCTCGCCGCCGCGGGCGACCGGGCGGTCCTCGATGCGGTGGAGACCCAGCACCGCCGACTGCGGCGGGTTGATGATCGGAGTGGACATCAGGCTGCCGAACACGCCGCCGTTGGAGATCGTGAAGGTGCCGCCCTTCATGTCGTCCATGGTCAGCGTGCCGTCCTTGGCCTTCTTGCCATATTCGGCGATCGCCTTCTCGATGCCCGCGAACGAAAGCTGGTCGGCATCGCGGACCACCGGCACGACCAGGCCGTTGGGCGCCGAAACCGCCACCGAGATGTCGACGTAGTCATGATAGACGATCTCGTCGCCCTCGATGTAGGCGTTGACCGAGGGTATGTCCTTGAGCGCGAGGCAGGCGGCCTTGGCGAAGAAGCCCATGAAGCCCAGGCGCGTGCCGTGCTTCTTCTCGAACAGGTCCTTGTACTTGTCGCGCGCCTCGATCACCGCCGTCATGTCGACGTCGTTGAAGGTGGTGAGCAGCGCGGCGGTCTCCTGCGCGCTCTTGAGGCGCTTGGCGATGGTCTGGCGCAGGCGCGTCATCTTGACGCGCTCTTCGCGGCGTTCGCCGGTTTCCGCCGGTGCAGCGGCGGCAGGAGCCTGGGGTGCCTCGGCGGCCGGCGCCGCCTGCTTGGCCTGAGCGGCGGCGACGATGTCTTCCTTGGTCAGGCGACCGTCCTTGCCGGTGCCCTTCACGCTGGCCGGGTCGATCCCGTGTTCCAGCACCGCCTTGCGCACTGCGGGCGAGAGCACCGCCGCGTCGCCGCTGGCAGCGGGCGCCTCGGCGAGCTTAGGCAGCGTGTCCGACGCCGGGGGCACTGCCTTTTCCTGGCGTTGTGTGACCGCTGCCGCGCCGGCCACGGCGGTTGAATCTTCGATGGTCCCGATCAGCGCGCCGACCGAAACGGTGTCGCCTTCCTTGGCGATGTGCTGGCCCATGACGCCGGCGGCCGGCGCCATCACGTCGATGGCCACCTTGTCGGTTTCGAGGCTGGCGATCGGCTCGTCGAGCTTAACCGGGTCTCCCGGCTGCTTCAGCCATTGGCCGATCGTGGCTTCGGACACGGATTCGCCGAGCGTTGGAACTTTGACTTCGCTGGACATGGCGGTGCTTTCCCGGGGAGAGGAGAGGTTCAGAACTTCTTGGTGCGGCGGCGGATTTCGGAGCGGACGGAAAGCCCGAGCGCCTCGGCGACGAGCGCGGCCTGCTCGCTCTCGTGCCGCTTGGCGAGGCCGGTCGCGGGCGATGCGCTGGAGGCGCGGCCGGCGTAACGCGGCCTTGCCACCTTGCACTTGGCCATCGCGAGCGCTTCCTCGATCAGCGGTTCGACGAAGAACCACGCGCCGTTGTTACGCGGCTCTTCCTGGCACCAGACCACGTCTTCCAGGTTCGGCATGCGCTCGACGCGGGCAGCCAGCGGCTCGCCCGGGAAGGGGTAGAGCTGTTCCAGCCGGACAACCGTGGTGTCCGTCAGCTCGGCCGCGTCGCGCGCTTCCATCAGGTCGTAGCCGACCTTGCCCGAACACAGCACGAGCTTCTTGACGTTCTCGTCCGCCGGCGGCGTGCGATCCGACATGATGCGGCGGAAGTGACTCGCGCCCACGAAGTCTTCCATTTCGGACTTCGCCAGCGGGTGCCGCAGCAGCGACTTGGGTGTCATGATGATCAGCGGCTTGCGGAACGACCGGTGCATCTGGCGCCGCAGCACGTGGAAGTAGTTCGACGGTGTCGTTATGTTGCAGACCTGGATGTTGTCCTGCGCGCAGAGCTGCAGGAAGCGTTCCAGGCGGGCCGACGAGTGCTCTGGCCCCTGGCCTTCGTAACCGTGCGGCAATAGCAGCACGAGGCCGTTGGCGCGCAGCCACTTGGCTTCGGCGGCGGCGATGTACTGGTCGATGATGATCTGCGCGCCGTTGGCGAAATCGCCGAACTGCGCTTCCCAGAGCACTAGCGTCTTGGGATCGGTCATGGCGTAGCCATACTCGAAGCCGAGCACGCCATATTCGCTAAGCGGGCTGTCCAGCACCTCGAACCGGCCATGCGGCACGGTCGAGAGCGGCACATACTTGTGCTCGTCGTTCTGATCGACCCACACGGCGTGGCGCTGGCTGAACGTGCCGCGCCCGGAATCCTGCCCCGACAGGCGCACGCCGTAGCCTTCCGAGATCAGGCTGCCGAACGCGAGTGCCTCGCCGGTGGCCCAGTCAAAGCCGGTGCCGTCCTTGAACATCTGGCGCTTGCCGTCGAGCACGCGGTTCAGCGTCTTGTGGATCGTCAGATCCTCGGGAACGGTAGTCAGCGTGCGGCCGAGACTGTCGAACAGCTTGTTCTCGATACCGGTGGGCACATTGCGGCGCGCGTTCTCGGGATCGTTGGGCCGGTTGAACCCGCTCCAGCGGCCGGCGAACCAGTCTGCCTCGTTCGCCTTGTAGGTCTTGGCGACCTCAAACTCGGTTTCGAGCGTCGCCACGAAGTCGTCGATATATTCGCCGTGATAGCCTGCCTCGATCACGCCTTCCTCGACCAGCCGCTTGGCATAAATCTCGGACACCGGCGGGTGCTGGCGAATCTGCGAATACATCAGCGGTTGGGTGAAGCTGGGCTCGTCGCCTTCGTTGTGGCCGAAGCGGCGATAGCACCACATGTCGATGACCACGTCCTTGTCGAACTTCTGACGGAAGTCGACCGCAAGCTTGCAGGCGAAGGTCACGGCCTCGGGATCGTCGCCGTTGACGTGGAAGATCGGCGCCTGGACGCCCTTGGCGACATCCGAAGGGTAGGGGCTGTTGCGCGCGAATTGCGGGCTGGTGGTGAAGCCGATCTGGTTGTTGATGATGAAGTGCAGGCAGCCGCCGGTGGAGTAACCGCGAATGCCCTGGAAGCCCAGGCACTCCCAGACGATGCCCTGGCCGGCGAAGGCGGCATCACCGTGCAGCAGCACGGGGAGCACCTGGTCCATCTCCTCAAGGTCGTCGCGCATCGTCAGAGTGGCGCGGGCCTTGCCCAGCACGACCGGATCGACCGTTTCCAGGTGTGAGGGGTTTGGAACCAGGCTCATGTGCACCTTGATCCCGTCGAACTCGCGGTCTGTCGAGGTGCCGAGGTGGTACTTCACGTCGCCCGATCCGCCCACGTCCTCGGGATTGGCGGTGCCGCCCGAGAATTCGTGGAAGATCACGCGGTATGGCTTGGCCATGACGTTGGCCAGCACGTTCAGGCGGCCGCGATGGGCCATACCGATCACGATTTCACGCACACCGGTCTGGCCGCCGCGCTTGATCACCGCTTCCAGCGCCGGGATCATCGATTCGCCGCCGTCGAGCCCGAAGCGCTTGGTGCCCACGTACTTGCGGCCGAGGAACTTCTCGTACTGTTCGCCGCGCGTCACCGCCTGGAGGATTGCTTGCTTGCCGAGCACGGTGAAGTCGATCGACTTGTCGGCGCCTTCCATCCGATCCTGCAGGAAGCGGCGCTCCTCGACATCGGCGATGTGCATGTATTCGAGGCCGACCTTGCCGCAATAGTTCGCGCGCAGGATATCGACGATCTCGCGGATCGAGGCCCACTCGCGGCCCAGGAAGCCGCCGATGAAGATCTTGCGGTCCAGCGCGGCGCCGGTGAAGCCGTGGTACTCGGGCGTCAGGTCGGCCGGCAGTTCGTGCTGGGACAGCCCTAGCGGATCGAGATCGGCGGCGAGATGCCCGCGCACGCGATAAGTGCGGATCAGCATCATCGCGCGGATGGCGTCCAAGGCGGCGGCTTCGACCGCGGCCTCATCCGTCGGCGCGCCGGCCTTCGCCGCGGCGGCCTTGACCGCCGCCTTCAAAGCCGTGGGATCGAGTGCCTGGGTCAGGTCGTCTTCAGCGCCGCCGCCTACCAGCGGCCATCCAGCGCGTTGCCAGCTTGGTCCCGGCTGCGGGTCGTCGGGGACAAAATCGTGGTTCTCGTTGCCCATAGCACGCAACCCTTATCCGCCCCCGCGACGCGCGAAGGCTAAAAAGCCCTTGGCAGGCGAGCGCGGACGGCGCCCGTAATGTTCCCGTAATCCCCGCGTTGCGGGGATCGAATCAGGCCAGTTCCTTCAGCAGGCCGGAGAGCGTCTCGCCGAGCAGGCTGGGCGAAGGCGAGACGCGGATGCCCGCGTCCTCCATCGCCGCGATCTTGTCCTCGGCGCCGCCCTGGCCGCCCGAAACGATCGCGCCGGCATGGCCCATGCGGCGTCCCGGAGGGGCGGTGCGGCCGGCGATGAAGCCGACCATCGGCTTTTTCCGGCCGCGCTTCGCCTCGTCCTTCAGGAACTGGGCCGCTTCTTCCTCGGCCGATCCGCCGATCTCGCCGATCATGATGATCGACTTGGTCGCGTCGTCCGCCAGGAACAGCTCCAGCACGTCGATGAAGTTCGTGCCGTTGACCGGATCGCCGCCGATGCCGACCGCCGTCGTCTGGCCAAGGCCGGCGTTCGTAGTCTGGAACACCGCTTCGTAGGTCAGCGTGCCCGAGCGGCTGACGACGCCGACCGAACCCTTCGAGAAGATGCTGCCGGGCATGATGCCGATCTTGCACTCGCCCGGCGTCAGCACGCCGGGGCAGTTGGGACCGATCAGGCGCGACTTGGAGCCGGACAGGGCGCGCTTGACGCGGACCATGTCGAGAACCGGAACGCCCTCGGTGATGGCGACGATAAGCTCCATCTCGGCGTCGATCGCCTCAAGGATCGCGTCGGCGCAGCCCGCCGGGGGAACGTAGATGCACGATGCGGTCGCGCCAGTCGCCGCCTTGGCTTCCCGCACGGTGTCGTACTGGGGCAGGCCGATGTGCGAAGTGCCGCCCTTGCCGGGGGTCACGCCCGCGACCATCTGCGTGCCGTAATCCAGCGCTGCCTGGGTGTGGAAGCTGCCCGTCTTGCCGGTCATGCCCTGGGTAATGACCTTGGTATTCTTGTCGACGAGGATGCTCATCTCTGGTTCCCTTGCGTCGTCCCGTACTTGATGCGGGACCGGTCTTCTCTAGGCTGGACCACGCGGCCAGCGATCCCGGTCCATGCCGGGCGGCGAATGTCAGGCGAGCGAGCTGTCGATGCCCTTGCAGGCAACCAGCAGTTCCTTGACCGCATCGACCGAGACCTGAAGGTTGCCCTTGGCCTCTTCGTCGAGCTCGATCTCGATCACCTTTTCCACGCCGCCCGCGCCGATCATCACCGGCACGCCGACATAAAGGTCGTTCACGCCGTATTCGCCGTTGACGTAAGCAGCACAGGGCAGGATGCGCTTCTGGTCGTTGAGATAGGCTTCGGCCATGGCGATGCCCGAGGCGGCCGGAGCGTAGAACGCCGAGCCGGTCTTCAGCAGGCCGACGATCTCGCCGCCGCCCGAGCGGGTGCGCTGCACGATCGCGTCGATGCGCTCCTGGGTGGAGAGGCCCATCTTGATGAGGTCGGGCACGGGGATGCCGTTGACGGTCGAATACTGCACCACCGGCACCATCGTGTCGCCGTGGCCGCCCAGCACGAACGTGTTCACGTCGCGAACCGAGACGTTGAACTCCCAGGCGAGGAAAGTGGAGAAGCGCGCCGAGTCGAGCACGCCGGCCATGCCCACCACCTTGTTGTGCGGCAGGCCCGAAAATTCGCGCAGAGCCCAGACCATCGCGTCGAGCGGGTTGGTAATGCAGATCACGAAAGCGTCGGGCGCGTTGTCGCGGATGCCTTCGCCCACCGCCTTCATGACCTTGAGGTTGATCCCCAGAAGGTCGTCGCGGCTCATGCCGGGCTTGCGAGCGACGCCGGCGGTCACGATCACCACGTCGGCGCCCTTGATGTCGGCATAATCGTTGCTGCCGATGATCTTGGCGTCGAAACCTTCGACCGGCCCGCACTGCGACAGATCGAGCGCCTTGCCCTGCGGCACGCCTTCGACGACGTCGAACAGGACGATGTCGCCAAGCTCCTTCTGCGCCGCCAGATGGGCCAGAGTGCCGCCGATGTTGCCGGCGCCGATGAGCGCGATCTTCTTGCGAGCCATTTTGGTCCCTTCCAATGTGCGCGAGGCGTCCCCGTCGCGGAGGACGCGCCGCTGTTTGGTGGTGCCCTTAAGCGCCCGCTCCGCGCATTGCAACCGTCAGGAAGCCTCGAAAACGTCCTTTGTGGCACGAGTTTCTGCTAATGATTCGCAATTGCTATTTAGCGGGATCGCGGGCTTCGTCGTTCGGTCGGTCCGGTGCCCGGTGTCGCGCCAGTCGGTGCCGTCGGGCGCCACCGCGCTGTAAGGAAGCCGGCCCTCGCGGCTGTAGCCTTCCAGCGCGCCGTCGATCGCTTCGCCCGCTTCCTGACGGTCGAGTAGCCTGAGCAGGAATTCCCGCATCCGCACGACGGCGAGATCGGTGCCGCACAGGTTTTCCTCGGTGCGGTCGACGATCGGCCCCATGCTGAGCTGGACGCTGGCGTCTTCATGCAGCAGCGTCTTGGTGAAGCCGCTGAAATGCCCTTGCGCCATGGCTTCCCGGTCCTGGCCCCAGTGGTTGGCGGGGTTATGCTCTTCGGCCTTGAGCAGATCGTCGGGGTCGGCGCCGGGGAAGACGAGCTTCGAGATGTCCTTGACCGCGCCTTCCTCGTCCCAGAAGCAGAAGAACAGCATATGGTTCTCATCGTCGATCGGCACAGTGATGAAGCCCGCGTTGTCGCTGGGGATCACCGGCTGCCGGCTGGGCGAGAACGAATAGAACGGCGCGATGTACTCGGCGACACGCAGATGCGTCTTGCCGGGAATGCCGGTCCCGCGGATCGCCGCCGTGCGAAGACCGTAAGCGGTCTCTCCGATCTCGTAGGCGGGCGCTTCGTCGACCAGCGTCTGCCCGGCGGCGGCGTGGAAGCCCTTGTGCAGCCAGTTGAGGTGGACGGTGTCCTGCGTGCCTTCAAGGTCCTGCAGCCAGTTGCAGTTGACCGTCATTTTCGCCCACCAGCGGCCTTCGGGCGGCACTTCCATGAACGGCAGCGGCGGCAGCGGCGGCGGCTCGCCCTGACCGAGGAAGGCCCAGATCAGCCCGCCGCCTTCACGCGCAACCCGGCGCTGCACTTTGACGCGCGATGCGAACAGGTCGGACCGCGCGCCTTCGGACGGGACTTCGGCCACGCGTCCTTCGCTGTCGAGCACCCACCCGTGATAGATGCAGCGCAGCTTGCAGCCTTCGACCCGGGCAAGCGCCATCGAGGCGCGGCGGTGAGGGCAGTATTCGTCCATCAACCCGACGGACCCGTCTTCGCCCCGGAACGCGACCAGATTGTCGCCCAGCAGGCGCACCCGCTGGGTCTTGCCGATCTCGAGAGATTCGCTGCGCGCGAAAGGCAGCCAGTAATTCTCCCGCAGCAGACGGCCCATGGGCGCATCGCCGGTCACGCGGGTCAGGCGGTCATTGTCCTTCGGAGTCATGGATTCCCCCAGAATGGCATTGCGGCACAAACGGGCCAGCCTGGTTATGGGGTTGTATGTCCCCCGGCCATTCCCGCCTTATCCTCCGCGTTAACCATAGCTGCGGGCCAACCCGACGTAAAGCAAGCGCTTATCGGCGGAGCGAGCGTCTAGGCAAGGCTGTTCGGATCGGGCTCGTTAACGATTAAGGGGCCCGCGCGCCGGTCAGCGGGCGGGGGTCAGCGGGCGGCGAGGCGCTGCGGTTCGGAAGGCTTGCGCTCATTGGCAAGCAGCATCGCCGCCAGATAATCCGGCACCGGCCGGCTGAAGTAGTACCCCTGGCCGAGCGTGCACCCGGCCGCGCGAACGGCGGTGACCTGCTCCACCGTTTCCAGCCCTTCGGCGACGATCTCCATACCGAGCCGCGAGCCCATCTGCGAAACCGCGCCGATGATCGCGTCGCTTTTCGTACCGGCATGTATTCCCGACACGAAGCTGCGGTCGACCTTGATCTTGCTGAACGGATACTTCGACAGGTAGCTGAGCGAGGAATAGCCGGTGCCGAAATCATCGAGCGCGAAGCGCACGCCGGCCTCGCTGAGTTCGGCGATGAAATTCTCGGTGTTCTCGCTGTGATCGAGCAGCACCGTTTCGGTGATTTCCAGCTCCAGCCGGGTGGGCGAGAGCTTGGCCTCGCGCAACGCGTTGAGAATGCCGAGCGCCGCGCCGGGCGCCTTGATCTGCAACGGCGAGAGGTTGACCGCGATGGTTATGTCTTCGGGCCACTGCGCCGCGGCCTTGGCAGCCTGGCCGGTGATCCAGTTGCCCAATGTGATGATCGCGCCGGTTTCCTCGGCGACGGGAATGAACTCGTCGGGGCGCAGTTCCCCCTTTTCGGGGTGGAACCAGCGGACCAGCGCCTCGAACGCGCGGATGCGGCCGGTTTCGAGGTCGATGAGCGGCTGGAAGAAGATCGACAGCTCGTCGCGCTGCAAGGCGCCGCGCAGCTCCGCCTCGATTTCGCGGCGGCGCACGAGATTGCGCGTCATCGACGGGTCGAAGAAGCTGATCTGCTTGCGGCCGTTCACTTTCGACCGATAGAGCGCCAGGTCGGCGCACTGCATCAGCGTGTCGAGGTCTTCGCCGTCCTCAGGCAGCAGGGCGATACCCATGGAGCTGGCGATTTCCAGCCGATCCTCGTCGAGCCGGATCGGTCGGCAGATCTCTTCCATCATCCGCTGCGCGAGCGCCTCGGCGCCCGCGCGGTCCTCGATCATGCAGGCGACGATGAACTCATCGCCGCCGAACCGCGCCACGGTCGCGTCGTTGGGGGCGATATTCTGCAGGCGGCTGGCGATTTCGGCTAGCACGCGGTCGCCGACCTGGTGACCCAGCGCGTCGTTGACTTCCTTGAAGCGATCGAGGTCCAGCCAGACCAGGGCAAGGCGGCCGTCCGAGGGCAGGTGCGCGAGCCGCTCGACGAGATGATGGTTCAGCCCGGCGCGGTTGAGCAGGCCGGTGACGACGTCGCTGCGCGCGAGGACTTGCATCTTGCGGGCCAGCCGCGCGCTCGTCTCGGCGGCGGTGATCGAGTTGCGCAACACCTTGAAGATATTGAGCGCGATCAGCGCCACGGCCGGGATCAGCAGCGCGAGATTGACGCCCAGGATGATCGAGCCGATCGACCCTTCGATAAATAGACCGATCACGATCGGCATCAGGGATAGCAGCAGTTGGCCGATGGCGATGGCCGGCCGCCCCGCGTTGCGCGCGGCGACGGCGGTGCCATAGCCGATGGCATGGCTGACGATCAGCAGCTGAGCGGTGGTGGGAGCATGCACGTTGATGCTCACCGCCGCCGCGATCCCGGTCATCGCGGCATAACTGAAGGCGCCCACCTCGAAGAGGATTTCGAGCTTTCGCGCATCTTCATTGGGCTTGGGGGAGATCAGGTAAGTCTGGGCGATGCGGATCAGCGCCACGAAAATGAGCACGGCCGCCGCGATCGTCAGGCTGCGATCGTTGGTCAGCCAGGCCGCGGGGCCGACCGTCATGATGCCGATGAGGGGGCCGAGCACAGGGCTCGTCGTCTGATTATACAGCGTCTCGACCAGGATCCTCCGGACCCTGTCGTCCAATGCGTCGGTGCGAAACAGCACTCGCTTGATGGTGCGCCAGCGGTTTATCGAAACACTCCCACTCGTCAGGAGCGCAATATAGCGAAGCTGTCACCGAATGGTTACCGTGGCGGTTAGGATAATCATTTCCGGGAAATCAATCCGGGGGATGGGCTGTTGATCAGTCGAAGCCGCCGGCGTTTTGCCGCGCCGCGACGGCATCCGCCATCCGCCGGTCGAGCAGGCGGCATATCCCCAGCCACTGGCGATAGCCCTCCGCGTCTCCCGCGAAAAACGCCTTTTCGGCCGCCTCGCGCGCCCGCTCGGCGGCGCAGAGGCCATGCGTTGCGAAGTGGCGCAGAGCCACGGTCATCAGCTTGTCGGCACTCACGCCAGCGACGTTGTCGTTCGCGGCGCGCATCGGCAACGGCGCCTGGAAGAGCCGGGCGACCAACGAGCTCTCGCACCGGCGGGCGGGGGCGAAACGGATGGTCATCGCGAGGAACTCCGGCAATCTAACAAGGCAACCGGATCACTGGAGCCCAAGCACCTAAACCTTCGTATGGGCCTATGGTTGCCGAAACCTTGCGGTTGCGTTCAAGCTCCGGGCTGAGCGATCCAGCGGCCGCTGGTTTCGTACTCGGGCCGCACTTGCGAGCCGGGCAGGCGGGCTGCGCGGTAAAGCGCATCACCGCCCCGGCTCTGGAGTTCGGCAGCGTAAATGGGCGCAGACGCCGGTGGCTGGCGTTGGCCTGCGGCGGCGGTCTTCAGTCCTGCTTCGTAAGCGCGCTGGACCGCGAGTGGATCGAGTGCGGCCGATGCGGGCTGAGCCGCGTCGTCGCGAGGGTGAGGCGCCGCAATGGGTTCGCCGCCCGCATAAGTGAAGCGGAACGCGCCGGGCAGCCCCGCTCGCCCGGCGAAGCGATAGAAGCGGTGGGCCCCGATCGTGCCGGCGCTCACCAGGCTGTCGGCCCAATAGGGATGCACCTGCACGGTGTGATAATGCGTCGCCAGCCCCACCGGCGAATAGACGTAACCCGCCAGCGCGGCGCGGGCCACCAGCTCGGCCCGCAGCCAGAACAGGCGATTGGGCACCCGTGCCAGCGAGCCGTCGCAAGTGAAGGTGAACTGACAGCCGGTCCGCCGTTCCGACCCCTGGTAGACGACGCCGCATACAGTGCTGGGGTAGGCGGGATGCGCGACCCGGTTGAGCACCACTTGCGCGACGGCGCGTTGGCCGGCGTCCGCCTCGCTCGCGGCTTCGTAATAGATCGCGGCGGTCAGGCATTGCAGCGCCCGGGTGCGGTCCACTCCGCTGTTGTCCACACGCAGCGCGCGCGCCGCCGGTCCGGCATCCACCGTCAGCGGCGGCTCGTGGGCATCGGAGTGCACGCCCGGAGCCGGCACGGGATCGGACACCGGATCGAGATAATAGAACGCGGAGCCGGGAAAGCTGGCGCCGGGCCGCTCGAACGGCATTTGCGCGGCGATAGGGCGGGCTTGCACCGCATCGCCGATGGCAAGGCCTTGCCAGCCCTGCGGAGCGGCAATGGCCGGCAGCGCGACGGCCGCCGCGAGCATTACCGGGCGCCGTCCGCGATGTCGCCGGGACCGGGCGGCGCGCAAGCCCGCCGCTCGCGAACGCCGCAGCCTTGCGCGGAAATCACGCGGCTTGGGTTCGAACGACAAGGCGGACAGATGCGGCATGAGCCCCCATGCTGGTTACGCAATCAGGCGTAGCCGGTGCGAGGCGACCGCGCAGCCGAGGTTTCGCCAGCGTGCCGAAGCGGCACACCGGGCGGAGGTAGTCCTAACAGTTTAAAGAAAGACGCCGGCCACCATGACGGGGACCGGCGCTCAATTCACCTCATGCGCCGAAGCGCTTCGTCGGTTTACGGCTTCGAACTGGTCTCGCGGCCGGGCCGATGCGCGGCAAGAGGCTGCGCGTCGGCTTTCCGGGTCGAGCGTTCGAGGTCGAACAGCAAGGAACCTGTCGCAAACTGGCCTTGGCGGCCGAAGCGGCTCCGCAAGTAGGGGGCCATGTTTCCGTAGGACATCGCTGATGCTCCTTCGCCGGTGGTTCGGTGGCTCTCTCGGGACGCGAGGGGGGCGGGGAGGGGAGGGCTGCGCCGCGAAAGAGCCACCAGCTCTTGTTGTTCGTCCAACGTACGGGGCGCGAGAATGGTTCCGTCCTCTGTCGCATCGTTCAAAAACGCCTTGCCGTTCAGGTGTCGCAGCTTGGACAAGCGCGTTGTCCGGATCAGGCCTGCAGCGGCTTTCCTTGACTCTCGAAGCCAAAGTGCCTAGCTGCCCGCTTCCCGTAATTTATTGTGTCCGGAGTGCCCATGGCGCGCGTTACCGTCGAAGATTGCGTCGACAAGGTCCCCAACCGCTTCGATCTCGTCCTGATCGCCGCGCAGCGCGCGCGCGAGATTTCGGGCGGCGCCGAGCTCACGCTCGATCGTGATCGCGACAAGAACCCCGTCGTGGCGCTGCGCGAGATTGCCGAGCAGACCGTCCGTCCCGATCAATTGCACGAGACCCTCGTCGGCTCGCTTCAGCGCGTGCTGCCCGACGATGACGACGACGTGGACGAGATCGGCTCGCTCAGCCAGTCGGCCGAAGCGCTGCGGATCACCGCCGCTGCGCCCGTGCGCAACACCTCGATCGGCGGCGACTACGACGGCTGATCGTCACGATCTCATTGAACAAAGCGAAGGCCCTGGGGAACCGGGGCCTTCTTTATTGGGCGGGAGGATATTCTCGCCGGCTGTGAACAACACTGAGGATTTCCACCGCATCATTTCCGACGCGATAGACGAGCAAGTAGTTTGGGTGAACGAGCGCTTCGCGTGTTCCGGGCAATCTTCCGCTCCGATACATGAGCGGGTATTGGGTTAGGCGCTCGGCGTAGGCCTCAATCGTGTCCTGCAGACGCAGAGCAGCCGGGAAATCTCGTTCGCCGATATAGGTCAGAATATTGTCGAGATCGTCCAAAGCGCTTTCGCGCCATATCAACCTCATCACCGCTCGGCGCGGAGCCCATTCAAACGTGCGCGTACGCGTGCCATCGCTTCATTATGCGGCACGGCCGGCCGAGGGTCATTTATCGCCGCCTCCACTTTGGCGCGAAACCAGTGATCGTAAGCGTCGGCTTGTTCCTGCGTCTCGAACTCCGAGACAATCGGCGAGAGCTTGGTCATGGCCGCACCATACGCCGGTTTGATCCGCCCGCCAACCTCGACTCGTGAAGACGGATCGGTTCCGGATGCATCCCGCCAGCCAATCAAACCCCTTGCGGAGCCGCTCCGCCATCGGAGTAACGCTTGCCGGCCTTGGGGATCGCCGATCCGCGCACCGGCTGCGGTGCCGAGGGACCCTTGGGCGCGTCGGGGCGGTTCAGGTGGCCGGTGTCGAGCAGTTCCTTGATCTCGTCGCCGGTCAGCGTCTCGTACTCGAGTAGCGCTTTGGCGAGCAGATGGAGCTTCTCTTCCTGCGTCTTGAGGATATCCGTCGCGCGGGCGTGGGCGTTATCGACGAGGGCCCGGATTTCGCTGTCGATCAGCTTGTTGGTCTCGTCCGACCCCATCAGCCGGTGCGAGCCGCCCATGCCGAGGTAACCTTCCTGCTGTTCCTCGTACTGCAGCGGGCCCAGTTTGTCGGACATGCCCCACTTGGTGACCATGTTGCGCGCCAGGCCGGTCGCGTATTGAATGTCCGACGAAGCGCCTGAGGAGACCTTGTCGTGGCCGAAGATGATCTCTTCCGCCACGCGTCCGCCCATCGCGACCGACAGGTTCGCGTGCATCTTGTCGCGATGATAGGAATAGCTGTCGCGCTCCGGCAGGCGCATCACCATGCCCAGCGCGCGGCCGCGCGGGATGATCGTGGCCTTGTGGATGGGATCGGACGCGGCCTCGTTCACCGAGACGATCGCATGGCCCGCCTCGTGATAGGCGGTCATCTTCTTCTCGTCCTCGGTCATCACCATCGAGCGGCGTTCGGCGCCCATCATGACCTTGTCCTTGGCGTCCTCGAACTCCTGCATCGCGACGAGGCGCTTGTTGCGCCGGGCGGCGAGCAGCGCCGCTTCATTCACCAGGTTGGCAAGGTCGGCGCCGGAGAAGCCCGGGGTACCACGCGCGATGACCCGCGCGTTGACGTCCAGCGCCAGCGGCACCTTCTTCATGTGCACGGCCAGGATCTTTTCGCGGCCATCGATGTCGGGGATCGGCACGACCACCTGCCGGTCGAAGCGGCCCGGACGCAGGAGCGCCGGGTCGAGCACGTCGGGCCGGTTGGTGGCGGCAATGATGATGATGCCTTCGTTGGCCTCGAAGCCGTCCATCTCCACCAGGAGCTGGTTCAGCGTCTGCTCGCGCTCGTCGTTGGAGTTACCAAGGCCATGGCCGCGATGGCGGCCTACCGCATCGATTTCGTCGATGAAGACGATGCACGGCGCGTTCTTCTTCGCCTGCTCGAACATGTCGCGCACGCGGCTGGCGCCGACGCCGACGAACATCTCGACGAAGTCGGAGCCGGAAATGGTGAAGAACGGCACGCCGGCCTCGCCCGCGATGGCGCGGGCGAGCAGCGTCTTGCCGGTGCCGGGCGAGCCGACCAGCAGCGCGCCCTTGGGAATCTGGCCGCCGAGCTTCGAGAAGCGCTGCGGATCGCGCAGGAACTCGACGATTTCTTCCAGCTCCTCGCGGGCCTCATCGATGCCGGCGACGTCGTTGAAGGTAACGCGGCCCTGACGTTCGGTGAGCAGCTTGGCCTTCGACTTGCCGAAGCCCATCGCCCCCGATCCGCCGCCTTTCTGCACCTGGCGCAGCGCGAAGAACGCGACGCACAGGCTCCGCATGAACGGCAGCGCCT
>VFQT010003207.1_pt1 | contig 15286 bp, 19 predicted proteins | sample 3512381 | NCBI WGS metagenome assembly VFQT01 (sample SAMN10412376, study PRJNA504923) | tailings metagenome | isolation source: Relicate 2 Philex TSF3 active mining site | place: Philippines: Tuba, Benguet | collected 2017-08-29 | reverse complement strand
TCATTCATGCAAACAACATCCCGTACCTTGAAGGATGCGCCATCAAATATCTTTGTCGGCACAAGGCAAAGGGTGGGGTGGTGGATTTGCTAAAAGCCAAGCACTACATTGATTTGATTATATCACTCGAATACAAAAACCAACAGCCATGAACCGCTCACATAATGCGATAAAGAAGTTCATCGACGAACTCCCGCCCGAGTTCGATGCCATCAAGCACAAGGCAGAGAAGCTACTCGATGCGCATCGTGACGATGTGATCGCGGCGTATATCCATGCCGGTGATGGTTGCCTTGACAAAGATGCTTTGATCGAGTCAGCAGAAGCATACTATGAAAGAAAGCATACGGCTCTCTGAAGCGGCCATTCAGCGTCAGGTGATGAAGGCTCTGGATAAGGAAGGGTGGACGTGCGTCAAGATAATACAGACGAACCTCAACGGCATGCCTGATCTTCTTTGTTTGCGCGGTGGCATGGCGATGTTTATCGAAGTGAAAAGCGAGACGGGCAAGCCATCCCCGATGCAACTGCACCGCATCGAGAAGCTCAAGAGCTGCGGATTCGGCGCTTATGTCGTTTCGAGTGTCAAACAACTTTATTTACTCGGGTTAATTAAAGAGCCATGCAACTGACAAATAACTTTCACCTGCATGAATTTTCCTGCAATGATGGCACACAAGTGCCACCGGTGTACCTTGATAATGTTGAGAAGCTTGCCAAGAACTTGCAGATACTTCGTGACCACATCAAGCAGCCGATCAGCATCAATTCCGCGTACCGTCATCGTGCGTATAACACCAAGATCGGGGGTAAGCCAAACAGTCAGCACCTTACCGCCAGCGCAGCAGACATCACCGTCAAGTCGATGTCTCCGCGTAAATTGAAAGGAGTGATCGAGAAGTTGATCGCGCAGAAAAAGCTTTGGTTTGGGGGAATTGGGTTATACCCGGGCTTCGTTCATGTGGACATCAGGGACACACCCGCGCGCTGGTAGTACCTTTGCGTAACCACAATAAGAATGAGCAAAGCAGAAATGTGCAGGCAGGCGCGTGAGAAATATGGGTGGGAGATGCCTACTCTTAAACTTGCGCGAATAATTTATCAGGAAAATAATTTAAGCTTTAAGAATGTCGAGACCGTCAGGACATTGCTACGATCCATCGAAGGCAAAAATGCAAATAGTACAAACCACATAAAAATTTCTGCACCGCCGGAATACCAACACAACCACCGGCCGCGCAACCCATACAAGCTACCGGAAAGTTCAGAGACAACTTACGAGCCGTACATTGTAACAGGCAAGCGGGTGCTGGTGTTGTCTGACATTCACATACCATATCACTCTATAGAGGCACTGACGGCAGCTCTTGACTTCGCCAAACATGAAGAGATTGACACCATCGTTCTGAACGGTGACACGCTTGACTTTCATGGCTTGAGTCGGTTTATGAAAGATCCGAAGGCTCGCAGCGTGGCGCATGAGCTTGCATCTTTCAAAGAGTTTATGACCGCACTACGGGCATTGTTCCCGAAGAGTCATATAATCTACAAAATGGGCAACCATTGCGAAAGATATGACCACTTCCTCATTCAGAAGGCACATGAGATCATTGGCGTCGAGGAGTTCGACTTTCGCAACATAATCAAGGCAAGGGCAGAAGGGATTGAGGTGGTGGGTGACAAGCGCATCCTGAAGCTTGGCGCGTTGAATCTTGTCCACGGCCATGAGTTCGGTGGATCGATATTTTCGCCGGTGAACATAGCGCGGGGCTTGTTCCTGCGGGGGAAGGTATCGGCCATGCAAGGGCACAATCATCAAACGAGCGAACACACGGAAAGCAACATGAACGGGGAAATAACAACGACCTATTCGGTCGGATGCCTTTGTGAACTGCACCCAGCGTACTTGCCGATCAACAAGTGGAACCACGGGTTTGCCATTGTTGATGTCGATGGGCAAGCGTTTCATGTCCGCAATTACCGCATCCATAAAGGGGAAGTCTTATGACAGATAATGAATTGACAAAAAGTGATTTGTCAGAAAGTGACTTGTCCGATAGTGGTCAACTTCTGGCAATTATCGAGAGCCAACTCTCCACACTTGTCACCATCAGCGAGATGGACGGTGCTTTGTACGATGAGCTTATGGATGACCGGATAAAAACCATGAGCGGCGCGTTCAGGCTAATCAGGGAAGCGCAACGAAAATTATTGGCTGATGTGAAAAAGTTTGGGGAGGGGTAGTATATTTGTGATGTAATCCGATGTAGCCCACGCATCGGGGTGCGCTTAATAGTCGCCACATATTGGCAGGGCGGTACCCTTCGGGTGCCGGTGGGCCCCTGCCGATATGTGGCTTTTATTTTATGTTATGGCAAAGAAAATGTACTTTCCAAAGTTCACATCATCTGATGACGGGGAAAATTGTCACAAGGGTTTGCGTGATTTTAGGCACGACAGACTAAAGAAAGTTTTCAGGACTATTAGAATGTTTCACCCTGGGATAGCATCAAGAATTGTAGAAATGAAAGACCACAAAGGGAATTTGCATGTTTATTTTAGTGGTAAAACATTCCCTTATGCATCGGAGCAATATTTAGTGCACGCTTGGAATTTAACGAATGAACACAATGTTTTTTTACACTCTATTGAACAAGAGCAATGAATATTTACGAGTACATACAAGAAGGTGAGGTAGTCGATAAGGCTTGTCTGGCGGCAGCTATTGAGTTAATCAAAAATGGCTTTGAAGTCATCCCGCTTGTTGGTGCAGATAAAAAGCCATCGAGCCAGATCAAAAGCGTGCATAGTTTGAGCACACACCAGATCAATCTGCACAACGTAAGTTTTTACTTTGACCGGGAAGAGGTGACGCTTGGCATAATGCTCCGTCGTAACATGGAGGTCATTGACATAGATGAGAAGGTGCAGGCTGGCATAACGCGCAAGGTGCTGAACACCTTGGATCTTGCTGATCCTGACCTTTACGCAAAGCTTGTAATATCGCGCACCCCATCAAAAGGGGCGCACATTTACTACCGAGCCGAAACGGTGGGAGGTGATGGGGCACTTGCAAAATGTCACAGCGGCAGAGGCACTGCGGCAAAGATCGAGCGGCTTGATGAGTCAAATAAGCACTACATAAAAACTGCACCGTCAGATGGCTATTTCTTCCAGCAAGGCAACCCGCTGACAATGCCAACTTTGACAAGTGATGAGCGAAATTTTATCATTGCCATCTGCCGGTCATTCAATGAAGTGGAGATTGATCCAGCACCCAAGATCGACAAGCAGCGCGATGATGCACCTTACAAGGTGTTCAACGAAAAGCATGACTGGAGGTACATCCGTGATGAGATTGTTGAACGCGGGTGGAAGGTCGTGCGGGATTATGATGACAGACTTGTAATTAAGTCACCAAGCACCTCACAGGCTCATTCAGGCAGCATCTGGAAGGATACGGCAGAAAAGTACAATCTGAAAAACTGCCTGTACCTATTCACACACAATTCAGAGTTTGAGCAGGGAAAAGCATACGGGCCTTTTGATATTTACAAGACCTATTACCATGACGGCAATTTCATGCAAGCGCAAGCCAAACTTGCAGAGGATGGATATGGACGCAACATTGTCAATGAGGGCCAGTTCTGGATCAAGGTAGGCAATAAGATACAAGTCAAATACACTGAATTAAATTGGTACTTTAAGGAGCTTGGATATCGGACTTACAACGGGGAATTGGTTCAAGTTATCAACAATGTTGTCAGCATACGGGAGCCGAAGGATATCGTCCGGCAGTTCTTGAATGAGCTTGAGGCTGAAGTGCGTGATTACTTTCATGAGCGAGTCGGCACTATCTTCTCCGACAACGGTGGATTTATGGCCATGATGGAAGAGCTTGACGATAAATTCATTCAGGACACTGCTGACTGCACATGGCTCTTTTTTCGTAATCGAGCGGTAAAAGTATTTGCTGACCGCATTGAATTTGTACTATACAAAGAAATGGATGGCTACATCTGGGAGGAGAGCATCATTGACCGTGACTACCAGCACGCGGATCATGTTGACTGCGACGCGGCCAAGTTTATCAGCATTCTTGGAGGCGAAAATGCCGACAAACTTCAGGCGATCATTGGATATGTCATGAACCGCCACAAAGATGATCTGATCACAAAGGCAGTGATCTTGATGGAAGACATTGACCCGGAAGATGAAGGGGAGAGCCAGGGACGGTCAGGTAAGGGACTTGTGTTCAAGATGATTGAGAAGTTCCGCAAAGCGTGCCGCATGGATGGCAAGTCATTCAACTTTCACGACTCATTCCTTTGGCAGAACATTGAGTTCGATACTGACATCATTTTTATTGATGATGTGGAAAAAAGTTTCCAATTCACGAAACTTTACTCCGTCATCACGGAGTCTCTTCAGGTCAACAAAAAGAATCAGAAGCAGGTCATTATCCCATACGAAAAGTCACCGAAGATATTCATCACTTCAAACTTTGCAGTCGGCAACTCTGACGAGTCAACCATAGACCGAAAATTTGAGTTTCCGGTCATAAAACACTTCAATGCAAGACATAAACCCATTGACGAGTTTGGCCGCGCTTTCTTCAGCGGCTGGGACGCGCAGGAGTGGGCTAAATTTGACAATTTCATGATCTATTGTGCCAAGACATGGCTCGCATCAGATAGGCGTAATTTGAGCCATTTAACGGCCAATAGCGCGAACCGTACCCTTCTAGGACAGACACATCCAGACTTTGTCAACTACATGGATGACCAGCTTGCGATGAACTTCTTTGACTTTGCACCGGATTGCGTCAAGAATGCACGTATAACGACCAAAGAAGGGAAGCTTGTTACGAACGCGGTCAACATGGCGCAGTACTACCTGAATCAGGAGAATACAGATTATTACTTCCTGATGAAAAAAGAGGATCTTGTAGAAAAGCTAAAAACCATTGAAAAGCTGACCACCACAAAATTGACAAAGTGGATGAAGGAATGGTGCAAATTGCGTGGCGTTGTAGCGGATTTGTCATACAAAAAGAGCTACACAAATAGCAGATTTTACCGACTTTGGTCATGGCCAGCAGTGGGAAATGACCTTCATGAAACTGGGAACAATGATGAAAATCCGGAAAAAGTGCCTTTTTAATTTCCTGCTTTTTTTACATTTCCCATATCAACCGAACCTTTTCCCACTACGTTTCCGGCACGTAACTACCTGAAACACACTTATTTACCCACTTTCCTACTTATTTTCTATTAATAAGTAAAAAAAAAAAAATAAATATAAAAAAGAGTAAAAAAAGAGTATATATAGAGGATAATAAGAAATCAAAGTTGGAAAAACGGGAAACCGGCAAAAACACACAACATGGAAAAAAACAATCTTGTCGTACTTGACGTGACAAAAGACGGGGTCAAAGCACACGGCCCGCTGAATGAACTTCAGGCCGTCACCGTAGTCACCCGCATGATGGAAGACCAGCCAATGCGCATCGCTCACGAGGTGCCAAGGGTATGGGTGGCCAACCTTGAGACCGGTGAAATTAAAAAGCCAATTCTAAAAGTCACAATATGAGCGAAGCAGCGAACACACAACGCAACCGGCAGCTGGTCATTGATGCTATCTGCCATGTCTATGAAATCAGTCAGGAAAAGTTATCAAGCCGCAGAAGGCTTCGGGAAATTACTTCAGCCCGGCAGATGTTCTACAAGGTGGCGAGGGAATACCTTGGCATGACCCTGAACGCAATTGCAGGCTCTTTATGGGCAGATAACTACAAACATGACCACACTACCGTAATGCACAGCGTCAGGCTCGTAAATGACCTTATTTCGATCGGAGACCCTGAAGTGATCCATCAATACGAGCAAGTCATGAGCTACATTCGGCAGCGTGCGAATGTTGTGTCAACCATTCAGGTCAGGGTCGGGATTGATCAGATGTCAAAAGTCATGGCATATCTCCAGAGGGAGGAGATACCCTTCACGGTGATAGATAGCGTAATTTCGCAGGAGACAAAAAGCACGGAAAATGAAGTTTGAGACAAGCGAATTGATACAGCAGGCCCTAAAAATAATCCCGGAAGAAGATTGCGTCACATTGGAAGAAGTTTGGCTGATGATGGGCATCAGTAAGCAGACTGCATACAACCACGGCCTTGACCACGTTGACGACATAAAAGCAGCCGTCCTGCAGCAGAAAATCAAGCGCAAGCGTAAACTCCGGCGCAACTGGGTCAACTCAGACAACGCCACCCTCCAGATTGCCGAGTTCAAACTCTGCTCCGATGATGAGGAACTGGCACGTCTGAACACGCAGAAGGTGAACGCTGACATCGCCGTGACCGGCAAGGGTCGGGTGATCATGGAAATGCCTGACGATGCAGATGCAACCACCTGACATTCGCGTCAAGTTGACACGGCCGGCCGCCATAACGGTGAAGGCATTGGCTGGCGAAAAGCGGTACATCTGCCATGAGGGTGGGTCAAGGTCAGGCAAGACCTTCGGCATCATTCAGGCCCTGATCTTCTGGGCAACCAACAACGACCGCAAGAAGATCAGCGTGGTGAGCCATTCACTGCCACACCTGAAGCGCGGTGCCATGCGTGATTTCTTCGACATCTTGGAGTCGTGGGGCTGGTATGACGAGGAGCAGCACAACAAGACCGATGCGATATACACCTTCGACAACGGCACTTACATTGAGTTCTTCGGGCTTGAGGATCACGATCGAGCGAAGGGGCCAGGTCGTGACATCCTATTCTGCAATGAAGCCAACCTGCTATCCAAGGCTCTATTTGACCAGCTCGACATGCGGACAAGGTTTAAGGTCATCACTGACCTGAACCCATCTGACTTTGACATTTGGTGCTATCACCTTGCAGATAGCGATGAGGCGGTCAAGGTGCACAGCACCTACAAGGATAACACACATTTGCCCGAACCACAGCGCAGGGTCATCGAGGGATACCAACACGCCGACCCGATGATGTGGAAGGTGTTCGGACTTGGGGAGAGGGGTGCAAGTCAGGAGCAGATCTATACCCATTGGAAACTTGTGGACAATGTGCCGCAGGGTGAAGTCTTTTACGGTCTTGACTTCGGCTTCCGCAATCCCACCGCAATGGTGCGTGTGACGCTGGCTGATGAGGCAATCTATGTGCATGAGATGTACTACCAATCGGGTATAACTACCGGCGAACTCGTTGAAATTATACCCGACAAGGTCATGCATCCGTATGCAGAGATTTACTGCGATGCCGCCGAACCGAAGACCATCGAGGAACTTTACCGTGCTGGCCTAAATGTCAAGCCCGCCGACAAGGATGTGTATGCCGGCATCATGAAGGTGAAAAGTTTACCTTTGTTCGTGACATCGAGCAGCGTCAACCTCATCCACGAATTGAAAAAATACAAGTGGAAAACCGACATGAACGGGAAGGTAATCGACAAAGAGCCCGTGAAGATGGACGATCACTTGGTTGACGCGATGAGGTACGCAGTGTTCACCAAGCTAAAGCAACCACGGCTAACGTGGGGAGTTATATGAGCATAATCGACAGACTATTCCGCAAGAAGGGATTGAACCCGGCAGCGATGCAATACGCGTTCATGCCCGTCAACCAAGGGCAAATCCTTCAGCAATTCGATGCGCAGCGATATACGGACGCATATCAGGAAAACGCCGATGTGTACGCCATCGTGAGCTTCCTTGCCAGAAAAGCGGCGAGTATCCCGTGGTATGTGTACGAGAAGAAAAGCGGCGCGAAGGCAAAGGTCAGCCTTGAGCGGTACAAGCAACTGACGAAAGGCCTCGGCAATCCGGGTGCGCTTGACCGCGCCATCCAAGAGCGCAAAGCGGCGTATGACGAAAGCATGATCGTCGATGACTCACCCGTGGCCAATCTGCTGAAGAACCCGAACGGGTACCAAGGTCAAGACCAGTTTTTCGAGCAACTTTTCGGCATGCGCTTCCTGACCGGCGAAGGCTTCATCTGGGGCAATGACGGCAACATTGACGAAGGAGAATTCACCGAGCTGCTCGTCATGCCGAGTCAGTTCATGGACTTGATTGCTGACCCGAATGACCTCTTCGGTGTGCTGGGATGGCTGCTGACTTCCGGAAATGGTAACATTTCACTGCAGAAGTCGGACGTCCTGCAATGGAAGTCATGGAACCCTAAATTCGACTCCGTCACCCGTCCCCACCTGCGAGGGGTATCGCCTATTCAGGCGGCATGGAATAACTACCTGATGGGCGTTGAGAGCCAAAAGGCTGCTGCCAAGCTAATGGCCAATGGTGGCGCGAAAGGTGCACTTGTGCCGAAGGCAGTCGGCAACCAGATCCCGCTCGTCGATGAGAAGACCGCCGCCAACATGCAGCGGGCACTTGCTGACCGGGTCAACAACAACGACCGTTATGGTCAGGTGGCGATGCTGCAAACACCTTGGGAGTTCCTCAACTTTGGGTTGACGAGTTCCGAGATGGCACTAATCGACACTATGAAGTTCAGCCTTGAGCAATGGTGCCGCGTCTTCTCCATGCCGGTGGTGCTGTTCAGTGCTGACAACATGGCCGACAACAATTACCAGAACGCACTCCGCGACCTTGTGACGAACACCATCGTGCCGATGTGCGCGCAGCTCCGCGATGAGCTGAACAAGTGGCTCGTCCCGCGCATGGGTGACCGCAATGTTTTTGTGGACTTCGACATCATGGCTCTGCCGGAACTGCAAAGGGACATGGAGAAGATGGTGAACGGTCTGCGCTCCGCGGATTGGTTGACCTACGACGAGAAGAGAGTAGCCATGAACTACGAGCCGCGCGGTGGCGCATACGATGCCGCATACATCGCCCAAGGCCTTATCCCCATCGACCAGGCCGCAAGTGACTTGAGCGGTGAGGATCAGCTCGGACAGATATGACGGCAGACGAACTGCATATCATTCACACGCTCGTGATGGCACGCTTTCCGAAGCTACCGACCGAACGTAATTGCATCACGGAAAAGCGCATGCGAGACGCGGCACGCGAAGCATACCGGACAAGACTCATAAATGACATCACGGCAAAGAAGATCGTACTGGCGGAGATGGCACCAGCTGCTAAAGAAGCATGAAGATGCCAACGTTCCGCGTGTGCAGCGTGCTTTGACCAAGCAAGCCGAGCAGTTCATTGCCGAAGCCGAGCGCATCGGCTTTGACCGTGCCTTTCAGCAGTTCACACTCCTGAACGAAGATTTACTCAACGTAGTGAGTAAGCTGCACAAATCAGTGGCGATGGAGTTCGGCAGGCTGACCAACCAACAACTCAAACGCGGGCAGAAGGTTTCATTCTTCAACGCCAACTTCCTACTGACGATTACCGAACTGCTGACCAAGCAGGCACTTGATCTGCTTACGCTGATCGAAACCACGACCAAAGAGCGTATCTTGAACATCCTGGTGCAAAGCACGCAGGAGCGGTGGGGCTTCGCAGAGATAGCCCGGCGCATCACTCCGGAGGTGGCATCGCCGGCAAGGGCACTGACCATCACCCGGACGGAGAGCAACCGAGCGGCCAACCTTGCGGCCATCGAAGCAGCAAGGCTGCAAGATTATGAGGTGACAAAGGAATGGATCAGCACGCTGGACTTTAGGACAAGACGCTTCAGCGAAAAGGATCAGTATGATCATGCACAACTTGACGGGCGCGTGCAGGAACTTGACCAGCCATTCACGCAGGTCGGTCGCACAAATGGCATCCTCGCATCCGCTGACTATCCACTCGACCCGGCAGCCCCTGCCGCTTTTACGATAAATTGCAGGTGCGTTCTCGGCTTTGAAAATAAGCGGGATGCGCAAGGACGATTAATACCGAAACGAAAATAAATATAAGACAATGCCAGTCGAACAATGCAGCAACGGGAAATATCGCATCGGAGATGGGGAATGCGTATATGACACCGAAGCCGATGCCAACCGTGCATATCGCGCCTACCTTGCCATTGAAGGTGAGGACGATGAGCATGAAAGAGAGGAGAAGGCTGAAACATACAACGACTATCCGGAAGCGGCCACAAACAACGCCAAACGAGCGTTGAAATGGAAAGAAGAGAATGGCTCATCGTGCGGCACTCCGGTCGGATGGACACGCGCCAATCAACTTGCGAACCGTGAACGCATCAGCCGTGACACGATTGCGCGGATGGCATCTTTCAAGCGTCACCAGCAGAACAAGGATGTGCCGTACAGCGAAGGGTGCGGAGGGCTGATGTGGGATGCGTGGGGAGGCACGGCAGGCATTGAATGGGCAATTCGTAAATTGCAGCAGATTGACGGCAAAAACAACAGCATGATCTACGGCTATAAACGTATGACGCAGGAAGTGAAGGATGTCGATGCCAAGAAGGGCATCGTCACCGGTTACTTCAGCGCGTTCAACATAAAAGATTCCGATGGCGATATCATCGTTCCCGGGGCGTTCAAGAAGTCACTCTCTGAATGGTTCCCAAAGGGGCGCATAAAACATCTGCTGAACCACGACCCACGGCAACCGCTGGGCAAGTTGATGGAGCTGAAAGAAGATGGTTATGGCCTATACTATGAATCACAGATTGGAACGCATAACCTTGGAAGAGACTTCATCAAGATGGTCGAGAGTGACCTGGTGAAAGAGCATTCCATAGGCTTCAACGTGAATGGGAGCCGGAAGGGCAAGGATGCCACTGAACTTTATGACGTAGTATTGTATGAAGGAAGTTCTTTGACGAGCTGGGGCGCGAATGAATATACGCCGATGCTCGGACTTAAATCAATGGATGCAAGGATCGAAAGGGTCAAGAAACTTGAGAAGTTTATCAAGCACACCGATGCCACTGATGAAACGATCGAGCTCTTGATGCTGGAGATCAAGCAGCTGAACCAACTGATCGAAGACTTGAGTAGCCAACCGGCAGCCGTCGAGGCACCGGAAGAGCCAAAGGTCAAAACCGAAGATGTTGCGCAAAAAGCTGCCACTGCACTCGATATTTTGACATTAAAATATTTCTAAACAATTTTTACAATCGTACCCAAAATGGAAGTAAAAGACATCGTCAGCGCGCTAGATCCGAAGCTCGCTGAAATCAAATCCCAGGTGAGCGCTGAAGTCGCTGCACTTGACGCCAAGCACTCAGCCACTGTGGCACAACTCAACGAGGATGCCCAGAAGAAGGGCGAGACCCTCGGCGAACTGCGCGAGAAGATCAACGGCCTGATCGCTGCCAATGGCAAGATCAAGTCTGAATTGGAAGCCGATGCTTTCGGCGGCGACCGTCAGAAGTCGCTCAAGGCTAACATCATGGATATCGTGGCTGCCAACTTCGACGCGATCAAGTCGGAGACTCCTTTCAACAGCTCCAAAGCTGTTGGCACGATGACGCTCGGCAACAACCTGACCGGCACAAGCCAGATCAGCTACACCGACAACCCCATCCTGCGCAGCTTCTTCAGCCCGCATCTGTACAACATCTTCCGGATCATCCCGACTGCCACCGGCAACGTGACTTTCCCTCGCGGCAACGCTGCCATCGGTGAAGGTTCGTTCGGCACGCAAACGGAAGGAAGTGCAAAGGCGCAAGTTGACTACGATGTGACGATGGTGAACACCAGCGTTCCGTTCGTAGCCGGTTACGCCAAGGTGAGCCGTCAGATGCTGCAAGACCTTCCTTTCCTTCAGGCATACCTCTCACAGAGCCTGCTCGAAGATTGGAACCGCGCGATCAACAACTCGTTCATGAGCACGATCACCGCATCCGCTACCGCCGGCAGCACCTCTGCCACTCCGGTTGCCGAGCGCATCATCGACTACACTGCGCAGCACCTGGCTCTCGGTCTCGGTCAGCCCAACGTGATCCTGACCACGCATGCCGTGTGGGCTTCCGTCCTGAAGACACAGCCGACAAACGGCAGCTACGGTGTACCTGGTGGCATCACAATCGGCGCACAAGGTGAGACCCGCATCGTGGGCATACCTCTGGTACCTCACTCACAAATCGTGAGCGGCAAGATCTATGTCATGAACACTGATGCGTTCGCCATCGCGCAGGCATCCGGGCTCGCTGTTCGCTCTACGGAGACCGATCAGGATGACTTTGTCAAGAACCTGGTGACCTACCGTGCTGAAGCCCGTGTTGCTCTGCTTTCCTTCCAGCCTACCGCTGCGATCTACGGAAGCGCGAGCTGATCCGACCTCTGATAAATACAAAGGGAGTGGGGACATGTGCCCTGCTCCCTTCTTTGCTTAACACACAAACACACACCATGCCAATCGGCTCTTACTCTTCCTTCCGTGATATCATGCGTCAGGTCTTGATGCACAGCCCGAAAATAATATATGACCTTGGTGTTGGTCACGGAATTAATGGTGCTGGCATTCGCAACTGGTTGAATGTCGGGATGACCAGCAATTACAAGGATACCAAGATATTCGGCGTCGAAGGATTTGAGCAATATCGCTCACCATTGTGGCAGTGTTATGACTGGGTGCATGTCGTTGAGATCATTGAGTTCATTCATCATCATCAACCATGCGACATTGATTGCGTGTTGATGACAGATGTACTTGAGCACTTTGAAAAGGATGCAGGCCTTTCGCTTATCAATCGTATCGTAAGCAATGTCCTTGCTCCCGGCGGCATCCTGCTTATATCTACTCCCGCCGTCTGGATCGAGCAGGGTGCAGCCTACGGCAACGAATTGGAGACACATCGCAGCCTTTGGCACTTCACTGATTTTATCGGCATGCCGGGGGTTGAAATTATCAAAGATGGTCGTGAGGATGACATGGGGTACAAGATGTTGGTCGTGAAAATTACCAAGCAATGAAGCTGCTCAACTCCATTCACCTCTACCCGCCGCAACACACATGCGGCGCGGAGTTTATGGCGCACTGGATCAACAAAGACATCAAAGCCAATGGCGGCGATGTCCGTATCCTCCTGCACCAAGCGCGCCACTATCGCATCAACTCGATGTACACATACGATGGGATTGATGTGTTCCCGCCGGAGGACATGGTCATTGAAAGGCTCATCGGGTGGAGCGATGCAATGATGACACATCTCGATTACACCGATTGGACAATCGGCATCGCGCAAGTGTACAAACGTCCGCTCTTCCACCTCATCCACAATACCAGCACATACAACCGCATCGTTTGGGCAGACTCGCCGCAGTACATCATATACAACAGCGAGTGGGCGAAGGGGCAACTGAAGTACGACCATCCCAGCATTGTGGTGACTCCTCCGTGCGATTGGCGGCACTACGACACAAACATCGACCCATCCTACAATGAAGCCATCACGCTTATCAATCTTGATGAGAACAAGGGCGGGCATATCCTACGGCAGATCGCAGAAGCACTCCCACACCGCAAGTTCATCGGTGTGATGGGCAGCTATTCCGAGCCTGCCGACAAGGGTCAACACACTAACCAACCGCCGAACGTCACCGTGCTTCCAAAGACACCAAACATCAAAGAGGTGTATGCGAAGACTCGTATCCTCATCATGCCGAGCAAATATGAGTCGTGGGGCAGGACTGCCACCGAAGCGATGTGCTCCGGCATCCCGGTCATTTCGTCTGGTACTCAAGGGCTTCGGGAAAATTGTGGCAAGGCAGGGCTTTACGTTGAGCGTGAAAATGTCAAGCAATGGGTTGACCAAATCGAGCGGCTATTCAATGCCAAAGCCTACGAGAAGGCAAGCAAAGCGGCCAAGATCCGCAGCCGTGAACTTGACCCGATGGCATCCTTGGAGAGACTTCGTAACTTTATGCGTCAGTCAATCGCTGACCATAAAAAGAAGATATGAACCTCCTCATAGATACCGAGATAGTTCAAGACTACACCACCGAGCCGGTGAGTGTAGCCGAAGCAAAAACATACATGAAAATAGCGTTCAGCGATGACGATACCTTGATTGGTTCGCTAATCAAAAACGCTCGCATCTGGCACGAAAACTACACAGGCCGCAGCTACGGCACCCGGCAACTACACCTCACCATCGAGATGACCGCCGGCGAACTCTACGAACTGCCGGGGCCTGTGCAGTCGATTGACATGGTCATGATTGACGGATGCGCTACAAGCGATTACAAGGCCTATGGAGCGAATGGAGCGCAAATAGCCGTGTATTCCTCGGGAGTTTATGAGATATGGCTTACAAGCGGCTATTCTGCCGTCCCTGATGACATTAAGAATGACATTCTATCAATCACGGCCTATACTTACCAAAACCGCGGCATCGACTTGTCAAACGAAGGGGCGAACCTTGTGGACTTTCCGATGATGGCCGCACAATACTACCGGAGGGTGGCGATATGAATCTGCAACTCAAAGGTGTTCAGGGAGTGATCAACGCACTTGCCCAGCTCGATAACGAGGTGAGCAGGGAGGTCGATGCCGAGATGCAGGCAAGTGTCAACAAGATGGCACTGACGGCAAAGCGCAAGGCTCCTTCAAACTTCGCAGAGCTGCGCAACAGCATAGGCTCGGAGCGAACAGCACCATTGACTTATTCGCTCTTCTCAAACGCATATCACGCGCCATACATCGAGTTCGGCACGCGGGTCAAGGTCGATGTGCCGGCAGAGATGGAGCCGGTGGCGGCAGCCATCAAGGCACGACCGAAGAAGGGCAACTGGACGCAGTTCGTCAACTCAATTTATGAGTGGGGCACTAAAAAGAAGGTCATAAAAAAGGGCGATAAAAACCACGCCGTCAACATCGCCCGGAAGATATACAAGTTCGGCATCGCCCCGCAGCCGTTCCTATGGCCGTCGTTTGTTGCTGAACGGAGCAAACTTGTTCGCCGTATAACCGACATAGTAAAACGAAAGCGATGAAGAACCCAGGCACATCACTCCGCAAGGCATTTGCCTCCGCGCTGGCATCGCTCACCTACGATGGCAAAGCGGTGGCCGTTTACTCGCAGTTACCCATTGTCACGCTGCCAGACAATTACGTTTATATTAATAGCATGACCCATGCGCAGGTGGGAAACAATAACTGCTTCATTCATGATTGCTCTATAACGCTGGACGTGGTCAGCAAGCAATACAAGCAGCTCGACTATGATGTGACCGATGGCATAGCAGCAGAAGTGATGAACACATTGCTTACTTTCCCTTACTCAACAATCTCAAACGCAGACTTCCAATTTCTGAACCCGGTGCTCGCATCGAGCAACTACCTTATCGAGCAAGATGGCAGCGCATGGCTCGTTCGGAAATTGCTTACTTTTGA
>VFQT010003206.1_pt1 | contig 15291 bp, 17 predicted proteins | sample 3512381 | NCBI WGS metagenome assembly VFQT01 (sample SAMN10412376, study PRJNA504923) | tailings metagenome | isolation source: Relicate 2 Philex TSF3 active mining site | place: Philippines: Tuba, Benguet | collected 2017-08-29 | reverse complement strand
GGCCAGCGCCAGGCTGCTCATCCGCACGGCATAGACCGTCAGGAACAGGAAGCGACTCTCGCCATCGAGCAGCCGGCGGCAATCGCCCACCAGCGGAGCGAGGTGCTCCTCCAGCCGCCAGACTTCACCCTCGGGCCCGCGCCCGAACTTGGGCGGATCGAGGATGATCCCGTCATAGCGCTTTCCGCGCCGCACCTCGCGCGCCGCGAACTTGGCGGCATCGTCGACGATCCAGCGCACCGGGCGCCGGTCCATGCCCGAGAGCGCGGCATTTGCGCGTGCCTGCGCGACCGACTTCTTGGAGGCGTCGACATGGGTGACGGGGCCGCACTCGGAGAGCGCCAGCGTTCCGACGCCGGTGTAGCCGAACAGGTTGAGCGTCGAAAATCCTCCCCGAGATGGGGAGCTGGCAGCCGCGTCAGCGGCTGGCGGAGGGGGGACGCCGGCGGGCCCGGTGTCCGGTCGGGAACCCCCTCCACCAGCCTGCGGCTGGTCCCCCTCCCCGTATCGGGGAGGATCCAGGCGCCCTCGCATCCAGTCCCACACGGGCGCCATATCGGGGAAAAACCCAAGATGCCGAAAGGGCGTGCACTGCGCGGTGAAGCGCACATCGCCCCACGCCAGCGGCCAGCCGTCCTTGGGCACCGCTTGCGAGAACTGCCAGCGCCCGCCGCCGTCCTCGTCCGAGCCGGGAACGAACTCGCCGTGCGCGTCCCAGTCGGAAAGGCGCGGCGTCCATAGCGCCTGCGGCTCGGGGCGGATGAAGCGGTAGCCGCCATAGCGCTCCAGCTTGCGGCCGTGCCCGGAATCGACCAGCCCGTAATCCGCCCAGCCCTCGCCCGCAAGGATCAGCGGATCGGGCGCAAGCTGGGCCATCGGCGCGCGGCGATCAGGTTCGCGGAACGGCGTGCGCGGCGACGAAGTCGGCAACGGCGCCATAGCCGCCCGCCAGATCGGCGCAGCGCTCCTCGCGGTCGAAGAGGTCGCCCACGCGCGCGGGCAGCGAGGGCCGCTGGCCGGTGGCCCGTTCGACGGCGTCGCGGAACTTGGCCGGGTGCGCGGTGGCGAGCGTCACCACCGGCACGTCGCCCGGCAGGCCGGCGGCGCGCGCGGCGTGCAGGCCGATGGCGGTGTGCGGGTCGATCAGTTCCTGACAGCCCTCCCACGCCCACCGGATCGCCTGGCTCATGTCGTCGGGATCGGCGCGGCAGCTCGTGAACAGCGCGGACGCGCCCTCGCGCTGGGCATTGGTGAGCTGCATCGCCTTGCTGCCCTCAAACCCCTGCATCTGCGCGGCGAGCGCCAGCCCGTCGCGACCGCCGACGTCGAACAGCAGCCGCTCGAAGTTGGACGAAACCTGGATGTCCATCGACGGCGCCGCTGTGGGCGTGACCGTGCCTTGCGAATAGTCGCCAAGCGTCAGCGCGCGGTGAAGGATGTCGTTGACGTTGGTGGCGACGATCAGCCGCGCGATCGGCAGGCCCATCTTCGCGGCGACATAGCCGGCGAATACGTCTCCGAAATTGCCGGTAGGCACCGCGAAGGCGATTTCGCGGCGCGGGCCGCCGAGCTGGAGCGCGGCGGCGAAGTAGTAGACGACTTGCGCCATCAGCCGCGCCCAGTTGATCGAATTGACCGCGCCGATGTTGAACCGCCCGGTCATCGCCGGATCGTTGAACATCTGCTTCACCATCGCCTGCGCGTCGTCGAAGGTGCCATCGATGGCGATGTTGTGGACGTTGGGCGCGAGCACCGTGGTCATCTGGCGGCGCTGCACGTCGCTGACCCGGCCCTTGGGATGCAGCATGAAAATGTCGATCTTGGCGCGGCCCGCGACCGCGTCGATCGCGGCCGAGCCGGTGTCGCCCGATGTGGCGCCGACGATCGTCAGGTTCTGATCGCTGCGGGAAAGGAACTCCTCGAACAGCAGGCCGAGCAGTTGGAGCGCGACGTCCTTGAACGCCAGCGTCGGGCCATGGAACAGCTCCAGCAGCCACTGCTGCTCGTCCAGCTGCTTGAGCGGGGTGACGGCGCGGTGCGCGAAGCGGCCATAGGCGGCGCGGGTAAGCTCCAGCAGGCGTTCGGGGCTGAGGCTGTCGCCCACGAACGGCTGCATCACCCGCTGCGCCAGCTCCGCATAGGGAAGCCCGGCCATGGCTTCGATCTCGGCGAGCGAAAAGCGCGGCCACTCACGCGGTACGTAGAGGCCGCCGTCGGAGGCAAGCCCGGCGAGCGTCGCGCCTGCGAAATCGAGCGCCGGGGCGCTGCCTCTGGTGCTGACATAGTCCATGCGACAGCGCGGTTAGCGGGGGTTTCGCTAAAATGAAACCCTTGCCTAGACTTTGAAGCGCTTTCGCAGCGCCAGCGCGTAGATCACCAGCGCGGTGGCGGCGAAGAAGAACCACTGCACCGCGTAGGACAAGTGATTGTTCGGAATCTCGCCCGGATCTGGCACCGCGTTCGGCTCCAACCCGGCCAGCGGCGGGTGCGCGATCAGGCGCGGGCCGGGCGCGATGGTCCCGATCACCGGGCCGCCGTGCCAGACGCGAGGATGGGGATCGCGCGACCACCCGAGCGCCACCAGCGCCTCGCCGCCGCCATCGGTCCGGCAGCGCGCCATCTGCGCAACGCCCGCCTCGCCGCGCGCATTGCGGCCGGCCATCGAGGTCAGCTCCAGCACTTGCTGGCATTCGAGCTGGCTGTGGCGGTAAAGCACAGGCTCCGCGGCTGTGCGGTCGCGCGGGAACGGCACCGCCGAGGAAAGCGTGCGACCCGCCGCATAGCGCGCCAGCAACGCCTCCTTCTGGTGCATCCGGCCCAGCTGCCAGAATCCGAGCGCGATCATGACCGCAACCGCCGCCAAAACGATCAGCGTCGGGAAGATGGGGATGCGGCGGCTCAAATGTCCGGCCCTCCGGCCTCGCCCGCCTGCTTCTGGTACTCGGCGGCGAGCAGCGCGCTCTTGCCGGCGCGCAAGCCCCAGATGACGGCGGCGGTAGTCAGCGGCACCCAGAGCAGGATGTGAACCCAGAACGGGGGATGCAGTCCGATCTGCACGCCGATCGCCAGCGCGGTGATCAGCGCGCCGATGATCAGCGTCAGGAACGCGGCAGGTCCGTCCCCCACGTTGAAGCGCGAGAAATCCAGCGCGCAAGCCCGGCAGCGCGGCGCGAAGCGGGCCAGCCCGTCGAACAGCGTCCGCGCGCCGCAGCGCGGGCAGAGACCGAAAAGGGCAGCCGAGGCGATGCCTGGCTGCCCTTTGGTGTCGTGGCTTTCGCCGGTCATCGCCGTTCCGGCATCAATGCGTGGCGTAGCCCCAGCCGCCCCAGACGTAGATCGAGACGAAGAGGAACAGCCAGACCACGTCGACGAAGTGCCAGTACCAGGCGGCGGCTTCGAAACCGAAGTGCTGGCGCGGCGTGAAGTCGCCGTTGTAGGCGCGCTTGAGGCAGACGATCAGCATGATCGTGCCGACGATCACGTGGAAGCCGTGGAAGCCGGTCGCCATGTAGAACGCCGAGCTGTAGGTGTTGCCGCCGAAGCCGAACGGCGCATGCGCGTATTCGTAGGCCTGGATCGCGCTGAACAGGATGCCCAGCAGGATCGTGGCCCACAGGCCCTTCTTCAGGCCGTCCCGGTCACCGTGGATCAGCGAATGGTGCGCCCAGGTGACGGTCGTGCCCGAGCAGAGCAGGATCAGCGTATTGAGCAGCGGCAGGTCGAACGGATCCATCACCGCTTCGATCGCCTTGGGCGGGAACTGCCCGCCGATGACTTCCTCCGCCAGCTCCGAAGGGAACAGCGAGAAATCGAAGAACGCCCAGAACCAGCCGAGGAAGAACATGACTTCCGAGGCGATGAACAGGATCATGCCATAGAGCTGGTGCAGCTGCACGACCGGCGTGTGATCGCCCGCATGCGCCTCGGCCACGATCTTCGAGAACCACTGGAACATCGATGCCAGCAGCACCGCCAGCCCGACCAGGATCACGTACTTGCCCGACGGGTTATCGTGCATGAACAGAACCATGCCAGTGGTGAAGGTGAACGCGCCGATCGTGGTCGTCAGCTGAACGATATCGGGCGGCAGGATGTGGTAATCGTGGTTCTTCGTACCGGCCATGATCGCGTTCACCCCTGTTGCGAACGGAGCGGCATGCCGCCGCAAGTTGAATTTCAGCGGCCCTTAACCGCCCGTCCCGGCGCGGTCCAGTGCCTTCGCACCGCCATCGGCGACCGGATGAAACGTGTAGCTGAGCGTGATCTGCTCGATGTCCCTGGCGTCCGGATCATCGAGAATCGCCGGATCGACATAGTACAGCACCGGCATGCGCACTTCCTCGCCGGGCTTCAGCGTCTGCTCGTTGAAGCAGAAGCACTGCACCTTGCTGAAGTACTTACCCGCCGCCTCAGGCTCGACATTGAATGTGGCCATCCCCGTGATCGGGCGGTCCGAGAGGTTCTTCGCGGTGTACACCGCCATGTCGCGCGCGCCGATCGAGACGGTATCGGTCACCTGCAGCGGCTTGAAGTGCCACGCCAGCCCACGCTCGACATTGGCGTCGAAGCGGATCGACATCGTCTTGTTCGATACCGAGACCGTCGCCGCCTGCGCCTCGTCCACCCGCTGCGTGGTGCCGCCGAAGCCGGTCACCTGACAGAACAGGCGATAGAGCGGTACCGAGGCATAGCCGAGCCCCAGCATCGCCAGCGCGCCCAGCAGCGCGATCAGGCCGACCCGGCGATTGCGATCCTGCAGCGTGGCCGCGGTCATCGCAAGTCAGCCCATCTTCACGATCGAGATGGCGAAGACCAGCACCACGAAGGCGCCCAGCAGCAGCGCCAGCACCCGGTTGCGGCTGCGCTGTATGCGGCGGCGCTGCGCCTCTGAGTCGGAAAGCATGTCCATGACGTTTACCCCTGCACCAGCAGCCAGCGATCCGCAACCAGCGCGGCGAAGAGGATGAAAAGGTAGATGATGGAGTAAGCAAAAAGCTGCTTCTCCGGCTTCATCGCGTCATCGTCCCCGGCCCGGCGCCGGAGGGCGACGCGCGTGGACAGCGCTAGGAAGAGCAGCGTCAGCACCAGCGCCGACACCCCGTAGATAGCGCCGGCGCCGCCGATCCACCACGGCGCGAGGCTGATCGGCAGGAGCAGCACGGCATAGATCAGGATCTGGCGGCGCGTCGCGACTTCGCCCGCCACGACCGGCAGCATCGGGATGCCGACTTTCGCGTAGTCGCCCTGCACGAACAGCGCGAGCGCCCAGAAATGCGGCGGCGTCCAGATGAAGATGATCGCGAACAGCACAAGCGGCATCAGCGTGACATCGCCCGTGACCGCGGCCCAGCCGATCAGCGGCGGGAATGCGCCCGCACCGCCGCCCACGACGATGTTCTGTGGCGTCCGGGGCTTGAGCCAAATCGTGTAGATCACCGCATAATAGAAGATGGAAAGCGCCAGCAGCGCCGCGGCGAGCCAGCCGATCGCGAAGCCCATGATGAACACCGAGGTCGCCGCCAGCCCGAAGCCGAAGTCGCGCGCGGACACTCGGTCCATCTTGCCCGAAGGGAGCGGCCGGCTGGCGGTGCGCTTCATGCCGGCGTCGATATCGGCTTCCCACCACTGGTTGAGCGCCGCCGCGCCGCCCGCGCCCATCGCGATGCACAGGATGGTGGTGAAGCCCAGCACCGGGTGGATGTGGCCGGGCGCGGCGAGCAATCCGCACAGGCCGGTGAAGATCACCAGGCTCATCACGCGTGGCTTGGTCAGCGCGAAGAAATCGCGCCATTCGGCGGGCATGGCAGCGCCGCCCGCCTGCCTTGAGGGCTCTATTACCCCCTCCGGTCGGGAGGGGTCGGAAGTGAGCCTGTCAGCCATGGTTGCACGCCTCGGGAGAGGGAGCGGCCCCTCTCCCTGGTGGACGGTGTCCTTAATGATGGCCCTTGTCGTCGATGACGGGCACGGTCTCGAACTGGTGGAACGGCGGCGGGCTGGACAGCGTCCACTCCAGCGTCGTGGCGCCTTCGCCCCAGTAGTTGTCCTCGGCCTTGCGCCCGGCGATGAACGCATAGGCGATGTTGATGAACCAGATCACGATCGAGGCGGCCATGATGAAGTAGCCGATCGTGGCGACATGGTTCCAGTGGGCATAGGCCTCGGCATAGTCCGGATAGCGGCGCGGCATGCCCTGCAGCCCGAGGAAGTGCATCGGGAAGAAGATCAGGTTCACGCCGACGAAGAACACCCAGAAGTGGATGTGCGACAGCAGTTCCGAATGCCAGCGCCCGCTCATCTTCGGGAACCAGTAGTAGAACCCGCAGAACAGCGCCGTGACCGCGCCCAGCGAAAGCACGTAGTGGAAGTGGGCCACCACATAGTAGGTGTCGTGCAGCACGTCGTCGACGCCGCCGTTGGCCAGCACGACGCCGGTCACGCCGCCGACGGTGAACAGGAAGATGAACCCGATCGCCCAGATCATCGGCGATTTGAATTCAAGGCTGCCGCCCCACATCGTCGCGATCCAGGAGAAGATCTTGATGCCGGTCGGCACCGCGATCACCATCGTCGCGGCGGTGAAGTACATCTTCGTGTTCACGCTAAGGCCGGTGGTGTACATGTGGTGCGCCCACACGATGAAGCCGACCACGCCGATCGCGACCATCGCGTAAGCCATGCCGAGGTAGCCGAACACCGGCTTGCGGCTGAAGGTGGAGATCACCTGGCTGACAATGCCGAAGCCCGGCAGGATCATGATGTAGACTTCGGGGTGGCCGAAGAACCAGAACAGGTGCTGGTAGAGTACCGGATCGCCGCCGCCCGACGCATCGAAGAAGGTCGTGCCGAAGTTGCGGTCGGTGATGAGCATGGTGATCGCCGCGGCGAGCACCGGCAGCGCCAGCAGCAGCAGGAACGCGGTGACGAGCACCGACCACACGAACAGCGGCATCTTGTGCAGCGTCATGCCCGGCGCGCGCATGTTGAAGATGGTGGTGATGAAGTTGATCGCGCCCATGATCGACGCCGCGCCAGCAAGGTGCAGCGAGAAGATCGCGAAATCAACCGCCGGCCCGGGCGAGCCCGAGGTGGAGAGCGGCGCATAGACCGTCCAGCCGGTGCCGGCGCCCAGCCCCGTGCCGCCTGGCACAAAAGCCGAGCACAGCAGCGAGATGAAGCCGGCGACGGTCAGCCAGAATGAAATGTTGTTCATGCGCGGGAACGCCATGTCCGGCGCGCCGATCATGATCGGCACGAACCAGTTGCCGAAGCCGCCGATGATCGCGGGCATGACCATGAAGAACACCATGATCAGGCCATGGGCCGAGATCAGCACGTTCCAGGTGTGCAGCGTCGCGTTGAAATCAGGGTTGGTCGCGCCGAACCAGCGCGCGAACGTATCGAGATACTGGATGCCCGGCTCGGCCAGCTCCACGCGCATCATGCCCGAGAAGATGCCCCCGATCACGCCCGCGATGATCGCGAAGATCAGGTAGAGCGTGCCGATGTCCTTGTGGTTCGTCGACATGAACCAGCGGGCGAAGAACGCCGGCTTGTGGTCATGATCATGATGCGCGTGCCCATGCGCGTCGCCGTGGGCCTGAAAGGTTTCGGGGGCTGTGGTTGCCATGATCGGATAACCTTATGGATTCTAAGAGGCTCAGGCGGCGGGCGCCGGCGAAGCGGAAGCGGTGGCGGTCGCATCTGCGGCCGGTTCGGAAGCGGCGGCGGCAGCCGGAGCAGCCTCGGCGGGAGCGGGCTGGCCGTCGATCACCCCGCCCGACTGCGAAAGCACCCAGGCGTTGAACTGCGCGCGCGGCAGCGCCTCGATCGCGATCGGCATATAGCCGTGCTTGGCGCCGCAAAGCTCGGAACACTGGCCGTAATAGACGCCGGGCTCCTTGATGAAGAGCACCTTCTCATTGATGCGGCCGGGAACGGCGTCGATCTTGAACCATAGCGAAGGCACCGCGAAGGCGTGGATCACGTCGGCGCCGGTGACCTGCAGGCGGATCGGCTCGCCCGCGGGCACAACCATGCGGTTATCGACTTCAAGGTGCGACGGACCGTCGCTGGGATCGCTGCCCACCTCGCGCACGCCGTTGTTGATCGTCGGGGTGCCGGCGATGTTCAGCATGTACGAGGTGATCTCGAAGTCGCCGTTGTCGGGATACGTGTAACCCCAGTACCACTGATAGCCGGTCGCCTTGATGGTCAGCGCGCGGGCGGGAGCGGGCTTGTACTGCTTGGCGAGGAGATCGATCGAGGGAATGGCGATGCCGACCAGGATCAGCACGGGCACCAGCGTCCAGATCACCTCGATCAGCGTGTTGTGGCTCGTGCGCGAGGCGGTGGGGTTCTTGCGGCGGTTGTAACGCGCCATCACCCACAGCAGCAGGAACAGCACGAGCAGGCTGATCACGGTGATGATCGGCATAAGCACGGCATCGTGGATCCAGTGGGCATATTCGCCGAGCGGCGAGTACTGGTCCTGGATGTTGATCCCGTCTTCGACCGGCATACCCTTGCCCGGCGTGGGTGCCATGCGGGTGTAGGAACCGGCGGCGGGCGTCGCGGCGGCCGAAACCTCAGCGGCGGGAGCGGCAGCCGAAGCAGCGGCAACGGGCGCCGGCGCCGCTGCGCCCGGCGCGGCGGCGAGCACCGCCTGCGGCGCGGCGACCAGCGCGAGAGCCAGTCCGAGAGCCTTGACCGTGCGGCCCGCGGCGCGTGCATGTTCGGCGAGAATCATCGTCTTCTTGCTTCCGTTTTTCCATCGCCGGCGAGAGATTTCCCCCCATCTCGCCCCCTGGGACCCATGGGGATGGCACCCCATTCGGCGCGGCCTATACGCGCGCTTGCGGGCAGTCTCAAGCGCCTCTAGGGAAAATTTGCCCAGCAGCCGCGCGCCCCCATATGCGGCACTCGCGATGATTCTATTCGAAACAGGACGGCCCCAAGCAATGCAGGACGAAGAAGTGCTCGCCGAATTCCGCGCGAGCAAGGCGCTGCTCGAAGGACATTTCCTGCTCTCGTCGGGCCGGCACAGCGCGCATTACCTGCAGTGCGCGCGGGTGCTGATGGACCCGGACCGGGCCGGAAGGCTGGCGGTGGCGCTCGCCGCGAAGCTGCCGCGCGACTTGCGCAAGGAGGTCGGCAAGGTCGTCTCGCCGGCGATGGGGGGCGTGATCATCGGCCATGAGATGGGCCGCGCGTTGGGCGTCGAGGCCATGTTCGTCGAGCGTCCCACCGGCACGTTCGAGCTGCGGCGGGGCTTCGCGCTCAACCCCGGCGACAAAGTCTTGCTGGTCGAGGACGTGGTGACCACCGGCCTTTCCTCTCGCGAGGCGATCAAGGCCGTGGAAGAGACCGGCGCCAAAGTGATCGCCGCCGCCGCGCTCGTGGACCGCAGCGCGGGCACCGTCGATCTCGGCGTGCCGTTCACGCCGCTGATCGCGATCAACTTCCCGACTTATGCGGAGGACGAGCTTCCGCCCGAGCTGGCGGCTACACCGGCGGTGAAGCCGGGCAGCCGCGCGGCCGCCTGAGTCTCTCAAAGTGACCGAGCTGATCCGCCCTTCCTATCTCCGCCTCGGCGTTAACATCGACCACGTCGCGACGATCCGCAACGCACGCGGCGGTGACCACCCCGATCCAGTGCGCGCCGCCGAGATCGTCGCGCGGGTCGGCGGCGACGGTATCACCGCCCACTTGCGCGAAGACCGCCGTCATATCCGCGACGGCGATCTGGCGCGCATCCAGTCGGCGACCGGGCTGCCGCTCAATCTGGAGATGGCCGCCACCGACGAGATGCTGGAGATCGCGCTGCGCCATCGCCCGCACGCCGCCTGCATCGTGCCCGAACGGCGCGAGGAGCGCACCACCGAGGGCGGGCTCGACGCGGCCGGGCTGCACAACCAGCTGGCACCGATCGTGGCCCGGCTATCCGACGCGGGGATTCGCGTCAGCTTGTTCATCGCTCCCGACCCGCGCCAGATCGAGGCCGCGATGCGGCTCGGCGCGCCGGTGGTGGAACTGCACACCGGCGAATACGCCCATGCCGAAGGCGAGGGGCAGGTCGCGGAACTGAAACGGATCGCCGACATGGCCGCGCTGGCGGTGAAGAACGGGATCGAACCGCATGCCGGGCACGGTCTCACTTATGACAACGTGCAGCCGATCGCGGCGATCCCGCAGCTCGCGGAGCTGAACATCGGGCATTACCTGATCGGCGAGGCGATCTTCTGCGGGTTGGAGGAAAGCGTGCGGAAGATGCGCCAGCTGATGGATGACGCGCGGTGATCATCGCCATCGGTTCGGACCTCTGCAGCATAGAGCGCATCCAGAGCTCGCTGGACCGTTTCGGCGTGCGCTTCGAGAACCGCGTCTTCACCGACATCGAGCGCGCCAAGGCGGGCCGGCGTCCCTACACGCGCGCCGGCACTTACGCGAAGCGCTTCGCCGCCAAGGAAGCGTTCTCCAAGGCGGTAGGCACCGGGTTCAAGGCGGGCGTGTTCATGAAGGATATCGGCGTGGTCAACGCGCCCAGCGGCGCACCCACCCTTGCCCTTACCGGCGGCGCGGCGGCACGTCTGGCCGCGCTTACCCCCGAGGGGCACGAGGCGGTCGTGCACCTGACGCTGACCGACGATCACCCCTGGGCCCAGGCTTTCGTCGTCATCGAGGCGCGGCCGCTGTGAGCGAACCGATGAGCGAGCCCGCGAGCGAGGATGCGGCCGAACGCAAAAAGGACGGCATCGACTGGCTGGGCGAGCTACGCGGCCTTGCGGTGATGCTGCTGGCGGTGCTGGCGTTCCACAGCTTCGTCGCCAAGCCGTTCTACATCCCGTCGATCTCGATGATGCCCAACCTGCTCGTCGGCGACCGGCTGGTGGTCAGCAAGTATCCCTACGGCTGGAACTGGTCCTCGGTTTCGTTCCACCTGCTGCCGCGCGGCAACTGGCGGATGCTGGGCGGCACGCCGGAATATGGCGACATCGTCATTGTCGTGCCCCGCAATCGGCGCGAGGATCTGATCAAGCGCGTGGTGGCGCTGCCCGGAGACAGGATCGCGGTGGTCAATGGCCAGATCGTGCTCAACGGCGAAGCGGTGCCGCAAGCGGTGGAAATGCCGGTGCAGGTACCGGTCGATCCCAACCAGCCTTGCGAGGAAGACACCTTCCCCGCCGCGCGGGTGCGCCTGCCTTCGGGCCGCGAGGTCTGCGAGTTGCCGACCTTCCGCGAAACCATGCCCAACGGCGCGAGTTACCTGATCGTCGATCACCTCGACCAGCGGCTTGACCACATGGCGGAGATACGCGTGCCCGAAGGCCATGTGTTCCTGATGGGCGACAACCGCGACCACTCGGCAGACAGCCGCGCCGCGCTTTACGAAAGCGGGCTCGGCGGCCCGGTGCCGCTGTCCGATGTCGGCGGCCGGGCCGAGCTGGTAACGTTCTCGCTCGACGGGAGCGAGAGTCTCAATCCGCTGACCTGGCTCCCGGCCTTGCGCGGCAGCCGCGCCTGGAACACCTTGCGCCCCAGGATAGACGAGCCGGGCAGCGCCGGGCCGTCCGTCGAGGGGGAGAGCCGATAATGGCAGAGGAGGCTCCGAAGCCGCGCCGGGTCCGCAAGCCGCCGCCGGCACCCGCGGCAAAGGCGGGGCCGACCGACATCTCCGACCCGATGCTCCTCATGGAAGTGCGCCGCGCGATGGTGTGGATCGGCATTGCCGCGCTGTTCGCGCTTACCGTTCTACTGTCTCAGCCTCTGCTGGTGATCTTCGGCGGCATGGTCTTCGCGGCAATGGTGGACGGCGGCGCGCGCGTGCTCGAAAGGATCGTCCCGATCGCGCGCGGCTGGCGCGTGGGCATCGTGCTGCTGCTGACCGCCGCCTTCCTGGTCTGGACGGCCTACTTCGCCGGCAGCCAGATAGCCGCCCAGGCCGCCGAGCTTCCGGCCACGATCGAAAGCCAGTGGCTGCGCGCGGTCAACTGGCTCAGCGCCCACGGCTTCCGCATCGAATCGACCGACCTGCAAAGCCTGGCGCAGCAGGCCATGGGCGGCGTCGGGCAGGTCACTCGCGCGGTGGGCGGGATCATCGGCGCGCTGACCACGCTGTTCCTGATCATCGTGCTCGGCGTCTATTTCGCGCTGGAACCGAAGCTGTACCGGCGCGGCTTGGCCTGGATGATGCCGGTGGATCGCCGCGACAACTTCGAAGGCACCGCCCAGCTCATGGGCAGCTCGCTGCGGCGGCTGATGGCGGGGCGTCTGCTCGGCATGGGCGTGGAGGGGGTCGGCACCTGGCTGCTGCTGGAGCTCTACGGGGTGCCGATGGCGGCCCTGCTGGGCCTGCTCACCGGGCTGCTGGCATTCCTGCCCAACATCGGCGCGCCGATCTCGGGCCTGCTGATGGTGCTCGTCGGCTTTTCGGGCAGTGTCGACATGGGCATCTACTGCATCATCGTCTATCTCGTGGTGCAGACGGTGGACGGGTACGTGATCGTACCGATGGTGGCTAAGAAGACCGTCGATCTCGCCCCGGCGCTGGTGCTGGGCGCGCAGCTGATCATGGGCGTACTGTTTGGCATCATCGGGCTGGCGCTTGCCGACCCGCTGGTCGCGATGATCAAGGTGTGGCTGGAGCGCGAGGCCGAACGGCACGAGGCTGAACAGGACGCGAACGGGCAGACCAGCTGATGGTGCGCAAGTTTCTTTATATCGTTGCCGCGTTTGTCGTGCTGCTGCTCGCCGGCGCCATCGCCCTGCGGTTCTGGGCCGAGGACCTGACCGAGTTCGCTTTCGTGCCCACCAGCGAGTTCACGCCGCAGCCCGCGCTGGTCGCCAGCGTTTACGAGAACCCGGCCATGTGGATCTCCCGCCCCGGGCTGGGCGCCAAAGACCCGGCGCGCTGGTTGCCGCAGGGGCTGACCGAAGACGGCGACGCGCTTGGCGCGGCGGTGTTCTTCATCCACCCGACCAGCTACCTCGCCAAGGCGCAATGGAATGCGCCGCTGGACGATGCGGAGTCGCGAGAACGTGCCAACCTGTTCGTCCGCGGCATGGCGAGCCCGTTCAACAAGAGCATCGAGTTGTGGGTGCCCCGCTACCGCCAGGCGGCGTTCGGCGCCTTCCTGACCGACGCGCCAGAGGCGGAGCAGGCGCTCGACCTCGCCTATGCCGACGTGCTCCTAGCCTTCGACTACTTCGTCGCAACCGTGCCCAAGGACGTGCCGATCGTGCTCGCCGGCCACAGCCAGGGCGCGTTCCATTTGCGCCGCCTGCTGCGCGACCGCGTGGCGGGCAAGCCGATCGCGGCGCGGATCGCGGCGGCCTATGCGATCGGCTGGCCGGTTTCGCTCACCCACGATCTGCCGGCGATGGGCATCCCGCCCTGCACCGCGCCCGATCAGCCGGGCTGCGTGATCAGCTGGCTGAGCTTCGCCGAGCCCGCCGACAACCACACGCTGCTGGAAGGCTATGACCGCCGCCCCGGCCTCGATGGACAGAGCGTGGCCGGCAGCCCGTTCCTGTGCAGCAACCCGCTGACCGGCGGCACCGGCGGCGCGGCGGATGCCAAGGCGAACCTGGGCACGCTGGTGCCGAACGAGGAGAACACTTCCGGCGCGCTCACCGCCGGCATGGTGCCGGCCCGCTGCGGGCCCGACGGCTTCCTCTACATCGGAGCGCCGCCGGAACTGGGCGCCTATGTTCTGCCGGGCAACAACTACCACCTCTACGACATCCCGCTGTTCTGGGCCAATCTGCGCGCCGATGTGGCGCGGCGGGTGCAGGCATGGCGCCCGGCACCCTGATCACCCAATCCGCGCCGGAATTCCGGGCCGCGCTGCCGCAGGGCGGCGCGCTGATCGGCCTCGACCTCGGCACCCAGACCATCGGCACCGCGTTCTGCGACGCGAGCTGGCGCTTCGCTACGCCGGGAAAGACGATCAAGCGCGGCAAGTTCGGCACGGACAAAGCCCTGATCGAAGCGCTGATCGCAGGACGCGGCATCGTCGGCATCGTGATCGGCCTGCCGCTCAACATGGACGGGTCCGAAGGCCCGCGCTCGCAATCGAGCCGCGCCTATGCCCGCAACCTTGCGGTGCTGGGCCTGCCGATCCTGCTCTGGGACGAGCGCTGGTCGACGATGGGCGCCGAACGCGGCCTCATCGCCCAGGACATGAGCCGCGCCAAACGCGCCGAGCGGATAGATTCGGCAGCGGCGGCGGTGATCCTGCAGGGCGCGATCGACGCGCTGGCGGGAGGGGTGTTTTAGCGGCGGGGGAGCAACGGGTTTTGCCTCGATCAGCCAAGTCATTGCTCATGGGATCGGGATTAAGCTAACATACCGCAAGGTTCGTTCATGGCGGCGGGTCGCCCGGTGAGACATTCCCAAGGGTAATGCAGGAGAACGCGAGATGGCCTTCACTCTCTACGCCGCCACGATCCCATCCTACCTGCAAATCCTCAACTCCGTGTCGCGGCTGATCGGCAAAGCTGAAGCCTTTTGCGACGAGCAGGGCATCGACCCGGAGGCATTGCTTCAGGCGCGTCTGGCCGAGGACATGTTTCCGTTCGCCATCCAGGTCAAATCCACCGCCGTGCATTCGATCGGCGCGATCGAGGGCGTACGGAAAGGCACATTCTCCCCCGACAGGACCCCGCCGCCTGCGACATTCGACGGTCTGCGCGAACGCGTCGGCCAGGCGATCACCGCGCTCGACGCGATCGATCGGGACGAGGTGGAAAGCTTTATCGGCCGGGACATGCGCTTTGAATTCGGCACCACCGTCATGGAATTCACTGCCGAGGACTTCCTGCTCTCGTTCTCGCAGCCGAATTTCTATTTTCACGCCACAACGGCGTATGACATCCTGCGCATGAAGGGCGTGCAGATCGGCAAGCGCGACTTCAATGGACGGGTCCGCGTGCGGGCCTGATCGCCCCGCCCGGCGCGGCGATCTCAAGAGACGGCTCTGGTCGGACGGTTCAGCAGATGGACGATAACGGCTTGGTAACGAAACCAAATTAGTCGTCGCTCGATTCCTGCGCTCTTTGGTCCCGCGTTGAGAGACTGCCCCAATGACAACCGCGCCTTAGTATGTGGCAGGAGCTTCTCGCATTCTGTGGCTATCACGTTAAGCTAGTAACGGCGTACATCGCAGTGTGCCTGATTCTGGAGATCTTATGGCCTAAGGGCGACCTGATGCCGTTCAGGCATCGCACCAGAGCAATGGCGTTCACCTTCCTTTACGCGATTTCCACGGGCATCATCGGGGTTGCGCTGCCAAA
>VFQT010003205.1_pt1 | contig 15292 bp, 15 predicted proteins | sample 3512381 | NCBI WGS metagenome assembly VFQT01 (sample SAMN10412376, study PRJNA504923) | tailings metagenome | isolation source: Relicate 2 Philex TSF3 active mining site | place: Philippines: Tuba, Benguet | collected 2017-08-29 | reverse complement strand
TCTTCCATGTTGGCGGCGCGCGCACCGCTTTGTACAACTGGGCGCTGACCCTGCGTGAAGGCGGCATGTTCGTTTTGCGCATCGAAGACACCGACGAGTCGCGCAATCAGCCGCAGTGGACGCAGGGGATCATCGACGCCCTGGCGTGGTTGGGAATCAACAAGGGTCATCCGCAGTTTGAAGGCCCGTACTTCCAGTCCGACAACGCCGCCGCGCATGTCGAGGCAGCGATGCGTCTCCACGCCGAAGGCAAGGCGTACTTCTGCGATTTGACACCCGATCAGGTGCAGGAGCGGGCCAAGGCATCGGGCAGGCCCGGCTACGACGGATTCAGCCGTGACCGCGGCCTCGAGCCCGGCCCGGGGCGCGTTCTGCGGTTCCGAGTGCCCGAGGGTGAGACCGTCGTCCACGACCTGGTGCGCGGCGAGGTGCGCTTCGACAACGCAACGATCGAGGACTTCGTGCTGTTGCGTGGGAACGGTTCGCCGATGTTCCTTCTCGCCAACGTCGTCGACGACCAGATCATGCGCATCACCCACGTTGTGCGTGCCGAAGAGCACCTGCCGAACACTCCGAAGCAGCAGATGCTGTGGCACGCGCTCGGTGCGGCTGCACCGACGTGGGCCCACGTTCCGGTGCTTGTCAACGAACAGCGAAAGAAGTTGTCGAAGCGCCGCGACAAGGTCGCCGTCGAGCAGTACCGCGAAGAGGGCATCCTCGCTGACGCGATGGTGAACTACCTCATGACACTCGGCTGGGCGCCGCACGGCGACACCGAAATCGTTCCATGGCAGCGCATCGTCGACGAATTCCGTCTCGAAGACGTGAACCATTCCCCGGCCTTCTTCGACATCCAAAAACTGCTCGCATTCAACGGCGAGTACATCAGGGCGATGTCCGTCGACGAGTTCATCGCGGCAAGCCGACCCGTACTTGAGGGCCCCTCGGTGCCGTGGTCTTCTGCAAAATTCGATTCGGCAAAGTTCGCGGCGATGGCCGAGTTGGTGCAGACGCGCGTGCAGGTGCTCGCCGACGTGCCGTCGATGGTCGACTTCCTGTTCCTCGACGAACCCGTGATCGAAGATGCCGCGTGGGCGAAGGCCACCAAAGATGTGTGGGCCCGCGACGTTCTCGTCGCGATGGCGACCGCATGCGAGTCGTGCAGTGAATGGAGCGCCGCACACCTGAAGGCGGCGCTCGAGGCCATCACCGAATCGCACGGCCTGAAACTCGGCAAGACCCAGGCGCCGGTACGTGTCGCGGTGACAGGTCGCTCTGTCGGCCCGCCGCTGTTCGAATCGCTCGAGGTTCTCGGGCGTGAATCGACCCTGCAGCGTCTCGCTGCGGCGGTCGCGCGTCTCGGATGATTCGCAAGACGACACGCCTGTTCGCGTTGATCGTGGTCGTTGCCGCCGGCTACGTGGCGTTGACCGTGTTCGAGGTGTGGCGCGTCGGTCGTTTCTCCGGTGCGTCGAGCGCAGATGCAATCGTCGTCATGGGCGCGGCGCAATACGACGGCCGCCCTTCACCGCAACTGGCGGCGCGCCTCGATCACGTCGTGGAGCTGTGGGAACTCGGTGTCGCGCCACGGGTGATCGTCACGGGTGGAAACCAACCGGGTGACAGATTCACCGAAGCATCCGCGTCGAGGGATTATCTCGTCGAGCGCGGCGTACCTGAGACGGTGATCTCGGAAGAATCAGAATCTCATTCGACGTGGGAGGCGTTCGCGAATCTCCGCTCGCTCATCGAAGGTTCCGCACTCGCTGCAAACACGCGCTCGGTCGTCGTCGTCACCGATCCGTTCCATTCGCTGCGATCGCGACTCATTGCCGAAGAGAACGGTTTCGATGCCGCAACGTCGGCCACGTCGACAAGCCCCGTCGACGGAAAATCGGCCATCACAAAGCATGTGAAGGAAGGCGTTGGTGTCGCAATCGGGAGAATCATCGGGTTCCGGTGGCTGTGGAAGGTGACGGGGTAGAGGGTTAGACTTTCGGCACCCGTGGGGCTTTGCCTCCGATGGGGAGTGGTGTAACTGGCAACACAGCAGATTCTGGTTCTGTTATTCAGGGTTCGATTCCTTGCTCCCCAGCCAATATGACGATTTCCCGCAGTTCGGCTCCGCTTCGCTCACGCGCTCGCGAGTCGTCGACGCGTGATGCTCTACTGAAGGCGGCCGTCGAACAATTGAACGAGGCCGGCGAGGCGGAAATCCGACTCGAAAACATCCTTGCGGCGGCAGATTGCTCGCCGAGTTCGCTGTATCACCATTTCGGCAGCCTTCGCGGTCTGCTCGACGATGCCCAGATCGTTCGGTTTTCCCGGACGCTGAGGGAACGCACCGCCGCGTTCAACCTGGCAATTCAAGAGGTCAAGACCCGTGACGCTCTCATCGAATTCTGTGCGCGTCGAATCGACGAATTGGTGACCGACGCAGACGGGCCGCTTGCGCGGAGCCGCCGAGTCGATGCTCTCGGCAGTACCTACATGCGCCCCGACTTTGCCAAGCAGATGGGTGAAGCCCACACCGAGAGTTGCGAAGAACTTGCGGCGGCTCTCCGGGTGCCACAGCTTCGCGGTCTCATCGATGAGTCGATCGACCTGAAGGCAGTGGCGCACTGGGTGCAGGGGCTGTTTTTCAGTCGCTGTCTTGTCGAACTGACGAACGACGACGAACTCGGCGACAGCTGGAACACACTCACCAAGCAGGCAATTCTGGCGATGCTTTTCGGCCCCGAAGTCGGATTCGCCCCGCGTTGAGTTTTCCCGACCGCTGGTAGCCTTCCCTTTCCCAGGCTCCCATCGTCTAGTGGCCTAGGACACCACCCTCTCAAGGTGGCGGCACGGGTTCAAATCCCGTTGGGAGTGCCAATTCTCCTTCGCATCGATCGCATTAGTGTCGTGCCCATGGCGACGACGAAAGACGTGAATGGTCCGCTCGGCTCTGTCGAGGCTGCCGATGCCGAGCGTGCGATTCGGCGGGCGATCCTGCTCTACTGCAAGGGCATCGACACGTGCGATGCCGAGACCGTGATGGAGGCATTCCATGCCGACGCGACGACCGACTACGGCGCGGCGCAGGGAAAGGCGTCCGACTTCGCACAAGGCGCGACGTCGAAGTTGCGCGAATATGCGATTGCGACGAAGCACTTTCCGTCCGACTCGCTCATCACCTTCACGTCGGCGACGACTGCGGACGTCGAAACGCAGATCATCGCGTGGCACCGCTGTAGCAACGAGCGGGGCGAGTATCTCGAGAATTTTGCGGGCCGCTATTGGGATTCATTCGAGTGCCGCAACGGTGACTGGCGCATCTCGCACCGCCGCCTCACGCACGATTGGGACATCCTGCACGCGGTCGAGCCCGCTTTCCCGGCGGGGCGCTATCACCCGTCGCCGCGAAAGTAATCGTCTCCGGTGTCGGGGAGTCTCAGCACGCTTGATTCGGTGATCCTCGGCATCGTCGAGGGAATCACCGAATACCTGCCCGTTTCTTCGACGGGTCACTTGGTCGTTGTGCAGCGGTGGCTCGGGCTGGGCGACTCGGCTGGTCGCGATGCCGCGGACACGTACGCAATCGCCATCCAGATCGGGGCGATTCTTGCCGTGGTTTTGTTGTACCGCGCCCGCGTTGGGTCGATGCTGAAAGGAATTGTCGGCCTCGATGCCGAAGGCAAGCGCGTTCTTGGTTTGCTCGTCACGTCGTTCGTGCCGGCGGCCGCCGTTGGTGCCGCGTTCGGTGATGCAATCAAAGATGAACTGTTCTCGCCGGGGCCGGTTGTCATCGCCTGGATCGTGGGTGGTGTGTTTCTTCTTCTGTGGAAGCCGCGGCGCGACGGCGGTGCGTTGACGCAATTGACCACCACACACGCGGTGATCATCGGCTGTGCGCAGACGCTGGCGTTGTGGCCGGGGGTCAGCCGAAGTCTCGTCACCATCGCCGCCGCGGTGATGGTGGGCCTGTCGTTGTCGGCGGCGCTCGAGTACAGCTTCCTGCTTGGGCTTGCGACTTTGTCGGCGGCGACCGTGTTCGACCTCGCGAAAAATGGCGGGCAGTTGCTCGACGACTACGGCGTTGCCCGGCCGCTGCTCGGTGTCGTGATCGCATTCGTCACGGCCGCGGCCGCCGTGCGCTGGCTCGTTGGGTATCTCGCCGAGAGACCGCTGTCCCACTTCGGTTGGTACAGGCTGGTGGTGGCGGGGGTCACTCTGGCGTTGTGGTCGACTCTGTCGTAGCGAGGATTCGCCTCAGGAACTTGCCCAACTGACGAGCAAGGTTCACCGTTCCGCCGCGCGACAGGTGCACCTTGTCGCCCGAGAACCACGAGGGGCGGTTGCCCGAGAGCCGGTTCCAGTCGAAGACGTCGAACACGATGTCGCGCTTCTGCGCGCGCCGAAGCTCGGAGTTGAACTGTGTTGCCTTGCCTTTGACGTTGCCGGCGATGCGGTACGTGGCCCAGATCAGTTTCACCTTCTGGCGCTTGGCCTCGCGACGGAATTCGCCGAGTGATTCCTGTAGCGCGTCGGGTCGATTTTCGTTGTAGCCGGTGGCAACGACGACCGCATCGGTGAACTCGCCGCGTGCATTGCGGAACTGCTGTAGTGCACTGAGTTCGACCTCGGGGATGCAGCCACGTGTCAAGAGTTTTTGGCAGGGTTCGCCGCGGTAGATGACGGGGATGATGTCGTTGAGCTCGGCAAGAGCTTCGTCGGCGACGAGCAGCATCGAGAACACCGAGTCGCCGAGGACGAGAACGCGAGCCTTGCCTGACTTCTTCGCGGGGGTGTCCGCCTGCGCGGAGTTCGACACTGCGCCGAGAGAAACGGCGATGACCGATATCAACGCGAGCAGGCGGTGGGGTGTTTCAGGTTTGCAACGGAATGACGACATCGGCGGCCTCTTCGAGATGCCTAATCCAAGCATCTGATCCGGCCGGTTCCACGAGGGGCAGAACAACGAATTTGCTCGCACCGATTGCAATGAAGTCCTTGATGCGAGTCACGAGTTCATCCCAGCCGTTCGGGATGAGAACACCGGGGTCGGCAAGATCGGGTCGGCGAGCACCGAGGCCCGCTGCGAGTGCCCCGGGGAGCGGCCCAAATCGATAGGGGATGAGAACGCCGAAGTGTTCGTCTTCGATGGTGCGACCGAGTTCCGTGGCGTGGGCGTTGATGGTTTCCCAACCGGTTGCAGCCTCGTCGGGCATGACGAAGCTCGGCAGCCAACCGTCACTCATTCGCGCCACCCGTTTGAGTTCGCTGGGGGCGATGCCGCCCAGCCACACGTCGGGTGGTTGTTGTTTGGGCTTCGGCTCGACACGCAGGCCCTGCAATGAGAACCACTTGCCTTCGTGGTTCACGACGTCGTCTCGCCAGCACTTGCGCATCACGTCGAGCGCCTCGTCGAACATCTTTGCTCGTTCGCCGCGTTCAACGCCGAAGGCCTGCTGTTCGGCGGAATCGGCGACTCCGAGGCCGAATGCGGGCAGCAGTCGCCCGTTCGACATGCGGTCGAGGGTGGCGAGCTGTTTGGCCAGCAGAACGGGGTTGCGGCCGGGCAACACCATGACGCTCATGCCGAACTTCAATTTCTTCGTGCGCGCCGCCGCCACCGACATTGCCACCACGGGGTCGGGGCATTCCGATCCGATGCGCTCGCTCACCCACAGGCTGTCGTAGCGCAAATCCTCCAAAGCGTCGACGACGTCGAAGAACGACATGTCGTTCAACTGTGTACGAACACCGAGGCCGTAACCGACACGGATCTTCACGAGGCCACGCTCGCAATCACGTCGGCTGTTTCCTTCGTCTTCGAAAGAAACGGTGAGTGGTCGGTGTCGAGACGCACGATGTTTCCGCAACGAGCCGCCATGTACTCCTGGTGTCCGGGATGCACCGAGCGGTCGCGGGTGCACACGACGTAAGTCCCGGGAATGCGGCGCCACGCGGCATCGTTGACGGGTTGAGTCAATGTCGCGAGCGGCTGTGGGCACAAACGCCTCAATGCCGCCGACACGACGGATGCGTCGCAATCGCCGTACAGGGCCGGAGTGGCTTTCGTGGGGTCGAGAACGGTGAGACCGCCATCGACGGGAATCATCGCCTCGCCGAGGTCGACGGGTCCGCCGGATTCGTGTCTGGCGAGGTCCATCACCGACTCGCCCGCATTGGGGCAGAAGGCCGCGAGATAGACGAGGTGGTCGACCCGGGCCTGCCCGGTTTGTTCGATGCGGTGGGCTGCCTCGGTGATGACGGCCCCACCGTACGAGTGCCCAACGAGCACGACGGGACGGGAGAGTCGCGCGACCACGTTTGCGACGTGCTGGGCATCGCCGTGCAGGTCGCCGAACGGAAGCGTCGACGTGCCGTGTCCCGGTAGGTCGATAGCAATCGAGGCGATGCCGCGGCCGTCGAGTTCCGACTGCAGGGTCGCCCAGCACCACGCCCCGTGCCACGCGCCGTGAACGAGAACGATCAAAGGTTGGCTTTCCGATTTCTCGGGCGTTTCTGGCATGGTGGAGATCGTGCCACAGAACCTCGACCCCCTCTCACAGTTCCGTCTCGACGACCGTGTAGCAATCGTCACCGGCGCCTCGTCGGGCCTTGGCGTGCGCTTCGCGCGCGTACTCCATGCAGTCGGCGCCAAGGTTGTGATCGCTGCGCGGCGCGCCGATCGGTTGGAGGCACTCGCTGCCGAGCTGCCGGGCAGTTTGGCGGTCCCCACCGACGGCACAAAGGCCGCCGATCGCGAAAACCTCGTGAAGCGCGCCGAGGCGCACTTTGGTCGCATCGACATCTTGGTGAACAATGCCGGGATCACCCGCACCGGCGGTATCGAAGTCGAGACGCTGGAGACGTTCGAAGAAGTACTGCAGATCAATACCGTCGCGGTGTGGCATCTCACGAAGTTGGTCGGCGAGGGAATGGTCGCACGCAAGTCGGGCGTGGTCGTGAACGTTGCGTCGATGCTCGGCCTCGTCGGTGCATCACCCGTCAAGCAGGCGAACTACGCCGCAAGCAAGGGCGGCGTCATCAACATGACGCGTGAGATCGCACTGCAGTGGGCGAGAAAAGGTGTTCGGGTGAACGCGCTGTGTCCCGGTTGGTTCGAAACGGAAATGACGGCCGGTATGGAATCCGACGAGGGCAGCCAGCGCTACATCAACCAGAACTCACCAATTCCGCGCATGGGCGCGGAAAACGAACTCGATGGCGCGTTGCTCTTCCTCGCGAGTGATGCGTCTTCGTTCATGACCGGGCAAACCGTCGTTGTCGACGGTGGTTGGACCGCCCGTTAGTCAGATTGCCGGACGGCGCTGCGCCCACGGCGCGGCTGATTCGAGCTGCGATGCAACGCGAATGAGTACGTCTTCTCGCGCGTAGCCGGCGACAAGCTGCACGCCGATCGGCAGGCCTGCCTCGTTCCAGTGCGTCGGCAGGCTGATGGCGGGTTGACCCGTGGTGTTGAACTGTGACGTGAACGGAATCCAGTCGACTGCAATGCGTCCGGTCTCGCCGGGGTCGGCGGGATTGTTGCGCGATGTGCCGACGGGTAGCGGAGGTCCCGAGAGAGTAGGTGTGAGCAGCAAATCCCAGCCTTCGGTCCACCAGCGTGCGACGTTGCGGCGGAATGCCCCCGCAGCGTTGATTGCATTCGCGTAGTCGAGCGCGGAAAGCCTGGTTGCGTATTCGGCCATCGACCAGTTCATCAGTTCCACGTCGTCGATGGTGACCGGACGACCGAGGAGGCCGGCAAGTCCGTCACGACTTGCCGCCATGTTCGTGGCCCACAAAGCAGAGAAGCGTGCGGCTGCACGGGGGTCGTCCAGCGCCGCCGGAAACGCGGGCTCGACGTGGTGGCCGAGGGACTCCAGCAGGGTCGCCGTACGCGTGACCGCTTCGACGCAGTCGGGGTGGATCGGTTCGCCGGTGAACTTCGTCGTTGCGAAGCCGATGCGCAGCCGACCCGTGGGTGCGCCGAGTTCTTGCACGTACGGCCGCGCGGGGGCGGGTGCGATCACAAGATCACCCACGCCGGGGCCCTGCACTGCGTCGAGCATTGCCGCGGTGTCGCGCACGCTGCGCGAGACACACAGTTCGACACCAAGGTTCGTCTCCAGGCGGGTGGGACCGACGGTGATGCGTCCCTGCGACACCTTCAAACCGACGAGCCCACAGCACGATGCAGGGACGCGAATGGAGCCGCCACCGTCACTCGCGTGTGCGATCGGAACCATGCCTGCAGCAACCGCGGCCGCTGATCCACCGCTCGAACCACCGCACGTGTGGTCGAGGTTCCACGGGTTACGGGATATGCCCCATGCCTCGGGTTCGGTGACCGGCACGCTGCCCCACTCGGGTGACAGCGTGCGTCCAAGAAACACCAGACGCTGTGCAGAAAAACGTTCGACGAGCGTCGTCGAGAAGTTCGGCGTGAAATTTTCTGCCTTCATCGCCTTGTTGCCGTTCGAAATGGGGAAGCCGGCGTAGAAGGTGTGGAGGTCCTTCAGCAGAAACGGGACACCGGCGAATGCAGTCGCGGCCGAGTCGCGGTCGATGGCGTCGGCGAGCTCGCGACCGTGATCGAACCACTGGTAGTTCACCGCGTTGAGTGCCGGGTTCGTTGCGGCGATGCGTTCGATCGCAGCCTCGGTCAACTCACGTGCGGCAACCTTGCCCTCACGAACAAGCTGCGCTTGATCGGTGGCATCGAGCCAGCGTGTGTCGTCTGCGAGTGAAGTCATGAGGAGCCCCTTTTCAAACTATTAGTTTACCAGTCTTTGTAGTGGGCTAGGGTCGCGGCAGTGTCCGCCGACCCCAGCCAATTGGGCACCCCCGAGCCCCCTGCCCAGTTGACCTCGCGTGAGGTGCTGCGCTCCCGCGATGTGCGCGCGATGCTCGTGTACGGCACGTGCCTTTACACGGGGCTCATGCTGCAGGCGGCGGTGCTGGGCAAGCAGGTGTACGACATCACCGGCCGTGAAATCGACATCGGGTGGATCGGCTTGGTCGAGTTTCTCCCCGCCGCGGTGTTGGTTCTCGTGACGGGTGTCGTTGCCGACCGTTTCTACCGACGCAACGTCGTTCTGATTGCGGTCGCGGGCGAACTCGTCAGTGCGGTTGCGCTGATGTTCTATGCGCGTTCTAACCCGACGGCCGTCGCACCGATCTTCTTGATCACACTGCTCTACGGGGTGTCCCGCGCCTTTGTTGCGCCGGCCGCGCGATCGATTTGGCCGTCGATTGCGCCGCCCGGTGGGCTTCCCGCAGTTGTCGCATTGTCGTCTGCAACATGGACGGGTGCCGCAATCGCCGGTCCGGCGATGTCGGGTTTGCTCTACAGCATCGATCCGTGGGTTGCGTATTTCGCGGCATCGATCTTGATTGCCATGGGTATGGCAGCGATTCTGCGGGTGAACGTGCCGCGCAACATCGCCGCGTCGAGTGAACGACCGACGTTTCGTCATGCGATCGAAGGTTTGGTCTTCATCAGGCGCACGCCGATTCTTCTTGCAGCAATTTCGCTCGATCTCTTCGCCGTTCTCTTCGGTGGAGCCATCGCCCTGCTGCCTGTCATCGCCGAAGAGCGTTTGGGTGTCGGTGACGTGGCGTATGGATGGTTGCGTGCCGCGGTGGGAATCGGCGCCGCGGCCATGGCGATCTTTCTCGCCTGGCGGCCCGTTCGGCGGCGGGTCGGCCACAAATTGTTCGTCGTTGTCGCAACCTTCGGTGTGATGACGGTTGTCTTGGGGCTCACGCACAACTACGTCGTTGCGTTCATTGCGATCCTTGTGATGAGCGCGGCCGACATGGTGAGTGTCTTCATTCGCAGTTCGATCGTTCCACTCGTCACACCCGACGAGAAGCGCGGTCGTGTTCTCGCCGTCGAAAACGTGTTCATCGGAGCATCGAACGAACTCGGCGCATTCGAATCGGGTGTCGCATCGCAGGCCGTCGGCACGGCGGGCGCCGTTGTCGGTGGCGGCATCGCAACGGTTGGCATCGCAGGTCTGTGGTGGGTGCTTTTCCCCGCGTTGCGACGAGTCGATCGATTCTCAGACCTCGAGGACCGCGCCGAAAAATAGTGGTTGAGCCCCGTAAAATGGGTCAATGCCCGTCATCTCCACCGACAAAATCAAGGAGAAGAAGCGCCTTGTTCGTGAATTCCGCGACTTTGTCGACCGCGGCAACGTGGTCGAACTGGGCGTCGCCTTCGTCATGGGTGCGACCTTCAAGACGATCATCGACTCGTTTGCGGGCAACGGTGGGGACAACCCCGGGATTCTCGGCGGTCTGATCGGAGCGGTTTTCGGTGGCAAGACGCCGAACTTCAACGACAAGGGCGTCACGCTGAACGGCAGCTTCGTGCCTTTGGGTTCGCTCTTGACTGCAACCATCAACTTTCTTCTTGTCTCGTTGGCGATGTTCGCGGTGATTCGTCTCTACAACCGATTCCGCTCGGGAGAGGCCAATGCGAAGCCGGCACCGACGACAAACGACATCCTCACGGAAATTCGCGACGAACTGCGTCGTCGCCCATGACCACCCGTCGCTCGATCTGGGCCGGGGTTTCGGTGCTGGCCGCGGTCGCATTGCTAGTTCCGTCATGCGGTGCTGGCAACGGTGACACCAGCGGCACACTGGACGGTGTCGGCCGCATTCCCGGCAACGACTTCGTTGGTGTCGCAACGCTTCCGCCCGACATTGCCGCGGACGTGTCGATACCCGAAATCAGTGGAGCCGTGCTCGGCGCAGTCGCCGAAGGCAATCGACTTCTCATGATTGGCGACTCGATTCTGTCGTCGATTTCCAAGCGTTACGGCAACGAAGCTTGCGGGCTTCTCGTTCCACAAGGTTGGAACGTCGCGCTCGAGGCCGAGGCCGGTCAGTTCGTCGATTTTGGTCTCGACGTCCTCGACAAACGATGGAACGAAGGTTGGGATGCGGTCGTCATCGAACTCGGTACGAACTACGCCGGCAGCAAGGATCGTTACCGCGCCTCGATGGAAAAGATCCTCGACCGCATCGGCGACACCCCCGTCGTTCTCGCGAACACCACGGTCTTTCGCGCGCCGCAAAAGGAAGTCAACGCGGTCATTGACGAGCTTGTCGATCGGTACCCGAACGTGAGCCTGCTCGACTGGGCTGCCATCTCGAAGTCGCCCTCGGTGTTGAGCGGCGACCGCATCCACCCGACGCCCAAGGGTCGCGTGGTTCTGGCGACTGCCATCGCACGGGCGGCCGGGGTTGCTCCGACGTCGCCGGGTGACTGCATGAAGGTCTACTTCCAAGACGACAGTCGCGTGTTGCCCGACGTCATGCCGGGCGAAGACGACACCACGGTGCCACCCTCGAGTGTCGACACGTCATCGACGACAGTCGCGGTCGTCGCAACGACAGTGGCTGGCACGACAACCACACTTCCCACGACGATCGCCCCCCAAACGACTGCTGCCGCGACAACGCTTGCACCGGCGCCCACAACCGCCGCGCCGCAGACCACCGCCGCAGTGGCACCCAGTTCGTCGGCCGGCTGATGCTGCAGGTCAACGCACTCACCGTCGAGGTGGGCGGCAAGACGATCGTCGAGGGCGCTTCGTTCACGATCATGCCGAAAGACAAGGTCGGCCTGGTCGGGCGCAATGGTGCGGGCAAGACGACGTTCTTCAAGACTCTCGGTGGCGACCTCGAGCCTGCGGGCGGGAACATCGTCTGCAAGGGCGGTTTCGGCTACCTGTCGCAGGACCCGCGTCAGGCCGGTGAATTCGACGGCCGCATGGCGATCACGCACATCCTCGCCGGGCGCAACATCGACGAGCAGTTGACGCGAATCGAAAAATTGCGCATTGCGATGGAAGAAAACGCAAGCGAAGCGAACATCAACAAGTACACCAAGGCGCAGGATCTGTTCTCGTCACAGGGCGGTTACGCAGCCGAAAGTGAAGCGCGGTCCATCGCCGCGGGTCTCGGCCTGCGCGCCGATCGACTCGACCTGCAACTCAGCGTCCTGTCGGGTGGCGAACGGCGACGCGTCGAACTCGCCAAGATCCTGTTTGCCGGCAGTGACGTTCTGTTGCTCGACGAACCGACCAACCACCTCGACGTCGACGCGAAGACGTGGTTGCTGAACTTCTTGCGCCAGTACCGCGGTGCGTTGTTGGTGATCAGTCACGACCTTGAACTGCTCGACGAAGCGATCACGCGCGTTTTGCACCTCGACCGCCCGGGCGAAGACGACCTCGGCAACCTCGTCGAGTACAAGGGCACCTATTCGCAGTACAAAACTGCACGCGCGGAAGACGAGAAACGCCAAGCCCGAAAGGCGACGCTCGAAGCAAAAGAAATCGACCGTTTGCAAACGCTCGTCGACCGCTTCGGTGCAAAGGCGACGAAGGCGTCGATGGCGCACAGCATCGAAAAGCGCATCGATCGCATGGAGGCAAACCGCACCAAGGCCGTCACCAAGGACCGGGTGCTCAAGGTCAAGTTTCCCGACCCGCCCGCAGCGGGCGAAACGGTGATTCGCGTCGATCATTTGTCCAAGGCCTACGGCGGGCCACCCATCTTCGAGGATGTCTCGTTCGACCTCGGTAGGGGCGAGCGCATGCTCGTCCTCGGCCTGAACGGTGCCGGCAAAACCAGCATGTTGCGCATCCTCGCCGGCGAAACCCAGGCCAGCATCGGCGACTTCGCATTCGGTCACAACGTGCAGATGGGCTACTACGCACAGGAACACGACAACCTCGACCCCTACGCCAGCCTCATCGATCACATGCGCAAGGAAGCGCCCGCTCATCTCAACCTCACCGAGACGCAGTTGCGTGGTTACCTCGGCATGTTCGGCCTGTCGTCGAACAAGGTCTTTCAGGAATCGGGAACGCTCTCGGGCGGGGAAAAGACCAAGCTCGCACTTGCGATGTTGATGGTCGGACGCAACAACCTGCTGCTCCTCGACGAACCGACGAACAACCTCGATCCCGCAAGCCGCGAAGCCATCGCTGATGCGCTCAGCACATGGAAGGGCGCGATCATCTTCGTCAGCCACGACACCGAGTTCGTCGAGCGCCTCGAACCCACCAAGGTGCTGTTGCTGCCCGACGGCGAAGTCGACTACTTCAACCAGTCCTGGCTCGACCTCGTCAGCCTGTCGTAGTCGGAACCCGAAGCCCTGCGGCCGACTGGTAGGTTCGGCCCATGAAAATTGGGCTATTCGGGGGTGCCGCTCAGTCGGGCACGGTTGATCAGGTTGTGGCCGAGGCCAAGCAGGCCGAGCGCGATGGTTTCTCCAGCTACTGGATGCCGCAGATCTTTGCCCACGACGCGCTCACGCTTCTCGCTCTGATCGGCCGCGAAGTTCCGCGCATCGAACTCGGCACGGCGGTGGTGCCGACTTACCCGCGTCATCCGATGATGCTCGCCCAGCAGTGTCTCACCGTGAGCGCGGCAACCGGTGGGCGGTTGTGCCTGGGTGTCGGTCTCAGCCACCAGATCGTGATCGAAACCATGATGGGCATGTCGTTCGAAAAGCCCGTGCGCCACATGCGCGAGTACCTCACGGTGCTGCAGTCGCTGAACAAGACCAACAACGTGTCGTTCTCGGGCGAGGTGTACTCGACCCACGCCGCAGTCTCGATTGCGGGCTCGCAACCGTTCGGCGTTGTTGTCGCAGCGCTTGGCGAGCAGATGCTGCGCGTCACCGCATCCTTGGCCGACGGAACGTTGACGTGGTGCACCGGGCCAGCGACGCTCGCCAGTCACACGGTTCCCGTGTTGAACAAGGCCGCCGACGAACTGGGCAAGCCGAAGCCACGCGTGATCGCCGCGTTGCCGGTGTGCGTCACGACCAAGGTCGACGAAGCACGTGCGCGTGCATCCGAAGTGTTTGCGATCTACGGTCAGCTTCCCAGTTACCGCGCGATGCTCGACAAGGAAGGCGCTGCGGGCCCTGCCGACATCGCGATCGTCGGCACGGCGGCCGAGGTGACCGAGCGCATCGCGGCCCTTGCCGACGTCGGCGTCACCGATTTTGCCGCGGTCGAGTTCGGTGGGAACGCCGACGAGTCTGCCGACACCCGTGCGGCACTGAAGACGCTCTTGTCGTGAGCTACGACGGCTACTCCGTCATCCGTATGTCGGTTGATGGGGGAGTCGCGCGTGTCGTCATCGACAACCCGCCGGTCAATCTCTTCGACTTGGCTCTCTATGCCGACATGGTGCGTGTGTCGCACGAACTTGCGGCCGACCCCGAGGTTCACGTCGTCGTCCTGTCGTCGGCGGTGCCCGGTTTCTTCATCGCGCACTTCGACGTCTCGTTGATTCTGCAGATGCCCCACGACATGCCGGTGCCGAAGCAGTTGCACGACTTCGACATCATGTGCGAAAACTTCCGCACGATGCCCAAGGCAACCATCGCGGTGATCGAGGGTCGCTGTGGCGGCGGTGGCAACGAGTTGGCTCTGGCATGCGACATGCGTTTTGCGTCGCGCGATGGTGCAGTTTTCAACCAACCCGAGGTTGCACTCGGCATCGTTCCCGGCGCAGGTGGAACGGTTCGTCTTCCGCGACTCATCGGCCGCAACCGTGCGATGGAGATGATCCTCGGTTCCGATGACATCGACGCCGACACCGCAGCCGAGTGGGGAATGGTCAACCGTTCATTGAGCGCGGACCAACTGTGGCCGTACGTCGACCGTCTCGCCGCGCGTATCACGAAATTTCCACCCGATGCCGTTGCCTCGGCAAAGGCTGCCGTTCTTCGCGCCGACGGAAATCTCGAAACCGATCTCCTCGCTGAGTCGGGCGAGTTCAACCGCTTGCTCGGCACGCCCCCGGCGCAAACCGCGATGCGCAACTTCATGGAACGCGGCGGGCAAACCGTCGCCGGCGAATCACGTCTCGGCGATCTCGCCGCTGAAATCTGAAGACTTTGCTTGCCGACTTCGGGAACATCGACCACACATGTGGTTGGTGTCGAAGTGGTGTAACGGAAGCACGTCGTTCTTGCCAGTCTGAAGGTGCCGGTTCGATTCCGGTCTTCGGCTCCAACAAAACGAAAGAGGGAACAGGCTCGTATCTGCGCTTCGTGCACGGTTTGGCTGGACCGAGAATTGGGCAGGGTGAAGACCCTGCCCAATTGCTTGTATCTTGGCTCTCTTCAGGCTGGCAAGACCGAGCGACGGGCGGGGGAAACCCCGCCCGTTTGCTATTTCTTCAGGCTGACGGCGGTGGCGCCGGGCATCGGCTTGTTGACGAGGTCGAAGAAGTCGTTGCCCTTGTCGTCGACGACGAT
>VFQT010003204.1_pt1 | contig 15295 bp, 13 predicted proteins | sample 3512381 | NCBI WGS metagenome assembly VFQT01 (sample SAMN10412376, study PRJNA504923) | tailings metagenome | isolation source: Relicate 2 Philex TSF3 active mining site | place: Philippines: Tuba, Benguet | collected 2017-08-29 | reverse complement strand
GTTCGCCACCCTGGAGCCGCCGCTGGGCGAACCCGGCGTGCTGGCCCTGGACGCGGCCACCGGCTCGGGGCTTGCCGCCCTGCCCGGCATCCGCGGAGGCCTCGCGCGGCAGCGCGGCATCCTGGGCGAGTCCATCTCCTACTCGCGCTTCAGCGCCGTGAAGGGAGTGCGCATCACCGGCACCCTCACGTTCAACGGCACCACGTTCCAGGGCGCGCTGCGCGTGGACGGTCCGGGCAGGTGGGACGGCACGCTGTACCTGGCCCGCAACGGGGAGCGCGCATACACGGGCTCCATCGGCGGCGTGCCCGTGCGCATCCCAATCTGATACGAATCGTCCATGAATAGCCGCTCCCCCCTCCTCTTCGCCGCCCTCGCCTGCCTGCCAATCGCCGCCTCCGCGCCCGCTGCGCTTGGCGTGAGCACCTACCCCACCTGGTTGCTCGGTGGCTCCAGCACCGATCAGGTGCGCTCGGGGGAGGTGGTGTTTGGCGTCACGGCCTTCACTCCACGGGCCACGGTGGTGACGTCGAAGAACCGCGACGACAACGAGCCCATCACCATCTCCGACACCGACTCCATCGTCGCCGGCACCCCCTGGGCCTCGGTATTCGGCCCGAGTTCCGGCAGTCCGTACCTGCGGGTGAACGCGGCGTGCTCGAGCACCAACCCGTGCTCCACCACCGCGACCACCACATACGTGTTCGACCGCACCGCCCGCGCCGGCGGATGGGGATTCACCCTCGGGGACATCGACGTCGACCGGGCCACCATCCGCGCGTTCGGGCCGGACGGCGATGAGCTGTCCGGGGCCGAGATCCAGGGCACGGTGGCCACCGTCCCCTACAACTTCGCGGCCCAGCCCGACACGCCCACGTGGAACGTCGCGCAGCGCCTGCTGGTGGGTAATGGACCCGAGACCACCGGCGCCGCCGGCTGGTTCCGGCCGAGCAGGCCCGTGAAGCGCCTCGAGGTGGAGTTCACCGGCATCCCGGGTCGTGCGGCGTTCCACTCGTACCGCACCTGGTTCGCGGTGCTGTCGTTCCCCATCACCGGCACCGTCCTCCGGGAGGACACCGGCGCGCCCGTCGACGGGGACGTCCTCACCCTGCTCGATCCCGAGGGCAACGTGCTCGACGTGACCACGTCGGATGCCAACGGCAACTACGCCTTCCCCAACGTCTTCGCCCAGCCCGGCTACACCGTGACCACCCGCCCCCCGGCGGGCCTCACCACCGTCGGGCCCATCTCGCAGTCGGTGTCCACCCAGTCGGGTCCCGGACGCGCCGACTTCCTGCTGAAGGCGGGCACGGCCGCCGGGGGGACCGGGACGTCATCGGCCGAGAGCAGCGTGGGCTACAGCACCGGGGACGCCGCGGTCGTGCTGACCCCGGGGCTGCAGGTGGCCCGCGTGGGCACGCCGCGCCTCATCACCATCGAGAGCAGCTGCACGCTGCGCACACGCGCCACCGTTCCCGCGGGCGTGGCCGTGGTGTCGGCACGCGGCGCCCGGCGAGCCGGTCGTACGGTGACCTGGAGCGGCGGCACGGGCGCGTACAGGCTGGTGGTGCGCCCCACCTCCGGGCCCAGCCGCATCGCGCGCATCCGCGTGAGCACCTCCTGCCCCGACGGCAGCGTGGCGCGCACCGCATCGCGGCTGCGGGTGATCGCGCTGCGGGTGCCCGTCACCGGCTAGTGCGCGTGCGCTGACACGTGCATGCGGGCGCCCACGGCCACGCCCGCCAGCAGCAGGATGATCCCCGCGGCCTGCCAGGCCCCCACCGCGCTCTCGCCCCAGGCCAGTGCCGCGAGGACGGCGATGGGTGGCGCCAGCACCTCGAACAGCGCCACGCGCGTGGCGCCCAGGAGCGGAACCGCCCAGGTGGCCACGAGGACGGGCACCAGCGCTCCCAGGATGGCCACGTAGAGGATGCCGCCGAGCACGGCCTCGTTGGCCCACAGGTCGGTGCCCGGGAGCACGTCCAGGGCCGCGGCCAGCACCGCCGCGCATCCGGCCGCCACGGCGAAGGTGGCCGCGACGGTCGGTCCCGTGCCCGCGCGCTGGCGGCAGGCGAGCAGCGCGATCAGCAGGATCGCGGTGCAGGCAGACGAGCCGATGCCCAGCCAGAGCCCCTCGGCGCCCAGGCCCGACAGCCAGCCGTCGCCGGGCGTGATGGCGTAGAAGCCCACCAGCACCAGGGCCAGGCCGCCCAGCACGGCAGCCGACACGGGCACCTGCCGGCGGGCCATCCCGACCGCCAGCAGCATCACCGGGGCCAGGCTGGCAAGCACGATGGCGCGGGTCACCTCGATGTACGTGAGCGACATGAGGAACAACTCCTCCGCGCCGAAGGCCGCCGCGCCCGCCAGGGCGGCCCAAGCCCACCACCGGCCGCCCGCCGATCGCACCGCGGCGGCATGCCCCCGGAGCCCGGTGCCGGCCAGCGCCCCCAACGTCACCACCAGTGCCATCAGCATCCCCACCAGCGTCACCTGCGCCTTGGGAACCACGAGGATGAGTTCCGGCGCCACGATGGCCTCGCTCAGCCCGAGGGCCAGTCCACCGCCCACCAGCAGGCCCACGGCCAGTCCCATGGTGGGCCGGGCCGGCACCGCGCCGGGCTCGCCCGACCCGATGGCGCCGATGGCCATGAGGCCCACGGCCATCACCAGCACGGCCGTCTGGTAGCTGAGGGACCGCGAGGTGACGTCGTCGCCGCCGAAGGGCCCCCCTCCCTGCATCACCGTGGCCGCCGTGAACCCGAACACCAGCAGCGACGTGATGGCCGCACCGCGGGGCCCCGCGCGCCCGGCCACCAGCGCCGCCACGAGGAGCAGCACCAGCAGCAGGCCCCCCCACGGCATACGAGAGGCCCGCCACGGCCACCAGTCCCACCGCAGCCTCCAGCAGGCGGCGCCCCGGCACGGGGTCGCGCCACCGCCTGCCCAGCACGGTGACCGCACCTCCCACCACCAGGAACCCGGTGGCCGTGGACAGGATCCAGAGCGCCACCACGCTGCCCGTGGAACCCTCCTCGGTGGACCCGAGCGCCAGCAGCGTGGCGATTCCCAGGGCGCCCAGGGGGATGGCCGAGACCAGGCTGCCGGCCACGAAGCGCGCCACGTCACGCAGGCGCCCCAGGCGGGTGTCCGCGCCCAGACGGTGGATGGCCCACGCGGCCATCACGACGGCAAGGGCGTTGATGAGCACGATCGGCACCGACGCCGCGCTGAGCGGCCCGTACGCCGGGGCGGCGGCCATGCCGCCCACCACCAGGGCCGGCCACAGCCCGATGCCGCCGAGCAGCAGGCCGGCCAGCCCGATGCCGCCCGGCACCGAAATGCCCGCCACCCCGCTGCCGGGGCTCGACGTGAGCGCCGACAAGCCGTCCGCGGCGCCGAACGCCGCTCCCAGCAGCACCAGCCTCACCCACCATGCAGGCCAGCCGCAGGCCGGTGTCAGGGGGTAACTCCGGTGCCGGGCATCGCGGCAGCATAGCCGCGGGGAGTAGCGTGACCGGTCCATCCCCGGGAAAGGATCCCCCTCATGAAGCGCCAGATCGCTGCCGGCTCCCTCGTCCTCGTGAGCGCCGTGGCGCTGGCAGGTTGCTTCGGCTCCGACGAGCCCACGCCGGCAACCCCCGCCACCACCCAGGCCGCGCCTGCCACCACCGCCCCGGCCCCGGCCACCACGGCCGCCGCGCCCGCCACCACGCAGGCCTCATCCGGCACCACGCTCACCCCGCCGTCAGGCGCGAGCCAACTGCAGCAGGCCCAGCGCAACGGGGCGGAGTACTCGCGGTTCTCCATCTCGGGCACGGCCCCGGCTGATGTGGTGGCCGACTACAAGACGCAGCTCACCGCTGCCGGGTTCTCCATCACCAGCGATGGCGGCGGAGGCGGCGGATGGGGCCAGTACGGCGGATCCGATGCCGGCCTCAGCGCCAACAACGGCAGCGAGTGGGTGTCGGTGCAGGCCGGCGGCCAGTCGGGCAGCACCACCTACTTCGAGGTGTGCGTGGGCCCCAGCAGCACGTCGGTGAGCGACTGCGACGACGCATCGAACGACGGCGACCAGAACCAGGACGACCAGGGCCAGCAGGACAACCAGGACCAGCAGCAGGACGGCTGATCACCCCGGGCCCGTGGACCCGCGGGGGCGGTGGCGCCTAGTCGTCGCCCCCGGCGTCCAGGTCGAGCCCGTTGTGGTGCAGGATGTGGCCCATCTTGTCGCGCTTGGTCTGCAGGTAGCGCGCGTTGTGGTCACCGGGCTCCACCTCGATGGGCACCCGCTCCACCACCTTCAGGCCGTAGCCCTCCAGCCCCACGATCTTCTTGGGGTTGTTGGTGAGCTGCCGGATGGTGGAGAGCCCCAGGTCCACCAGGATCTGGGCGCCGATGCCGTAGTCGCGAAGGTCGGCGGGGAAGCCGAGCTCCAGGTTGGCCTCCACGGTGTCGCGGCCAGCGTCCTGCAGCTCGTAGGCGCGCAGCTTGTTGATGAGGCCGATGCCACGGCCCTCCTGCGCGATGTACAGCAGCACGCCCTGTCCCTCGGCCTCGATCATCCGCAGCGCGGCGTGCAGCTGGTCGCCGCAGTCGCAGCGCAGTGACCCGAACACGTCGCCGGTCATGCACTCGGAGTGCACCCGCACCAGCACGTCCTGCTTGCCGGCCACGTCGCCCTTCACCATGGCCATGTGGTGCTTGCCGTCGATCAGCGACGTATAGCCCACGGCGGTGAAGTCGCCGTACTCGGTGGGAAGCGGCACGGCCGCACCGCGCTCGATGAGGCGCTCTGTGCGGCGCCGGTGCTCGATGAGGTCGGTGATGGTGATCATCTTCAGCCCGTGCTGCTGCGCGTAGCCGATGAGGTCGTCCACCCGGGCCATCTCGCCGTCGTCCTTCATGATCTCGCAGATCACGCCCGCCGGGATGAGGCCCGCCATGCGCGCCAGGTCCACGGCCGCCTCGGTGTGGCCCGCCCGCTCCAGCACCCCGCCCGGCTTGGCCCGCAGCGGGAACACGTGGCCCGGCTTCACCAGGTCGCCCGCCGTGGAGTCGGGGTCGATGGCCACCATGATCGTGCGTGACCTGTCGGGCGCGCTGATCCCGGTGGTGATGCCCTCGCGGGCCTCGATGCTCTCGGTGAACGCGGTCCCCAGCGGCGTCTCGTTGCGCTTCACCTGCTGCAGGAGCCCCAGCTGCTCGCAGCGCTCCTCCGTGAGCGCCAGGCACACCAGGCCGCGGCCATGGGTGATCATGAAGTTCACGGCGTCGGGCGTGGCGAACTGCCCGGCGATGACGAGGTCGCCCTCGTTCTCGCGGTCCTCGGAATCCACCACCACCACCATGCGGCCGGCGCGGATGTCCTCGATGGCCTCCTCGATGGAGGAGAACGGGGTGGTCTGCGTGCTCAGGAGTGGCCTCCGCCGTCTGCGTGGGGGCGCACCAGCGCCTCCACGTACTTTGCCACCACATCGGCCTCGAGGTTGACCCTTCGGCCCACGGCATCGGGCCCGAGGGTGGTGGCCTGCATGGTGTGCGGGATCAGCGCGATGGTGAAGCCGTCGGGCTCGCGCGATGCCACGGTGAGGCTCACGCCATCCACCGTGATGCTTCCCTTCTCCACCACGTAGCGCAGCACCTCATCCGGCGCGGAGATGGACATGAGCACGCCATCGCCCTCGGGCGTGATGGACCTGATCGTGCCGGTGCCGTCCACGTGCCCCTGCACGATGTGACCGCCCAGGCGGTCGCCCACGCGCATCGCGCGCTCCAGGTTCACGCGGTCGCCCGCCTGCCGATCGCCCACCGATGTCCGGCGCAGGGTCTCCTCCACGCAGTCCACGGCGAAGGCGTCCTCGTCCATGTGCACCACGGTCAGGCATGCACCGTTGACCGACACCGAGTCGCCGATGGCCAGTCCGTCACGCACCACGTCGCACGCGATCACCATGCGGGCGCCCGCGGCGCTGGGGGTGCGCTCGCGCACCGTGCCCATCTCCTCCACCAGTCCGGTGAACACCTGCGTCAGCCCTCCCCGGGAACGGGCCTCAGGCGGCCCATTACGAGTACATCATCGCCCAGGCGCTCCACGCGGGGTGATCGGATGCGGGGGGCGTCGGCGATCTGGTCGGCGCCATGGCCGCGGGCCGCCATGGGCGCGCCATCGCCGCCGATCACCATGGGCGCCACCACCCATGCCAGCACGTCCACCAGGTCGGCCTCGAGCATGGCCCCGGCCACCGTGGGGCCGCCCTCCACGAGCAGCGACTGCACCTCTCGGGCGCCGAGGGCGTCGAGGGCCTGCGCCAGGAAGGCCGCGCCGTGATCCGCCGAGGTCAGGTCCACCTGCGCGCCGGCGTCGCGCAGCGCGTCCACGCGGGCGGGATCGGCCGCCGCTCCGGCCACCACGAGCACCGGCGCCTCGTCCAGGCTGCCCAGCAGCGCGCAGTCGGTGGCCAGGCGGGCATGCGGGTCCAGCACCACGCGCAGCGCGGCGCGGCCCTCCGGCACCGGCACGTCGCGTGCGGTGAGCATGGGGTCGTCGGCCACCGCGGTGCCGATGCCCACCGCCACGGCATCCGCCTGCGCCCGCCACCGGTGCACCAGTGCCCGGGCCTCGGGGCCCGATATCCAGCGGGTGTTGCCGGTGCGCGTGGCCACCCGGCCATCCAGCGAAGCCGCCATCTTCAGCATCACCTCGGGGCGGCCGGTGGCGGCCCAGGTGAGGAAGGCAGACGCCGCCTCGCGCGCGCGCACGGCATCCTCGCCGTCGGCCACGGCCACCTCCAGGCCGGCCTGCTGCAGGATGCGCACGCCCTCGCCCCGGGAGCGCTCAAGGGGATCGAGCGTGCCGATGACCACCCGGGTGATGCCGGCATCGATGACCGCCTGCGTGCAGGGGCCCGTGCGCCCGGTGTGCGAGCAGGGCTCGAGCGTGCACACCAGGGTGGCGCCGCGCGTGGCATCCCCCGCGGCCGCGATGGCCACGGGCTCGGCGTGCGGCAGGCCCGGGCCCTCGTGCCAGCCCTCGCCCACCACCTGCCCCTCGCGCATGATCACGGCTCCCACCGACGGGTTGGGGCTCACCTGCCCGCGCCCGCGCGATGCGAGCTCGCAGGCACGGATGAGCTGCGTGCGCTCCTCCGTGGTGGGGCGCCCGACGGGGCTCACGCCGATGCGACCCGCTCCACCAGGTCGCGGTAGGAGGCCACCGGATCCTCCGCGCCGAAGATGGCCGATGCCGACACCACGAGGTCGGCGCCGTAGGCACGCGCGTCCGCGGCATTGGCGGGCCCGATGCCGCCATCCACCTGCAGGGCCACGCGGTCGGGCAGCAGGTCGCGCAGGGCGGCCAGGCGTCCGAGGGTCTCGGGGATGAATGACTGGCCGCTGAACCCCGGGTTCACGCCCATGCAGTTGACGTAGTCCACGCGCTCCAGCAGCGGGCCGACCGACTCCAGCGGCGTCCCCGGATTGATGGCAAGGCCCGCCAGGCAACCGGCCGCGCGGATCTCGCCCAGCAGCTGGTGGGGGTGGGGGTCGGCCTCCACGTGCACGCTGATCATGTCGGCGTGGGGGGCGAACCAGCCGATGGCGTCGCCCGGGCGCTCCACCATGAGGTGCACGTCCACCAGCGCCCCGGCGGGGCGGGCCAGCGACGCCACGCCACGCGTGGTCTCGGTGCCCAGCATGAGGTTGGGCACGAAACGCCCGTCCATCACGTCCACGTGCAGCACGCACGCGCCGGCATCGATGAGCGCGGACACCTGCTCGCCCAGCCGCAGGGCATCTGCGGACATGAGCGACGGGCACACCTGCGGGGCGTCGGGCAACTGGGGCATCGGCGGCAGGTTATCGGGCGAGGAGCCGGGCAACGAAGAATCCATCCGTGCCGTGCACGTGCGGCAGCAGGCGCAGGGTGCCGGGCAGCAGCGGCGACTGCATGCCGGGGAACTCGCCCGACAGGTCGTCCACCTGGGCGCCCGACGCCCGCACCACGTCCTCGTCCTCCTGCCGCAGCAGGCTGCAGGTGGAATAGACCACCCGGCCACCGGGGCGCACCACCTCCAGGGCGCGCGCCAGGAGCCCCTGCTGGATCTCCACCAGCGGGGCGAGGGCCTCCTCGCGGCGGCGCCACCGGGCGTCCGGTCGCGACGACAGCACGCCGGTGCCGGTGCACGGGGCGTCCACCAGGACGGCGTCGAACGGGCCACCCGGCAGTGGGACCTCGCGGGCATCGCCCTCGATCACGGTGATGCCGGCGCCCATGCGCTGCGCCTGCTCACGCAGCGCGCGGGCACGTGATGCATGCAGCTCCACCCCCACCACCTCGGCACCACCCCCTGCCAAGGCGCACAGCTGCGTGGCCTTGGCGCCCGGTGCGGCGCACATGTCGAGCACGCGCTCGCCCGGGCGGGGCATGAGCGCGCGCGCCGGGATCATGGATGCCCTGCTCTGTCCCATCACGCGGCCCTCGCGCCACGCCTCCGACTCCTCGAGGGCGAACGGCTGCTCCAGCACCATGGCCTCGGGCAACAGGGGATCGCCATGCCACGGGGGCAGTTCGGCCTCCACCGCATCGCGGGGACCGCGCAGCGTGTTCCACCGCACCGCCGACTCCGATGCCACGTTGGCGGCCGCCATCACGCCCTCGGCGTCGTCGGCGCCGAGCGACTCGGTGAGCCCCTGCGCGATCCAGTCGGGGAACGAATGGCGAAGCGCCACCTGGTCCGGCCCCAGCGCAGCGATGCGCGCCGGCCCCTCGGCGGCGATGCGGCGCAGCAGTGCGTTCACCAGGCCCGCACGTGCCGGACCGCGCCCACGGGGGCCGGGAAGCGACCGGGCCAGCGTGACGGCCTGGTCCACGGCCGCCCAGTCCGGGGTGCCGTCGGACGAGATGATCTCGTAGGCGCCCAGGCGCAGCACGTCGCGCACGCCGGGCTCGATGCGCCCCGGGTTGTCGGCCACGCCGTCGATGAGCCAGTCGAGGAGGCGGCGCATCTGCACGGCGCCGAACGCCAGTCGCTGGGCCTGGTGGCGGTCGCGCGGGTCCACCCGGGCGCGCGCGCACTCGGCGGACAACGCCCGGTCGGCGTATGCCCCCTCGTCCACGCGCCGGAGGACGCCCAGCGCGATGCGGCGGGCGGGCGATGCCTGGGCGCGCTGCTCGCGCGGGTTCCTAGGACGTGAGCGCGAGGTCACCGCGATACCCCCTGAGGAATGCATCGGCATGCATGCGCCCCTTGCCGGGCGGCTGCAGTTCCACGATCTCCAGCCCGCCCGAGGCCGTGCCCAGCACCATGCGGCCGGAATCGCGCACCAGGCCCGGAACGGCCGCGGCGTTGGTGGGCTTGACCCGCCACACCTTGAACACCTGGCCGTCGATTCCGAGCGTGGCGCCGATGTGCGGCGAGAGGGCCCGCACCTGGTTCTGGATCTCCAGCGCGGTGCGGCGCGGGTCGATGGGCCGATCCTCGTCGGTGATCTTGGCGGCGATGCTGGCGCCCTGCTCGGGCTGCGGGGTGCTGGCGAGCGACCCGGCCTCCAGGGCGTCCAGTGCCCGGACGAGCGCGGGGCCCGACGCCTGCGCCATCTTCATCAGCAGCGACCCTGCGTCGTCGTCGCGCGCCAGCGGCACGGGCACCGACTCGATGATGGGCCCGGTGTCGAGCCCGGCGTCCATGAGCATGATGGTGGTGCCCGTCTCGGTGACCCCGTCCATCAGCGCGCGCTCCACCGGGGCGGCCCCGCGGTACGCCGGCAGCAGCGAGTAGTGCACGTTGATGCACGGCCAGCCGCCCAGCACGTCGTCGCGCAGGATCTGCCCGAACGCCGCCACCACCAGCGCCCCGGCCCCCGTGGCACGCATGGCATCGAGGGACTCGGGTGCGTTGATGGACGCGGGCTTGAGCAGGGGGATGCCGGCGTCCTCGGCTGCCTGCCCCACGGGCGTGGGGACGGGCTGCCTGCCGCGGCCCCGCGGACGGTCCTCGCGCGTGATGACCAGCGGCACCTCGTGGCGCGACGCCAGCAGCGCGTCGAGCACGGGCACCGCGGGAGCGGGGCTGCCCGCGAACATGACCTTCATCAGGGGAGGGTCCTAGGCACTCGGGAGCAGCGACTCGCGCAACTCGGCCAGGGCCGCGCGTCGGTCCTCGGGCGTGGCGCGATCGAGGATGAGGATGCCGTCGAGGTGGTCCACCTCATGCTGCACCACCCGTGCGGCGAAGCCCTCGAGCTCGGCCTCGAACTCCGTGCCGTTGAGGTCCTGCGCCCGCACGCGGATGGCCACCGCGCGGGCCACGTCCACGTTGACCTCGCCGATGGACAGGCAGCCCTCGACGGCCACGTCCTCCTCGTCGCTGCGCCACGTGATCTCGGGGTTCACCAGCGCGTGCGCCGGCTGGTCCTCGTAGGGCTGGATCACGATGAGCCTGCGCAGGCGACCCAACTGCGGCGCGGCAAGGCCCACTCCGCGGCCGTCGTCCATGAGCCGCACCATCTCGTGCGCCTCGGCCACCAGCGCCTCGTCGAACACCTCGATCCGCTCCGCCGGGGTGCGCAGCACCGGGTCGCCGTACTGGCGGATGTGCTCCAGCGCGGCAAGGCGCGCCGCCTCGCGCTCGGGATCCTCGAATGACCGTCGTGCCATGCACCGAGGGTACCACCGGTCCGGCTCGCAGCACGCCCCCAGGGGCGGGCGCCGGGCGTGGACCGGCGACTACCGCAGCCGGGCCGACCAGCGGGCCGAAGGCCCGCTGCCGGCGTCGGCGAGTTGTCGCCGGGCCACGCCCGGCGCCCGCCTACCGGGGAGCGATCAGGGAGGCGGGGCGGGCCTCGGACAACTCCTCGGCGGTCCTGGCGGGGGTGCCGTTCGTGCCGCGGATCACCAGGACGCGGTCCGGGTCACCTGCGCGCGCGCCGGGGACCTGGGCGATGGCCCAGGTGTCGCCGCGCAACAGGAAGTCGGTCACCTGGTGGGCGATGGCCACCGAGCCGTCGCCGGCGAGCCCCAGCTCGTCCACCAGGAGGCCCGAGTTGGCCAGCGCGGCCGAGATGGCTGCGGCAACGGCTTCCGGGGACCGGCCTGGGCCGGCGTTCACGGCGTATGCGGTGGCGCCGTCGATGGTGGTGGCCGCCACGCGGTCCGTGGCGCGGGTGCCCGGGATCACGTCGGCCGGGGCCTCGCGTCCGGTCACCTCGCCAGCCGGCGTGGGGACGGGCGGAAGCGGCACCTGCGGTGCGGGGGCGCTGGCCGTGGGAGAGCCCGGGCTCAGCAGGGCGTACCCGGCAATCGACCCCCCCACCAGCACGGCGGCGGCGGCGCCAAGGGCCGCGATGCCCATGCCCCGGCGCGCCCGACGGCGCGCGGGAGCCGGGGTGGCCTGCGCATACGGGCGCGTGGCGTCGGGCGAGGGCATGGCCGCGGCCAGGGCATGCACCAGCGCGGTGGCGCTGCGCGGACGGTCGCGCGGGTCCTTGGACAGCGACTGCGCCAGCACGCGCTCGACGCGCTTGGGGAGGGCGGGATTGATGGACCGCGCGCGCGGCGGGGTGCGCTCCAGGTGCGCGAACAGCACCGTGCCCACCTCTGCGTCCGGGAACGGCCTGCGGCCGGTGAGCGCCTCGAAGGCCATGCACGCGAAGGCATAGAGGTCAGCCGACGGCCGTGCGCGGTCGCCCGCGATGACCTCGGGCGCCATGTAGGCGGCGGTGCCGATCATCTGCCCGGGCACCGTGGTGGTGTTGCCCACGGCGCGGGCCACGCCGAAGTCGGCCAGCCACGCGTGGCCGTGGGGCTCCAGCAGCACGTTGGCGGGCTTCACGTCGCGGTGCAGCCGCCCCTCGCCGTGCGCGGCGTCCAGCGCCGCGGCCACCTGCTGCAGCACGTCAAGGGCCTCATCCGCATGCATGGGCCCCGCCGCCAGGCGGTCGGCCAGCGTGCCGCCGGTGGCGAGGTGCATCACGATCCAGCCCGTGTCGGCCTCTCCCGCATCGAGCACGGGGATGACGTTGGGGTGCTCCAGCGCCACCAGGGCCTCGCACTCGCGGCGGAATCGCGCGCGGAAGGCCGGGTCGTCCCACACGTGCGAGTGGAAGATCTTGATGGCCGCATCGCGGCCCAGCGACACGTGGGTGGCGTGGTGCACCGTGGCCTGCCCACCGCGCGCGATGGGCTGGCCCACGGCCCAGCGGCCGGCGATGACCCCGTATTCGGTGCCCGCGCCGGCCGTGATGGCTACCTCTTCCTCGGAAGGATGCGGCGCGCGGTGGCCAGCGCTCCGGACGCGGCGGCCTCCCAGTCGGCGTCCGACCCGATGGCGATGTCCTGGCCGTCCAGCGCCAGGCGCGCGGAGCCGCCGCGGATGATGAGCTCGGCCTTGGTGTCGCCGGTGCGCGGGAAGTTGGCCGTGGCACCGTCGGGCGCCTGGTCGATGCGCGGGGCGGGCGACAGGTCGTTGAGGCCGAAGAAGGCCGCCGTGACGGCCTCACGTGCCTGCGGCGGCACCGTGGGCACGATGTCCTCGAGGCGGTACAGCTCGGCCACGTTGGGCGTGAGGAAGTACTCGGCCTGCTGCAGCACCAGCAGGTCGGTGCCCTCGGCGCTGCCGCGCTCGGGGCGCTCCTGCACCCAATCGCGCACGCGCAGCCACGAGCAGTAGCGGCTCTCGATGCCCGCGGAGGACACGGCATCCATGTAGGGGCCCGGCTTGCGGTCGGCGGTGATGCCCATCACGATGACGCGACCGTAGTCGGACAGGTGGTCCGCAGCGGCCTTCAGGCGGTCCCCGATGTCGCCCTGGAACGTGAGCGAGGTCTGCACCGCGAACGCCCAGGCCTTGTCACGCTCCTGCACCACGATGTCGATGACGTCGTCGCCGGCCGGCGCGAACTCACGCACGATGGCGGTAGCCACCCCCTCGATGTCCTCGTCCAGGAACTCGCGCATGAGGGCCTGGCGGTGCGCGGGACCGCACAGGGCCAGGACGGAGGCGAGCACGTGCGTCCACTGGGCGCGGGGCTCGGACTGGGACGCGAAGATTCGCGGAGCGGGCATCTGTGGCACCTCTGGTCGGGATCGTGGGCCGGGGGCAGGGTACCGGGAACGGGGGGCGGTTTCAGGTGTCCTGCGGGTCGACGTCCACGCCGATGCGCACTCCCGACCGTGACGCGGGTCCGCCGGGGGCATCCAGCACCCAGCGGATGACGGTGGTGAGGGTGGATGCGCGGTCGGCCCGGAGGAGGATGGCGCGACGCGTGCGCCCGCGCAGGCGGTGCAGGCGCGACGGACCACGCACCACCACATCGGGATCGGCGTCGGCGATGCCCTGGGCCACCTGCGCCGCCACGTCGTCCACGCGATCGCGCGATTCGCCCTCCACCACGATGCGCGCCAGGTGCCCATGCGGCGGCATCCCGCGGGGCGCGCGGCGCTGCACCTCGCCGTCCAGGAACTCCTCCACCGCGTGCGCGGCGCCCAGCTGCACCGCCCGCGCGGCGGGCTCCCATGCCTGCACCACCACGCGCGCGGGCTCGCCCCTGCGCCGCCCTGCGCGGCCGGCCAGCTGCACGATGAGCGAGAACGTGCGCTCCTCGGCGCGGAAGTCGGCGTGCTGCAGCGCCGCGTCGGCATCGAGGATGCCCGCCACCGTGACGGCCGGCAGGTCGTGCCCCTTGGCCACCATCTGCGTACCCAGCAGGATGGCCGGGCCGGGGCGCGAGAACTCCTCCAGCAGCCCCACGATGCCCCCGCGCCGCGCGGCGGTGTCGGCGTCCAGCCGCACCAGCCGGGTGTCGGGCACCACGCGGGCCAGCTCCTGCTCCAGGGCCTGCGTTCCCGACCCCTGGCGCCCCACGTCCACCGACCGGCACGACGGGCAGGTGGTGGGCGGGGTGCGCTCCAGGCCGCAGTGATGGCATGAAAGCCGCTCCGGCCCCTCGTCGCGGTGCAGCACCATGGGCACGTCGCAGTCCGGGCAGCGGGCGATCCAGCCGCACGACCGGCACAGGGTGGTGCGCGAGAACCCGCGGCGATTGAGCAGCAGGATGGCCTTCTCCCCCCTCTCGCCGGCCTCCTGCAGCGCCCGCGCCAGCGGGCGCGACACCGGTCCGGGCGGCTGGGTACGCATGTCCACCACGTCGATGGGCGGCATCTCGGCGCCGTCGGCCCGGTGCGACAGCGTGATGCGCTCGAGCACGTGCCAGGCCTCGGGACGCGGCGTGGCGCTGCCGTACACCAGCGCAGCACCGGTGTCGATGGCCCGGCGGTAGGCCACCTGCCGGGCGTCGTAGCGGGGGGTGGAGTCCTGCTTGTACGACGCGTCGTGCTCCTCGTCCACGATCACCAGGCCCAGGTCGCGCACCGGCGCGAACACGGCGCTGCGCGCGCCCAGCACCACATCGGCGTCACCCGACGCGATGCGCCGGTACTCGGCGGCGCGCTCGGGCGCCGACAGCGCCGAGTGCCACACGGCCACCTTCTCGCCCAGCCGCGCGCGCAGCCGGCCCAGGAACTGGGGGGTGAGCGCGATCTCGGGCACCAGCACCAGCGACGACCGCCCGCGCTCGCGCGCCGCGGCGATGGCGCGCAGGTACACCTCGGTCTTGCCCGACCCGGTCACGCCGTGCAGCAGCAGCGCCGACGCACCAGGCAGGGAGATGGCCTCCGTGATGCGCCGCACGGCGCCCTCCTGCTCATCGGTGAGCGCGGGGGGCGCGTCGGCGGGCGGCGCGGGCCCGAACCAGTCGAGCCCGCTGGCGTCGGCGCGCTCCGGGGCAAGGGTGATCTGGCCATCGTCGGCCATGCGACGGAGCGTGGGCATGGTGGTGCCCGCCACCCGCACCAGGTCGGCGGCCGGCAGGGTGCCCCCCGCCGCCGTGAGTTCGGCCAGCACGGCCCCGCGCCGGCCGCCGGGATCGGGTGCGCCCTCCACCGCGCGCGCCACCAGCTGCCGTCGGCCCTGCCCCGTGGGAGCGCCCAGCGTGAAGGTGCCGTCCGGGCCACGCCTGAGCGCGCCCTCGGCCCCGGGTGGCAACACCAGGCGCAGGCAGGCGCCCAGCGGCGCGAGGGTGCGGGCCGCCACCCAGCGGGCCAGCTCCAGGAGGTCGGGCCCCACCACGGGGGCGTCCACCACCCCCGCGATCGCCGCGAGCGTGCCCGCGTGCGTGGGCGCCTCGCGCCCCATCACCACGCCCAGCACCGCGCGGCGCCCCAGCGGCACGGCCACCAGGGCACCGGGCACCACGCCGGCCCCGAGCGCGGGGGGCACGGCGTAGTCGAGCGCCCTGT